>Ga0187815_10001447_pt1 | contig 11219 bp, 10 predicted proteins | sample NC_S_5_FD_132962 | JGI IMG/M metagenome (GOLD analysis project Ga0187815, IMG submission 132962) | Wetland sediment microbial communities from Neuse River Estuary, North Carolina, USA - ASW-S_5 | ecosystem: Environmental > Aquatic > Freshwater > Wetlands > Sediment | place: USA: North Carolina...
AGGCTCGGGCGCTCGAGAGAGGGCCTGCCGTGAAGCGAGAGCGCGTGTTGTGCGGAAAAGCTCATTTGTACTTCCAGCGAACCGAACCGTCTTTCGTATCTTCTACTATGATACCAGAATCGGTAAGCTGCTGGCGAATGGCATCGGCGCGCTGAAAGTCGCGGCGGCGCTTGGCGGCGTTGCGCTCCTCGATGAGGGCGTCGACCTGTTCGGGGGCGAGGCGCGGCTTGGGGGGCGTGAAGCCAAGCTTGGCGAGCTTTTCGTCGTCGTCGTCCGCGAGCACCGAGAGAATCGCGTCGAACTTCTCCATGGCGACGAGCGCGCGCACGGCGTCCTGCTGGAGGAACGTGCCGCGATCGATCGCGGTGTTGGCGTCGCGCACAAGATCGAAAACCGCGGCGAGGGCTACGGCTGTGTTGATGTCGTCCGCGAGGCCAGCGTCGAATTCGCTTTCGGCTTTCTCGATGCGCTTCACAGTTTCGGCGTTCGAGCCCGCTGGGAACTGCGTCGCCTTGAGGCGCGCGACGAAATTGCGCAGCCGCTCGACAGAATTGCGGGCTTGCGTGAGGCCGTCCTCGGTGAAATTGAGCTGGCGGCGATAGGGCACCGAGAGCAGCAGGAAGCGAATCGTCGAAGGTTTCTGTCCTTTGGCAAAGAGGTCGCGCAACGTGTAGAAGTTGCCGAGCGATTTCGACATCTTCTGGCCGTCGATAATCAAGTGCTCGGCGTGCATCCAATGGCGGACGAACGGTTTTCCCGTCGCGGCTTCGCTCTGCGCGATTTCGTTTTCGTGGTGCGGGAACGCGAGGTCGACGCCGCCGGTGTGGATGTCGAGCGTGTCACCCAGATATTTCATGGCCATCGCGGAGCATTCGATGTGCCAGCCCGGGCGGCCGGGGCCGATGGGCGTCTCCCAGAAATGCTCGCCGGGCTTCGGCGCTTTCCACAGAGCGAAGTCGCGCGCGTCGTCCTTTTCGTACTGGTCGACATCCACGCGCGCTCCCGCCTGCATGCCGGTGATATCGATTTTCGAGAGCTTGCCATAGGCGGGAAATTTCGCGATGCGGTAGTAGATCGAACCGTCGCTCGTGTAGGTGAGGCCCTTTTTTTGCAATCTTTCGATCAGCGCGACCATGTCGTCGATGTGGTCCGTGGCGCGGACGAGCTCCTCGGGCATCTGGATGTGCAGCGCGTCGATATCCTCGAGAAACGCCTGAATGTATTTTTCGGTGTATTCGCGGATTCCGACGCCTGCGGCCGTGGAAGCCTTGATGATGCGGTCGTCGACGTCGGTCACGTTCATCACCTGCATCACGCGATAGCCCTGCGAATGCAGGAAGCGGCGCAGAATGTCCTGAAACATGAACGTGCGGAAATTCCCGATGTGCGCGAAGGCGTAGACGGTAGGGCCGCAGGTGTAGATGCGCACCTCGCCCGGATGAACGGGCTTCAGCGGCTCGATGCGGTTTGTGAGCGTGTTGTAGAGGTGTATATCGGGCATCAGCGCCTCTGCGCAAAAGCGTAATTCTATCCGACGCCTCGCCTTGCGGCAAACCGATCCTGCGCCCTAAAACCCGCATCGAGGCGTGATACTCTACCGCTCGCCCGAGAAGAATTCGGGCCGCTTAAGGAGTTGACGCGCTATGTTCGACGCATCCGTTCGCCAGTCGATCATCGACGAGGAACACTTGAAGCTGCTCTCGATCTGCTACATGATCTCGGCCGCGATTTCGGCATGCTTCTCGATGATGGGCTTGATGTATGCCGGGATGGGCGCCGTGGTGAACGAAGCCATCAAGCGCGCGCCCGAGATTGCGACGAATACAGCGAACGCGCCGCCGCCCGAGTTGATCGGCTGGATTTTCGGGGCAATCGGCGCGGCAGTCTTCTTGATATTGATCACGATGGCCGGACTCCAGCTGGGTGTCGCGCTCTCGCTAAAGAAGCGAAAGGCGCGAACGTTTTGCATGGTTGTGGCGGCATTCGAATGCCTGGGAGTGCCATACGGCACGCTGCTCGGCATCTTCACATTCATCGTTCTCGGCAGAGATTCGGTTACCCGACTATTCGATGCAACCGTGGCTCCTGGGTCGCCCACCTAAGATAGATTTTTCACTCGTACCAGGATTCCGAGAGATTCGTATTCGGGGGCGGGAAAACGCCCCACCCCGGAAAAACGGGCTGAGCTACATTAGGCCGAGGACGGCGTCGAGGATGCGGTTGGCGACTTCGAATTTCGTGAGCTTGGGGAGGGGGATTTCGCGGCCGTCGCGGAGGAACAGCGTGACGATGTTGGTGTCAGCGTCGAAGCCGGCGCCTTCCTGCGTGACATCGTTGGCGACGATCATGTCGGCGCCTTTGCGGGCGAGCTTGGCGCGGGCGTTTTCCGCGAGCTGCGTGGTTTCGGCGGCGAAGCCGACCAGAATGCGGCTGCCCTTTTCGCGGCCTAGCTCGGCGAGGATGTCGGGCGTAGGCTCGAGCTGGAGCGTGAGCGAGCCTTCGCCGCGCTTGAGCTTTTGCGTGTGCGATGCGGCCGGGCGGTAATCGGAAACGGCGGCGGCCATGATGATGACGTTGGCTTCGACGGCGCGCTCGCGCACGGCGTGGCGCATTTCCTGGGTCGAGCGTACGGGAATCCAATCGACGCCGCCGGGAACCGTGAGATCTGTCGGGCCGCTGACGAGAATCACGCGCGCGCCACGGCGGATGGCGGCCTCCGCGAGCGCGTAGCCCATCTTGCCTGACGAGCGATTCGTGAGGAAGCGGACAGGATCGATATCCTCGCGCGTGGGGCCGGCGGTGACGAGCACGGTGCGGCCCTCGAGATCGCGGCGCAGGCCGAGGACGGCGCAAACTTTTTCTACGATGGCTTCAGTCGAAGCGAGGCGGCCCGCGCCCGTCATGCCGCAGGCGAGGTAGCCTTCGCCGGGATCGACGACGTGGACGCCGCGCGCGCGCAGCGTGGCGATATTTTCCTGCGTGGCAGGGTGCTCCCACATGTTGACATTCATCGCGGGAGCGACGATCACGGGCGCTTTCGTCGCGAGGTAGAGCGTGCCGAGAAAGTCGCCAGCGATGCCGTGCGCGAACTGGCCGAGAATGTCGGCGGTGGCCGGCGCGACGAGCAGAAGATCGATGCGCTGCGCGACAGCGATGTGTTCGATCGCGCTTTCGACGTTGGCGGGCGCGGCGTCGGCGGACGCGAACATTTCGGTGATGACCTTCTGGCCGGTGAGCGCGGCGAAGGTGAGCGGCGTGATGAATTCCTGCGCGGCGCGGGTCATCACGACCTGCACGTCGAGCTTTTCCTGCTGGAGGCGGCGAACGAGCTCCGCCGCTTTATAAGCGGCGACTCCGCCGGTGACGCCAAGGGCGATTTTCATAGCGCGCGAATCCCCACAACCGCTCCATTGTCACGAGCCAGCGAATTGCAGCATAGAGCAGATCACTTGCGGCGCTTGCCTTCTTTTTCGTCCGCGGGCAATTCGGGCGTTTCGTATTCGAGGAGGCCCATCTGCAATTCTTCCTCGGCAATGCGCGAGGTCTTGCGCGACCGCGGATTTTCCAGAAGCGGACGCCCGCCGATCATCAGCTGGCGGGCGCGGCGCGACACGACCACAACGTATGCGAACTGGCTTTCCGGTACTTCTCTAGAAACAGCCATCAAGATCAGCCTCCAAAGGATTTCAGAATATCGCGTATCCGTTCTTCTTTTTGAGCCGTGAGGCAGCGCGAAGCAAGGGCAATGGCCTGCACCTCGCGGCCTGCACGATCGAGATCGTCGTTGATGATCGTGAAATCATAACGGGTGTAATTCTGGATCTCCTGCCGGGCGCGTTCGAGCCTCCGGCGAATTTCATCCTCGGAATCCTGGCCGCGTTCCCGGATGCGGCGCTCGAGATCGGGCGCCGACGGCGGCAGAACGAAAATGGCGACCGAACGCGGCAACTTGCCCTTCACCTGCAAGGCGCCCTGCACGTCGATTTCGAGCACGAGGTCTTTCTTCTGCGCCAGCGCTTCGTCAAGCCACTTGCGCGGCGTGCCGTACCAGTTCTTGCCGAAGACCTGTGCGTGTTCGAGGAATTCGCCCCGCGCCACCATCTGCTGGAATTCCGTTTCTGAGACGAAATTGTACCATTTACCGGCGCTTTCCGTCTTGCGCGGCGCGCGCGTGGTGCACGAAACCGCCAGTAGCGTGCCGGGAAGGTCGAGGATCTTCTGCACGAGCGTCGATTTGCCCGACCCGGACGGGCCGGAGACGATCAAAACCAACGGTTCCTTTTGCGGGTCGCTCGGGCTCATTCGATATTCTGGACCTGCTCGCGCAGCTTTTCGATTTCGGATTTGATTTCGAGGCCCATTTGCGTGATCTCGAGGCCCTCGGCTTCGTTGCCCGGCGTTTTGGAAAGCAGCGTATTGCTTTCGCGCTGCATTTCCTGCAAAAGGAAATCGAGCTTCTTGCCGACGTCGGAGGCGCCGACCAGCAGCGATTCGAATTGCTGCACGTGGCTCGCGAGGCGCGTCAGCTCTTCGGATATGTCGCTGCGCTCGGCGGCGAGAGCCGCTTCCTGCGCAAGACGCGCGGGATCGAGATGGGCGTCGCCGAGGAGTTCCTTCAGACGCGTTTCGAGGCGGCGCGCGAAGGCCGGACGGGCGCGCTCGGCGAGGATTTCGATTTTGGCCGCGAGGCCCGCGATGCTTTTTAGGCGACCGGACATCTCCTGGCGCAAGGATTCGGCCTCGTGCTCGCGCATGCGATCGAGCTTGTCGAGCGCTTCCGTTAGACATTTCGCGACGACGCCTTCGAGAAGCCCGATTTCTTCATCGAGCGATGCGGCGGGAGGGCCGATCACCCCGGGGAGGCGCAGAATCGAGGCGAGATCGGGCTCCGCTTGAATCGAGAATTTGGCGCGCAGCGCGTGGACGGCTTCGAGGTAGGCCCCGGCGACTTCCTGATTGACGCCCACGGCCGCGGGGCCTGCGAGCTCGTAGCGAACCGTGAGATCGAGATGACCGCGGCGGACGCGTTCGCGCACGATCTGGCGCATGCGCGGCTCGACCGGCTCGAAGCCCTCCGGCACGCGCAGATGCAGATCGAGAAAGCGATGATTCACGCTGCGAACCGAGACCCGCAGGCTGAATCCGCCGAATGCTGCTTGCGCGTGGGCGTAGCCGGTCATCGATCTGAGGCGCTGCGGCTTGGCTGCCTGTGCCGCCTTGGGCGAATCGGCTGCTGCGGGTTGAGGGCGCGCTTCGGACATCACTCGGAACCTGCGCCGCGGGATACGGGCTCGGCGTCGCGGAACTGCATTTCGTAGAGGCGCGCGTAGATTCCGCCGCGCGCGAGCAGTTCGTCGTGAGTGCCGCGTTCGCGAATTGCGCCGTCTTCGAGGACGGCGATCATATCGGCGCGGCGGATGGTCGAGAGGCGATGCGCGATCACGAAGACCGTGCGGCCGGTCATGAGATTGTTGAGCGCACCCTGGACGAGCATTTCGGATTCGGAATCGAGCTCGGAGGTCGCTTCGTCGAGAATGAGGATCGGCGCGTCTTTGAGAAGCGCGCGCGCGATCGCGAGGCGCTGGCGCTGGCCGCCGGAAAGGCGCTGGCCGCGATCGCCGATCAGCGTCTGATAGCCCTGCGGCATCTGCGTGATGAAATCATGGGCCATGGCAGCTTGCGCGGCGGCGATGATTTTCGCGTCGGGCATGTCGGGACGGCCATAACAGAGATTATTGCGCACCGTGTCGTTGAAGAGAATCGTCTCTTGCGTGACGATGGCCATCTGCTCGCGGAGGGAGCGCAGCGTGACATCGCGGACGTCGTAGCCATCGATGCGGACCGCGCCCGACGTCGCCGCGTAGAAGCGCGGCAGGAGATTCACGAGCGTCGTCTTTCCGGCGCCGCTCGAACCCACGACGGCGACTACGGCTCCCGCGGGAACCTTCAAGTCGATGTTGCGCAGAATCAGCGGGCCGCTATCGTAGGCGAAGCTCGCGCGATCGAATTCGACGGACTTCGAAAGGGGCGGCAAGACTTTGGCCCCCTGCGCCGCCATGTCTTCCTCGGGCAGATCGAGATAGGTGAAGACCTGGGAAGAGACGCCGAGAGCCTGCAGGAAAAGCTGATAGATATTGCCGATGCGCTTGATGGGTTCGTAGGCGCGCAGCAAGGCGACAGTGAAGGCGCCAAAGGAGCCGATGGTCATGCGCCCCACTTTGATTTCGCCGCGGGCAAAGAGGAGCACGAGCGAGACGACGACGGCGCCGACGAGGTCCATCAGCGGCGACGTAGCAGCGAAGGCTTTGATCCAGCGCATGTTTTCGCGCAGGAGGTTGCGCGAGGCCGCTTTGAACTTGCCGATCTCGAAGCCCTCCATGCCGAAGGCTTTTACGACGCGATTGCCGCTGAGCGTTTCCTGCAGAATCTGGCTCAGGTCCGCGAGGCGCGAGCGGCTCTTGGCCGAGGAGCGGCGGATGCGCCTGCCGAGGTTGCTCACGGGTATCACGACCAGTGGGATCAGCAGGACCGCGCCGATTGCCATGCGCCAGTCAAGCAGGAGCAAAACGCAAATGAAGGCGATCAGCGTGAAAATCTGACGAACAAAATCCGCCAGCCAATCGGAGAACGCGCTGCGCATCTGCTCGATATCGCTGATGACGGCGGAGAGGACGCGCCCGACCGGATTGTGCTGGAAGAAGCCGATGGGCTGCTGCACGACTTTTGCGTAGACGCTGTTGCGCAGATCGGTGACACCCGCCAGGCCCACATACTGGATCAGCGTGCTGCCCAGGAATTCGGTAACGCCCTTGATCAGGAAGAGAAAAAGAAAGGATAGCGCGAAGACGGACCAGACCCAGTGCACGCGCGAGGGCACGAAAGAATTGAGATACACGACGTGGGTGGTGCCGGGAATCGTAAAGAGCGCGAGCTTTTGGATGGTCGAGCCGGGGGAGAGGATGACGTCGGCGGCGGGCTTGATGGCGAGCACGGCGAGTCCGTCGATCACGCCCATGACGGCGATCAGGAGGACGCCGAGCGCAAACAGGCCGGTGTAAGGGCGCAGATACCGCAGCAGCCGCTTAATTTCGTCTTTTTCCTTCAAGCGCGGAGCGCCGTCCATTCTGTTCTGTCGCTGAACCTGCCTAGCCTATGCAACCGCGTGCGTATCTGGCAAGGCGTAATCGCGCGGGGAGTGCTGCGCCGCAAACGCGGCGGCACTAGCCCGGCGATTTATCCATATCGCGATGGACAACTTTCGCGGTGTATCCCTTGTGCTGCAGGGCGCGCCGGATCACTTCCGCAAGCGCGACCGAACGGTGCCGGCCACCGGTGCAGCCGAGCGCGATCGTGAGATAGCTTTTGCCTTCGGCGATGTAATGCGGAATCAGGTAGCCGAGCAGGCTCTCGATGCGGCGCAGGAATTCGCCCGTCTGCGGAAACGAGCGAATGTAGCGCGCCACGCGCCGGTCTTTACCGGTGAAAGGGCGCAGGCGCGGGACAAAATGAGGATTCGGAAGAAAGCGCACGTCGAAGACCAGGTCGGCGTCGGTCGGGATGCCGTAACGGAAGCCGAAGCTGACGACGGACACGAGCAGCGGGCGGCGGCTGGCCTTCTGAAAACGCTCGATGATGAGATCCCGCAGTTCGTGGACATTGAATTTCGTGGTGTCGATGATGACATCCGCGATGCGGCGAATCGGGGCCATGCGGCGGCGTTCGGCGTGAATGCCCTCGGCGATCGATGCGCCGTGGCTGAGCGGGTGAGGACGGCGCGTCTCGCTGAAGCGGCGCTTCAGCGCATCGTCACTCGCTTCCATGAAGACGAGCGTGATCGGATGCCGGCTGCGCAATTCGCGGTAGATGCCCGGCAGCTTTTCGATCTGCTCGCCTTCGCGCGCATCGACCAGCAGCGCGGCCCGTTCCACCTCGCCCCGGCCCTCTTCGTAAAGCTCGGTGAAAGTCGGGATGAGAGCGACCGGCAGGTTGTCGACGCAGTAGAAGCCGAGATCCTCGAAGGTGTTGAGCACCGTGCCCTTGCCCGAGCCCGACAGGCCGGTGACCAGCACAAGCTGGCGAGCATTCGGCTTGGGAGCTTGTGTCTTGGGGGCTGGGGCTTGTTTCCGGGCGGCGGGCGTCACGGCGGGCTGGCGCTCAGGCCTTGACCCGGCGGCGATGCGTGCTCGGGATGCGGAGGTCTTCGCGGTACTTGGCGACGGTGCGACGCGTGACGCGAATGCCTTCGTCGCCGAGTTTCTTGGTGATCTGGTCGTCGGTGAGCGGATGGCTTGCGTCCTCCTCTTCGATCATCTGCTTCACGCGCCGCTTGAGGGAGAGGAGCGACATCTCGCTCCCCTGCGGCCCATTTACAGATTCCGAGAAGAAGCTGCGAAGTTCCAATACTCCCTGCGGCGTGTGGACGTATTTGTTGGCCACGGCGCGGCTGACGGTGGACGGATGCACGCCAACTTCCTCGGCGACTTCCTTGATCATCATCGGTTTGAGATGGTCGGGGCCGTAATCGAGGTAATCGCCTTGGCGACGCAAAATGGAATGGCAGACGCGCTGAATCGTGTGCTTGCGCTGCTCGATATTTTTCATCAATTGGATGGCGGCGGTGAAGCGTTCTTTGACATAGTTGCGGACGTCGCGATCGGCGGCATCGCGAGAAAGCAAGCGGCGATAGGTCGGATTCAGGCGGAGCTGCGGCAAGTCATCGTCATTCATGAAAACCTGCCACTCGCCATCGACCTTGCGGAACTGGACGTCCGGCTCGACGAGGCGCGGCTCGGTTTTGTTGTAGCGGAGGCCCGGCTTCGGATCGAGGCGTTTGATCACGTCGACAGCGCGCTTGACGAGCTCGACCGGACGATTCAGCGCCCGCGCGACTTCCTTGAGCTGGTTATTCTGCAGGAGCTTGAGATGCTCGGTGATGATCTGCTGCGCAAGCGTATTCTGCGGATCGATGATCTTGATTTGCAAGAGCAGGCACTCTGGGAGATCGCGCGCGGCGACTCCGGGCGGATCGAATTCCTGCACCATGGTGAGTGCTTCTTCGACGTCTTCCATAGAGTAGTTGCCGGACTGCGCGATTTCATCGAGAGTGGCCGTCAAATAGCCGTTCTCATCGAGGTTGCCGATGATTCCTTCGGCGATCTTGCTTACGGTTTCGGTGCAGATTGCGACACTCAACTGCCACTCGAGGTGATCGGCCAGGCTCGATGGCGAGGAAAGAAACTTGTCGAAGGAAGGCTTCTCGATCTCCTCGCGCTCGCTGCCCGCGACGCGCTCCGCGCCGGTATCGAGATACTGCGTGAAGAATGAGCCGAAATCGAATTCATCGAAGGGATTAGCGGCTTCGGTTTCGGGAACCTTTTCCGTTTCCTTCTTGAGGAACGCCTCGTCGGTGTAGTTTTCGACCGCTACACCCTCTTCCTGCATTTCTTCGAGGACGGGATTGGCCATGATCTCCTGGTTGATCATCTCGCGCAGCTCGAGGCGATTGAGCGCGAGAACGCTCACCATTTGCACGAGGCCCGGCGTAAGGATCTGCTTTTGGGCGACGCGGAGATTCAGTTTGGGTGCGAGCCAATTCATAAATTCAGTTGAGCCGGAATCCTTCTCCCAAATAGAGACGGCGAACGTCGGAATTCGCAGCCACCTCGGGGGGCGTGCCGGAAGCGAGTATCTTTCCCTCCGTAATGATATACGCGCGGGTGGTGACGGCGAGCGTGTCGCGGACGTTGTGGTCCGTAATGAGCACCCCGATGCCGGCGCCACTCAAGTCGGCGATGATCTTCTGGATGTCGATCACGGTCAGCGGATCGATACCCGCGAAGGGCTCGTCGAGCAAGACGAACGAAGGCGAAAGTACCAGGGAGCGCGCGATTTCCAAGCGACGGCGCTCGCCGCCCGATAGAACGTACGCCCGGCTGTAACGAACTCCTTCGAGTCCCATTTGCGCCAACAGCTCCTCCACGCGATCGCGCCGCTGCTCGACGGTAAGAGACAGAGTCTCCAGGATTGCCAGGAGGTTCTCTTCGACCGTCAGCTTCCGAAAAACGGAAGGCTCTTGAGGAAGGTAGCTGATGCCGCTCCGGGCCCGCAGGTACATGGGGAGGTCGGTAATATCCTCGGCGTCCAACAAAACACGACCGTAGTCCGGACGTGCGAGGCCGACCAGGATGTAGAACGTCGTGGTCTTTCCTGCGCCGTTCGGCCCGAGCAGCCCAACCACCTCGCCTTGCTGAACCTCCAGGCTGACATCATCGACAACTTTCCGACCTCGATACGATTTCCGCAGATCGGCGGCCTGAAGTTTCAACATGCCGGTTCATTTCTCAACCCGGTGTTTGGTCAGCGTGCGCGAACCTTCTTGCGAATCAATCAAAATCGTATCATTCGCAACAAAGAAGGTCAACGAACGGCCGGTTGCCGTGTTGTTAGAACTGTCGCTTACCGTGGGCTTCCCGCCCGAAAGAACGAATTTTCCGTCGTCGGCGGTGTACTCGCCCTGCTCGGCCATGCCCCGCCGGTCGCCCTGGCGGACGATGACGCCACCCTGGGCCAAGACGCGGTCGAGTTGGCGGCCGCCTGTTGCCGGTAAGGCACTGGCAGAGGCCGGGGGCGCTGACGCGCCAGGGGCGGCTGGGCCGAGGAAGACATCCAAGGTGCGTGATTCGAGCGAACCTTGATCTGAACTTGCGACGACACCGCCATCGAGATGCGCCTTCCCCTGATCGGCCCAATACATCAGCTCCGGCGCGACAACCTTCCAGAGCGTGGGACCCGATGATGCCGAGGAACCTGGCCCATGGCTTGGCACACGTTTTCGCGCCTCGGCTGCTTCGCCAAATGGCGTGCTGAATGGCCCGGAGGCCTGCGGGAAGACTGCGACCACGTGACCCGCTGCCTGGAGCTTTTTGTCGTCGCGCCAGAGCTCAATGCGGTCAGCATCGAGGACCGATTCGCCCTGCCAGAGGCGCGCGTGGCCTGCGTAAACCCCGTGCCCCGAGACGGTCGAGCCGACGAGTGTATCGGCAGAAATGTGAGCCGCGCCGGCACCGAAGCCGACTGCGTCGCTTTGCTTGGGAGAACCACTCGCCAGCAGATAGGTCGACGCCACACCGCCGGAAAGGTGGAGATCGCCCGACTTTTGGTTGATCGTGGCGTTTGAAGCGGTGGTGCGGCTGACCGCGTCAGAAATTACGGGCGAACCA
>Ga0187815_10001448_pt1 | contig 11217 bp, 10 predicted proteins | sample NC_S_5_FD_132962 | JGI IMG/M metagenome (GOLD analysis project Ga0187815, IMG submission 132962) | Wetland sediment microbial communities from Neuse River Estuary, North Carolina, USA - ASW-S_5 | ecosystem: Environmental > Aquatic > Freshwater > Wetlands > Sediment | place: USA: North Carolina...
TACGCGGCTGACTCGGCCGAGCAGTTGGGACACTCTCGTGTGGAACCCGTGCATTTCCTCCTGGGAATCTTGCGCGAAGAGCAGTGTCTGGCCGCGAAGATCCTGCGTGAGCGCGGCCTGCAAGGTTCCGATATCGAAAGAGATGCGACGCGACTGGGGAAAGAAAATCCGGGCCGGCCGGGAGTCGCCACGGCTGTTCACGCGCAGAAGGCAGTCCTTCGGATGCTAGAAGTTTGGAGCGCGCGGGACGCAAGAAAGGTAGCTGGGTTCTTCGCGTCGGATGGCTTGCTCACGGATTTGCAGGGCGACCTATGGACGGGCCCCGATGGCGCCGAACAGGCGCTTGCGAAATTCTTCGCGAAGTGGGGCGGCACTGCCGCGTCAGGAGAACTCACCGATCTTCGATCCATTCGCACGGAAGCCTGGCTCGCGACGGTCACGTGGAAGGCCAACAAGAAGACAAAAGGCCGGGCATCGCCGACCCTGCGCGTGATTGCAGTCTTCACTCATGCCCGGGGCGACTGGAGGATCGTTTGGGCGCACCTGCTGAGTATCCCGTCTGCGTGACGCCTGCTAACCCGCCGACCCAACCTCTGCGGCGAGGCGGTCGAGGAAGCCGAGCTGGCCCTTGAGCAGCTTGGCGCGGGCGGCGTTGAGCGGGAACCACTCCGCGCGATCGACTTCGGGAAAATCGCGGGTGCGGCCGGATTTCGGCGGCCATTCCATCGAAAACGTATTGCTGCGCAGCGCGGCGGGGTCGCAATCGCCCTCGAACGCCCACACGCTGATGATCTTGCCGCTCGGTTGGCGGATTTCGCCGAGAGCGACGAAATCGGTCCCCGGCTCAAATCCCGTTTCTTCGCGGAATTCGCGGCGGGCGGCGTCAATCGCGCTTTCGCCCTCCGAGTATTCGCCTTTAGGAATCGACCACGCGGCGTCGTCCTTCTTCCTCCAGAACGGGCCGCCTGGGTGAACCAGAAAAACCTCGATGGCGCGCCCTCGCTTGCGATACATCAGCAAACCCGCGCTCAATTTCGGCATGCCGTAAGCTAACACCGCCGCCCAGGGCAGGGAAGCATTCCTCCCTGGCGAATCCTCGAACGCCGCATCGCCCGCGTCGGCAGAAAGGCCAAAACCCGCCTTTTCGCGACCAATTTGCGCCGGTTAAGCCCCCGCTAGGGGGGTGCCCCAGTCCCCTCTTATTGCAGAAAAATTCGACCAATCTCGAAGCTGCCAGGAAGCGCTCCGGTGGTCGCCACCGTCTGTGCTCGTGCATGCCGCGCGAGATTGCCGAACGCTCTTCGTGTATCTTAGACGGCTGAAACTTGGGAGGAAAACATGCCAGCCTACATCGTCTTTCAGCGGGACAGCACGACTGATCCGAAAGAGCTCGAAACCTACGCGCCCATGGCTCGCGCATCCGGAGCGGGGCATCCGATCAAAATGCTCGCGGCGTACGGAAAGCAGGAAGTGCTCGAAGGCCCGCCAGTCGAGGGAGTCGTGATCGTCGAATTCCCCACATTCGAGGATGCGAAGAAGTGGTACGACAGCCCGGCGTATCGCGAGGCGCGCGAGCACCGGTTCAAGGGTGCCAAGTATCGCGCCGTGCTCGTGCAGGGAGTGTGACGCCGAGCCTCGGGGTGCACTGCTAGCCCTTCGAGAGCAGAGTGCCGTAGCCTGCGGCGCGGCCATTGAGGCCGAGCAGTCGCACGCCGGCCCACAGCGCGTGCGGCAGGCTCGAAACGACCGGGACGCCGCAGCGCTTTTCGAGCGGATCGAGAATCTCCAGCGTCTTGAGCGCGCCGCAGGAGATCAAGATCGCATCAGCCCTCGGCGCGGTCTTCCAGACGCTCGTGGTGAATTTGATCAACTCGGCCTGCGTGACGGGCGGGCGATCCTCGAATCGCTCGATGCCCATGCCTTTGATGGCGAGTATCTCAAAGCCCGATTCATCGAGAAAAATGCGCAGCCGGTGGTTGACCTCGTCGTTGTAGGCGGTCGCGACGGCGAGGCGATGCCCGCCCACCGCGCTCAGGCCCTCGACGATCGCAGTGCTCATCGTGGTGGCTGGCAGCCCGGTAGCCTTGGTGACGCTTTCCTTCAGCTGCTGATTGAATGCCGCGCCTTTGTAGAACGTCAGCGACGTGCCCATCACGTCGATGGCGTTCGCGCCATTGGAGGCGAGCTTTTTCGCGGCGGGCACGATCCTGTCGACGACGTGGTCGTAGCCTGCGGGCGTCATGCGCTCGAGGCCGAGGCCGAGTGCCAGGAATTGCAGCCCCGCCGGATACATCTCATAGGCTTCCGGCGGGACGGGCAGGTTTGCCGGGGGAAGGATCAGCCCAAGGGTGGGCTGGCTTTGCGCGGCCAATACAGATCCCGCCCCAAAGGCCGCCAGCGCCGCGCCGGTGGGCGCCAGCCGCAGAAAATCGCGACGGGAGGTTGCCGCGTGAGCATTTGCGAGATAGCGAGTCATGGCAAATCAAAGACAAAGAAATACCGCGCTTAAGGCCGCGGCGCTACATTTAAACCTTGCCCCCCGCAACGTTGCCGTCATTTACGGCAGCGCGTAAACCATAAGGCCCTGCTGATCGCCCGAGCCGCCGCCTGCGGCGACAATCGCCACATACTGCTTGCCGTTCTTGCCCTCGTACGTCATCGGCACGGCGCTGGCCTGGTACGGCAGCTTGGTCTCCCAAAGCTCCTTGCCGGTCTTCGAATCGAATGCGCGAAAACGGTCGTCGCTGGTCGCGCCGATGAAGACGAGCCCGCCGGCCGTGGCGATGGGACCGGCAAACGCGCCGGGACGCCCGGTGTCCTGCTTGCCTGGGGGCAATTGCTCGGTGATGCCAAGCGGCACCTGCCAGACGATCTCGCCCGTGTTCACATTCACGGCGGTGAGTGTTTCCCATGGCGGTTTCTGGCACGGCCAATTGCCGAGAACTTTGCCATTCGCATCCTTGGCGGGCGCGCTGAACATTCCGAATTGGCTGCCCGCGCCGGCGCCGCGCTCATAAGCCACTTCCTTGCCGGGATGCGCGGGATCGTACTGCGGATTCTTCTCGACCCAGCCTGTCGAGCCCTGATTTTGCATGTTGACGAAGACGTAGCCGAGTTTCAGGTCGGAAGCGGTGCCGCCCCAATTGGCTCCGCCGGTGGCTCCCGGATAGATGAGCGTGGTTTTCGTGTCGCTGGGAGTCGCGTGAAAGGCCCAGGGCGTAAACGGTCCGCGCGCGTCGTAGTTGCTCTTGTCCCAAAGCTCGTGGCATGCCTTCGAGTGCTCGGGCGTCGTATCTTCGGGCGTGACGATATCGTTTTCGGTGATACTCACCCGCGCGAGCGGCGGCGGCTTCACCGGAAACGGCTGCGTCGGTGAGTAAACTTCGCCGGGAGCATCACCTTGCGGCACGGGCCGCTCCTCGACACGGAACACGGGTTTGCCCGTGAGCCGATTCAGGATGAACATATAGCCGCTCTTGCCCGTCTGGACGACGGCGGGAATTTTCTTGCCGTTCACGTCGAGATCGAGCAGGACAGGCTCTGGCGGCAGATCGAAATCCCAGAGCTCGTGGTGGACCGTCTGGAAATACCACTTCAGCTTTCCCGTATTCGCGTCGACGGCGACGAGCGTGTTCGAAAATAGATCGTTGCCGGCGCGATCGCCGCCGTAATAATTGGCCGAGGGTCCGCCGACGGGCATGTAAACCATACCGTGCTTTTCGTCGACGGACATCGTGATCGTCCAGACGTTGTTGCCGCCGCGGCCCTTCCAGCCGTTTGCGGGCCACGAGTCGTGGCCGGTTTCGCCGGGCCATGGAATCGTGTGGAAGGTCCAGAGCTTTTTGCCCGTGCGAGCGTCGTAGGCACGCGAGTCGCCGGGGACGCCTTCCCAGTATGTGTCCTGGGGATGCATGTTGGTCTCGCCCGGGCCGTACACATTGGCGCCGACGAGGACGATGTTTTTGTAGATCGTGGGGATTTCGGCGAAAGGCACGTCCATGGTCACTTCGCCGCCGTCGCCAAATTTCGGATCGAGCTTGCCGGTGGCCGCGTCGATGGCGACGAGCTTGTGCTCGTTGGTAAAGATGATGCGCGGAGGATTCTTGTCATCCCCCGGCCAGTAAGCCACGCCGCGCTGCGGGACCAGGCCCGATTGCACCTGGAAGTGCCAAATCTCCTTGCCGGTTTCGGGCTCGAGCGCGACGACGCGATTGCCTGCGGCCAAATACATCACGTCGTTGACCACGATCGGCGTCACTTCGCTGAAGGTGATCGCAGCCGGCCCGCCCCCTCCCGCGCGCGGCAGATAGGACCATGCCTCTTTGAGTTGCGCGACGTTTGAGGTGTTGATCTGCGCGAGCGGCGAATAGCGCGTTGAGGCCAGGTCGCGGCTGTACATCGGCCAGTCCGCGGCGGCGCGAGAATCTTGAGCCTGAGCTGGACTTGCGGGCACAATGGACAAAATAGCGCAGGCGAAAAATGACGTTTGAATGAAGCGCACCAATGATCCCCCGAAGTCGGTCGTTTGTCGTGCGAGCGGCCGCGATCAGCTGTTCCTTCGAACAGCTGACCGCAAACCGACGCAGTATATGCCCCCGGCAGCCCCCTGCCAACCGGATTCCCGTCCATCGTGATTCGCCTGGCCTTCGTCCCTAAACGACTACAGAAGTTTGCCCGACCCGCCGATAGACAGATTAGGAGGAGTGCATGGAGCGGGAGAGGCGTGGCCTGGCCGTGGACGATGATCCGGCTGTCTGCGAACTGATCCATAGCGTGCTCAAGTCGACGGGGATGGAAGTATTGGCACTAAGAGCAGGCGACGAGGCCAGGGAACTGCTGCGCGAGGAAAAATTCGCGGTGCTGTTTTTCGATCTACGCATGCCATTTCCGGATGGCATCGAGCTGACCCGGCAGGCGCGATGCTCTGGCGTCAATCAGATGACGCCCATCATCCTGCTGAGCGACGATACGAGCACGAAGGCGTTTTCGGAGGGATTCCTGGCCGGTGCAAGTTTCTTTTTCTACAAGCCGATCGACAAAACCCGGTTGCTCAGCCTCGCGCGGGCGATGCAAGGCGCCATCGAACACGAGCGCCGCAGGTTTCGCCGCGTGGCCCTGCAGTCGAAGGTGGAACTTACGGCCGGTCATGAGGAGATACGCGGCGAGACGATTGACATGAGTTTGGACGGCATGCTGGTGCAGGCACAACAGAGCGTGCCGGCTGGGTCGTTGGTACAGGTGACGCTGCACCTCATACCGGGAGTGAGGCCCATTGTGGGCTTTGGTTTGGTGATGCGCACGCTTCCGGGGAACCGCATGGGAATTCATCTGCAACGGCTGGCAATGGCCGATAGCGAGCGGTTGCAGGAGTTCCTTTTGCCGTTGATTCTACAGGAGAAGCGGGCGGAGATCGTCGCCAAGACCTGACGCCTGTCGCGCCGGAATGGCGGCCGGGCTCGAATTCCCGGCGCCATTCTTGATGCCATCTAGTTATCTGTCGATTGGTCACCTGTCCCTTAGTTCTAAGGGACAGCCGCAGGGCGAAGAGAACTAGAATACGTGAAAAGGGGGCTGTGATGGGCAAACGCGCACTCGTCGTCGTGGATGAAGGTCCCTCGGTGTCCGACCTGATCCAGGCTGTCTTGAAGTCGGTTGATATGGATGCCGTGACGCTAACCAAGAGCGCGGACGCGCCGGTCCTGCTCGACAACGAAAAATTTGCGATGCTCGTGCTCGATCTGGACCAGCTACCGGACGCGCTCGCGCTGGCGCGCCAGGCTCGCGAATCGGGATTCAACCGCGCCACGCCGATCATCCTGATGAGCAACGATCAGAGTACGGCCGCGGTCGCCGCGGGATTCGAGGCGGGCGTGAGCTTCTTCCTGTACAAGCCGGTCGACGAGGCGCGCTTGCTGAAGTTGGTGCAAGCCACTTCGGGTGTCGCTGCGCCCAAGAAACGGCGCTTCCGCCGCGTGGTGCTGCAGTCTCGCGTGAACCTGGCTTTCGCGCAGCGGAAGCTGGAAGCCGAAACGATCGACATCAGCCTAAATGGGATGCTGGTCCGCGCGGAAGGCCACTTTCCCGCTGGATCGGCCGTGAATGTGAGCATCTATCTCTCGCCTGAACCGGGGGCGCAGCCGATCGTCGGTTCGGGGTACGTCATGCGGATTCTCTCCGGCAATCGGATGGCGATCCAGCTGAACAACCTGACGGCGGCCGACAGCGGCCGATTGCAGGAATTCCTGTTGCCGTTAACGCTAGCGGAAACCGGAGTCGCGACGCTTAACGCGTAAGTTCAGCCGTGGCCCAACCGTGGCCTGAGCCAAGCAATCACTCGTCTTCTTTTCCTTGCGCGGCGGCCAAGCGCTCGATCACCGCCATATCCTCGAGGGTCGTCGTGTCGCCGGAGATGCCGCCTTTGTGCGCGAGCTCGCGCAGGAGGCGGCGCATGATCTTGCCGCTGCGCGTCTTGGGCAGGACGTCGCAGAAGCGAACGTCGGCGGGCCGCGCGATCGTGCCGATCGTCGTCGACACATGCTCCATCAAAGTCCCGCGCAATTCCGGGGAAGGTGATTGCCCCGAGCGCAGCGTAACGAAGCAGACAATGGCCTCGCCCTTGATCTCGTCCGGACGCGCCACGACAGCCGCTTCCGCCACGGACGTGTGGCTGACGAGTGCGCTCTCGATCTCCATCGAGCTCAGGCGATGGCCCGCTACTTTGATCACGTCATCGACGCGGCCGAGAACCCAGATGTAGCCGTCCTTGTCGCACTGCGCTGCATCGCCCGCGAAATAGACGCCCGGAATCCGCTGCCAGTATTCGCGGGCATAGCGCTCGTCGTCGCCGTAGATGGTGCGCAGCATCGAGGGCCACGGCTTCTGGATGGTCAGGTATCCGGTTTCGCCGGGGCCGACCGGTTCGTTCTTCAGGTTCACGACCTTGGCGATTACGCCGGGAAGCGGCAGAGTGGCGGAGCCGGGCTTCGTCGGTGTCGCGCCGGGAATCGGAGCGATCATCATCGCGCCGGTTTCCGTCTGCCACCACGTATCGACGATGGGGCAGCGATTCTTGCCGATAGCCTCGAAATACCACTTCCACGCGGCGGGATTGATCGGTTCACCGACCGTGCCGAGCACGCGCAAGCTCGAAATGTTGTGGCGCTCGAGCCATTCCGTTCCCCAGGCCATGAACGCGCGCACCGCCGTCGCCGAGCTGTAAAAAATCGTCACCTTATAGCGCTCCACAATCTCCCAGAAGCGATCCTTGCGCGGATGGTCTGGCGCGCCTTCATACATCACGACGCTCGCGCCGCTGGCGAGCGGGCCGTAGACGATATAGCTGTGCCCCGTCACCCAGCCGATGTCGGCGGTACACCAGTAGACATCGTCGTCGCGCAGATCGAAGACGAGCTTGGTCGACCACATCGTTTGCAACAGATAGCCGGCCGAGGTATGCAGCACGCCCTTGGGTTTGCCCGTTGTGCCGCTGGTGTAAAGGATGTAGAGCGGGTGCTCAGAATCGAATGGAGCGGCAGGGCAGTCCTTCGACGCGGCTTCCTCGAGTTCGTGCCACCAGAGATCGCGGCCGTCCTCCCAGGTGACTTTTTCGCCGGTGCCTTTCACGACAATCGATTTTTCGATGGTCGGGCAATTCTTGAGAGCGGCGTCGGCCGTGTCCTTGAGCGGAATCACCTTGCCGCGGCGGTAGCCGCCATCGGCCGTAATGAGAATTTTCGACTTGGCATCGGCGATGCGATCGACGAGCGCCGTGGCGCTGAATCCGCCAAAGATCACCGAATGGATGGCGCCGATCCGCGCGCAGGCGAGCATCGAGATCGGCAGCTCCGGAATCATCGGCAGATAGATGGCAACGCAGTCACCGGCTTTCACGCCGAGATTCAGCAGCGCGTTCGCAAAGCGGCAGACGCGCTCGAGCAGTTCCGCGTAAGTCAGCTCGAGCGTTGCGCCATCTTCGGCCTCCCAAAAAAGGGCGGGCTTGTTGGCGTCCTTCTCCACGTGCCGGTCAAGGCAGTTGTAGGAGACGTTGAGCTTGCCCCCGACGAACCATTTCGCATGCGGCAGCTTCCATTCGAGCACCTGCGAGTAGGGCTCGAACCAGTCGATCGCCTTGGCCTGTTCGCCCCAGAAGCCCTCCGGATCGCGCTCGGCGTATTCGAACATCTTGCGGTATTCTTCGAGCGATTTTACGTGGGCGCGCTTGCTGAATTCCTCGGGCGGCGGGATCGGCTTTTCATCGAGAACGTGGGGATCGAACTCCAGCATTGGTTCCTCCTCGGGATACGTACCGCCGGGCCACCGCTTGGGCGTGAGGGCCCTCTTGGCCGGGCAATACGTTATTGGAGCCGGGCGCGTTGGTCAAGGCTGGCTTGCCGAGCGGGCTCGCCTAGCCGTGGCTTGCGCAATGAGAGTTCGCCTTCGCCTGCCGCGGCGGGTCACGGCGCGGTAGCCTTTGCTCTGCTGCGGAAGCGAAGACTGGACCGCAACCGGAGCACCGCTTGTGTGTTTAGCATAGGCAGGGCATCCTAGTTTCTGGAACCAAGGAGGCCGCGCCCGGGAATACCTATTGAGCGCCCGGACAGGCGGCCGAAAATACCTGAGATGACCAAGGCCACCGAGTTGACCGATGACGGCCTGCTTGGCCGGATGATCGCCGGCGACGAGGACGCGTTCACGCTCCTCTATCGGCGCAAGCACCCGTCCATCTATCGGTTTGCCCTGCACATGAGCGGCAACGCGGCCATTGCCGAGGACGTGACGCAAGAGGTCTTCATGACATTGATTCGCGACCCGAAAAGATTCGATCCGGCGCGCGGCACGCTCGGCGGATTCCTCTTTGGCGTCGCGCGGAATTTCCTCCGCAAGCGATGGGAGCAGGAGCAGCGGCTGGTAGCGCTCGATGGCGACGCCAACGAAATCGGAGGGTATTCGCCGAACGGCAACGGGACTGGTGGCGGCGCGTCGCGTAACGCCGTGCATGCGAATGGAAACGGTTTTCCGGGCGCTGCCGGAAGCGACGAATTTGCGACGCTCGAGACCATCAGCCGCGTGCGGCAAGCCGTAACCACGTTGCCGGAAAATTACCGCGAGATTGTGGTCCTGTGCGACCTGGAGGAGATGAGCTACGAGGAAGCGGCCTCGGCGCTCGGCTGCCCGGTGGGCACGGTGCGCTCGCGGCTGCACAGGGCCCGGGCAATTTTATTGGAAAAGCTGCGCGACGCGCACACGGCGCGGCGCGTTCCGGCGGTGGGCATATGAGCGAAATGGAGGAGATGAATTCGATGCAGTGTGTGGAGTTCGAGGAAATCGTCCACGATCTGGATCGTCCGGGGACGCACGGCGTGGCTCTGCGCGAACGTGCGCTGGCTCATGCGGAGTCGTGCGCCCATTGCGCGCAACTCCTCACCGAAACGGAATCGCTCGATCAGGCGCTGCACGCGATAGCGACAACGGAAGTCGAGCAGGAAGCGCCCGCCTGGGTGGAATCCGCGCTGCTGCGCGAATTTCGCGATGCGAAGGCCGGCGCGGCCAGATCGAGCCTCGGGCGGCACGTCGCGGCGCTCGGCATCGCCGCAACAGTCCTGCTGGTTGCGGGCGTCTCGCTCGTTCATTTTCAGCCGGGCGTGAAAGCGCCCGTCGCGGGGCCAAATGATCAGCCGAATGTTTCGATTGCCGCGACGGCAGGCCAGAACGCGCAGAGCGCCGTCGAAAGCGCCTCGGGGTTTATCGCCCTGCCTTACGCGGACGACCCGGACGGATCAGATGGCGGCACGGTGGTGCGCGTCGAGCTTTCCGGTTCCGCGCTCGCGTCGCTCGGGATGCCGGTGAGCCTGGCGGGATCGTCTGGCAGCATTTCGGCGGACCTGCTGGTGAGCGACGACGGCACTCCGCAGGCGATCCGGCTGGTGTCTCAGGAAGCGGCGAACTAGGAATTCCAGGGCCACGGGTTCGACGTGGTCGAGGTGGAGAGATTAGTGATGAACGCGAATAATAAGATGACGCGAGCTTGGATCGGACTTCTGGCGATCGCAGCGCTGCTGGCGCCGGGCTCGGCGCCCGCGCAGCAAGGACCGCGCCCATACCGGGGCGGCGACGGGTCGGGATTCGGCATGGGACCGGATGACGCCATCGCGATTATGGGTTTTGAGGGGAGCGTCGGCGGCAAGACGGTGATGGGCGCGCCCTTCACCGCGACGTTTACGACCAAGCAGACCCAGACGTTGGCGGACGGCAACCAGATTCAGCGCAGCACGACCGGAACCATCGCGCGCGACAGCCAGGGCCGCACGCGCCGCGACGTGACGTTGACGGGCATCGGACCGTGGGCAGCGTCGGACAAGCCGGCGCCGCACGCGATCATGATCAACGACGTCGTCGCGAATACGCAGTACATCCTCAATCCCAACACCAAGATTGCGCACCAGGTGCCGCCGCCATCCGGGCGTCATCGTGGTGGCCGGAAAGGCGCTTTCGAGCGCAGGGGTGCGCCGCCGCCGTCGGACGATGCCGACGCGGATAACGCGGGGCGTCGCCAGAGAGATGTGGTGACGACATCGCTCGGCACGCAGACGATCAACGGCGTGCAGGCCGAAGGCACACGCTACACACGCACCATCCCGGCGGGCGCGATCGGAAACGAGAACCCGATCGTGATCACCACCGAGAAATGGTATTCGCCCGACCTGCAGATGGTGGTGCTGCGGAAACACGACGACCCGCGCACCGGCGAAACAATCACGCAGCTCACCAATATTCAACGCAGCGAGCCGCAGGCGAGCCTGTTCGCAGTGCCGTCCGATTACACGGTGAAGCAGGGCGCACCGAACTTCGCCTTCCGCGCCGGAGGCCGCCTCGAGCAGTAGCGGCACAAGCGCTCTCGATTTGCTCCTAGCACCAGCTTGCGGGCGGCTCCCCCACCACGCTCCGCCCGCAAGTCCCCCCTTTCTTACCCGACCATTCTGCCGGCGACCACCGCTGCTATACTTTGCCGAAACGAATGGCGGCGACGAACGAACGCGAACTTCAAAAGCAGCTCGAAGCGGAAGGCTTCGCGCACACCTTCGTCTGGCAGGACGGCCCCAAGGCGTTCTATCCCGACCACACGCACGCGGGCCTAACCGCGCACATCATTCTCGACGGCGAAATGACGCTCATGATGAATGGCGCATCGCAGACGTACCGCACGGGCGACCGCTGCGA
>Ga0187815_10001449_pt1 | contig 11212 bp, 10 predicted proteins | sample NC_S_5_FD_132962 | JGI IMG/M metagenome (GOLD analysis project Ga0187815, IMG submission 132962) | Wetland sediment microbial communities from Neuse River Estuary, North Carolina, USA - ASW-S_5 | ecosystem: Environmental > Aquatic > Freshwater > Wetlands > Sediment | place: USA: North Carolina...
AAGACGCGCAGCAGCCGTGGAATGCGGCCGTCCTTGCGGATCAAACCGGCACGATGCGCGACGCCGACCAGCGTACCGGTATTGTCGAACAGGTCGACGAAGAAGAACGCGAAGACGATCACCAGAACGCCGGCGTCGAGCGCGCCGCCAATATCGAGCTTGAGGAAGGTTGGCGCCACCGACGGCGGTAGCGAGGCGATGCCGACGAACGGCGAGACGCCGAACAGGACACCGGCGATGGTGGTGACCAGGATGGCGATAATGATCGCGCCCGGCACTTTGCGCGCATCGAGCGCGACCATCAGCAGGAATCCGCCGATCGCCAGCAACGTCGGCGGCGCCTTGAGATTACCGAGCGTCACGAAAGTATCGGGCGAGGCGACGACGATGCCGGCGTTCTTCAGCGCAATGATGCCGAGGAACAGGCCGACGCCGGCCGAGATCGCCATCTTTTGCGATTGCGGAATGGCATCGACGATCCATTCCCGCACCCGCGTCACGCTCAGCACCATGAACAGCACGCCGGAGATGAACACCGCGCCGAGCGCGACCTCCCACGAATAGTGCAGGCCCTTGACGACGCCGTAGGTGAAATAGGCGTTGAGCCCCATGCCGGGCGCGAGCGCCAGCGGATAGTTGGCGTAGAGGCCCATCACCAGCGTGCCGATTGCGGAGGCGACGCACGTCGCGACGAACACCGCGCCTTTATCCATCCCAGCGTCGCCTAGGATCATCGGATTGACGAAGACGATGTATGCCATGGTGAGGAAGGTGGTCAGACCGGCCACCACCTCGGTGCGCACGTTCGTGCCGTTCGACTTGAGCTGGAAATAGGTCTCGAGCATGGCTTCCCCCGTCGCCGCGCTGGTCACCCAAAGTCCGCGCCATCTTGGCCTATTGCGCGGGCTTCGGCTAGAGTGCGGCGCCGTTCCCGCTCCCAGAAAGGCCCGACTCGCGATGCGACTGTCCCAGTATTTCCTGCCGCTGCTCAAAGAGACTCCGAGCGAGGCGCAGATCGCGTCGCACCGTCTGATGCTGCGCGCCGGCATGATCCGCCAGACCGCCGCCGGCATCTACACGTGGCTGCCGCTGGGCTTCCGCGTGCTGCAGAAGGTCGAGCAGATCGTGCGCGAGGAGCAGGACGCCGCCGGCGCGCAGGAGCTTCTGATGCCGACGCTGCAACCGGCGGAACTCTGGCGCGAGAGTGGCCGTTACGAGGATTACGGCGAGGAGATGCTGCGCCTCAAAGACAGGCACAAGCGCGAGATGCTCTACGGTCCGACCAACGAGGAGCTGATTACGGAGATCTTCCGCCAGGCGGTGCGCAGCTATCGCGATCTGCCCAAGAACCTCTATCACATCCAATGGAAGTTTCGCGACGAGGTGCGGCCGCGTTTCGGCGTCATGCGCGGGCGCGAATTCCTGATGAAGGACAATTATTCGTTCGACATCGACAAGGCAGCCTCGCTGGTCTCGTACTTCCGCATGTTCAAGGCCTACATGAAGACCTTCAAGCGGATGGGCCTGACGCCGATCCCGGTGCGCGCGGCAACGGGGCCGATCGGCGGCGACCTGTCGCACGAATTCCACGTCCAGGCCGATACCGGCGAAAGCCAGCTCTACTTCGACAGCGAGATCGAGAAGCTGGACGAGGACAAGCTCGACCCGGCGAGCCCGACGGTGCAGGACGAGCTGCTCAAATGGTACGCCGCCACCGACGAGAAGCACGACCCGGCGGCGTTCGCGCGCGTGCCCGAAGCGCGGCGGCGCGAGGCACGTGGCATCGAAGTCGGCCAGCTTTTTTATTTCGGCACCAAATACTCGGCGCCGATGAAGGCGACCGTCGCCGGTCCCAAAGGCGATACCGTCGCGGTCGAAATGGGTTCCTACGGCATCGGCGTGTCGCGCCTCGTCGGCGCGATCATCGAGGCGTCCCACGACGATGACGGCATCATCTGGCCCGAAAGCGTCGCGCCGTTCCACGTCGGTCTGGTCAATTTGCGGCCCAGCGACAAAGAGTGCGCCGAGGCCGGCGAACAGCTCTATCAGCGGCTGATGAAGTCGGGCATCGACACGCTCTATGACGAGCGCGAGGAATCGCCAGGCGCCAAGTTCGCGGCGATGGACCTGGTCGGCCTGCCTTGGCAGGTCGTCGTCGGTCCGCGCGGCCTCAAGCAGGGCGTCGTTGAGGTCAAGGAGCGCAAGACCGGCGTCAAGCAGGAGCTGTCGCTCGACGCGGCCGTGGCGCGATTGGTAGGCCTCCGATGATCCTCGGCGCGTTCGAGCGGATGATCGCCTTCCGCTATCTGCGCTCGCGGCGGCAGGAAGGCTTCGTTTCGGTGATCGCGGTGTTCTCGCTGTTAGGCATCATGCTTGGCGTTGCGACGCTGATCATCGTGATGGCGGTGATGAACGGCTTCCGCGCCGATTTGCTCGACCGCATTTTGGGATTCAACGGCCATCTGACGGTCTATTCGACGCCCGGCGCGCCGCTCAACGACTTCGACCAGGTCGCGGCCAAGATCAAAGCGGTGCCCGGCGTCACCGCCGCCTATCCCGAGATCGAAGGCCAGGTGATGGCGACCTCGCGCGATCAGTCTTCGGGGGTGCTGGTGCGCGGCGTCAGCGCGCAAACCATCGAAGCGCAAAGCCTAATCGCCAAGAACCTGTCGGCCGGCGCGCTCGCCGGCTTCAGCGACGGCGGCATCATCATCGGCCAGAGGCTTGCCTTCAAACTCGGCGTAAGGCCCGGCGACAGCGTGACGCTGATCTCGCCGCAAGGCACGCCGACCGCCTTCGGCACCATGCCGCGGATCAAGGCCTATCGCGTCGCCGGCACCTTCAACGTCGGCATGTACGAATTCGACAGTAGCGTCATTTTCATGCCGTTGCCGCAGGCGCAGGTCTACTTCCAGCTACCCAATGCCGTGTCCGACATCTCGGTGTTCGTCGCCAAGCCCGACGACGTGCGCGCTTATGACCAGGCGGTGGGCAATGCGCTCGGTGGCCGCATGCGGATTTTCGACTGGCAGCAGAGCAATCTGTCGTTCTTCAACGCCGTCGAGATCGAACGCAACGTCATGTTCCTGATCCTGACGCTGATCATCGTCGTCGCCGCCTTCAACGTCATCTCCAGCATGATCATGCTGGTGAAGGACAAAACCCGCGACATCGCGGTGCTGCGTACCATGGGCGCGACGCGCGGCATGATTTTGCGCATATTCATGTTGTCGGGCGCTTCGATCGGCGTTGTCGGCACGGCGCTGGGTTTCGTCCTCGGCGTCGAATTCGCGGCGCATATCGAAGCCATCCGCCGGTTCATCCAGGACATCATCGGCACCAACCTGTTCGCGCCCGAGATCTATTTCCTGACGCAGATTCCGGCACGCCTCGATCCGTACGAGGTCGGCTCGGTCGTCGCCATGGCGCTGGCGTTGTCGTTTCTGGCTACGATTTATCCATCCTGGCGAGCGGCGCGTCTCGATCCGGTCGAGGCGCTGCGTTATGAGTGATTTCGCGCTGACGCTGCGCGACGTCGTGCGCACATATGTCCAGGCCGGCAACAAGCTGCCAGTGCTGCGCGGTGTGAATTTCACCGTCAAGGCAGGCGAGATCGCGGCGCTGGTCGGGCCGTCGGGCGCCGGCAAATCCACCCTGCTGCATCTTGCTGGCCTTTTGGAAAAGCCCGACGGCGGCGCCGTGCTGCTGGGCGGCCGCGATTGCGGCGCCATGGGCGACGAGGAGCGCACGACCATCCGCCGCGCCACCATCGGCTTCGTCTATCAATTCCACCAGTTGCTGCCGGAATTCTCGGCCGCCGAGAACGTCATGCTGCCGCAAATGATCGCCGGCGTAAGCAAGCGGACGGCGCGGGCGCGGGCACTCGAGCTCCTCGGCCAAGTCGGACTGACCGCGCGCGCCGATCACCGGCCGGCGCGGCTATCGGGCGGTGAGCAGCAGCGCGTCGCCATGGTGCGCGCGCTCGCCAACCGGCCGCAGCTGCTGCTCGGCGACGAGCCGACCGGCAATCTCGACCATGAGACGGCAAGCGATGTGGTCGGCGTATTGCTCGACCTGGTGCGGCATACCGGTTTGGCGGGACTGATCGCGACGCACAATCTCGAGCTGGCGCGGCGCATGGACCGCATCCTCGCGCTCGAAGACGGCAAAGTGGTCGAGCGGCGGGCTGCGTAATTCGCGACCTCGAGCTCTTCGAAGGCTTCGCGCGCGGCGGCATGGCCGCAAGCGTCAAATATCATTCAAGTAAAACAAGCGGTTATCGTTTTGGCGTCGATTGGCCTGACCACAAATATTTTTGAGAATCGATTGTAATGCGAGCGCTCGCGCCCCATTTGTTCTAATATTGGCGTCTCGGCCCAGCGATGAAATCCACGCCGAGCCCGCCGCGATCCGACAATGCCAGGAGTATCCGATGAAGCGCCTGATCGCGGCCGCCACCAAGGGCGATCCGGATGCCGAATACAATCTCGGCGTCATGTACGATAACCGAATCGACGATCACGGCAACGCAATCGATCCGACCGACGACAACGGCAATCCGATCGCCAGCAATCGTACCGAGGCCATGAAATGGCTGCGGCGGGCGGCCGAGCATGGCCAGCCGCGCGCCCAGATGCGGCTTGCTGAACTCTATGCCGCCGGAACGTCCGCCCACCGAAATTACGGCCGCGCCTGTCAGTGGTTCATCGTCGCGATTCATGGCCTTAATGGCGTCCACCGCCAGCGCGCGCGGGACGGCTACGATGGCGTCCGCTCGCAGTTGACGACGGCGGAAATGCTGGCGGCGGAACGCCGGGCGCGCGACTGGGAACGCCGGCGCCGCGCGGCGACTCCAGCGCCGGCGCCCACGCCGCTCCGGGCGACGCAGTGAAGCCGGAGCGGTTGCCGGCTATAGCAGCCCGTGTGACGGCGGCGGTGCCGGTGCGCACGATCGTTGCTGCGGTCGATGTCGGTATTTTCAATCGGGCGGCGACATGATCGGCACCGTGACATCGTTCAGCTCGAAGAAGCGATATGGCTTCATCAGGCCGGAAGACGGCGGCACTCCCGTCTTCGTTCACATCTCGGCGGTCGAGCGCGCGGGAATGAAGACGCTTACCGTTGGTCAGCGCCTCATCTACGAGGTCACGTTCGATCAGGGCGAACGGTCGATGACAATCGTCGGGCCGGCGCCCTGACGGGCGCGTGACGGCAGGAGGCAGGCATGGAACGGGAAACTACGATCGATCGCCTGGCGCGCGAGACGATCAAAGTGTACGGGCGCAGTGCCGGGGTCATCGCCGACCAGCGCGCTGCAAGCTATATCGCGACCGGCGATTTCGGCCAATCGCGCGCCTGGCTCGAAACCGCCGCGGTGATCCGCCGGCTCGGTATGCGGCCTGATGCAGCACGGCGGCGCGTCACCCTCCAGCCTCTCTAGTCCCCCTCTGGCGTCTTGGGCGCGTTATCGGGAAACCACTGACCCTTGCGCATGCGGCTGATTTTGATGGAGCGGTAGAGCTCGGCATTGCGGAACGGCTCGTTGGCGACGAAAGCCTCGGCGGCAGCGCGGTCCTTGACGTTGACGATCGAGACGCTGCCGATGCGTTTGCCTGCGTCGTCGGTCAGCAGCGCGCCGGCGAGCACGATCGCATCCTTGTGGCGGTCGAGATAGGCGAGATGCTCCGGCGTTTTTGCCTGACGGATTTCCGCCGCGCTGGTTTCCCGGTCTTCGCCATAAATGATGTAGAGCATCGCGCCTCCTGTCGCGTTCGAGTCGGTGGATAATACCGGCGCAATTGGCAAGGCGCGCGAGAATCCGCTTGCGCCGCGCCGCACGCGTGACAAGCTTCAGCTATGGCGCATGCCGATTTCGTTCATCTGCGGGTTCATTCGGCCTATTCGCTGTCGTCGGGCGCCATCAAGATCAAGGATCTGGCCGCGCTCTGCCGCCGCCATGCCATGCCAGCGGTGGCGATCGCCGATTCGGGCAATCTATTCGGTGCGCTCGAATTCGCCATGGCGGCGAGTGAAGCTGGCGTGCAGCCCATCGTCGGTTGCGAGCTCGGCATCCGCCGCAGCGAAGGCGAGAACAGCAACCGCGTCGCACGCATCGGTCCGGCGTTGCCGCCCGACCCGGTGGTGCTGCTGGCGCAAAGCCAAGCGGGCTATCACAACCTGCTCAAGCTGGTCAGCAAGTCGCATCTCGAAAGCGCGCCCGCCGAAGCGCCGCAACTCGATCTCACCGCGCTCGACGGCCATACCGAGGGGCTTATCTGTTTGTCCGGTGGACCCAAAGGCCCGGTCGGCCGGCTGGTCGGCGAGGGCCAGGCGCCGGCGGCCGAGGCGGTCCTGACGCGGCTCGCCGGCCTGTTTCCCGGCCGGCTTTATGTCGAGCTTCAGCGCCACAACACTGCCACCGAGGAGCGCATCGACGCGGCGCTGATCGAGCTGGCGCTGGCACACAATCTGCCGCTGGTGGCAACAAACGACGTGCATTTCGCGGAGCGCGACGATTACGAGGCACACGATGTGCTGCTATGCATCGCGCAAGGCACAACACTCGCCGACGGTAACCGCAGGCGGCTGACGCCTGAGCATTACTTCAAATCAGCGAGCGAGATGCGTATCGCTTTCGCTGACGTGCCCGAGGCCTGCGACAACGCGCTGGTGATCGCGCGCCGCTGCGCCTTCATGCCGGTGCCGCGCCAGCCGATCCTGCCGCCGTTCAAGGGTGTGTCGGGCCGCGATGAAGCGGCGGAGCTGCAGGAGGCCGCCACCACCGGCTTGGAACGTCGTCTGGCGCAAGTGTTGCCCTCCGATCTCGACGCGGCACAGCGCGAAGCCGCGGCAGCGCCTTATCGCGAGCGGCTCGCCTACGAGCTCGATGTCATCGTCAAGATGGGCTTCGCGGGCTATTTCCTGATCGTCGCCGAGTTCATCCAATGGGCCAAGGCACAGAATATTCCAGTCGGGCCGGGTCGCGGTTCGGGTGCCGGCTCGCTGGTCGCCTGGGCGCTGACTATCACCGATCTCGATCCGCTGCGCCTCGGCTTGGTGTTCGAGCGGTTTCTCAATCCGGAACGCGTGTCGATGCCTGATTTCGACATCGACTTCTGTCAAGACCGCCGCGACGAGGTCATCCGCCACGTGCAGGAACGTTACGGCAGCGATCGCGTGGCGCAAATCATCACCTTCGGCAAGCTGCAAGCACGCGCGGTGCTCCGCGACGTCGGCCGCGTCCTCGGCGTGCCTTACGGTCTGGTCGACCGCATCTGCAAAATGGTGCCGAACAATCCGGCCGCGCCGGTTACCTTGCAGCAGGCGATTGACGGCGAGCCGATGCTGCAACAGATGCGCGACGACGACCCCCAGATCGCGCGGCTGATCGAGATCGCGCTGCAACTCGAAGGGCTCTATCGCCACGCTTCGACGCACGCGGCGGGCGTCGTCATCGGCGACCGTCCTCTTGACGAGCTGGTGCCGCTCTACCGCGATCCGCGCTCGTCGATGCTGGTGACGCAATTCAGCATGAAATACGTCGAAGCAGCCGGCTTGGTGAAGTTCGACTTCCTTGGCCTCAAGACCCTGACTGTGTTGGCCAAGGCGCGCGACCTGCTGGCGGCGCGCGGCATCAACGTCGATCTCAGCAACCTGCCGCTCGACGACAGCAAGACCTTCCGGCTGCTGGCGCGCGGCGAAACCGTCGGCGTGTTCCAACTCGAAGGCGCCGGTATGCGCGACGTGCTGAAGAAGCTCGATGCCGACCGCTTCGAGGACATCGTCGCCGTCAACGCGCTCTATCGTCCCGGTCCGATGGAGAACATTCCGCGCTACATCGCGGTCAAGCACGGCAGCGAGCGGCCGGAATACATGCATCCCGACCTCGAACCGATCCTCGAGGAGACCCAGGGCATCATCATCTACCAGGAACAGGTGATGGAGATCGCCAAGGTGCTGTCGGGCTATTCGCTCGGCAGCGCCGATCTGTTGCGCCGCGCCATGGGCAAGAAGATCAAGGCGGAGATGGAGGCGCAGCGCAAACAATTCATCGACGGCGCCAGGGCGCACGGCGTCAACGACCGTCTTGCCGAATATATTTTCGAGCAGGTGGCAAAGTTTGCCGGTTACGGCTTCAACAAGTCGCACGCCGCCGCCTACGCGCTGGTCGGTTATCAGACGGCGTATCTGAAGGCGAATTATCCGGTCGAGTTCCTGGCGGCATCGATGACGCTCGACCTCGGCAACACCGACAAGCTCAACGTCTTCCGCCAGGAATGCGACCGGCTCGGTATCAAGCTGCTACCGCCCGACATCAACCGCTCCGACGTCGAATTCGCAGTCGAAGCGGCAGGCGAGGGCGGCGCGATCCGCTACGCGCTCGCCGCGGTTAAGGGCGTGGGTGCGGCGGCGATGCGGCAAGTGGTCGCCGAGCGCGCGGCGCGCGGACCGTTCAAGGACCTGTTCGATTTCGCAGCGCGCATCGATCCCAAGCACTTCAACAAGCGGCAGTTCGAGAGCCTGGTGAAGGCCGGCGCCTTCGATGCCATTGCGCCCAACCGGGCGCAGACCTTTGCCGCGATCGAGCAGCTGCTGCGTCACGCCAACGCCGCTGCCAACGAACGCGCCAGCCAGCAGGTCAATTTGTTCGGCGGCGATGCCCGTCCGGCGGCCGGGCCGGCGCTGCCAGCGATCACCGATTGGCCACTGGCCGAACGGCTGCAGAAGGAATTCGAGGCGATCGGCTTCTACCTGTCGAGCCATCCGCTTAATCCTTACGGCAAGAGCCTGGCGCGTTTGGGTGTGCTGCGGTTCGCCGATCTAGGACGTCGGCCGGCTGGCGCGGAGACGCGCGTTAAACTCGCCGGCGTCATCATCGGCAGCAAGGAGCGGACTTCGGCGCGCGGCAACCGCTTTGCCTTCCTCCAGGTCTCGGACATGAGCGGCGTCTACGAAGTGATGGCGTTCTCCGAGGTCCTGCGCGACAGCCGGGCATTGCTCGAATCCGGTCAGCCTCTGCTGATCACTGCCGATATCCGCGTCGACGGTGACACTTACCGGCTGACGGCGCAGCGCATCGAGGCGCTCGACAAGGTGGCGGCCGGCGCGGCGGCAGGCCTGCGGCTGGTGGTCGAGCGGGAAGAGGCGCTGCCCGGTGTCCGCAAGGCGGTGGCGACCGAAAGCGGCGGCCGCGGGCGGGTCTGCGTCGTGGTTGCCTTGGACGATGCGCGCGAAGTCGAGATCACGCTGCCTGGTGGTTTCAAGGTCACGCCACGGCTCGCCGCCGCGCTCCAGACCGTGCCCGGTATCCGCGAAGTGGCGGAAATCTAGGCGGCGCGTCCTCGGCGCGTCGGCGCGTTTGACGCGGCGCAGCCGCAAACGGCAAGCCGACCGACGGAAGATTAACGATCCGCGCTTGACTTGACACTTCTGCGTTAACTATTTGGGTAGTCCAATCCAATATTTCGGTTGGATTAGCCGTTTTCGTCCTTGCAATAGTAATCATTCCGGCTATATTAATATTACTTTTGGGTAATCTTAACGCGGCGCAGGTTTGGAACATGCGCCGAATGATTGCAGGGGATTGAGTCGCTATGGCGGGACGCAGCGGTGGCGCGCAAAGTCGCCCGGGGTGGGTGCTCGAAGCCGACCTCGATCCAGTCGACGAGCAGTTGCGTCGTCGTCGTTGGCGCATCCTGCGCGCGGTGCTGCCGATCGGCCATGGCCTCGATCCGTTGCCCACCTGGGTCAAAACGCCGGAGCAATTCGTCGGCTGGCTGATCGGCCGGCTGAGCCCGGCAGGCCTGCGAACCTATTTCGAGGATCTCGAGGAGATCGCGAAACAGACTTGCGATCTCGAGCTGCTGCGGCTGGCGCGGCGCTACCAAGGCCAGCGCTGATTTTCGGCGAGACTCGACCGGTTGTCGCTTGAGCGTGACAACGGAATCACCCTAAGGTTTCAGGCGCGTGACAATGACGCGCCGGTGAGGGCCAGATGGGTTGCAGCGGCCAGGTAATTTTTCGGCAGGCTAAATTCTCGGTTGGCCAGATCGTGCGCCACCGGCTCTACCCGTTCCGCGGTGTGATCTACGACGTCGATCCGATCTTCAACAATTCCGAGGAATGGTACCAGTCGATCCCGGCTGACCGCCGGCCGTCGAAGGACCAGCCGTTCTATCACCTGTTGGCGCAAAACGCCCAGGGCGGCCCTTACGAAGCTTACGTCTCGGAACAGAACCTGCTACCGGATGCCGATAACGGTCCGATCAGCCATCCGATGATCGACGTGATGTTCGAGAAGATTGCCGGCGATCGCTACCAGCTGCGGCCGCAGCGCCGCCAATAGGTACGCAACGCGCTACTTGCGCTTCCAAGTGAAGACTGACGACACGGCGTAGTTCCACACCGAGCCGACGATCACCCCCGCAACGCTCGCGAGCCACGGAATGCCTTTGACGCCGGCCAGCCAGCGCGCGTCGCCGGCGAAGACAAACGCGGCAAAACCGACATTGGCGACCGCGCCCAGTGCGCAGATCACGTAGAACGACAGCAAGCCGCGCCACAGGCGCCAGCCTTTGAGCCGCTGGTCACGGTAGGTAAAAATGTTGTTGAGGAAGAAGTTCGAAGTCATCGCCACTAGCGTCGCAATTGCTTGAGCGGCGATGAAGCCCATGCCGGCGGTCAGCGCCAGCGACAGCACAATCAAGTCGACGACCACGCCCAGCGCGCCGATCAGCGCAAACAGGGCGAAGCGCACCGGCACGATATGGCCGACGAGCTTGTCGGCTAGCAGCATGCCGAATTCCCAAGCCACCATGGTGTCGAGCTTGCTCTCGCCGTAGCGCCGGTTGCGGAATTGGTACGGCAGTTCTTTGAGGCGCGGCGGCGCCGGCAGCGACGCCAGCAGATCGAGCAGGATCTTGAAGCCCTGACCCGACAGGTCGCGCACCGCGCTGTCGAAGACGTCGCGGCGCAGCATGAAGAAGCCGCTCATCGGATCGGCGATTTCGGTCTTGCAGATCAGGCGCGACAGCTTGGTAGCGAGGCCGCTCATGTTGGCGCGGGTCTTGTCCCATTCACCCACGCCGCCGCCAGCGACATAGCGCGAGCCGACGACGATATCGCAGGCCTCGTGGCGCAGCGCATTGAGCATTCCCGGCAGCAGCGATTCGTCGTGCTGCAAATCGGCGTCCATCACGGCCACAAATGGCGA
>Ga0187815_10001450_pt1 | contig 11211 bp, 9 predicted proteins | sample NC_S_5_FD_132962 | JGI IMG/M metagenome (GOLD analysis project Ga0187815, IMG submission 132962) | Wetland sediment microbial communities from Neuse River Estuary, North Carolina, USA - ASW-S_5 | ecosystem: Environmental > Aquatic > Freshwater > Wetlands > Sediment | place: USA: North Carolina...
CTCCAACCTGGATCAGTCCGAGGTGGAGCGGATGATCGCCGATGCCGAGCGGCACCGGGAGGAAGACCGGCGGCTGCGGGAGCTCACCGATGCCCGCAACGAGCTTGACGCCGCCACCTACCAGGTCGAGCATCAGCTGTCCGAAGGCGGGGAACTGCTCCCCGTGCACGTGAAGGCACGGGCGGAAAACGCGGCGGCCGATGCCAGGCAGGCGCTCAAGGAAGCGGCGCCAGTCGACCGGCTCCGGAACCTGACCACCGAACTGCGGCAGGTCAGCCAGGAACTCGCCGCGGCGCGTCCCGGCCCGCAGGGCGGCCCCGGCCCGCAAGGCGGCCCGGCCGGCGGCGGTAACGAGGATGACGTGATCGACGCCGAGTTCACGCCCAGCGAATGAGGCCGCCGGTGAACCAGACGCCAGAAAACGGCACGCCTCGAAACGGCGGCGCAGGGCCTGGCGCAGGCGTCGCCGGCCCGGCCGCCGGTCCGCAGAATGCCGCGAGCGCCGAGACCACGCGACCGGAAGTCGAGGGCGGCGCCGACACGGTCGCCGATCAGGCGGCCCGGATTGCCGAACTCGAGGACTCGCGCCTGCGCGCCCTGGCTGACCTCGACAACCTGCGCAAGCGATGTGCCGCGCAGATCCACCGCGCCGAGGAGGAGGCCACTGCCGCCGTCGCCAGGCAGTGGCTGCCAGTCATCGACAGCCTCGATCTCGCGCTCGCGCACGCCACGAGCGACCCGGCCACCATCATCGACGGGATCAAGGCGGTCCGCGAACAGGCCCTCGGTGTGCTGGCCCGACTGGGCTTCCCCCGCCGCGACGACCGCGGCGCCAGGTTCGACCCCGCCCGGCACGAGGCGGTCGCGACACGGCCCGATCCCGCGGCCGAGGCGGACCTGGTCGCCGAGGTCGTCCGGCCCGGGTACGGCGAAGGAGACCGCCAGCTGCGGCCCGCGCAGGTGGTGGTGGCCAGGCCGGGCTGATGGCAAACCGGGACTTCTACCAGGTCCTGGGCGTGCCGAGGAACGCCGACCAGGACGAGATCCAGCGCGCCTACCGGAAGCTGGCCCGCACCTACCACCCGGACGTGAACTCCCACCCAGAGGCTGAGGACCGGTTCAAGGACATCGCGGAGGCCTACGATGTCCTGTCCGATCCGCAGACACGGCGCCGCTACGACGCCTTCGGGGCCGATTTCCGTCAGGTTCCCGAAGATGTCGACCCAGATGAGTGGCGGCGCAGCAGGGCCCGCGCCGGAGCTGGCGCCGGAGCCGGTCAGACTCGCGGCGGCTTCGGGGGCGGTGGCTTCGGCGACGGCGGGTTCAGCTTCGGCGGCGGTGACGTAGGCGGCCTCGACGATCTCCTGGGCGGCATCTTCGGCGGCCGGACGGGTCGGCGCTGGGGGCCCATCCCCGGCGCCGACCAGGAGGCCGAGCTCGAGCTCACCGTTGAAGAGGCTTACCGGGGCACGCGCAGAACCGTCTCGCTGGCCAGCGACGGCACGCGCCGGTCGCTCGAGGTCACGGTGCCTGCCGGGGTAACGGACGGCCAGCGGATCCGGCTGGCCGGACAGGGCGGTCGCGGCAGTGACGGCGCGCGTAACGGCGACCTGTATCTCGTCGTGCGGATCGCGCCGCACCCGAGATACCGCCTCGACGGGCGCGATCTCCACGTGGAGCTGCGGATCGCCCCCTGGGAAGCCGCGCTCGGCACGTCGGTCCCCGTCGACACCCCAGCCGGCGAGGTCAAGGTCAAGGTGCCGGCTGGCACCTCGAGCGGCAGGCGGATCCGGCTGCGTGGCCGTGGCCTGCCCAACCCGAAGGGCAAGGCGGGCGACCTGTTCGCCGAGGCCAGGATCATGGTGCCGCCGCATCTGTCGCGCGCGGAGCGCCGCCTTTTCGAACAGCTGGCCGCCGAATCCGACTTCGACCCAAGGAGACAGCGGTGAACTATGCCATCGTCCGCGCCGCGCGCCTCAGCCTGGGGGAGTTCGCCCTGCTGTCAGGCCTGCACCCGGATCTGATCCGCAGGCTCGTCGCCCTCGGGCTCATCGACGCCGATCGTGACACGGCGGGTGAGTTCTGGTTCTCCCGCGGTGAGCTCGCCGCGGTGGCGCGGGTGCAGCGCCTGCGCGCGGGTTTCGCGCTCAACTACGCGGCCATCGGGCTGGTCATCGACCTGCTCGACCGGATCGCGGTACTAGAAGCGGCCCTGCGGGGGCAGGCCGTCCGACGACCAGGAAGGTGACCATGGACCCGAACCGCCTGACGCAGAAGTCGCAGGAGGCACTGCACGACGCACAGACAAAGGCACTCCGTTTCGGGCATACCGAGGTAGACGGCGAGCACCTGCTCCTCGCGCTCCTCGACCAGCCAGAAGGCATCGCTCCCCGGCTGCTCAGCCAGGCTGGCGCCGACCCGGACCGGCTCCGGACCGCACTGGAGGCCGAGCTCGCCAGGCGTCCCCGGGTCACCGGCCCGGGCGTGAATCCCGGCGAGGTCCGTGTCACGCAGCGCCTGGCCCGCCTACTGGATACGGCCGGGCAGGAAGCGGGCAGGCTCAAGGACGACTACGTCTCGGTCGAGCATCTGCTCATGGCGCTGCTCGCCGAAGGGCCGGCGACTCCCGCCGGCCGCATGCTCCAGCAAGAGGGCGTGACCAGGGACGGCTTCCTGCAGGCACTGACGACGATCCGCGGCAACCAGCGGGTCACCTCCGCCATGCCGGAGTCAGCCTACGAAGCCCTCGCCAAGTACGGCCGGGACCTGGTCGCTGACGCGGCCAGGGGCGCACTGGACCCGGTCATCGGCCGGGACGCCGAGATCAGGCGCGTCATCCAGATCCTGTCCAGGAAGACGAAGAACAATCCGGTCCTGATCGGCGATCCCGGCGTCGGCAAGACCGCCATCGTGGAAGGCCTGGCGCAGCGGATCACCCGCGGCGATGTTCCCGAGGGCCTGCGCGATAAGACGATCTTCAGCCTCGACATGGGCTCCCTGGTCGCCGGCGCCAAGTACCGGGGCGAGTTCGAGGAACGGCTCAAGGCCGTCCTTACCGAGGTCAAGGCGGCTGCCGGGCGCATCCTGCTGTTCGTGGACGAGCTGCACACGGTCGTCGGCGCGGGCGCCGCCGAAGGGGCCATGGACGCGGGCAACATGCTAAAGCCGATGCTGGCCCGCGGTGAGCTGCACATGATCGGCGCGACGACGCTGGATGAGTATCGCAAGCGGCTCGAGAAGGATGCGGCGCTTGAGCGCAGGTTCCAGCCGGTGATGGTCGACGAGCCGTCGGTGGAGGACGCCATTTCCATCCTGCGCGGCCTGCGGGAGCGGCTTGAGGTGTTCCACGGCGTGAAGATCGCCGACAGCGCCCTGGTGACCGCGGTCATGCTCAGCCACCGGTACATATCCGACCGCTTCTTGCCGGACAAGGCGATCGACCTGGTCGACGAGGCATGCGCGATGATCCGCACCGAGATCGACTCCATGCCGGCCGAACTGGACGAGCTCACCCGCCGGGTGATGCGGCTGGAGATCGAGGAGGCCGCGCTCGCCAAGGAGAGCGACCAGGCGAGCGAGGCGCGCCTGGCGGACCTGCGCAAGGAACTGGCGGACCTGCGATCGCAGGCCGACGCGCTGCGGGCCCAGTGGGAAGCCGAGCGCCAGGCACTGCGCCGGGTACAGGCGCTGCGCGAGGAGATGGAGCAGGTGCGGCGTGACGCCGAGCAGGCCGAGCGCGACTACGACCTGACCAAGGCGGCGGAACTGCGCCTCGGCGAGCTTCCCGAGTTGCGGCGCCGGCTCGAGGCCGAGGAGCAGCGGCTCGCGGCCAAGCAGGGCGGCACGCGGTTGCTGCGCGAGACGGTCACCAGCGACGAGATCGCCGCGATCGTCTCCCGCTGGACGGGTATTCCGGTCAGCCGCCTGCAGGAAGGGGAGCGAGAGAAGGTCCTGCGCCTGGACCAGATCCTGCACGAGCGGATCGTGGGCCAGGACGAGGCCGTCCGGCTGGTCGCTGACGCCATCATCCGGGCCAGGTCGGGGATCAAGGATCCGCGCCGGCCCATCGGGTCGTTCATCTTTCTCGGCCCCACCGGCGTGGGAAAAACCGAGCTGGCCAAGACGCTGGCGGCCGCTCTGTTCGACACCGAGGAGAACATGATCCGGATCGACATGAGCGAGTACCAGGAACGGCACACCGTCAGCCGCCTGGTCGGCGCGCCGCCCGGATACGTGGGCTACGAGGAGGGCGGGCAGCTCACGGAGGCGGTCCGGCGCAAGCCGTACTCGGTGGTGCTGTTCGACGAGGTGGAGAAGGCCCACGGGGATGTGTTCAACACGCTGCTTCAGGTCCTGGACGACGGACGGCTCACTGACGCGCAGGGCCGCACTGTCGACTTCCGCAACACGGTCATCATCATGACCTCCAACATCGGCTCGGAGTATTTGGTGGGGGAGGCGACCCCCGACGGTGAGATCAAACCGGACGCGCGCGAACGCGTGCTTGCGGAGATGCGCCTGCACTTCCGCCCCGAGTTCCTGAACCGCCTCGACGACATCGTGCTGTTCAAGCCCCTGACCCAGGCGGAGATCGAGCACATCGTCGACCTCATGCTTGATGACCTGCGGGCCAGGCTCGGCGAACGGCAGATGAAGCTCGAGATCACCGACGACGCCCGGCGCTTCATCGCCCAGCAGGGCTACGACCCCGTCTACGGCGCGCGGCCGCTGCGCAGGTTCATCAGCCGGGAAGTCGAGACCCGGATCGGGCGCGCCCTGCTCACCGGCGACATCCTCGACGGGGCCGTCATCCGCATCGGATACGCCGACGGTGAGTTGACCGTCAGCTACGAGAATCAGGCTTGACCTTGGCCGCGCCAGCTATGTCCGCTGAACTGATCACCTGCCCGCACTGCGGGCGCCGGAACCGGGTGCCGGCGGCTGCCGCGGGCATTCCGCACTGCGGCAACTGCCACCAGCCGCTGCCGTGGATCGCCGAGGCCGGCGACGACACGTTCGCCGAGGCGGCCGAGGCCGCGTCGGTGCCCGTCGTCATCGACCTGTGGGCACCGTGGTGCGGGCCGTGCCGCATGGTAAGCCCGGCGCTCGCGCAGGTCGCCGCCGAGCTGGCCGGCCGGGTCAAGCTGGTGAAGGTCAACGTCGACAACTCGCCCAAGATCCAGCAGCGCTTCGACGTGCAGGCCATCCCGACCCTTCTGGTGCTTCGTCATGGGCAGGTGGCGGCGCGCAGGGCGGGCGCCGCACCGGCCGCCGCCTTGCGCGCCTGGGTGGAGTCCGCCATCGGGCCGTGACGGTCGGAATTCCAGAGGCAGGGGGACCAAATGGATAGCACGAAAACCGAAGTGTGGCCGGGGCAGGCATATCCGCTGGGCGCGACCTACGACGGCATCGGAACGAACTTCACGCTGTTCTCCGAGGTAGCCGAGCGCGTCGAGCTCTGTCTGTTCGATGACAGCGGAGGCAACGAGCAAGGACTGGATATGCCCGAGGCAGACGGATACGTCTGGCACTGCTCCCTTCCCGGAATCGGCCCGGGACAGCGCTACGGCTACCGCGTGCACGGACCGTATGACCCCGATGCCGGATTGCGATGCAATCCGGCCAAGCTGCTGCAAGACCCCTACGCCAAGGCGTTGGACGGCCAGGTCAGATGGGACAACGCCGTCTACGGCTACCCGCTCGGCGGAGACGATCGCGTCCGCAACGACTCGGACAGCGCGCCCTTCGTTCCCCGGTCGGTGGTCACCAACCCCTGGTTCGACTGGGGCGACGACCACCCGCTGCGGATCGCCTGGCACGAGACCGTGGTGTACGAGTGCCATGTCAAAGGGCTCACCATGCGCCATCCGGAGATCCCGCCGGACCTGCGGGGTACCTACGCCGGCATGGCGCATCCTGCCGTGATCGAGCACCTGCGCCGCCTAGGCGTCACCGCGGTTGAGCTGATGCCCGTCCATCAGTTCGTCCACGACCACTACCTGATCGAACGCGGCTTGCGCAACTACTGGGGATACAACTCGATCGGCTTCTTCGCCCCGCACAACGAGTACTCCGCGTGGGGTGTCGGGCAGGTCGTTTCCGAGTTCAAGTACCTGGTAAAGACCCTGCATGAAGCCGGGTTCGAGGTCATCCTCGACGTCGTCTACAACCACACCGCGGAGGGCAATCACCTCGGCCCGGTGCTGTCGTTCAAAGGGATCGACAACCGCGCGTACTACCGGCTGGCTGACGGGCGCTACTACTACGACACCACCGGCACCGGGAACACGCTGAACATGCGGCACCCGCACGTGCTGCAGCTGATCATCGACTCGCTGCGCTACTGGGTGACCGAGATGCATGTGGACGGATTCCGTTTCGACCTCGCGGCCAGCCTGGCCCGCCAGTTCTACGAAGTCGACCGCCTGTCCGCGTTCTTCGACCTCATTCAGGCGGATCCCGTGGTGAGCCAGGTCAAGCTTATCGCCGAGCCCTGGGACCTCGGTGATGGCGGCTACCAGGTCGGCAACTTCCCAACCCTCTGGTCGGAGTGGAACGGGCGCTATCGCGACACTGTCCGTGACTACTGGCGCAGCGCTGACTACACCTTGTCGGATCTCGCCTACCGGTTGACCGGCAGCTCCGACCTGTACGGGCGAACCGGGCGGCGCCCTTATGCCAGTGTCAATTTCGTCACCGCGCATGACGGGTTCACCCTCGCCGACCTAGTCTCCTACAACAGCAAGCACAACGAGGCGAATGGCGAGGGCAACCGCGACGGAACCGATGACAACCGCTCGTGGAACAGCGGCGTGGAAGGCCCGACCGAAGATCCCGTCGTCAACGAGATACGCGAGCGCCGTCGGCGCGCCATGATGACAACGCTGCTGGTGAGCCTGGGCGTGCCTATGGTGCGGCACGGCGACGAAATCGGCCACTCTCAGCGCGGCAACAACAACGCCTACTGCCAGGACAACGAGTTTTCCTGGCTCGACTGGGAGCACGGTGACAAGGCGTTCCTGGACATCTGTGCCGAGCTTGTCGCCTTCCGCCGCCGGCATCCGGTCTTCCGGCGGCGCCGCTTCTTCGAAGGACGCCCCATCTTCGGTACCGGACTGTCCGACATCGGGTGGTTCCGGCCTGACGGGCCCGAGATGACGCCGGCCGACTGGCAGACAGGATTCGCCAAATCCCTCGGCGTCTTCCTCAACGGTGACGCGCTGCCTGATCCGGACCGCCGCGGCCACCGGATCAGCGACGACACTTTCCTGCTGCTTTTCAACTCCCACTACGATGACGTCGTCTTCGTGCTTCCCGGCGGGACCTGGGGCCAACGGTGGCTGACAGAGTTCGACACCGCCAGCGACCCCACGGTGCACGAGGCACAGCCAGCCGGCGCCAAGGTGATCGTCGCCGCCCGCAGCGTGCAGATACTGCGACGCGTCTAGTACGTGTCCCGGCCCGGTTCTACCATTACGTTTGTGGTGGGCGCCACGCCTGCGACAACCACGAGCGGTTCCGCCGTGGGCGGGTCCTGTGATCCGGCAAGCCCGCCTCAAGCTCGACCCTGAGCCGATCGAGATGACTGATCAGCTCGCCCCGCAGCGGCCATCCGACCGGCCGGGCCGCCGGAGGGGTCGCCAAGTGCTCGCTGAGCCGGTCTTGCTGATCGTGCGCCGCGGCCAGGTGACGATCCAGATCAGACTTCAGCACGTCGTGGGTATGCGCATCCAACTCTGTCGCGAGGCTGCCGTAGGTCCGCAGCGCGGCCGCCAGTTCTCGCAGCACGTCGGCCAGCCCGCGGCACACGTCTGGATCGCTGACGGGGTTGTCGTCACCGGCCAGCTGGGTGCTGTCAGCGAGCGACCGGGCGAAGACCCGGACCGTGATCGCCGCGTGCTCCAGGGTCTCTAGGCTCTGGCGCAGGGTTATCGTGCTGTACGGCAAGCGCATGCTGCGCGGGTTGAGCTTGGTGCTCTCCTCGGACTGCTGGAGCGCCTCGTCCACCCGCCTGATCTCGCCGCCGAGAGCGCGCGCCTGCTCGAGCCAGGCGCGCGCCGAGTCATTAACGGATCCGTCGTTGAGCCCGGCTGACATCCTGTCCAGCAGGTCGGCCATCGTGCGGCCGAGCTCCGCGACCGCTTCCTGGGCCGGCTCTACCTGCGGCGCCGTGAGGACGAACCCGGCGATCAGCCCCGCGGCCGTGCCGATCAATGTCTCGGTTATCCTGCTGGTCGCCGCTGCCTTGCTGCCGACCGACAGGATGAGCATCGCGCTGATCGGGACCTCGAGGACGGTATCGCGCAGCCGCAGCGCGTATCCCGCGGCGAGCCCGAGCGCGACTGTGAGTCCGAGACTCCACCACGTGAACCCGACCCATCTGGACAGCCCGAGCGCTATCAGGACGCCTGTCACCACGGCGGCGACTCTGCGCAGCGCGCTGAACAGCGTTTGGTAGATGCTGACCTGGAGGACCAGCAACGCCGTCAGCGGCGCAAGCACGGGAGGCGAGGTCTCGGGCACCGGCAAGGCGATCAGGTAGGCGAAGACCGCGCAGGCGGTCAGCCGGACGATGGTCGCGGCTGTTGGCTGGGCCCGGTGCCGCGCCAGGGTCAAGGTGAGCGGCGTGCGCTGGGTGATCGTCCGTGCCACGGCGCTGATCTGGGTGGCCTGCTGGCGGCGGCGAAGCGTCAGGCTCATGAGGCGGGCGCCGGAAGGGCGGTCGCGGCGGTACCGAAGGTCATCGCCTCCATTCGCCGTTGTCCTCTGTCGTCACTCAGGAAATACTGCCGGGGGCGGCGGCTGGCGCGCATCCCCCGTTCAGCTAGTCAGCGGACGGGTGCCCGCTCGGACGGGTCGGCGGCAAGCTGGGCATCCGGCTGATAGGTGTACGCGGCGTCCTCTCGACCGGGGGCATGGCGGCTTCAGTAACTCCCATTGTCCCAGCTCAGAGGGCACCTTTCGCGTCGACGCGCCCAGACGGATCCCTATTTACGCGGTGGAATGAGGATTAGCCGGTTTGAGGATGCGCCAGCCCGGCGATGGGGAGAGCGTCGAATCCGTGAGGAGCATTCTTGCCGGTCCGGCGCGAACGCCTGGTCAGATAACGAGGGCGTGATGAATGGCTCGGTCATTGGCGGCATCCCGGTTTCGGCCAAGCGCCGCGGCTACGCCCTGACAGCTGGGGTGCTGCTGGTCATGATGCTGGGCGGGACCTTGCCGGTCCCGCTGTACGTGCTGTGGGAGAAGCAGATGGGCTTCGGCCCGCTCGGCGTCACCGTGGTCTTCGCCGCCTACGTCGTTGGCACGCTGGCCGCACTGCTCGTTCTCGGCGACCTTAGCGACCACGTGGGCCGCAGGATAGTGCTGGCCATCGCCGTGGCGTGCGCGGCGGTCAGCACCGCGCTGTTCCTCGCGGCCACCGGCATCGGGCTGCTCATCGTGGCCCGGGTCGTGAGCGGCCTGGCCGCCGGTCTGGCCACCGGGACCGCCACCGCGACCGTCACCGACGTGTCCGCCGAACTCAAAGACACCACGTGCCGTACATGCCGCTCGCAACTCGGCCTAGACAACAGTGACGAAGCCAACGGCAGGCTCGAAGCGCTGTTCGTCATCTCGATCACCCTCGGCCTGCGCCCCGGCGAGCTCCGCATGCTCACGTGGGATCACGTAGACCTCAGCAGGGGAGTGATCCACGTGTGGCGGTCGGCGAGCCAGAGCGGCGACACCAAGACGCCCAAGTCGAAGCGCTCGCTGGAGCTCCCGAAGCGCGCGGTCGTCGCGCTGACAGGGCACAAGGCCAGGCAGGCTAAGGAACGCCAGGCAGCCCGCGAAGCCTGGCACGACAACAATCTCGTGTTCTGCCACGAGAACGGCAACGCTTACACGTCCGACCAACTCAACTGGCGGTTCGGCAAGATGACCCGCCGAGCGGGAATCGGCCGCTGGCACGCCCATGAGGGCCGACACACGGCCGTCTCGATCATGAGCAGTAACGGCGTGCCGATTCAGGAGATCAGCGACGCGGCGGGCCACAAGTCCACCCACGTCACTGAAACCGTCTGCCGCCACGTGATCGTGCCCGAGATCCGCGGGGGAGCGACCGTGATGGACGGCGTCTTCGACGACGAGGAAGACGACACAGACGAGGGCGGCGAAGAAGCCGAGACCAGTTAGGGTCTTGAGTATCGAACAGAGGCCCGATAAAACCGGTGGAGCTAAGGGGATTCGAACCCCTGACCTTCTGCATGCCATGCAGCACGGTTTCGTCTGATGGCGTCGCGCTGAGTCCGGTTATCGCAGATCAGAGCGGGTTTGATGTCTGGGGACGTCCAGCTCGGTCTGGCGAAATCTGGGGGCGTTGGCACTGGGTTTGGTACTGGCTTAACGGGCCTCTCGATCGAAGGAGGTCCAACCTCGGCAATCCGCATCACCGACTCCGCGATGACTCTAGAGATCGGAACCGCGCCGTGGCCACTGCCTGGTTCGGCGAGCACGCCTCGGCTTACGCCATGGCGTGTGGATCGTCTCGGCTCTTCCCCGCCCGCTGTCCACCCGCGAGCAGGCGATTACGGCGCTGACGGTCGCCGGGCTAGGCGACGCGCCGCCAGGAGTCACCGAAGTCGGCGATGACCTTCAGTTCCCCGCCAAGGGCACGGATGTAGTCGGCCAGGGTAGCGAGTTCGGCGACGGAGCCGCTCTCGATGGCCGAGACGCGCTGCTGGGAGACGCCCATGGCCTCGGCGACCTCGGCCTGGGTCAGGCCGGCCTTCTTGCGCATCTCGGTCAGGTACTCGGCGCGGACCTGCAGTACCCGCTTCTGGCGGGCTTCCTCCAGGGCCGGACGGTCGTCGGGATGGACGAACTCGTCCAGGAACTCCTCGCGGGTGTAGGTGAAGAACTCCGGCTCCTCGCTCATCGCCGTCCCTCCAGGTATGCCGCGTACGCCGCCTCCGCCGCCGGGATGGCTTCGGCGTACCACTCCTTCCACCGGCCAGACTTGTCGCCGGCGATCAGCAGCACCGCGTCGCGTACCGGGTCGAAGATGAACAAGATCCGCACCTCGCTGGCACCGCTGGACCCGGGCCTCAGCTCCTTCAGGTTATGCAGCCGGGACCCGGCGATCCGGTCGACCAGCGGCCGCCCGAGGGAGGGACCGTCATCGATCAGCCGGTCGATCGCCTCGGCGACGAGCCGCCGGGTCACCGGGTC
>Ga0187815_10001451_pt1 | contig 11207 bp, 9 predicted proteins | sample NC_S_5_FD_132962 | JGI IMG/M metagenome (GOLD analysis project Ga0187815, IMG submission 132962) | Wetland sediment microbial communities from Neuse River Estuary, North Carolina, USA - ASW-S_5 | ecosystem: Environmental > Aquatic > Freshwater > Wetlands > Sediment | place: USA: North Carolina...
CACTCCATCCTGCTCTTCCCCCACGGCTTACGCCATGGGCCAAAGTCTGCCGCCGCTCCGCGGCTCCCTGAATATCGCTTAATCTAGCGCCTATGGTGCGAGGGGGTGAGTGGTTTTGCAGGCATTTTGGGAGCGGGACACTACCTACGAAAGCAGGAGCGAGCTCCGCGCCCAAAAACAGTGTAATATAGTGGTCTCGAACCTTGCGCACGCGCCTCCAGGATAATCGCTTTGTCGAAGGTTCCTTCAACCAAATGATACTTAGTCATCCCGCAATATTGGAAAGACTCGTGCGCCGCTCATGGCTGGCGTCCATCTTCGCGGCCACCGCATTAGTCGTTCTGGCGCCCGGCCTCGCTTGGGCCTTCGGTGAAGATGCCGCTTCTTGCTCGAGATCGAATGCCAATCCGCCCGCCGACCAACCCATCGGAGCAAATGAGGGAAGTTTCACCGCGGGCGGCCTCGGGCTGTCCTTTGCTCCGTGCCAGTTTGTCCTAGACTTTGCTTCAGACCGCATAGACGCCGAAGGATACAGTGCGGGCCAGGACTCGAGCACAGGCACGCCGAACTCGTCCCCAATCGAGGAGGAGCATGAACGGCCGAAGGTAAACCCCCTAACCGGTTTGGCTGTCGCCTCGCAAGGGAACTACACTCCTTTGACTCTCGATGAGCGTTGGAAGCTCTACCTTAAGATGACGTATGCTTCCGCCGGCCCCTACCTAAGCCCGGTCGTCAACTCTTTGCTGCTTGACCAAGCCAATGGCACGCCCCGCCAATGGGGCGGGGGGTGGGCTGGCTTTGGCCGCCGATTGGCTTCGCGCGCGGGGAACGCGGTTCTGCAGGGCACCTTTCAAGCACCCCTGGCAGCCATCCTTCATGAGGATGTCCGCTACATTCCCACCAGTCAGCACAGTTTTCAGCGGCGCGCCCTCCACGCTATCCTATATAGTTTCCTTACTTACAACGACAAAGGTCACCCAACCCTGAACATTGCCAATCTCACCGCCTTCTACGCGTCTACGGCCGTAACCACCTCTTGGCTCCCCGGCATCGGGAACGCGGCGAAATACACATTCAGCAATGCCTCTGAACAGATTGCGCTGAGCTTTCCTCTAAACGTGGTGCAGGAGTTTTGGCCGGAAATCCGTCACTATATCTTCCGGCGTCATTAGGCGCTGGTCATTCCCGCGAATGTGGGAATTCGGTGCATCTCAAAGCGTGCGTGTTTTGCGCTCCCGGCCTCTATCAAAGCCCGGCAGAGTAGGTTTTGTGGGCACCCCGTCCAGAATAGGGTAATATAGAGAATCCTCGTTAGCCCTTCAGCGCGCGCCTTAAGGGCGCGAGGACTGCGGGAGGTTTCTTCGACCTAATGATAATTGACCATCAGACCGTGCGCCCCGGGGATTGTTGAGCTGATGATTGATCGAAATCCCCGGCTGAGCGGCTACGTGCTGGCCGCTCTATTCATCCTTACACTAGGGCTATCTCATGAACTGCCGGCCCAACCGGCGGGACTGACCCCACTTACACCCTCTTCACAAACACCGATCAAATCCGGGAATGATCTGGACGCTGACCAAAGTCAGCCCACTCCGGCCAAGCCCCCGTCCACCTCACAAACCCAAGCGGCTACATCGCAAACCCAAACCAAACCTGCGAACGATCCGGGAACAGTCCAAAGCCAGCCCGCGCCGGTTTCCAAGCCTCCGAAAAATGACCGAATCTTCTTTGTCCTGCCCAACTACTTAACCGTGGAGCGGCCTGGTTCCCTAGCCCCGCTCACGACCCGGGAAAAGTTCAAGACGGTGGCGGAGGGTTGCTTCGACCCCGTCGAAGCCGTGTTTATCGGCATCGAAGCGGGCATCGGTCAAGCTGACAATACGAACCCCACCTACGGTCAAGGGTTTGTTGGTTATTCCAAACGCTTCGGCACGGCGTATGCGGACGCCATCATCGGAAACTTCGGGACGGGCGCCATATTCCCCGCTTTGCTTCGTCAAGACCCGCGCTACTACCAAATGGGAAAAGGCAATTTTCTTCATCGCGCCGCCCACGCCGCCGGGCGGGTGATCATCACGCGATCGGACACGTCTGGAAAAACGGAGTTCAACTTCTCCGAATTCCTCGGTAACGGACTGGCCGCGGGCGCCGCCAACCTCTACCATCCTGGTCCCCATACGCTCGCCAGCAACGCCGACGTTTTGGGCACACAAGTTCTGTTGGATGTCGCTGGCTACGAGTTGAAGGAGTTTTGGCCGGACCTTCGTCGCCTCCTTCTGCGCCTCCATCATAAGAAATAACTCCTCTCCTCGGCGGAGAGAGATGGAAGGGCTGTGGACCGAGGGGTGCGGAATTCGCAGGATTGCCGGAGGCTTTGCGCAAGTCAGGGCGGCAGAGCCGCTCTGAGCGTCGGCATGGGTCGGTACTTTGAGTTGCTAATTTGGAGCAGGCCTGATCACAAGTCCCGCCTACCAGATCAACTTCAGACCAAATTGAATCTGGCGCGACGTCGTGGATGTACTCGTGATGACACCCGCAGTTGGGGACGGGGCGCCGGTCGCAGAAGTATATGTGATCAGGTTTGGCGTATTGAAATTCGCATGGTTCAAAATATTGAAGAACTCAGCGCGAAACTGGAGGCCTAATTTCTCGGTAATCCTGGTGTCCTTGAGCAGCGAGAAATCAAAGGTAGCGAGCCCCGGGCCGATAAATGTGTCTCGCCCAACATTGCCGTAAGTCCCATTAGGCGGGACCATAAAGGCACCGGGATTGAAATACTGGTTCGGGCTTCCCAGAATCACCGGGCCGCTAAACGCGGGGTTCAGTGATGGCCGCACCGGGTTGCGAGTATCGCCGTTGTTCGAGGGATTGAAGCTGAGCTGGGGTGTAAAGGGAAAACCGTCCTGCAGGGTCAAAATGCTGTTCAAGGCCCAGCCGCTGGCGAGTGTATCACGCCACCCGGCCAAGCCATTTGCAAAGGCTTTCCCATGCCCAAATGGCAGTTCGTACGTTCCATTGATAACGGCGACGTTCCTGACGTCATACGTCGCGAGTCCCCAATCGGCGTGGAGGTCGAAGGGATTCATAACCAACCCCGGAGCATTGCCGGCAGCAGTGGCGTTAAGAGAGTCTCCGTCGTCCAGGGCCTTTGACCAAGTGTACACTCCTCGCAAAGTTAGGCCTTTGCTGTAGCGGTGGGTCACATCCAAGAGCAGGGCGTTGTAGGAGCTGACGCCCTCGGAAAACCAACTCCAGCTATTCCCCAGGGCAGGGTTGGCCTTGGGTGCTCCGCTCGGAATGTAGTACGTTCCTTCCGGCAAAGAAGCCGGGCAAGGGGTCGCAGGGCAAATCGTGGGGAAAGGCTCGTTAGCGTCCAGGCTGAGCACCTCGTGGTACCCGTGCGAACCCAGGTACCCAACGCTGAAAGACGTGTTGGGGGTCAATTCTTGTTCAATCCTGAGGGAATAGGAGATGAGGGTAGGAGTCTGCAAATTGGGTTGAACTCCGCCGGGCAACACCTTGGCGCTGGAGGGCACGACGCTGGGTGTAAGCGGGAGCTGGGATACTGCAAGGCTGGCAATGCTGTAAGTTGGGTTGAAGGGCGCATTCTGATCGAGCCGGTATCCTAGTGCGTCCTGAAGATCGTTGTACATGCCCGCTCCGGCGCGCAGGACGGTCTTGGAGCTGAAAGGGCTCCACGCCAGACCGATTCTAGGTTGGGGGAGGAACCGGGCGTTGTTGGGATTCAAGACTGAGCTTGCGACGAGCGGTTGCGTTTCAATGATCCCATTGTTGAAGACGAAGTTGGAGCCGCGGCCGTGCGCTTCGTTCCAGCCGTTGGTGAACTCGTCGCGGAAGCCCAGGGAGAGCGTCAACTTGGGGGTCAGCCGCATGTCGTCCGTGACGTACCAGGCGCCGAGAAGGGAGCGCCAACCGAGAGGGGTTGGCGTGGGATCGTACAAGAATGTCGCCACCGTGCCCGAGAGAAAAGTCGCCAAGCTCGTAAATGTGGCCTGCCCGAACTGGCTGAGAGCCAGATTCTCGTTGGAATCGAGGCGTTGCAACCATACGCCTGCGGTCAATCGATGACGCCCTCGAGTGAGCGACACGCGATCTTCGTAAGTGAAAAGATTTCGAGCGATGTCCAGATTGCTCCCATTATTGCTGCCTGCCAGGCTGAATTGGGCGGCCGGATTCGAAGCCGCGCTGCCGCCGATCACCACCGCGCCCACCGGCCGGCCAACCAGGAAGCTGGGAACGCTCGCCGCGGGGGTATTGGGCGTAGGTTCTCCGGTATAGAAGTAGCTCGCGCGAGAATAATCGATGCGCGCGGTGTTGAGCAGCGTGGGAGAAAACACGTGGGTTTCCTGCAGGCTGAAAACCTGCTCCCGCAGGGTCTCGAGATCCGTGCTATAGGGATTGATGGTCGGCGAGTTGTCCGCACTGTCGTCCACGGTGTAAACCGCGCTGAGGGAGTCCTTCTCAGAGAAGATGTGGTCGAGCCGCGTGTTGCCGAAGTCTTCTCGAATCGTTTGCAGAGGGTTGCTAAACGCTTCGGCGATGCCGCCGAAGTCCGGCGCGCCGGGGCTTTGAACCGGCCACAACGAAAGCAGGGAGGCGACCGCCGGAGGCACTGCCACGGGCGTCGTCGAGCCCGGCAACAGACCCTGGCGCGCATTGTTGTCCGGGACCAGCGTCACGTCGGTTAATCCCAAGTGCTGCTGGAACCCCTCGTAGTTGCCAAACAGAAAGGTCTTGTCCTTTTGGATCGGTCCTCCCAGTGAACCTCCAAACTGGTTACGCGCGAAATGCGGGATGGCGTGGTCGAAGAAATTGCGTGCGTCGAGGTCGCTGTTGCGCAGGAATTCGAATGCCGTTCCGTGCCAGTCGTTACTTCCCGATTGGGTGATAATGGTGACCTGCCCGCCAGGCCGTTTGCCGTATTCTGCGCCGTAAGTGTCGCGCAGCAAGTTGAATTCACGAACGGCGTCGACACCCAGCAATTGCTGGCTGGTGCTGCCCGGCTGCATATTGTTTTCGGCGGCGCCCGTGAATTCGACTCCGTTCAACAAGAACAGATTCTGTTGAGGGCGGTTGCCCGCGACCGCGAACATGTTGCCGACGGTCGAATTGGAGATCCCCACCCCGCCTGTCTTTTCCCAGGTGAAGTTGACGACCCCGGGATTGAGGGTAAGAAGCTCGTCGTAGCTTCTTCCATTCAGCGGCAGGTCTTTTACTTGCCGCTCTCCAACCAACCCTGAGGTCTGGGTCGCCGTGGCGCTGACCGACGGTGCTTCGCCGCTCACTTTCACTTGCTGCAGAATTTCGCCCAACGAAAGAACCAAATCGACCGTGGCCTCCTGTCCGACAGCCAGTGTGATACCGGTGCGCACCTCGGTTCTGAACCCGTCCTTTTGCGCCCTTACTTCATACTGCCCAATGGGAAGTGAGAGCACGCTGTAATGACCGGATCCGTCGCTCAAGGCGGTACGAATCGCTCCGGTCTCGAGGTTCTGGACGGATACGTTCACGCCCGGCACCACGCCCCCGGATGTGTCGACGACACTTCCCGAAATCACGCCGGACACCTGTGCCCGAAGTGTTGCAGTCGCCAAAAGGGCCAACACCGTCAGAGAGCGGGAAATGGCAAGCGCATGGGTGCGCGCCTTCATCGCTTTTTGCAAAAGGTCCATGAATGTGAGGTCCTCCCTGACAAATATATTGTATAGGAGGATGTCCGTTTAAAGTCAATTGAAAGCGCACATACTATACGCAATTATACGATTAACCGTATACTCTCGCGAGAGCTTTGTCGCCACGCGCCCTGCCTTGCAAGTTGTCGTACCATGCCCATTTGCCTCCCTTGTTTCTCTATGAGTTACGGTTGCTCTGAGAATGGTACCCTAATTGCCATTACGAGATTCAGAAGCCCTGTATCAGTCGGTCCAGTGCGAAGCAAGAAAATCGCGGTAGTCTTGGAATCGAACCAAAAGAGGGGACTAGTCAGTGGGGAAGCCCTCGGAAAGGCGAAGCCTTTCCGCACATCAGGCGGCGTAGCCGCTCTGGGATGTTACCCTATGGGGACTCAGACGCGGCCCTGGGTCTCACTGCCACCTACCTCTTTTCCCCTGCCTTCTGAGCAGCCGCCAGGAAAGCGGCCTTCACCTGCTTCGAAGGGGCGGGAGGCCGTGGCGCCTGATACCGGCGGCAGGCCTGCACGGTAATTCTCAAGGTCTCGAGATAGGCGATGCAGGGCCGGCAGCCTCTCAGGTGGCGCTCCAATTGGCGGCAATCTTTCGCGGGAAGCTCCCCGTCCAGGAATTGGGAGAGCATGGCGAAGATCTCCTTGCAACGCCGCTCAGGCATGTTCTTGCCTCTGCGCACTCTGGATATAGCCCGCCAGCGTATTGCGAATTGAAACCCGCGCCCGGTGCAGCCGCATCTTTGCGGTTTGCTCGGAAATGCCCATGACCTCCGCCACTTCCCGGGTGTCGAGCTGTTCCATGTCGCGGAGAATCAAAACCATGCGGTAATGGGGCGGAAGGGCGAGGACGGCGTCTTCCAGCTTGCGGCGCAACTCCTTGTTGAGCACGATTTCTTCCGGTGTTATCTCCCAGGATTTGGTTGCCGGGGCTGCGGCTGTGCCTTCATTGGGCATTAGCGCATCCAGGGAGAGCATTTGGGCGGGAGCGAACTTGCTCTTGCGGCGGCTCATCAAGCATTGGCTCTTGGCCACCTTGTAGAGCCAGACAGCCAGCGCTCGCGCGTCAGGGAACTCCTTCAATTGTCTTGCCAAACGGAGCAGGGTTTCCTGCGCAGTGTCCTCGGCGTCCTCTCGAACCCCGCATACTTTCATCCCAAAGCCGTAGACAATCTTTTGCAGAGTTTCGAGAGCCCGCTCGACGTCGTGAGGCTTGGCGGACCTTAGACCTTTAAGTGCCTCTTCCACCCTCGTATTCATACGTCAATTACATTCTATCTGGCCCTGCCAGAGAGCGAAATCCCTGTGCGGCAGCCGCTCTTTGGGCGCGGAAAAGGAAATCAAAATTCAAACAGCCAATGGCAAATCGCAAACGGAGAACCCTTTGAAATTTGCCATTTGCCATTTGAATCGCTCGATTGCTTCCGCCGCGGGACGCTATTACCCAACGCCAACCGCTTTCCCTACCAATTCTTTATCGATCCATTCCAGAATCAGCTTCCTCATCTCCGGCAGCTCGACGTGTGCGCAATCGAATAGCTCAATGCGGCAGTCGCTGACCTTGCCATGTTCACGATAGAGTGCCAGCAGACGGTCCCGGACGCGCTCCACACCGGCGGGCGGCGTCAACCCATCCTGGCGGCCATTCACGCTCAGTCGAGGGCGAGGAACGATCAGCTCATTGATTCCGGAAGTCTGGAAGTGTTTGAGCAAAGAGGGCACGAAGTAGTAAATCCCATGGCCTTTCAGATTGTGAGTCCTGATCAATTCCTCAAAATCGGTAAGGCAGCATATATCCACGCACAAGTGCAGGCGGGGCTCGAGGGCCGCCAGCCACCATGCCTTGGTTGCGCCCATCGACATGCCCAGCGCCCCCAGCCGCTGGGGGTCAACCTCGGGGCGGTGGGCCATGTAATCCAACGCCCGGAATTCATCCAACATCATCATTCCCCAGAGCACCTGCCCTCTCCAGAGCATCAATTTGAAAGCGTCCTCTTCGCCCGTGCGGCCCTCGACTTCGTGCTTGCGTTCGCCGAAACACCAGCTATCGATGGCCAGCGTCACGATGCCTTTTTCTGCGCACACCGGCGCATAGGCAGGCTGGGCATCCGCTCCAACGAGAAGTTGTTCCTTTCCCAGGTCATACATTCCACCATGCCAGTGGATGTAAAGTAGTCCGGGGGCGGGCTTCTGGCGCTTGTCCGGGATCAAGAGGAGTGCCGGGACCGGCTCGATGCCATTCAGATCCAGGACCAGTCGCTCGAGAGTGTAGCCCTCATGCTTCTCACTTTTCACGAGCGTAGCTGGGCCGGGCTTGTGAGCCCAAGGCAAGTCGCCGAGCAAGCTCCACAGCTCTTGGCGGCGCTTAGCTTGGAAAGCCGAGAAGGCCTCGCTTGCTTGCCGCTGGGGAGCGGGCCGCCCTTGCCCGCCTGCTGACGCTTCAGTTCCCAGGGCCAGCATGGCCGCAGATTGTTTCAGAAAATCACGCCGGTGAGCGAAAGTCATGGAGCCTCCTGCGCGAGCGAAAAGACGGCCATCCCTTTCTAACACAGGGAGTCATCAAGGAACAGCTAAAATTCTGCGAATGGTACGGGACAGCTCAACTTCCAGATTTACAACGTTCCGGTTTTCTGCTATGTTGAACATGTTCAACAAAAGGGAGAATCGCTATGTTGGGCGTCCGATTGGAGCCGGAACTCGAAAGCAGGCTGGAAAAACTGGCCAGGAAGACAGGGCGCAGCAAGAGTTACTACGCGCGGGAGGCCATTCGGCAATATCTCGAAGACCGCGAGGACTACCTTCTAGGCATCGCCGTCCTGGAGCGGAACGAACCTGCCGTCAGCCTGGAGGAGTTGGAGCGCAGACTTGACCTGGCGCTTTGAGTTCACGCGCACTGCGGAGAAGCAGATCGTCAAGCTCGACCGCCCCTCCCAAGCACGCATTCTCAGTTATCTCAGGCAACGAGTGCTGCCCTCCGATGACTCTCGGCAGTTCGGAAAAGCGCTACAGGGCGAAAAGCAGGGGTTGTGGCGGTACCGCATTGAGAGCTACCGCATCATTTGCGATATCCAAGACGAGGAGTCAACGGTGCTAGTGCTGGCTGTCGCACACCGTAAAGAGGTCTATCGCTGAAGTCGGCGTGAAACAGGAACCGGGCCTGTCCCGCCCGCGCGGCAAAGGGCTGCTCCAACTGGCGAATTCAGGCTAAACGTGATTTGGGGCTGGCAACGTGACGACGAAGTTCGTCCCTTCTTCTTCGGAGGAAGTGAAGGTCAGCGAACCACCCAGGTAACGCTCCGTGATGAGCTTGGCGCTATACGTTCCGATGCCACGGCCCACGGGAGCTTTCGTCGAGAAGGATCGCCTGAAAACTTGCAGCCGGACTAACTCCGGCATCGCGCCCTCATTGTGCACACGGAATATGGCGGCGCCCCGATTCTGGAAATCAAGGCTTACTTTCTGGCCCTCCAGCGACGCCTCCAACGCATTCTTGACCAAGTTGCCGAGCACTCGCGTTAGTAGCAGCTTATCGCTAGCTACCCTGCAGGGCCCGCCGATTCCCGTGACCACAACTGCCTTCCCTTGACTCACGGGATGATTGGCGTAGAGATCGCAGACGCTTTTAAGGACTTCTCCCACATCCACAGAGGTCACGCGCACGGCGAGTTCTCCGCGCTCCGCTGCGGCCAGATCTTTTCCGGCTTCGATCTCTTCGATCAAGTACTTGACCAGTTGAAAGGCCAACTGGGTGGTTTCCTGGCGATATTGATCGGACAAAGCTGGAAGAACTTCCAGCAAGTTCCGCAGTCCTGCCGCCGTGTTCAGCACATCATGAAAGAACATCCGCTCGAGCACGGCGCGCCGCTTCTCATCACCGATGTCGTGGAGCGCGAAAGCCGTAAATCTTTCATTCAGGTCGAGATTAGAAGCCGTGACTCGCAGATCGAGGGCGCGCTCGCCCTCGTCTGTCCGCATGGTAATCGTACACTCCTGAACGTCCTCGCCACCCCCTTGCTGACTGCTGAGAACGGCCTGAAACGCGCCGCAGGTCTCGCAAAATCGCGACGATCCGCATCCACAGCCGCCGTCCCGCCAATGGCTGCAGTTGAAGGCCTCGCCAACCCGCATTCCCAGGAGTTCGTCCTCCCGCCGCGCCAGGAACCGGCAAAGCCTTTGGTTGGCCGCCACAATCTGCCGACATTCATTCAAGACAACCGCCGGCGTCGGAAAGGCGTTCAAAAGCTCTCGTAAATGAGGAATGGCCGAAACGTGTTGGTGTTCGGTCTTGATCTGTTCGGTTCCTTCCCGTTTCGAGGGAGCCAAAGAGTTTAAAGGGGGATTTGACATGGTCGCACTCCTCGTCCGCAGGCATGGCTAATGGGATGGCTTCCAGCGCAGGATCGGCTTGCGCGCCGCCGCGGCTTCGTCCAGGCGGGTCACGCGGGTGGTGTAAGGAGCCTTGAGCACCAATTCCGGATTCTCCTCGACCTCTTGCGCAATGGACCCCAGCGCGTGGATGAAGGCGTCCAATTCCTCCTTACTGGCGCTCTCTGTAGGCTCGATCATTAGCGCGCCTGGGACAATCAGCGGAAAAGCGGTGGTGTAAGGATGAAAGCCGTAATCGATGAGCCGCTTGGCGATGTCGCCGGTGCGGACCCCACGCGCCGCCTGGCGCCGGTCAGAGAACACGCACTCGTGCATTAACGCACAGGAGGAGGAAAGGTCAAAGTGCCCTTTCAACTGGCTCATCACGTAATTGGCATTGAGCACGGCGTCCTGGGCGGTCTGACGCAAGCCCTCGAAGCCATTGGCCTGAATATACGCGAGCGCGCGCACCGCCATCCCGAAGTTCCCGTAAAAAGCGCGCACCCGCCCGATACTCCGCGGCCGGTTGTAGTCCAGACGAAACGTTCCCTCCGGTCCCTGCTGGACGATGGGCAAGGGCAGGTAAGGCTCGAGGATTTTTTTCACCGCCACAGGCCCCGAGCCCGGACCGCCGCCGCCATGAGGCGTGCTGAAAGTCTTGTGCAGATTGAGATGCATCACGTCCACGCCGAAATCCGCCGGGCGCGCCACAGCCACCAGCGCGTTCATATTGGCCCCATCCATATACATGAGGCCGCCTCGAGAATGCACCAAGTCAGCGATTTGCCGGATTTGCGACTCGAAAACGCCCAGGGTGTTGGGATTCGTCAGCATCAATGCCGCAACTTCATCCGTCATGGCGCGCTCGAGTTCGGCGAGGTCAATGCAGCCGCACTCATCGGATCTGATATTCCGAACATCATAACCCGCGATTGTAGCGCTGGCAGGGTTCGTTCCGTGCGCCGAGTCGGGGATCAGGATGTGTCGCCGCGGGTTGCCGCGGTCAGCCAACAAGGCCCTGATCATCAGGATGCCGGTCAGCTCGCCTTGCGCGCCCGCCGCAGGCTGGAGCGTGATCGCGTCCATGCCGGTGATTTCCTCGAGGCAGCGCGCGGTTTCGTGCAGAACGCTTAAACAACCC
>Ga0187815_10001452_pt1 | contig 11203 bp, 9 predicted proteins | sample NC_S_5_FD_132962 | JGI IMG/M metagenome (GOLD analysis project Ga0187815, IMG submission 132962) | Wetland sediment microbial communities from Neuse River Estuary, North Carolina, USA - ASW-S_5 | ecosystem: Environmental > Aquatic > Freshwater > Wetlands > Sediment | place: USA: North Carolina...
CACCGAGATTCCGGGCGAGGACATCGACGCCAGCAAGCGTGCCTTGGAGCGCGCCGAAGCCATCGTGCACGCGGAACTGCGTCGCGGTTTGGGCGGGCTGGCCACCATCGGGTCCACCGCTCCCTTTGTGGGGCTGCTGGGCACGGTAGTCGGCATCATCAACGCCTTCCAGGGGATTTCCGCGCAAAAGGCCACCGGTTTGGGCGCCGTCGCCGGCGGCATCTCGGAAGCACTGGTGACCACGGCCATCGGGTTGTTCGTCGCCATCCCCGCGGTGATGATGTTCAACTACTTCACCAACAAGGTGGAGGCCTTCGACGTGGAGATGGATAACTCCTCGAGCGAACTGATCGATTACTTCCTCAAGCGCCGCGGTGCGGTGCGGCGTTAAGCGCGCCAGGGGAGTCGAATTATGGCACTCGGCAGAAAGCAACTGAGGGTCAACTCCACCATCAACGTCACTCCCATGGTGGACGTGATGCTGGTGCTGCTGATCATCTTCATGGTAATCACCCCCATGCTGCAGAAAGGCGTGAGCGTGGACCTGGCGCGGGTGAACAATCCGCAGAACATGCCGGACGCCGACAAGGAAGACGCTTTGCTGGTGGCGATCACACGCGACGGCAAGATCTTCTTCGGCGCCGACCAGGTCTCCGGCGCCGACCAGCTTACCCACCTGGTTAAGGACCGGCTGGCCAGCCGCACCGATAAACGCGTGTTCATCAAGGCCGACGCCCGCACCCGATACGGGAACGTGGTGGACGTGGTGGACAACGTGCGCGCTGCGGGCGTGGATGAGTTGGGCTTGCTCACCGAGCAGCGCAAGACCGGGCCGGGAGCGCCTCCCACCGAGGGAGCGCCGAGCGGACAATGACGAGGATCTCACTATGGCAATGACGACCTCTGGGCCCGGCGGCCTCAACGCCGACCCCAACGTAACCCCCTTGATCGACGTGCTGCTGGTGCTGCTGATCATCTTCATGGTCATCACGCCGCTGACGCCGAAAGGGCTGGACGCGCTGGTACCGCAGCCGCCTCCACCCAATGCGCCCAAGAACCAGAGCGTGGACCGAACCATCGTGGTGCAGTTGCTGAAAGGCGCCGGCGGCAAGCCCGCCTTGAAGATCAACCAGGACGACGTCAGCTGGAACAACCTGCAGGGTCGTCTGGAAGAAATCTTCAAGACGCGCGCGGAAAAGGTGATGTTCATCAAGGCCGATAACGACCTGGAGTTTTCCGAGGTGGCGCAGGTGATCGACATTGCCCACGCTGCGGGTGTGGATAAAGTCGGTCTGATTACCGCCAGGATCGAGGCTGGCGGCTAAGCGCGTACGCGCCGGTGAGTCTTTGGCCTTTGGGCGGCAGGGAACGGGCAAATATACAGAGGGGCAGCGCGCAGAGGCGCGTCGGCTTTGGCACGACGGTTGGTGGCGAGGGCCGAGGTGTTCGGGCTGTTGTGGTGACGGAGCCGGTCCCGGGCGCCGCTGTTCCCGCGGAGATCAAGCACGCATGAAGCGAAACGCAGACAACGAGCCTCGCCGGCGCAACGTGGCGAGGGCCGCAACGATGCTGGGCCTGGCGGCCATGCTGTTGTTCCTTGGCGGATGCAACAAGCTGAAGGCCCGCGACCAGCTTAACAAGGGCGTTCAGGCCTACAAGAACGCCCGGTACGAGCTGGCCATCGAGCACTTCAAGAACGCCGTGGCTTTGGATCCCAGGCTGCTCAACGCGCGCTTGTACTTGGCGACCGCCTATGCACAGCGGTATGTCCCCGGCGCCGATACTCCGGAAAACAACCAGATGGGGCAGCAGGCGATCGACGAGTACAAGAAAGTTCTGCAGGCGGATCCCTCCAACACCAACAGCGTCAAGGGGATCGCCTCGCTTTACTTCAACATGAAGAAGTTTGACCAGGCCAAGGAGTACCACGAGAAGGCCAAGCAGCTGGATCCCAACGACCCGGAAGAGTATTACTCCATTGCGGTGATCGACTGGACGCAGTCTTATGCGCCGCGGCAGGAAGAGCGCGCCAAGTTGGGACTGAAGCCCGATGAGCCGCTCAAGGACAAGAAGGTTTGCGAATCGCTGCGCGACCGCAACCTTTCCAAAGTGGACGAGGGCATCCAGAACCTGAACAGGGCGCTGCAGCTCCGTCCCGACTACGATGATGCCATGGCCTACATGAACCTGCTCTACCGGGAAAAAGCCGACCTGGAGTGCGGCAACCCGGATGCCCGCACGGCTGACCTAAAAATCGCCGACGACTGGGTGGATAAGACCATGGCCACCAAGAAAACCAAAGCCGAGAAGCTCGCCCAGAAAGGCGGCGGCATCACTACCGAGCAGTCGAAGTAAACGCCATCCTCCTCAAAAGGGAAGCCTCTCCGCCTCGGAGAGGCTTTTCTGTTTTGATTTTGCGCGGTTGTGTGCCCGGGGGCTTTCTTGCCCAAGGCGGCCGGTCGCGCAGTGGGATGGGCGGACCGCGGTAGATTTGCGACGGAGAATGCAAGCCGCGCCTCACGGCGCCTTGGTCAAGCATCACAGCGTGGCAGGGCCGCGCTTCGAGTAGAATAACTGTTCCCCAGCTAGCTTCGACGGATGCTGGGCCAGCGGCGCGGCGGCCCTCACCATGTTCAAGAAGATTCTCATCGCCAACCGGGGAGAGATTGCGGTGCGCGTGATCCGCGCCTGCCGCGAGATGGGAATCTCGCCGGTAGCGGTCTATTCCGACGTGGACCGGGCGGCGCTGCACGTGCGCAAGGCCGACGAGGCCTACCACATCGGTCCGGCGACGGCCAGCGAATCCTACCTGAACATCCCCAAGCTGATTGAAGTGGCCCGCAAGTCAGGCGCGGAGGCGGTGCATCCGGGATACGGATTCCTGTCGGAAAATCCAAGCTTTAATCGCGCCTGCTGCGAGGCAGGGATCAAGTTCATCGGCCCGACTCCGGATGCCATGGAGCTGATGGGCTCGAAGACCCGCGCCCGCCAGACCATGGAAAAGGCCGGGGTGCCGTTCGTGCCGGGCACGACCAGGGGCCTGGAGTCACTGGAGCAGGCAAGAGAGGTCGCGGCCCGGATCGGCTATCCCGTGATGCTGAAGGCCGCAGGCGGCGGGGGCGGCAAGGGCATGCGCGCGGTGCGCTCGGCCGACCAACTGGCCTCGGCGCTCGAGCAGGCCAAAAGCGAGGCCATGCGCTCCTTCAAGGATGATGAGGTCTACATCGAGAAGCTGATCGAGACCCCGCGCCACATCGAGGTGCAGATCCTGGGTGACGAACACGGCAATCTGGTGTACCTGGGCGAGCGCGAGTGTTCCGTGCAGCGGCGTCACCAGAAGGTGCTGGAGGAGTCGCCGTCGTCGTTCGTCGATCCGGAGATGCGGCGGCGCATGGGCGAGACGGCGGTGCGCGTGGGCAAGGCCGCCGGCTATTCCAACGCCGGCACCGTAGAGTTCCTGGTGGATGAGCAGAAGAATTTCTATTTCCTCGAGGTCAACGCGCGCTTGCAGGTGGAGCATCCGGTGACCGAGTTCGTCACCGGGCTGGATCTCGTGCACCTGCAGATCCGCATCGCCGCCGGGGAGAAGCTGCCCCTGCGGCAGGAGGACATCGCGCTGCGCGGACATGCCATCGAGTGTCGCGTCTATGCCGAGGACCCGGACAACAACTACATGCCCAGCCCGGGGACGATCACCCGCCTGCTGCAGCCTTCGGGGCCGGGCATCCGGCGCGACAGCGGCGTCTACGAAGGCTGGACGGTGCCCATCGACTACGATCCGCTCCTGGCGAAGGTGATCGGCTACGCTCCCACCCGGCAGGAGGCCATTGCACGCCTGGACCGGGCGATGTATGAATACTTCGCCGGCGGCATCAAGACCAATATTTCGCTGTTCCGGCGCATCCTGCGCGATCCCGACTTCATCGCCGGCAAGGTCAACACCGGCTATCTCGACCTTCTGCTGGAGCGCAACAAGAACGAGCAGCACGCGGCGCGCGACGGCGACCGCAAGATCGCCGCTGTGGCGGCAGTCCTGTTTACGCAAATGGAGAACGGAGCGCCAGCTTCCGCCGAGACGGCGCGGCCTGCCGCCGGGATGGGTGCCAACGGCGCTGCCGCGACCAACTGGAAGCGCGTGGCGCGCAGTGAGGCTCTGCGGCCGGATTGAGATGACTTACGAGGTCACCATCGATGGCAAGATGCACCGCGTGGAGCTGACGCGCGGCCTGGAGGCACGACTGCAGTGCCTGCTTGATGGCCGCGAGCTGAACGTGGACGCCGTCGAAGCCGGCCGCGACGTGCTGTCGATCGTGATCGACGGCCGCGCGTGGGAGGTCAAGCGCGAGCGGGTGGGCGGCGAGATGCACCTGATGATCGCCGGCGAACGTTATGCCGCCGAGGTCCGCGATCCGCGCTCCTTCCGGGCGCGCAAGGCCGCCGGCGCCGGACTTGAAGGCCCCAAGAGGCTGGTTTCACCCATGCCCGGCAAGGTGGTGCGCGTGCTGGTTGCCCCCGGGGCGGAGGTCGAAGCCGGGCAGGGCGTCATCGTGGTGGAAGCCATGAAGATGCAGAACGAGATCAAGTCACCCAAGAAAGGCAAGGTCAGCAAGATCGTGGCCGTGGAAGGCGCCACGGTCAATGCCGGGGAGGCGCTCGCCATCGTGGAGTAGAACACGCCACAGATTCGCACGCATAAGCACGGATCAAGAATAATCCGTGACTGTCCGTGCGAATCCGTGGCGCTTCTTACCTGCCAGCGCTCTTCAGGACCTGCTCCGCGTAGTAGTTCTCCACCTTCGCCTCGTCGCGCACCACCTCGTAGTAAGCGGCCTTGAGCAACTGCTCACGGCGGCCGCGGAGCTGCTCGCGGATGGCCTGTTGCACGCGCGGATCATTGAGTTCGCGCTGTCCCGCAGGCTCGCGGGCCACGAGCTTCACAATGCGGTAGCCCACCACCTGCCGGGTGGAGGGATCCTGGACGGGGATCACCGGGCTGTTCTGGCCGGCTTTGAGTTTGCCGACGATCTCCCGCGCGGTGGGGTCGCCTTTGATGGCCGACTCGGGGATGAACCCCATGTCGCCGCCATTGCCCGCGGTGGAGGGGTCCTCGGAGTAGTTCATGGCCACGGTGGCGAAATCTTCGCCGGAATCCAGCCGGTTCTCCACCATCTGGATCTTCTTGCGTGCGTCGGCCGGATTCAGCGCCTTGTTTTTCACGTTGCTGGACTCGGGACCAGGAGAGGCGGTCACCACGATCTGTGCCAGGTGGTAGCGCGGCTCGACCAGGTTGAATTCCGCTTTGTGGGCATTGTAATAATTGCTGATGTCGGCATCGGAGATGGTGATCTTGGAGGTGATTTCCTTGTTGATCACCTTCTCGATGGTGATGTTGCGGCGGAACTCCCGCTTGAGGTCGTCCACCGTCAGGCTGCGCTCCTTCAACCGCTGATCGAACTGCTCCTGGGTGTAGGGCGCTTTCACTTCGTTGAGCTTGCTGTCCACCTCCTCCTCGGTGGCCAGCAGGCCGAGCTTTTCCGCCTTCTGCAGCATGATCTCGTCATCGATGAGCTGCTTCAGGATGGCCAGGCGGAGGCTGGTGGCCTCCTCGGCGCTGGGGGGCTGAGGAGCCTGCGCGGTTTGATTGCGGTAGTATTTCTCGACATCGGCGCGCAGGATCTTCTTCCCGTTGACTTTAGCCATGGCGTCGCCGGAGCTCTCTTTGGAGCCACACCCCGCCAGCGCCATCCCCAGCAGCGCGACGATAAAGAAAGCCAGCGTGCACAGACGATTGCGGTTCAACAACGCGCCTCCCCTGGAGTAAGCCGTGAAGTTGGAATTGTATCGAAGGCCAGCGCACCCATGCATCACTTCGGCGGCGCTGGAGTCCCGGCGGAGTCCCCGGCAAGCCCGGTCTTGATTTGCTGGGGTGGAACAGGAGCCGAACCCGCAGCCATTTCCGGTTGCTCGGCGTTTCGCAACGCAGCCTGGACTTGCTGTCGCAGCTCAGGCTCGGTCAGCGCGCCGGACACTTTGTCGCCGTTGAGGAACAGCGTCGGCGTTGCGTTGACGCCGAGACTGTCACCCTCTTTCATTGAGGCGTTGAGCAGACTGTCAGGCTGAGCTTTCAGGCAGGACTGCAGGATGTTCCCGTCCAGGCTGTGCTTTCGGCCGACGTCCAAAGCGGCGTTGTCCAGCCGGGCGAAGGCTGCGTTCACGTCACGGCTCGGCCCGCTGATCTCCTTCTGGTTCGCATGAACGTAATCCGCGAAAGCCCAGTACGCATCGTTGCTCTGCTCCGCCAGGCAGTTGGAGTCGATGGCGGCACGCCGGGCCCAGGGATGAATCTCGAACAGGGGATAGTCCTTGAAAACAATGCGCACCCGGTCCGCGTATTCCTTCATGCCGTCGGCGAACAGCGTCTTGTACATCACGGCGCAATAGGGACATTCAAAGTCGTCGTAGACGATGATGGTAACCTTCGGCGAGACGGCGCCGCGCCAGGGCCGGCCGGTGACGCTGATTTTCTTCATCAGTTCGGCCTGCTCCCGTCGCGTCTCGGCGTTTTGGGCCAGGGTCTTGGCATAGGCTTCCGGGCTGATGTCAATGTTGGAAAGACGCAGCAGTTTCTTGCCGTCCTTCGAGAGCAGGAAATCGATGGTGTTCTTCTGCCCTCCGTCGTCAAAGGTGACCGGAAGCGTGTCGTAGCCGGAGAAGTCGCTGGGTTTGAGCGCGCCCAAGGTTACGGTAACGGCCTCGGGCACCTTGAAATGAGCGCGTACTTGGCGCTCGATGCGTTGGTTCGTCTCCGGCGAAAGCGACTGGGCCGAACATCCCAGGCAGAACAGCAAAACCAACCACACCGGACGCTTGAGAAACTCCACGAACACCGCCTGAAACAAGCGAACTGACGAACTATTATCTCACAGCGCAAGCGCGCCAAGGCTGACATCGGGTGGTCGAGTGATCGCATGATCAGGGCGGACGCCGGGGACTACTCGGTCCCGGTGCGCAGCTTGGCCACGGGCAGCACGGCATTCATCGACCCGGAACGGAAGCCCTCCAGGTCGAGCGTAACGTAGGTGAAGCCGAGTGCCTTGAAGATGCGGGAGAATCGGGCCGCCATGGCCGGCGTCAAGGCGCGCGGCATCTCCTCCGGCGCGATCTCGAGGCGAACAATTTCGCCGTGGTGGCGGACACGAAACTGGCGGAACCCGAGCCCGCGCAGAGCATCTTCGCCCTGCTCGACCACCGCCAGCACTTCGGGGGTTACCTCTCGTCCGTACTCGACGCGCGACGAGAGGCAGGCCGACGCGGGCTTGTCCCACACCCGCAGGCCGGCGGCGCGCGCCAGCTCGCGGACCTCCGCCTTGCTCAACCCGGCTTCGAGCAGCGGCGCCGCGACCCCATGCCGGCGGGCAGCTTCCTGCCCGGGACGGAAATCGCCCTGGTCGTCGAGGTTGACGCCGTACGCCACCGCCGCAAAGCCGCGCGACGCGCGGATTTGTTCCATCACCGTGAACAGCTCGTCCTTGCAGTAGAAGCAGCGCGCGGCATCGTTGCGCACGTACTCCGGGCGGTCTAATTCCGCAGTATGAACGACTTCCAACGGGATCCGCTGCTCCCGCGTAAAGGCAACGGCGTCGTTAAACTGGGTCCGGGCCAGAGACGGGGAATCAGCCAGCACCGCCAGCATGGCGTCGCCCAGAGCCTGGTGCGCCGCCCAGGCAAGAAACGCGGAGTCCACTCCGCCCGAATAGGCCACCAGCAGCCGCCCCAGCGAGCAGAGGCGTTGGTCTAGGACAGCACGTTTGGCGGACAAGTCCACACGGCGATATTAGCATTCAACCCTCAGCAATCAGCAAATGGGTGTGGCTGAATGCTGAGGTTGGCAGCTCAGTAGATCCGTTCCTGCCGCTTCATGTTGCCGAAGGCGCCGACGTTGGCGAGGGTGAAGGAGAAGCGGTACTGGTTTTCGTTGCGCACCGAGCCCAAGGAGTAGTGGCGGTACTCGAAGCTGACACCGCAGCAGTCCCAGTTATAGCTGGCCTGAAAGGCTGCATACTGCAAGAAGTTGAGATTGGCATCGAAGCCGATGTTGGCGGCGGCATTGATACCGCGCTTGTTGAGATTGCCATAGCCGAGCGTCACGCGAAATTGGTTGAAACGGCTGGGAGCGGGGATTTGGTTGAACTTTAGCGATACGATCTCGCCGTCGGTGAGGAAATCGGTGTGCGTGCCGCCGAGAAAGAAGTTTCCCAGGCGGTAATTCGCATACACGGTGCTGCCGTTGATTCGGGTGTTCACGGTGTCGTAATCGAGCTGCCATCCGAATTCGGTTTGATTGCTGGGATGCACCAGGATACGAGAGACGATGGGCGTGAAACGCCGCGGCAAAGTGAGGAAAGCGATGCCCGTGAACTCATCGGTGGTGGTCAGCACGTTGCGTGTGGGGAATTCGCCCAGCGTTAGCGGCGGCACCGCTCCGCCGAAGTTCGGATCGAAGTAGTACTTCTGTTTCAGCTCCCAGGAAACCAACTCACGAGCGCCGCGGACCTGGCATCGCTCGCCCTTACTTCCAGCCACGGCCGTCGCGGAGGTGCCCGCTGGTCCAACGGACGATGCTTGCTCGTGGCATTCTGTTTTTCCTACGGGCTTGATGTACAGACGCTGGATTACGGCATACTCCAGTTCATTGGTGTCGGAGAGGATGTCGCGGGCGTCGAAGCGGATGATGTCGGGAAAATTGTCCACGCCGCCGACAAAGCGGTACACGAGCCGTGGCTCGATGGCGTGTTTCAGCTTGTAGCCGTACACCGGACGGTCAAAGATGCGAACAAGCGCTGGCGGGCGTAATTCGAACGAGGCTTCTGCGGCGTTGCGATTGATGTACCTCTCGACGAGAGTGGGCAGGCCTCCATTGATGGTGAGCGCGTTAGGCATCTGGCGCTGGGTGTAATAGGTCTCGCGAAGGCCGATCTCTGGGCGCAGCGTCCACCCGCCCAGCAGCAACGGCAAAGAGGCGCTCGGGTTTACATCGAAGCGTCCGACCACGTCGTTGGTTTGGAAGCCCAGTTCGCCGGTTTGGGGGCTGGGCTCACTGCGGGACAGCCCTTCGAGCGCCGCGTCGAAGGACCAGTATGCGGGACTGCTGCCAATTCGCCGGTCAACGCTAGAGACCTCAAAACTGGGAGCGTGAAAGATGGTGACCACGTCGCCCGAGGTTTCGCTCTCGAAGTTCTGGTAGCGGGCACCCATGAAGTTGAATCCGAATCCGTCCAGGTTCTTGGAAAGGAAGGCTACGGATTTCACCTCCGAATCCACGGCCTGGGTGAAAGTCTGGCCCCAGGCCAGGCGAAAGACGTAGGAGCTGAGGTACTCGGCCGAGAGCACGCCGCGAAAGCCGTACGGGAACTGGGTTTGGCCGTCGATGTTGGCGTCCTCCCCGCCTTGGTTGTCGCGGTCAATCACGCCGTAGTAGCGGACGTTGAGGTAGGAGTCGTCACTGGCCCGAAAGCGCCACGATCCATGCTGTGACCAGCCGCGGTCGGAGAAGTATTCGGCGGCGAGGCTCGCGTCCATGCTGCGATTGATGGCCCAATAGAACCCGTCGCCCAGCATGAACCCCTTGCTCGACGAGTCCCCGATGGTGGGCATCAGGAAGCCGGTCTCGCGGCCCAGTTGGTTGACCGGATGGTCGGCGTAAGGAAGATAAAACACCGGCGCACTGTCCACGCGGAAGGTGGAGTTGTAGAGGCGGGCCTTGCCGTTCATGTCCACTACGATGCGCTCTCCATTGAGCGCCCACTTGGGGTGCGGCAGTTCGCAGGAGGTCACGGTGCCATGGTGCACCACGTAAACCTCGGGGCCGAGCTTATCGACCACTTTGCCGGTAAAGGCAAAGGGGTTGCTGGACGTCAGGACGACGTTGCGGCCCTGGACATGCACGCCGCTGGTGCCCGCCACGTCATAGAACACGCCGGTCTCGCTGCGCATGTTGTAGTGGCCATGGGAGGCCACAATATGCTCGTCGTGCGGACCGCCGTCCAGCATCAGATGACCGCTGGCGGTCACCTCGCCGGTGGTGTCGTCGTAGGTGGCCTCGTCGGCGCGTAGCATCCATTTGCGATAGACGACTTCGGCATCGCCATGGAGCTTGTAAACGTCGCCAGCTCTCTCCTGCTCGCGCGCCTTGATGGTGACCTCTTCCCCTGGCCGCACCGGCGGAGTGGGCGTTGAAGCCTGCCTTGAGGGGGTGGCCGCTGCGGAACCAGACTGTGCCGCTGGAAGCAACTGGCTAGTAACTATAGGAGACGCCAGAACCAGATGACAAATCAATGCAGCCGTGATACCAAATCGGTTGCGGCGGAACATGGGAGAGGCTCGACCTTAGCATGCGAGCCGTTCCCACGCAAAAAAATTTACGCGTTCCGGCGCAGCTCTGGCCAACTCACAACCTGTTCATGGCTTGTCCGACCTGCGGTGAGCAGTGCACCTGCGCGCGTGAGCGGGGTGCCACGTCCGGCGCCGCCCTCCTCGATGCCGAACCTGGGGACCAGTTCCAGCAGCCTTCGCTCTACGCCCCGGACGGGGTGTGGCGGCGGGAGGTGGCGTCGCGGGTGGATGCGTTCTGCGCGCGGCGAGGCCGCAAACGCGTACCGCGAACCCCCTCTCTGAGCCTCGATTTCGAACGCGCCGCCCGGGCTACGGTGGCCGCACACTATGCCGTCCCGGAGCCGGAAGTCGATCCCGCCCCTGAGCCGCCCTGCGAGCCCAGCAACCTCATCGAGTTCCCCCGCCCGCCGGAGCCGCCGGCTGCGGTGGAGCCCGGGCCTCACCTTGAGGAACTGGCCGAGCCCATCCTCGACAAGCCGCGCATCCTCGACGCGGAAGAGCCTTCGGGGCTGTCGTTCGGCGGCGAGGGACGGCCCGCTATTAGGCTGGAATCGCCCTCCGCGCCCGAAGTCGAAGATAGTGCTGGCCCGAGCGGGCAGAGCGCTTCGCTTTCCCGCCGGATCTTCGCGGCGACGCTCGATGCCCTGCTGGTGATCATCGCCACGGCGCTGTTCGTTGCCATCTTCCTGCACATGGCGGGCACCCTGCCGCGCTCGCGCATGGCGTTCCTGCTGGTGGCGGTGCCGGCGCTGCTGTGGGCGGTATATCACTATCTTTTCCTGGTGCACGCGGCGGCGACACCCGGCATGCG
>Ga0187815_10001453_pt1 | contig 11200 bp, 7 predicted proteins | sample NC_S_5_FD_132962 | JGI IMG/M metagenome (GOLD analysis project Ga0187815, IMG submission 132962) | Wetland sediment microbial communities from Neuse River Estuary, North Carolina, USA - ASW-S_5 | ecosystem: Environmental > Aquatic > Freshwater > Wetlands > Sediment | place: USA: North Carolina...
AGGGGCGCTCGGTCGGCCGTTTCCCGGGGCACTGACCGATTCGATCCTGGTGAGCCGCACCGGCTATACTGGGGAGCTCGGCTACGAATTGTTCGTGCGGGGCGAGACCGCGGACGCTCTCGCCGAGCGGTTCCTGGCCGGCGGGGCGGTGCCCGTCGGCCTCGGAGCCCGGGACACGCTGCGCTTGGAGAAGGGCTACCTGCTGTCGGGCCAGGACTTCCACGAGGACCGCACCCCGCTCGAGGCGGGCCAGGACCGGTTCGTCGAGCTCGACCATCCCTTCGTCGGACGCGAAGCCCTGGTGAAACAGAAGGAAACCGGCATTCCGGTCCGACTGGTCGGCCTCACGCTCGCCGAGCCAACGGCGATCCCGCGGCACGGTCAGGCCGTCCTTGCGGGAGGCCGGCCGGCGGGGACCGTCACGAGCGGCGGATTCTCGCCCACGCTCCAACGCGGCATCGCGCTCGCGTACGTCGCCCCGCCCCTGGCGGCGCCGGGCACTTCGCTGACGGTCGATATTCGCGGTCGACCGGTGGCGGCCACTGTCGCCCCGTTGCCGTTCGTTCCGGCCGGACGGCCCAACTGAAATAGTCCGGGACGCCCATCGTCGATCGATGGAACCGATGCGGTCGGATCGGCCGCTGATTGGTCGGCTCGACGTGTACCAGGCTCTGGTGCGTCGGCGCGAGGAGGTCCTGGGCGGCCGGGGCGGGATCACCTTTCTCGAGGGAGAGACCGGCGTGGGAAAGTCCACGATCCTGGGCGCCCTCACGCAGGAGAGCGCGCTCCACGACTTCCGGGTGGTATCGGCCCGGTCCGAGCCCCAGGCGCCGGCGCCTTTCCAGCTCATCCGAGCCGTGGTGCGGGCGGTCGACCGGGAGGCCGCCGCCTTGGGCGCGACCGCGGCCTCCTCGCTCGCGTTCCCTTATGTAGCGCAGCCGGTCGTCACGACCAGTATTGCCTTCGGGGTGGGCGGAGCGCCGGCCGTCCTCGTGCAATCGGGTGGGTCCGGAGAGGTCGCCTCGCTGTTCCGTTCGGTGGCCTTGGGCGACTCCTACCAGGCCGACCGCGTCCAGTTGATGGAGGAGATGGCCGCGCCCCTGTTCGCGCTCGCCGACCAGGTCCCGCTGCTCGTCGCTATCGAGGACCTCCAGTGGACCGACGAGGGATCGCTCGACTTTCTCGAGTTCATCGCCCCTCGCCTCGAGTCGCGCCGGATCTGGTGGATCGGCACGACGCCGCCGTTCGACCGTCTGGAGCTCCGGGCCCGGTCCGGGCTCGACCGACTGGTCACGTCCGGCGCCCACCGCCTCCTCGTCCGACCGTTGAACGAGCGCGAGGTGGTGGACTTCGTCCGGTGGGCGAGCCCGGACCGGACCACACCGCCGGAACAAGTGCACCGATGGTTCGCCCAGACGTCGGGGAATCCTTTGTTCCTCGAGCAACTGATCGGCGCAGCGCCGGTGCGGGGAGCGCAGGCGCCGGTCCCCTCGGCCGACGCCGCGGAGTTCGTCCGCCACCAGATCCGCTCCCTCTCGGAGACCGAGCGCCGGGTCCTGACCATCGCGGCCGTCCTGGGCCCGAAGAGTCGGTTCGCGATCCTGACCCGAACGACGGACGAGAACGAGGAGGCGCTCGCGGAGACGGTCGAGCGTCTCGTGCACCGGGGGCTGCTGCGCGAGACCGAGAGCGAGGTGTTCGAGTTCCCACGCCAGGACCTCCGCGAGGAACTGTACGCCGGTCTGACCGAGACGCGCCGCCGGATCCTCCACCGGCGCGTCGCCGAGGCGATCGAGGCCGCCGGTCCGAGGGAGGTCGAATCGGCCTTCGCCTTGGCCCGCCACTACTACCTGGGTCGGGTCGACCCGAAGTCGCTCGAGTACAACCGCATGGCCGCGCGGCTCGCGGCGGACGCCTTCTTGCCCGGCATGGCGCTCGTGCATCTCGAGCGCGCCCTTGAGGCGCATCGTCGGTGCCGCGCCGACCACCCGGCGGAGGAGATCGAGCTCCTCTTGGAGATGGTCCGGCAACTGCGGCGCGTCGGCGAGCTGGAGCGGGCGGAACGGACCCTGCGACAGATCACCGACCGGTCGGACATGATGACCGCCGCCACCCTCCAGCAGCGAGACCTGCTTCCGCTGTACCTCGCGCTGGTCCGCTCGGACCAGGGCCGATGGGACGAGGCCGACCGCCTGGTCACCGAGCTCATCCGGGTTCGGGGGGAACAGGAGTGGGACCCCCACGTCCGTCTCGTGGCCGTGCGGCTCGCCGGGGAGCTGGCCTACTTCCGGGGCGACTATCCGTCGGCCCTCCGGTACCATGCCGAGGGGCTGGCCACGACCAAGGCGATGGGCGATGCCCGGGAAACGCTCCTAGAAGAGGTTCGCTACGCCCGGTCCTTGTCGATGCGACCCGGTGAGCTGGAAGCCTCCATCGACCGGTTGCGGGCCGCCGCCGCCGCGCTGGAACGGATGGGGGAAAAGGCCGAGGCCGCCGAGGCCCACATCTACATCGGAGTGGCCCTCGGGATGACCCACCAGCCGGAGGAGACTCTGGCGGCCTTCGAACAGGCGCTGCGACTCTCCCGGGAGGCCAACGACCCTCGCCGCATGGGATGGGCCCTCTTCGACATCGCCGATACCCTGCACGACCTGAATCGGCTGGACGAGGCGGAGGCCCACAACCGAGAGGCCCGGGAACAGCTCGAACGCGTCGGCGACCGGTTCGGCCTCGCCGAAACCTACGTGTACGAGGGCAAGATCCGGCGGTCGCGGAACGACCCGGACGGCGCCGAACGCGCCCTGCAAGAGGCGCTCGCGATCTTCGAGGAGCAGAACATGGAAGCCGACATCGTCGAGGTGCTGCTCCGTCTGGCCGAAGTGGACGCCACGCGCCAGAAGTGGCCCCAGGTCCGGGAGCAACTGGCCGACCTCGACCGCCGCCGGATCTCCGAGCTCCGGCCCGACCTGGCTGAGGCCGTGGAGCAGCTCCGCGCCCTTCTCCCGGGGTAGCCCGGGTCGGTCCACGGCCGGTGGGACCGCTTTCGCCCGAAGCGACTCTCATATACTCCGGGCTCGCCGACTAGGGAAGCGATGCAGTCCCGTCCCTCCTCGGTCCCGCCCATCGGCCGGGTGGAGGTCTGGAACGCCATCCTTCGCCGCCGGGAGGGCGCGAGAGGGGGGGCCGGGGGCCTGACCCTCTTGGAAGGGACCAACGGCGTGGGCAAGTCCTCGTTCTACGCCGCGTTGGTCGAAGAAAGCGAGCGGATCGGGTTCCGCGTTTTCCATGCCCGGGCCCCCGCCCTCGAGAATCCTCCCCCTTTCCTCGTTCTCCAGGAAGCGATCCTCCGCCCACAGGCCGAGGAAGAATCCGGCACGCGGGTCGTGGCCGACGCCTCCCCGTCGCTCGCCCAAGTGGCCGGAGCGGCGAGCGTCGTCAACCCCCCGCTCGGGCTCCTGCCGGAGGCCGAGCGAGGTCGGACCGACCTTCCCCCTATGGCCGCCCACCTGCTTTCTTCGAGCGAGGGGGCCGGTGATGTCCGCTCGAGCCGTCAGCGATTGTTCGAGGGCTTCGCCGAACCGCTCTTCCGGGCGGTCCGCTCCGGCCCGGCCCTCTTGGCGATCGACGACCTTCAGTTCGTGGACCCCGCGACCGTCGAGTTTCTCGAGTACCTGGTCCCCCGTCTCGCGGAGCGACCCCTGTGGTTGTTCGCCACCATCCTTCCCTCGAGCCGCCTTCCGACGGAACTGCAGGCCGCTGTGGAGGAGTGGGTACGGGGCGGACAGGCCGAGCGCCTCACCCTCCGGCCGTTCACGGAGCACGAGGTTCCGGAGTTCGTGCACTGGGTCGACCCGAAACGTGAGGTCCACCCGACCGAGCTGAGTCGCTGGTTCGAAGCGACCGGGGGGGTCCCCGTACTGCTGGAACAGCTCATCCGGGGACGGGAGGCGGCCTTCCGGGGCCCGAGCCGGGCCGAGGACGAGCGGCGACTCTCGCTCGAGCCCCGGGTACTACTCGAGGAAGTGACGGAACCCGAGCTCAAGCTGCTGACGCTCGCCGCCGTCGCGGGGCGTGATTTCTCGTTTCCCTTGTTGATCAAGGCGACCGGTCAGGATGAGGAAAGCCTCGCGGAAGAGGTCGAGCGACTCGTGGAGCTCGGGATCCTTCGCGAAAAGCCCGGCGAGGTGTTCGAATTCCTACGAGAGGATGTGCGGTTCGAGCTCTACTCGCGACTGACCGGACCGAGGCTCCGGCTGCTCCACCGCCGGGTGGGAGAGGCCACGGAAGCGATCGGGGCCGCCGACCTCGCGACGATCTTCTCTCTGGCCCGACACTACTACTTGGGCCGCGTCGACGCGAAGGCCGTCGACTTCAACCGCCGCGCCGCGGAGTTCGCCCGTCGGGCCCACACTTCGAACGTCGCGCTGGTCCACTTCGAACAGGCGCTGGAGGCTCACCGACGTGCCTTCCCCGAGGACCTGGCCGGAGAGCTCGACCTGGTGCTCCAGATCGCGCTCGAACGGGACCGGGTGGGCGAGCTCAAGCGCGCCGAGCAACTGCTCCGGGAAGCGCTCGCGCGACCGGCGGTCCTCACGGCCGCCACGCCCGACCAGCGGGCCCTCTTCGGCCTCCTGCTCGGCCGGATCCTCGCCGACCAGGGTCGTTGGGACGAGGCCGACCGCACCGTGCAGGACTCCCTGCCGAGCATCGACACGGCCACCGACCCGATGCTCAAGGTCTACGGCCTTCGGTTGCGGGGCGAGATCCTGTTCTATCGGGCCGAGTACGGCGCGGCGCTCGTCCACCAGCAGGAGGCGCTGTCGGCTGCCGAGGCGACCGGGAACGCCCACGAGGTGGCCATCCAACGGGTCCGACTCGCGAACGTGCTCTCGATGACCCCCGGTCGCGAAGTCGAGGCGTTGGCGCTCTACCACGAAGCCGGCGAAACCCTTCGCGACCTCGGAGACAACTCCGAAGCCTCCTACGCCTACCTCTGCCACGGGGTGGTCCTGAGCCAGCATGGCGAAGTCGACCAGGGCCTCGAGGAGCTCGTCATCGCCGCGGAGCTGGCGGACCGGGCTCACGACCTGCGGCGTCTCGGTTGGGCCCACTTCAATATCGCCGACCTCGAACGGCTCCGACAGCGGCTGCCCGAGGCCGAGAAGCACAACCAGACGGCGCGCGAGCTTCTCGAGGGCATCGGGGACCGGTTCGGTCTCGGTCAGACCTACCTCAACGAAGGGAAGCTGCACATCCTGGCCGGCGAGCTCGACCTCGCTACCCAGGCCCTTGAGCGGGCCGCCCAGTTGTTCCGTGAGGAGCACCTTCCCGGCGACGAGGCGGAGGTCGTGATGCGTCTCGCCGAGGTCGACCTGGCCCGGGGCCACGTGACGCCGGCCCGGGAAAAGATCCGCGACCTCGACCGGCGCGCCTTGTCCCGTCTGCGGCCGGACCTGCTCGAGGACTACCGTGGCCTGGAACGCAAGGTCGTCGAGCGGGAGGGGGAACGTGAGCCCCCGACGGCATAGGACCTCTCGCCTCGCGATTCCCCTGGGGACGGTGACCCTTCTCCGCCGCGCGCTCCGGGAGGATCGGTGGACCCACGACGTCACCACGCGGGCCCTCCTTCGGGAGCGGCTCCCGGGGCGAGCCCAGGTGTCCGCGCAGGCCTCCGGCGTGCTCTCCGGGCTCGACGCCGCGAGGGCCCTGGCCCGGATCGGCGGCCTCCGTAGCTCGACCCGTCTCGTCGACGGCTCCACAGTTCATCCGGGAACGGTCGTTCTGGAACTTTCGGGCGATGTACGGCGCATCCTCGCGGTCGAACGGACGCTCCTCAACCTGTTGATGCATCTCTCTGGTGTGGCGACCCTGACCGCCAAGATCGTGCGGACGGCCCGGCGGAGCCGCCCCGGCTTTCGCATCCGGGCGACCCGGAAGACGTTGCCCGGACTTCGAGACCTCGAGAAGGCCGCCGTCGTGCATGGCGGAGGAGAGCCTCATCGGCGGGACCTGTCCGACGCCGTGCTGATCAAGAGCACCCACCTCTCCCTAGTCCCGTTGGACGTGGCGATTCGGCGTGCCCGTGAGCGCCTCCCCTCCCCCGAGCGCATACAGGTAGAGATTCGCACGCGAGCGGAGGCCCGCTCGGCGCTCGTCGCCGGCGCCCGGCGCCTCCTGATCGACAATCGGCCGCCGGCGGCGGTGACCCGGATCGTCCGCGACCTCCGTCGCGTCCGGGGCGGTGCTTCGGTCGAGGTCGAGGTCTCGGGAGGCATCGGGCCCGAGACCATCGCCGCCTACGCCCGGACGGGCGCCGACGCGGCGAGCCTCGGTCGATTGACCCATTCCGCCCCCGCGCTGCCCTTCCATCTGACCCTCGTCCTCCGGCGGCCGGGAGCCCGGCGGTAAAGAGCTCGCCACACTCCGCTTAAGAGCCGCCCCGTCGTCAATGGACGACGGGGCACTCATGTCGCTCGAGGAGGAGATCCGCCGGCTCAAGGAGCAGCGCGGAGCGGTCCTGCTCGCCCACAACTACCAGCTCCCCGAGGTCCAGGAGGTCGCGGACTTCGTCGGCGACTCGCTCTACCTGTCCCGGAAGGCGACGGAGACGGACCGTCCGGTGATCGTGTTCGCCGGCGTCCAGTTCATGGCCGAGACGGCCAAGATACTCAATCCGGCCAAGACGGTGCTGCTGCCCGACCTGAAGGCCGGTTGCGGCCTCGCCGACTCGATCACGGTGGACCAGCTCCGGACCTGGAAGGCGGACCATCCCGGCGCCGTTGTCGTGGCGTACATCAACACCTCAGCCGAGGTCAAGGCGGAGTCGGACTACATCTGCACGAGCTCGAACGCCATCAAGACCGTGAGCGCGCTCCCGCCGGATCAGGAGATCCTCTTCCTGCCGGACATGTTCCTGGGCGACTACGTGCGCCGGAAGACCGGCCGCAAGATGCACCTGTGGGCGGGGGACTGTCCGGTACATGCCAAGATGCGCCCCGAGGATATCGACCGGGCCCGTGTCGCCCACCCCGGCGCTCCCGTCATCGCTCACCCCGAGTGCGGGTGCGCCAGCGCGGCGTTGAGCTCCGTGGACCGGGTGCTTTCCACGGATGGGATGGTCCGATTCGCCGAAGAGACCCGGGCGCCGACGGTGATCGTGGCGACGGAGGTCGGGATCCTCCACCGGATGGAGAAGCTCAACCCGTCGACGGAGTTCCTGCCGCTGTCGCGCGGGGCCATTTGCCCGTACATGAAGGAGATCGACCTCACCGACGTTCGCGACTCCCTCGCCCAGATGCGCTACGTGATCGACGTACCGGCCCCGGTCGCTGCGAAGGCCCGCCGGGCCCTGGAACGGATGATCGCCAGCTAGACCGGACCGCTTACAAAGCCGGTACGTGGGGCAACAGCGGCCCCCAGGCGTGAATGTAGTACTCGTACGTCATCCAGAGCAGCGCGGCCCCCGCGAGAAAGACCGTACCGATGGCCGGCCACGACGGCTTCGTGGTCAGATAGAACGCCGTCGAAAGGGGGTTGAGACGGGACCCGAGGAGCCCCAGGGCTCCGCTGAGCAGGAAGAACCCGATCACCGCGGGGAAGATGATGGAGTAGCGGGCGAGGTACCACCCGATGGCGAGGAGGATCACGGCGGGAACGATGGCGACATGCGACCGTCGTTGGACCGGCTCCGCTACCGGCGGCGTCGAGGTCGTTGCCTCGGGGCTCACGGGGCGGCGATAGCGCGGCCGGACGTACACGTGTCAGCGAGCCCGCGCCTCCGGTACATGAAATTCGTCCTCGACTGGCACCCGACACCCCCTTCCCGCTGGAACACAACCCTTTCGAAGGGGGTCGGGTACCGATATTGACCCTCGAGCCGGCCATGAACGATCCAGAGGCGGGGCGTCGGATGCGCCTCGGCGGACTGATTCTCCTCGGCGCGGCCCTCCTGGCCGCCGGTGCGTTGGGTCTCGAATGGCGCTACGCCCCGGCCCTCCTACGGCATTCGCTGGTTCAGGAGGTTCTCGTGGGCGCCGGCCTCTTGGTGCTCCTCGCGGCGCTCCTCGCCCTCGGCCTCGATCGTCCGGCGTCCGTTCCTGCCCCAGATGGCCCTTCGCCGGCCGAAAGCGCTTCTCCGGAACCGAGCCTGATGACCTTACCCGCGATCGTGGGAGAGGAGTCGGCGATCCCTCCATCCGAACCTGCGCCCGCTTTCGACTCCGGTGGCACGTCGTCTTCCATCCAGACCCCCTCCTCTACCATACCCGCCGGATTGGCCGCCGAAGGCCCCGGCGGCTCCACTCTGTTGATCCCATTCGCCGAAGGGTTGGCGTCCGGGAGCCCTCCCTCCTCGATTCCTGGCTCCGGACAGACCGTGACCCGCCTCGTCGACCGCATCGACGCCTTGCAGCGCGTCGCCCCGACGAGCTCGCCTCGAGCCGCTTCCCCCGTCCCTCCCGAGAAGGAATCGCTCGCTTCGTCGCTCCTGCTGCGGTTGACTCGTATCCCGAACCCTCCGGCCGCTTCGGCGACCATGGAAGCCGCACGCCGTTGCAACGACTGTGGGGAGCCGCTCGGCTTTCCCCCTCATTTCGAGCCGTGTGCCGATTGCGGGCGCGCCTTGTGCGAACGCTGCTACTGGCACACCTCCTCCGGTCCCCAGGCCCATCTCTGCACCGCCTGCGTCCGCGAGCGGTCGGTCCCCCGCCCCCCGGTTCCCGCGCTTACTTTCTCGCGCCCAAGCCCGGTTTCCTCGGTCTCGGCCCCTTCGAGCCGGACGCTGCAGCCCCGGCGGCCCGTGAGTTGAGGATTCCCTCCGCGGGAACCCACCCGCGTCGCGCCCGGCCCAAAGCGAGGTCGAGCTCGGAGAGCTCCCCCGCTCCCGCGCTGAGAACAAGGTCGACGCCGGCTTCGTGAACCCAACGAGCTCCCCCCGCATCGAGTCCGTCAGCGGCACCCTGGGGGGTCACTTCGAGTGCCACTCCCTTCGCACGACACCATTCGATCCAGGGAGCGACCACTTCCCGAGGCACTTCGCTGCCCGCGGGGGCGAACGCGAGATGACCGATGAACACTGGGCGGCGCGAGATTCTGCTGGCCGGGGGTTTAGGCGGGCCCGATGCTCCTTCAGGTTCGGGAACGCCGACGACGTAGTCGAACAACGATTCCGGGTCCGGAGGATCCGCCGACCCGTTCATCACGACCTCCAGCCCCATCCGGAGCTCGAGGGATTGAGGGCCGGCTTCGGTCCAAAGCCGCCGCACCTCGGTCGCGAGCGACCGATGGGACGCCGCGCTCCCGTTCGGCGGAACGACGAGCCCCAGATATTCCAGGTTCCAGCGATGGGCATCGGCAACGAGGGCCGCGATCCAGTGCGCGTCCGGAGTCTCGGGAACGTGACGATGCAGCTCCCCGCGGATCTGGTCTCCCGTGACCAGGGCGGGAAGTCGGCGCGCCTGAGCGGCTTCGATCTCTCCCTGGTTCTCGCGAATCTCGGGCGGGATCCAGGGGAGGCCGAGCGCGTCGTAGACCTCGGCCTCGGTGGCGCCCGCGATACGTTCCTCGCCTCGGAAGACCCCGTACTCGTTGATCTTGAGCCCCTGGTCCCGCGCGAGGGAACGAAGGTGGATGTTGTGGTCCTTGGAACCTGTGAAGTACTGTAGCGCGGCGCCGAAGCTGGTCGGCTCCACGACGCGGAGGTCGATCTGGATCCCCGGTTCGTGGATGACGGTGGCCTTGGTGTCTCCCTGGAGAACCACGGAGCGCACCCCGGCCAATCCGGTGAACACCGCGATCGTTTCGGGCGGGCGGGCCGAGGTGGCGAGGATGTCCAGGTCGCCGACGCTCTCCCGGCACCGGCGGAGGCTTCCCGCGGCGGTGATGTCTTTCACAGGGGTTCGGCCCGAGAGCTCGCGTATGACCGAACGGGCCAACCGCCACGCGACAAGCAGAGGGGTCCGGGTGGTCGGCGGGGCAGCGGCGGCGGTACGCAAGGCATCGCGCAACTTCTCGATCTTGCGGGGGCCGAATCCCGAGAGGCCCTCCAGCCGGCCCTGGTCTATCGCCTGGGCGAGCGCCGCCGGGCTCTCGATCTGGAGCTCGAGGTAGAACCGGCCGGTGGTCTTGGGGCCAAGCCCGGGGATCCGCATGAGCTCGAGCACGCCCGGCGGGAAGGCCTGCTGAAGGCGGTCGTAGTACGAGATACGCCCGTCCTTGACGTACTCCAGGATCTTCTCACGAAGCGCCTCTCCCACTCCCGGGATCTGGTCGAGCGCGCCGCGTTGGGCGACCTTCCGCAGGTCCTCCCCCAGGCCTTCGATCGAGCGCGCCGCGCGACGGTAGGCCTCCGGCTTGAACGGCTCTCTCTGCAGGTCGAGCAGGTCCGCGATCGCGTAGAAGATTTGGGCGACCTCGGTGTTAGTCGACATGAAGACGCTCGCCCCCACACCCGGCCGAGACAAAATGGTGGGGCCCTACGGAGCGAGGCCGACTTGGGCATCGACCCAGATTCGTCGGTCGACTCGTTCGTACCCCAGTTCGCGGTAGATGTTCTGCGCCACCGTGTTGTCCTCTCGAACGTAGAGCGCGACGCGCGCCCCCGACGCGAGACCGGCCGCTGTGGCGGCCGAGGTCACCTCCCGGCCCAGCCCGCGTCCCCGGAACTCGGGTTCCGTAAAGACGCCCGTCACGATCCAGACGGCCGGGAGCTGAACCGCGATCCGGGCCACGGCCGCGAGCCGACCCGCCTCGAAAGCTCCCCAGACCGGGGTTCGTTCGAGGTCCACCCTCACGTCCGCTCCCCCCATCCCCATCGACGGATTACGGGCCGACATCTCCGCCAAGGCGGCTGCATCTCCCGGATGCAGTCGCCGGACCCGAGGGTCCGGCGGCGTGAGCGTACGACCCGTGCATTCCAACACGTCGACCGGATAGCTGGCCGTTGCGTGAAGGCGTTCGTGAACGCCAGCGGCCACGCGTTCCGGCACTAAGGCGATGACCGGGGGCTGGGGAAGCCCGATCGCGAGGAGACCGTCCGTCGGGTCGGTGCTGACCCAATGGGCCCGCGGCGCGCCGGCCCCGTACCAGACGAGGATGTACCCGATGGTCTGCCCTCCGCGCAGCAGAGAGACGAACCGGATGCGATCGGGAACGTGGTCGAGGTCCCAGATAGCCCAGGCGTGGGCGATGGGGTCCTTTCCGG
>Ga0187815_10001455_pt1 | contig 11194 bp, 11 predicted proteins | sample NC_S_5_FD_132962 | JGI IMG/M metagenome (GOLD analysis project Ga0187815, IMG submission 132962) | Wetland sediment microbial communities from Neuse River Estuary, North Carolina, USA - ASW-S_5 | ecosystem: Environmental > Aquatic > Freshwater > Wetlands > Sediment | place: USA: North Carolina...
CTAGAGCATTTTGCAGCCAAGCGGAATCGCTTGGCGTCGCACAAATGCGGCGGAAACAACGAGATAGAGCGGAATAAGGGCATCCGTCAGGATGACCGACGCTCTAGGTTTCATGCTCTGACATGCAACTCGGGAAAAGCCGCCAAACGTTAAAACTTTAGCGGTAAATGAGGCATTAACCTTAAGGGTTTTTGCACAGTTTGAGCCATAGGGGCGGATTGATCCCACCGGCTTGGTGGGCACAATCCGACAAGACACGACTCAAACGACCGAGCGGTAGGGGCGGCACCGTTCCGAGGATTGGCATGAAGATTGACGTTGCCCATATGTCGAGCCGCCTGGCGTCCGACCATACGATAAGTGACTATGACTTCTGGCGAGCACTGAAGACAATAAACAACGAACTATATCGCATAGAACGCCTTCAATTACCTATACCCATGAAGATGATCTATGCACGGGCAATCATCGCATCTGCACGAAGCAAAAGAAACACCGGCATATAGACGGATCAAACTGATTCGAGCTTTGCTGGAATTCCGCCGACGCCGTTTCTGCCCGCCTGAAAACAACCAACCGAAACACGCCTCCAGCGACAGAATCGACGACGGCTTTCTCCAACCGTGTTAACCAAGCGGCACCCCACCTGGTTAACGCGATCGGGCCTTTTCCTACCCTACGACCCCAGCTTTTCCTTAAGAAAAGCGATCGTTCGCTGCCATGCCAGATCGGCGGCCGGCTTGTCGTAGCGCGCGGCAGAGGTGTCATTGTTGAAGGCATGCTGCGCGCCTTCATAGACATAGATGGTGAACTCCTTGCCATCGGCCTGCAGCGCCGCCTTGTAGGCGTCGATGCCGGCATCGATGCGCTCGTCCTTGCCGGCATAGTGCAGCAGAAGCGGCGCCTTGATCTTCGCCACATCCTCGCTTTTCGGCTGGCGGCCATAATAAGCCACGGCGGCATCGAGATCGGGCGCGTTGACGGCTAGGTCATTGACCAGCCCGCCACCCCAGCAGAAGCCGACAACCCCCACCTTGCCGTTGCCGCCGTCGATCTTCTTCAGATACGCAACGGTCGCAACGCCATCGGCTATGGCCTGCTCCGGAGCAAGCTGGGGGAACATGTCGCGCGCCTTGTCCTCATCCGACGGCGTACCGCCGAGCGGTGAGAGGAAATCCGGAGCCAGCGCGATAAAACCTTCCACCGCGACGCGCCGCGCCACATCGCGAATGTGCGGATTGAGACCACGATTCTCGTGAATGATCATGACGGCGCCGAGCTTGCCGCTCGCCTCGGCCGGGCGCACCAGATAGCCCTTCATCTCGCCTTTCGATCCGGGATAGGTGATGTCCTCGCCCTTCACCCGCGCATCATCCTCGGCCACGATCGCGGCTTGCGCGGAGTTGGTCGCCAAGAGCGGCGCGATCGCGGCCGCGGCGGCGCCGGAACCCGCCAGTCTGGTCAGCTTTTCCATGAAGCCGCGACGATCGAGCGTCAGATGAGTGTACTCGTCATAGGCGTCGATCATCGCCTGCGTGATGGTTGGTCTGCTCATCTCGTCCTCCTTCCTCCTGTTCCACGAGAGGCGAGTATGCAGTGGCGCGGCGGGTATCCGTCACATCAAATTTTCGTCAAACGCTGTTCGCCCCTCGTCCACGCTACAAATGAGGAAAAGCCCTCCGTGCGACAGATGTGCGGCAAGAGGCTTCGTTACCATACCGTTCGCACTCCGCACGACGCCACAACGTCAACGAAGGAGGTTCCAATGACCTTCAAGACACTGATATCCGCAGGCGCGCTGTTTGCCGGCGCGGCTCTCGTTTTCCTGCCTTCCACGGGCTTTGCGGCCAATCCCTCGGCGGCCCAGAGCGTCACCAAGGCCTGCAGCGCCAAATATAGCGCCGCCAAGAAGGCCAACACCCTGCACGGTCAGACCTGGCAGCAATTCCTGCATGACTGCAGCAACAACATGAAGGGTGGCGCGGCCACCACTCCGTCCAAGACCTACACGCCGGGCACCAAGTCGCCCTCCTCTTTCACGATACCCGTAGCGCCGGATACGCAAAGGCAGGCCTTCGACCCCGCTTCTCCATTATTCAGCCTGGCGGCGGAAACAAACGGCACGGGCACACAGCCAATGCCACGCAAGATGGGCTTCCGCCAGCGCGTGCATGAATGCTCGGCTCAATGGAAGGCCGACAAGGCAGCCGGCAAGGTGCCCAGCAATGAAAAGTGGGCCCAATACTGGCACGACTGCAACATTCGCATGAAAACCGGAGGTTGAACCAAGCTCATGAATGCGCAAGACATCATCTCCTCGGTTTCCACCAAAACCGGCCTTGACCCCGCCAAGACGGAAATGGCGGTGGGCACGATACTCTCGGTGCTCGAGCACGAAGCCGGCGAAAACCGCGTAGCAGGCCTGTTCAACAGTGTGCCGGGCACGGAAGATCTCGCCCACAACTATGACGTCATGGCCACCGGCAACGGCAACACCGGCGGCGGCCTGCTCGGCACGATCGGTTCCGCCATCAACGGTCTGCTTGGTGAAAGGGCCGGCGCGCTGGTCAACGGCGTCGCCCAGCTTCGCGCCAGCGGCCTCGATCCCGAGCAAATCAAGCAGGCGGGCGAAACCTTGCTGCAACAGGCCGAGGCCGCCGCCGGCCCCGACACGATCAAGGAAATCGTCGACGCCGTACCGGGATTGAAAGGCCAGCTCGGGCTCTAGGAAAGCGACCGCGTGGCGAGAGCGCGCGGCCGGCTTTTCGATTGCTCCGGAGCCTAACTTCTCCGTAACATCAACGTTCGCAGGCTGAACCCTGCCAGAACGAGCGCGGCGATGACGTGCCAGAGAACGCGGGGGTCCGCGACATGACCGATGGCTTTGCCGAAAGCAAAGGCCAGCCCCGCCCAGCACAGGCTGGCAACCAGGCATATCCAGGCGAGAGCCTTGTCGCCGGGCCTGCAACTGCGCAGGAGATTGAGCACGGCGATGAGCCCGGCCGCCAGCGAGCCAGCGAGCGACCAGACGAATACCTCCGAGCCTGCCGGATAGCCGATGAACGTGCCGTAGGCGTGGAGGAGCGCACCAATTAGCAGCAATATTCCGAAAATCGTGTCAACCGCCCTCACCTCTCCCTCCCTGGCAAAGCCGACCTTTCGTTTGTATCGCTACAGCTAAATTCCGCGCAATCAAGAGAGCGACAGCCCCAGGGCGGAAGGTCAAATGCCCAACCATGGGCACAAAACGGCAACACTGCTGGCGTTTCCCGGCCGAATCACTACATTCCGTGGAAATGTCCGACTTTCCCGATGATATTCCGTTCTTCGACGAGCCCGGCGCGCCCGCTCCGCGCCCTGCGGCCGGCGGCATTGCCGCGCGCGCCATGGCCGCGCGCCAGTCTTCCGCGCCCGATTATCTGAAAGGGCTCAACGCCGAGCAGCGGCTGGCGGTGGAAACCACCGAAGGCCCCGTTCTGGTGCTTGCCGGCGCCGGCACGGGCAAGACGCGCGTGCTGACCACCCGCATCGCGCATATCCTTAGCCTCGGCCGCGCCTTCCCCAGTCAGATATTGGCCGTGACCTTCACCAACAAGGCCGCGCGCGAGATGAAACAGCGCATCGGCCTTCTGGTGGGAGAAGCCATCGAGGGCATGCCCTGGCTCGGCACCTTCCACTCCATCGGCGTGAAGATGCTGCGCCGTCATGCCGAGCTTGCCGGCCTGCGCTCGGACTTCACGATCCTCGACACAGACGACGTCATCCGTCTCATCAAGCAACTCATCCAGGCCGAAGGGCTGGACGACAAGCGCTGGCCGCCGCGCCAGTTCGCCATGATGATCGACGCGTGGAAGAACAAGGGCCTCGGCCCCGCCGAGATCCCCGAGGGCGACGCCCGCGCCTTCGCCAACGGCAAGGGCCGCGAGCTCTACAAGGCCTATCAGGACCGGCTGCAGACGCTGAACGCCTGCGACTTCGGCGACCTGCTCTGCCACCCGATCCGCATCTTCCGCGCCCATCCGGACGTGCTGAAGGAATATCACCGCCGGTTCAAATACATCCTCGTCGACGAGTACCAGGACACCAACACCGCGCAATATATGTGGCTGCGCCTGCTGGCGCAGGAAACCGGCGCGCCCGGACAAAAGAATGTCTGCTGCGTCGGCGACGACGACCAGTCGATCTATGGCTGGCGCGGCGCGGAGGTGGACAACATCCTGCGCTTCGACAAGGATTTCCCGGGCGCAACCGTCATCAGGCTGGAGCGCAACTACCGCTCCACCGCCCATATCCTAGGCGCTGCCTCGCATCTCATTGCCAACAATGAAGGGCGCCTCGGCAAGACGCTGTTCACCGACATTTCCGACCCGGACGACGCCAAGGTAAACGTCCACGCCGCCTGGGATTCGGAAGAGGAAGCCCGCGCCGTCGGCGAGGAAATCGAACAATTGCAGCGCAAGGGCCATGCGCTGAACGACATGGCCATCCTGGTGCGCGCCTCCTTCCAGATGCGCGAATTCGAAGACCGTTTCGTCACGCTCGGCCTCAACTACCGTGTCGTCGGCGGCCCGCGCTTCTACGAGCGGCAGGAAATCCGCGACGCCATGGCCTATTTCCGCGTCGTCGCGCAGCCGGCCGACGATCTCGCCTTCGAGCGCATCGTCAACGTGCCCAAGCGCGGGCTCGGCGAAGCGGCCATCCGACAGATCCACGACACGGCGCGCGCGCTTCGCATTCCCATGCTGGAGGCGGCGGCAAAGCTTGCCGAAAGCGACGAGCTGAAGCCCAAGCCGCGCGCGGCCTTGCGCGAAGTGGCCGCCAATTTCGAGCGCTGGCAGAAGGCGCTCGACAACACGCCGCATACCGAGCTCGCCGAGATCATCCTCGAAGAAAGCGGCTACACCGACATGTGGAAGAACGACCGCTCGGCCGAGGCGCCGGGCCGGCTCGAAAACCTCAAGGAGCTCATCCGCTCCATGGAGGACTACGAGTCGCTGCGCTCGTTCCTCGAGCATGTCGCGCTGGTCATGGACAGCGAACAGAACGAGGAGCTCGACGCCGTCACCATCATGACGCTGCATTCGGCCAAGGGGCTGGAGTTCGAGACCGTGTTCCTGCCCGGCTGGGAGGAAGGCCTGTTCCCGCACCAGCGCTCGCTGGACGAAGGCGGCCGCTCCGGCCTGGAGGAAGAGCGGCGGCTTGCCTATGTCGGCCTCACCCGCGCCAAGCGGAACCTGCACATCTGGTTCGTCTCCAACCGCCGCATCCACGGCCTGTGGCAGTCCACCATTCCCTCGCGCTTCCTGGACGAGCTGCCGGAGGCGCATGTGGAAGTGGCCGAGGCCGGCGATTCTTATGGCGGCTACGGTGGCGGCGGCTATGGCGGCCGCCAGAACCCTTACGGCGCCTCGCGCTTCGACAGCATCGGCTCGGACCAGAAGTCCTTCTCCAACACCTATGCCACGCCCGGCTGGCAGCGCGCGCAGCAGAACCGCAACGAGGCGACCGACCGCAACTGGGGCTCGCGCTCCGGCCACCATGTCGAGCGTATCGGCTATGGCGAAACGGATTCAGGCTACGGCGCCGGGCGCGGCTCTGTGAAGGGCCGCACCATCGAGGGCGAACTCGTCGCCAAATCGGTGGCCGATGCCCCCTCCCCGTTCAAGGTCGGCGACCGTGTGTTCCACCAGAAATTCGGCAACGGCAATGTTGCGGCTATCGAGGGCAACAAGCTGACCATTGATTTCGACAAAGCCGGACAAAAGCGGGTGATAGACAGTTTTGTCACGGCGGCGTGAGGGCGCGCCACGTCAGCGTCATCCGACCTTGGAAACAGGTGACCGGGCACACCTCCCGCCGTCATTCCGGCCAAGGAAGCGAAGCGACCGCGAGCCGGGGTCCATTGGCTTGTGATGCGAGATTCGGGCAGCGTCAGCCGCGCAACTGTCTGAGCTTTTCCGCCGCCCCGGCCGCGAGATCGGCATAGCGCTCCTCGAGTTCCTCGGCCGCCTTGACGACGTCGGGATCGTAATCGTGCTTTTCGAGCGTGTGCACCAGCCGCTCCACGAACTGCGTCTGATCTTCCAGCGCGTCGAACAGCGCCTTGACCTGATCGGCGGCGATTTCAGGGTTGGCAAGCATCTTCGGCACATCCTTGCCCATCTGGGTGCAGGTCTGCGTCTGCTTGCGCAGAATTTCGAGCCAGTCAGTCATCGCGTCTCCTTGTCGGCCGGCAAAATGCGCTTCTCCGACAAAGAGCGTCAACCCGGTTGTCGCGGCATGCGCAACCGATTGAAACCAAAAGTAGAATACAACCTAAACTAGTACTTTTCAACCTCCAGATAGACATCTACACGCAGGCGCAAGCCTGCGCCCTCCGCTTCCCGGTGGGTTACCTCCGGCCCCTTCCGCGCTGTATACCCCCGCAGGCGGAAGGGGTTTCCAATCGCGAAACTGGAGCGCGCCGTGCGGGTGAAGACTATCTCGACGATTGCCGCCAGCATCGAAAAAGAAAAACAAAACGGTAAATGCAACAGCAAAATTCTTTATAAGATATTCTCTTATATTGTGAAAAGACCCTCCGCTTCCATGGTTCATTACCTCCGATATTGATTATTCATAGCCAAATGAGATTTTCAATCAGAAGGAGAGTTTTTTAACAATACAACCTGATTTCCAATTTTTAACGCTAATGCTTTAGGTTAAGCGGCATGGTTACTGCCTGAAGGAAAATGCGCCGCTCACCCAAGATCAGGACGCTTGACCTTCCCAGCGATCCAGAAAACCCTCGATGCTCATGGCCTGCATATCGGGAATGGCATCCGCCAGCCGGTCGAGCGGCCAGTCCCACCAGGCGAGCGCCTGAATGCGCGCGATTATCTCGGGCGGGAAGCGCAGCCGCTTCCTGCGCGCCGGCACGCCGGCCACGATCTCGTAAGCGTCGACGTCTTGCGTCACCACCGCATTCGCCCCGATCACCGCGCCGTTGCCGATGCTGACGCCCGGCAGGATGACCGCGCCGTGGCCGATCCACACATCATGGCCGATTGAGACGGCCTTGGCCTGCCGTCGCGCCTTGAATGCCTGATCGACGCCCAGATAGCGGAAATACTCGTTGGGACGATAGGTCAGCTTATGCGTGGTCAGCCGTTCGATCGGGTGCTCCAGCGCGTTGATGCGCGTGTTGGCCGCGATCGAACAGAATTTGCCGATGGTCGTGTAGATCGCCTCGGCATGCCGTTCGAAATAGGAAAAATCGCCGACCGTCACCTCGCGCAGGATGACGCGCTCGCCCACGATGGCATAGCGGCCGAGGTGGCAGGATTTCAGTTCGGCCGTCGGGTGGATACGCGGCTCGGAATCCTTGAAGCGAAGAGCGGGGTCCATGTTCGGGCTTTACGCTGCCCCGACCAGCCCTGCAAGCGCCACGCCGCTATTGCGGCTTTGCGCCGGTCCAGACGACGTTCTGGTTGTAGAGCGGCACGGTGCTGATCGCCATCTTGGCGGAGCCGTCCTGCACCTGCCGCGAGTGGGAAAGATAGATCAGCGTCTCGTTCTTCTTGTCGTAGATGCGCTTCACCACCTGTTTCTTCCAGAACAGGCTGATGTCCTGCTTGAAGACTTCCTCGCCCTTCTCGCTCATATCGATCTTGCCGATGGTGATCGGGCCCGTCTGCTGACAGGAAATGGCCGAGTTCGACGGGTTTTCGAACCAGTTGCCCTTCTGCAGCCGATCGATCACACCGCGATCGAAATAGGCGAAATGGCAAGTCACGCCGTCCACTTTCGGATCTTTCACCGCTTCCACGACGATGTCGTTGCCGAGCCAGTCGACGCCGGCACGGCCCACTTCCTCGGCGACCGCCGGCGCCGACGCACCAAGCAGCAAAGCCGCACCCAGAAGAGCCAGACGCATGAAGACCTCCGTGAAAAGTCCAAGATGGGGTTCGGAAGAGTTGGGCATGATGTCAAAGCGTTGCAAGCCGTCATTTGCTGAAACCCAGCGCGAGACAGCGGCATCATGGCCTCTTTTTTCCCAGGGTGCGGGCGCCTATCTTGCCCACCATGGCAACGGCTTCGCCGTGTGCCCCAGCCTGCTTTTTCATGCCGCTGAGAGGAAAGACCGAAACCATGATGCGCTCCATTCTCGTCGGAATACTGGTTCTCATGGCGGCCGGCGTGGGCTGGCTCACCTTCGACTGGTATCAGGCGCGGCATGGCGGCCAACCTTTCGGTGCGCCCTTCGCGCTTGTCGACCAGAAGGATCAGCCGATCACCGAGGCCGCCTTGCGTGGCCATCCTTCGGCGGTGTTCTTCGGCTTCACCCATTGCCCGGAAGTCTGCCCCACGACCCTGTTCGAGCTCGACGGCTGGCTGAAGAAGCTCGGTGACGACGGCAAGGACATCAAGGCCTATTTCGTCACGGTCGACCCTGAGCGCGACACGCCGCAGGCGATGGACCGTTATGTCAGCAATGTCTCGGACAGGATCATCGGCATCACCGGCGAGCCCGACAAGATCGCAGCCATGGCAAAATCCTTCGGCATCTATTCGAAGAAAGTCCCGCTTGACGGCGGCGACTACACGATGGACCACACCGCGTCCGTGCTGCTGCTCGACAAGAACGGCGATTTCTTCGGCACCATTGCCTATGGCGAAAGCGGCGACACGGCGCTTGCCAAGCTGAAACGGCTTGCAGCCAAGGGCTGAAACGTTCAAAAGCGGGGCGACAACGCCCTCTTTTCCGATCGCGAAGCAGAATGACCCAGACACGCCTCCACCTGACAGCCGGGCGCGAAGACGCAACCCGCATCTTCGACGCCTTCGAGACTGCATTCGAGGAGGATGGCTTCCCCATCGCCGTGCTTGAGGTGGACGAGGATCGCGATATCCACGAAGTGTCGCTCTATGTCGAGGACGGGGCGGACGATACCGAGCGGCGCATGCGCGAAGTGCTGGCTTCCCTCTCGCTCGACAAGGAAATCGGGCGCGAGACGCTGCCCGACATCGACTGGGTAGCGAAGTCTCTGGAAGGGTTGAAGCCCGTGCGCGCGGGCGGTTTCGTGGTACACGGCTCGCACGACCGGGACGAACCCCAGAACGGCGAAATCGGCATAGAGATCGAGGCTGGGCTTGCCTTCGGCACCGGCCATCATGGCACCACCTCCGGCTGCCTCGAGGTGCTGGAGGAAGTTGTCCGCACGGAGAAGCCACGCAACGCGCTCGACCTCGGCACGGGCAGCGCCGTGCTGGCGATCGCCGTGGCAAAGCTTGCGCCCATTCCGGTGCTGGCAACCGACATCGACCCGGTGGCCACACAGGTCGCCGCCGACAATGTGCGCCTCAACGGCGTGTCGGAGCATGTCGAGACGGAAACCGCCACCGGCTTCGACCATCCCGTCTTTGCCGCGCGCGGGCCTTTCGACCTCATCATCGCCAACATATTGGCAGGACCGCTGATGGAGCTTGCTCCCGCTATGGCGGAGCACATCGCCCCCAATGGCTCCATCGTGCTCTCGGGCATTCTCGACCGGCAGGCCGATGCCGTGCTGGCGGCCTATGTCGGCCAAAGCTTCCGCCACATCCGCACCCTGCACCGGGAAGGCTGGGCAACGCTTTACCTGAAGCGCTGAGGCTTTTCAGCTGGTCCAAGCCGGCCGCATTGCATGCGGCTGGCCGCGCGGATAATTTGTCGCGAAACACTCCGCAACCGAGGCAGCCAGCATGTTCCAGACGTTCGATTCGGCCAGCGACCCGGCAAGCTCGGTCGCCCGCATTGCCAAGCTGCGCGAATGGCTTTCGGCCCGCAAGCTCGACGGCTTCATCGTGCCGCGTGCCGATCAGCACCAGGGAGAATATGTCGCTCCCGGCTCCGAGCGGCTGCGCTGGCTCACCGGCTTCAGCGGCTCGGCGGGCGTGGCGATCGTCCTGGCCGACCGCGCCCATATCTTCGTGGATGGCCGCTATCAGTTGCAGGTGCGCGAGCAGGTCGATCTCAATATCTTCACGGTCGAAAGCCTGATCGAGAACCCGCCGCCTGCCTGGATCGCCGCCAATCTCGGCAAGGGCGCGGAGATCGGCTTCGATCCGTGGCTGCACACGATCGGCGAGGTGCGCGCGCTCAAGCAGGCCGCAGCAAAAAATGGCGCCACGCTGGTGGCGCTGGCCGACAACCCGGTCGACGAAATCTGGACCGACCAGCCCGAACCACCGCTGGCGCAGGTAGAAATCCAGCCCATCGCCTATGCCGGCGAGTTGGCCAAGGACAAGCTGGAGCGGCTGGCCGCGTCGCTCGCGGCGCAGGGCGCAACCCATTGCGTGCTGACGGACCCCTCCTCCATCGCCTGGGCCTTCAACATTCGCGGCGGCGACGTGCCCCATACGCCGCTGGCGCTCAGCTTCGCCATCCTTGCGGCCGACGGCAAGCACCGCCTGTTCATCGACAAGCGCAAGCTGTCGCGCAAGGTCGAGGCCTATCTGACGCAGCTTTGCGACCTTCGCGCGCCGGAGGGGCTGGAGCCCGACCTCATCGAGATCGCCCGCGCGGGCGGACGCATCGCGCTCGACCCGGCACTCGCGGCCGACAAGCTACGCGCCCTGGTGGAGGAAAACGACGGCACGGTGCTGCTCGAGGCCGATCCTGCCCGGCTTCCCCGCGCCACCAAGAACCAGGCCGAGATACAGGGCTCGCGCGCCGCGCATCGCCGCGACGGCGCGGCCGTGGCGAGACTGCTGTGCTGGCTCGACGCACAGAAGTCCGGCACGCTCGACGAGATCAAGGTGGTGACGCAGCTGGAGGAATGCCGCCGGCAGGTGGGCGAGGAAACCCAAATGCCGCTGCGCGACATCTCCTTCGACACAATCTCCGGCGCGGGGCCGAACGGCGCCATCATCCATTACCGCGTCTCGCACGCCACGAACCGCAAGCTGAAGGACGGCGAGCTGTTCCTGCTCGATTCCGGCGCGCAGTATCAGGACGGCACCACCGACATCACCCGCACCGTTGCGATCGGCCGGCCGACCGACGAAATGCGCGAACGCTTCACGCTCGTGCTCAAGGGCATGATCGGCATTTCGATGCTGAACTTCCCGGCCGGCACGCGCGGCTGCGACATCGACGCTTTCGCGCGCGTGGCGCTGTGGCGGCACGGGCTGGATTTCGCCCACGGCACCGGCCACGGCGTCGGCGCTTATC
>Ga0187815_10001456_pt1 | contig 11191 bp, 8 predicted proteins | sample NC_S_5_FD_132962 | JGI IMG/M metagenome (GOLD analysis project Ga0187815, IMG submission 132962) | Wetland sediment microbial communities from Neuse River Estuary, North Carolina, USA - ASW-S_5 | ecosystem: Environmental > Aquatic > Freshwater > Wetlands > Sediment | place: USA: North Carolina...
GTCCCCTCGACCACCACTACGATACCCTTCGCACCGGCATGCTTGGTTTGTTCAATGCCTTACAAATAGCAGCATGACCCCATCGACAAATCTTTTTTCAAGTTCCGCGACAAGCGCCTAAAGCTTGCCGTTTCTGCAGTTCTGCGTCCAAACGGCTATTCTGTACGTCAAATGGATGACGACCTGCATCTGAAGAACAGCACGTGTCGCCGGACGGGATTCACGCCGCGCGTAAGTAGAAGCTTGCGCCGTCCGCGTGGCACAGTGCACCGGGAATCCCGGATGATCCAGCGGCTGGCTCGGAGCCCCGCGCCACTACGGCGTGTGGGCCTAGGAAATTCACAGAAAAGGATTCGAGAAAGCTTTTTCGATGGAGCACCGTTTGAGATGGGGAGCCGGCGTGCTTGGGCTCGCTGCGTTACTGGTTCTCGGTTTTCGTATGCCCGGTTGCAATGATAGCCCGCGCACGGCCAGCGTTGATCCCAAACCAGCAGCGGCCAATGCAGCTCGTACAACGCAGGGTACCGATCCGCCTCCAGTTCCCGTCGCTGTCCCCAACGTCCTGACCTACCACAACGATGTCATGCGTACGGGTCAGAACCTGAACGAGACCGTGCTCAGCCCAGCAAACGTCAACTCGGGGAGCTTTGGCAAAGTTGGTTTCCTCAAGGTACAGGGCAAGGTGGATGCCGAGCCGCTCTATGTCTCAAATCTGAATATCGCAGGCAAAAAGCATAACGTGGTCTTTGTAGTGACGGAACATGATCTGGCTTACGCCTTCGATGCGGATACTTTTGCCCAACTTTGGCGCGTCTCGCTGCTTCGCCCCGGCGAGACACCCAGCGATAAGCGCGATTGCGAGCAGATCGAGCCTGAAATTGGAATCACATCCACTCCCGTTATCGACTTGAAAGCCGGCCCGCATGGGACCATGTACGTCGTGACCATGTCCAAAGATTCCAGCGACAATTATTTTCACCGGCTGCATGCGCTCGATCTGGCCACCGGAGCCGATGAACGGCCGGCTCAGACCATTTCCGCGGATTACTCGGGAACGGGGCCGAATAGCACGAACGGGCGCGTCGTTTTCGACCCGAAACAGTACGAAGATCGCTCGGCCTTATTGCTTTCGAACGGGCTAATTTTTACGGCTTGGGCTTCGCACTGCGATCACGAACCTTACAACGGCTGGGTGATCGCATTTAGCGCCGCTACTCTGAAACGCGCCAGCGCCATCAGCCTCACGCCAAATGGAAGCGAAGGTTCAATGTGGATGACGGGTAACGGTCCAGCCGCCGATCAGGCGGGCTACGTCTATCTTTTGGACGGAAACGGAACCTTCGATTCCGGCCTCGATGAGCACGGGTTTCCTGCTGAGCTCGACTTCGGTAATTCGTTCCTGAAACTTTCCGCGCGCGGAGACTACCTCGGTGTCTACGATTACTTCGCTATGCACAACACCGCCGCGGAATCCAATGGCGACGAAGACCTCGGCTCGGGTGGCGTTCTGTTGCTGCCGGATGTGACGGATGCGTCGGGCAAAACGCGGCACCTGGCCATCGGCGCAGGCAAAGATCAGGTGATCTACGTGGTCGATCGCGACGCCATGGGAAAATTCAATCCCAGCAACGACAACGCGATTTATCAGGAACTTCCCAATTCGCTGGGCGGGGCGGAGTTTGCGTCCCCGGCTTATTTCAACGGGACGATCTACTATGGGGCTTACTTAGGTCAACTGAAGGCCTTTCCGATGGTGAACGCGCGCCTGGCTGCTTTGCCATCCTCGCAGAGTGCTACCCGTTTTGATTATCCTGGCACGACCCCCAGCATCTCAGCCTCCGGGAATGCGAACGCGATTGTGTGGGCGGTGGAGAACGCCAACACGAACGGCGTCCTGCACGCTTACGACGCGTCCAATCTGGCACACGAGCTTTACAACAGCAGTCAGGCGGGCGCTCGCGACCATTTTGTCGACAACAAGTTCATCGTTCCCATGGTTGCGGGCGGCAAAGTGTTCGTCGGCACGCCCACCGGCGTGATCGTGTTTGGCTTACTTCATTAGTTGATTCGGACTGAAACCTATCTTCTGCTTCGAGGCCAACCTACAATGCTGACCGGGAATGCCATTCCCCGACTTCGCCGCGCGTCGACGAGCTCACTTCGACGCATCTCTCTTCGCGCAGGCCTCCTTGTACTTTTCGCCATCCTCGCCGGGTTCGCTATTTTCCCGGTTGCCTGTAACTCCGGCGCCGGGGCCATGGCGCCCGCCGTCACCACCCAGCCCGCCAGCCAGACTGTTACCGCCGGCCAAACGGCAACGTTCACAGTTACTGCGACGGGCACATCGCCTCTGGCCTACCAATGGCAGAAAAACGGGTCGAACGTCAGCGGCGCGACTTCCGCGAGCTACACGACACCCGCAACCACGCCCTCCGACAGCGGTTCGACCTTTGTTGTTGTCGTCAGTAATTCCGCGGGCGCGGTGACCAGCAAGGCCGCAACTCTCACTGTAAACGCGCCTCCTCCGCCTCCGGCGAACGCTACGGGCAGCGTGCTGACCTATCACAACGATGTTGCCCGCACGGGGCAAAACCTGAACGAAACCACGCTGACGCTCGCCAACGTCAACACCTCTAGTTTTGGCAAGATCGGCTTTCTTAGCGTGCAGGGCAAAGTTGACGCTGAACCGCTGTACGTGTCCAATCTGAACATCGGCGGCGCGTCGCACAACGTCGTTTTTGCCGCCACCGAACACGACATGGTCTACGCGTTTGACGCCGATAACCTCTCGCAGCTTTGGCAAACCTCGGTTCTGCCCTCCGGCGAAACCACCAGCGACAATCATGGCTGCGATCAGATCACGCCGGAGATCGGAATCACTTCGACGCCGGTCATCGATCTCACCCCTGGCGCTCACGGAACGATTTTCGTTGTCGCCATGTCGAAAGACTCGAGCGGCAATTATCATCAGCGGCTACACGCTCTCGATCTCGCCACGGGCGCAGAGCAAGCCGGCAGCCCCACCACCGTCCAGGCGACCTTTCCCAACTCGCAGGGCCAAATGACTTTCAATCCCGGCCAGTACGCTGAACGCGCAGGCCTTCTCCTGCTCACTGGCGTCATCTACATGGGCTGGACTTCCCATTGTGACGAGAGCCCGTACACAGGGTGGGTGATGGACTATAGCGAATCCACATTGCAGCAGGTGAGTGTTCTCGACATCACCCCGAACGGCTCCGACGGCTCCATCTGGATGTCCGGCGCAGGCTTGGCCGCAGATCCCTCGAATTTCATTTATTTCCTTGCGGCCAACGGCACGTTCGACACCACGCTTAATAGCAGCGGCTTTCCTGTAAACGGCGATTTCGGAAACGCATTCATGAAGCTCTCAACGAGCGGTTCGCTGAGCGTCGCCGATTATTTCACCATGCACAATACGGCTGCAGAATCCGGTGCCGACGAGGATCTTGGCTCGGGCGGCGCGCTCGTGGTTCAGGATCTGAAGGACGCCTCGGGAAACACCGTTCGTCTCGCCGTGGGCGCAGGGAAAGACGCGAACATTTACGTCGTAAACCGCGATTCCATGGGCAAGTTCAACCCGAGCAATGACAACGCGATTTATCAGGAGATTGACGGCGCGCTCGGCGGAAGCATTTTCGGCATGCCCGCTTACTTCAACGGCACAGTCTACTTCGGCCCCGTATCCAGCACCCTGAAGGCTTTTCCTTTTACGAACGCCAAGCTGGCTACCGCCCCTTCATCTCAGTCGGCGACAGCGTATGCTTATCCTGGGGCAACTCCTAGCATCTCCGCCAACGGCAGCACTAATGCGATCGTATGGGTTGTTGAAAACAGCGGCGGAACCGGCGTTCTGCGTGCTTTTGACGCTACGAATCTCGCCACCGAACTCTACAACAGCAATCAGGCGTCAAGCGGCCGCGATTCTTTCGTCGACAACAAATTCATCACGCCTATGATCGCGAACGGCAAGGTCTACGTCGGAACGCCGACAGGCGTGGTCGTCTTTGGCCTCCTGAAGTAGCTTGGACGCCTTGCGTCGCCCTCAGTTTGGAATTTTGATTTCCTCTACGTTCCTGCGCCTCTGCGGCTAACTTCTCAGAGGCCAGACGTTCGTTATTCTTCGTCGGGATGCACGCCAAAGTCGTCGTTTTCCTCGCCAACCTGGAGCGCATGAATGCACAGTTCTGTTCCCTGCTCGCCGCACTGGTAAACCTGGTAGACGGGCAAATCCGCCGGTTGAACTTTATAGTCTCCTTCCTCCATATCGACGGCCAGCAGATAATCGCTGAGCACGTACGGATTACCCAGCATCGCTCGCACACGAAACATCTTGCAACCGGGCTCATAATTTCCGTAGCTGAAGCAGTAGCCGATGCAAGCGCGGTCCAGGATATGCTGAATGGTGACGCGCCACTCCTCGGGCGCCAAGATGGTGCCCATCACGCGCTGGTTGGGCGGCAGAGTGCGCACCAGTCGAGCGATGTCATTTTCCATCTGGTTGATTTTCCCGGTGTCCTGGTAAAGGAAGGTGAAAAATGCACCGGCAATCGCCGCCCAAGCGGCCAAATGCCACTTGCTTGGCCGCATCGCGGCCAACAGGCAGCATAACAGTACCGCAGAGACGGAAGTCAGCCGCTCCGTCAGCAGCGCGATAGCTCCGATGTGACCGGGAACGTGAATGCCGCGCGGCAGAAGCAACACCGCGACGAAGGTCAGCGCGTAGAGATGCAGCGGAATCTCGTAAGCCGTCCCAAAATGTCCCTCCCTTCGGCGACGCGCGATGTCCCAAACCACAAAAGCGGCAATGCAGATCAGAAGCCCGTTCGCCAAAATTCGATACCTGTGCCCGAAGAGAACCAGTTGATCCGCGCCACTGTAATAGCAGAAATGGAGTGTCTTTGGCTCCAGGACGTAATTTCGCCGCAGGTATTCATGGACCCCGAAAAGAACACCCGCCCCCGCCAGTAGCAGCAGAATGTGGTAGCGGAACCGAACGCGTTCGGCGATCAGCACGTAGATCGACGCGCCTGCAAGCCAGAACAGTCCCAGCGGATGAGCAAGTACGACCAGCGGCGCAATTGCCAGTGCGATCAGGCGCTCGCGTCCCACTCCTCGCCAGACAACCGCCAGCGCCCAAAACGACAGGCCCAGCGCGAGGTAATAATTGAAAAACCCCATTTCAAAGGTCCAGCCGTAACTGATGACGGCAATGAAAGGCAGCAGATGCCATGCCGGCCTACGGCTGGCCGCGGCCACCAGCGCAAAAACTCCCCAGAAGAAAATCAAAACGCAGATGGAAACGACGATCCTCTCGGCATTCCGCAGGCTCAGAAAGGAGCCGAAAGCACTGAGGAGATAATCGAAAAGAATGTTGTTCCAGCGGTGGTCGATCCACAGGCCGTGGACTTGGCCTTTGTGAATCAACTGGACGAGCCAAGCATTGTAAACGTGGCTGCCCAGGTCTGCTGCTTCAATCTCCCTATGCCAGAAGCAAGGAATGAGAACGAGTATGGAGATAGCCGAGATCCAGTGCCATTGCGTGCGCACAAAGCGCGACACAATCGAAAATGCGGCTGCTGACGGCTCAACGTTGGTCTGAAGGGTTTCCGTCGGTGCGATTCCAACCTGGGTGCTCGCAAATCTTGTGCCTGAAGCGCTCCCAGGTTCTGGTCGGTTCACCAATCGTTGCTCCCTGCGGGCAGAAGTGACCCGAGCGACTCAATCGAGCAATATACCATGCACGGAGTTCGCCTTCGGCAGGCCGCAAGATTCTGGAGGAAAGCTGAGAGTCGAAGCAGATACTACATGGCAGAAGGCTTGGGGTAGAGATACATGAATACTCTAAATCTCAGGAACTGCGGCGATCGATTTCGCCGGGGTCCGGTGTGTCGCTAACCGTGCGCCGCTCGCGCCGCCTTTGGTTCGTGCCGCATCAGCGGTACGTGCGTCCTCATGGCCCGTGGCCGAGGAGATCCGTCAAATTCAACAATTTCGGTGATGCGATACTGCTTTTCTTTTTCGCAAGCTCTGCAACGCAGATTAAAGACTCCGGTGCCCGGCTCCTGTGAACCCGACTCCCCGCGGACCATTCTTTCCACGATGCCCGACACGGGGATCGGCTGGCGGCAATATCCGCAGACCACGCCGTGATACTGCTGAACCATCGTTTCCTGAGTCATCATCCTTAGCCTCGCTCTAGGCTGGACTTGCCCGAATTATGGCGGAGTGCACATACTATACGGGAGGGAGTTCCACGTCCATCCCGATCAAGCTGCAGTCTGTGGAAACTGTGGATGGCTCTAGTACCGGCCTCGGTCGGCAGGTTCTATGCCTCCGCCTTATAGCCGTAAGATTTGCAATATCAAATACTTACGGGAAGCCCCGCCGGACGGGAATGGTTCTACCTCTTTGCGCCTGGCACCACAAAGGCGGACTTAGTCGCCAGGATCAATGACCATGTCGAACGCCAGCGCGATGGGGCCGTGCAGGGCGCAACATCCGCTCGCGATTTTTCTCGTCCGTTTGCTTTTTCGGAGGATTTTGCTGCGTGCGGGGAAGGGCGGATTCCGTTTGCGGAACCCGCCCTGCGTTCGACTAGAGACTTGTGACGTTGGCTGCCTGCAAGCCCTTCGGGCCGCGGGTAACCTCGAATTCAACAGCTTGACCCTCATTCAGCGACTTGTAGCCGTCTGCCTGAATCGCCGAGAAGTGGACGAAAACATCTTCGCCCGACTCCCGCTGAATGAACCCATATCCCTTGCTGGCATTGAACCACTTCACAGTTCCTTGTTCTCTCACTTCTTTGTACTCCATTTTCTTCAAAAGCTATTTGCGCTTCTCGTCCGCCTCCAGCCGCAACGCAGGCAGGATTTGCTTCGCAAACCCTGAACCTAAAAAAGGCCGCAACGATGCTCCGTTGCAGCCTCTTCGATCGAATCTAAAGGTGTTACAAGAGCGACAAACGCACTATCAGCATACCATGTCTGTGCTTCCACAACCTAGCAATTTGCCTTCCGCCATTGGCAATCCGCAAGTCCGGCCCCAGGGCGGCGCTAGCTGTTTTGCGAGACGGATGCTCCTGCTAGAATGATTTGTTTTTCTCCGGCTTCCAACGCTCAGAGAGGCCTGCATGGCTGAAATCCATCCGTTTCGCGCATTCCGATACAACCCCGAACGCGTCGCGCTCAAAGACGTGTTCACGCAGCCGTATGACAAAGTCACGCCATCGATGCAGGAACGGTATTACGAGGCGAGCCCTTACAACTTGATCGCCGTCGAAAAGGGGAAAAGCCTTCCCGGTGACACGCCCGAAAATAATGTGTACAGACGGGCTGCAGCGAAAATCGAGGAATGGATCGCACAGCGGATTCTGGTCCAGGATAACCGGCCTAGCCTTTATGTTTATTCGCAGGAATATTTTGTTCCGGGCGGTCATACCCGGAGAGAGCGCATCGGGTTCATCGCCTTGGGACGCCTGGAGGATTACGAAGCTAGAATCGTTTTCCCACACGAGCGGACGCTTTCCGCGCCCAAAACTGACCGGTTGGAATTGCTTCGGCACACGCAAGCTCAGACCGGACAGCTCTTTATGCTTTACGAGGACCAGGCAAAACGGATCGATCCGTTGCTCGAAGAGGTCGCCGCAAAAGCAGAACCAGCCGAGATGCGCGACGAATATGACGTCACGCACCGCTTATGGCCGGTTTCCGATCCCGGATTCGTGCGGCGAGTGCAGCAGGAGATGGCGGACAAGAAGATCGTCATAGCGGACGGACATCATCGCTACGAAACCGCCTTGAATTACCGGAATGAGTGCCGGGCGAAATACGGGCAAGGTCCGTCGGCCGGTTATGAATTCGCGATGATGACTTTTATCAATACGCACGGGAAAGGGTTGACGATCCTTCCCACTCATCGTGTGATCCGAAACATCCCCGATTTCAGCTTCGAGGCATTCCGAAAGGAAGTCAGTCCTTTTTTCGACTGGTATTCGTACCCATTTCAGAATGAGGACGAGCGGACGGCAAGCCACAAAGAGTTTTGCAAGGATTTCGAAAACCACAAACATGGCCGCCGTGCGATTGGCATCTATGCGCGAGACAGCGCGTTCTACTTGTTTCTGTTACGCCGTAGTGTCGATCTGGAAAAATTGTTGCCGGACATTTCCGAAGCGCAACGAGGGCTGGACGTCGTCCTGCTGCACCGATTGATGTTGGAGAGAGGCCTAGGAATTACGCCAGAGGCGGTAAACGCTGAGAAAAACGTCGTATACGAGCGCGAAATGGACGCGGCGATTGGTGCAGTCGATCGTGGCGAGGCGGTACTCGCGTGCTTGCTCAATCCGGTGCGAGTGGAGCAGGTGATGAAGATTGCGCTCGGAGGGGACGTCCTGCCGCAAAAATCGACCGACTTTTACCCGAAATTGCTCAGCGGCATCGCCATTTACAGCATAAACGACCGCGCCGGGGTACCTGCTCTCCTGCGGCAACCGGATCCGCCAAGAGCGACGAACCCGTGCATCTGACGCTTCAGAGCGTCACTTGGCGAAGCTTTGGACTGCTGCAGTTTCACTGTCGTATGTGTCGAACACCGTCATCAGTTTCGTAACCTGCAGCACTTCGCGGAATTTCGAACCCAGGTTCGCGAGCTTCAGCGTGGCGCCCTGCGAGCGCGCGCTGTGGAACGTAGCCACGAGAGTGCCAAGGCCGGCGCTATCGATGTAGCTGACGTTGGCCATGTTCAGCACGATTTTGCGCTTGCCCGCGGCAAGCAAACTCTTCACGCGCTCGCGGAACGCATTGCTTTCTTCCCCAAGAACGATGCGTCCTTCGATTTCAAGTACGGTGATCCCGTTGACGTCTCTGTCCGTTATTCTCAGTGCCACGTTCACGCCTCCTGGAATTCTCTCCGTGCGATTTTGAAGTTGAGTGTCGAAGAAACGGCGCCAGGCTGCAGCGTGCGCTTCCTCAATAAAAATCCGAACAGGACATATAATAACCGCAACCCGGGCAAATCATTTTGCAGCTCCGCTGTTCGAGACGAGCCGAACAGCGCGGACAGTAACCCGAAGCAAGCTCCGGATCGCGGCGCTGTCGCGAAACTTCCGAGAGTTGCGCCCCTTCGCAGTCAGACTGGCTCGCTTGCAAAGGGCTCTTCGCTTGTTTCATTCCGAGCGCCCAACGAACGCCTGTTTATAGCATATCCAGATTATCGGGGGAAGCAGACGCGAGCGGCCGGAGGGGCCCCACGCGCATTCGCCCCCGAATAGCGCGGTGCCTCGAATGTTCCAGAACCACGTGCTATTTGACACCGGAATGGCCATTCGGGTTCCAGAAGTTCGTAAGCATCCTAAGCCCGGCGGGGAGCTACAATCACAAAAGAGCAACCAGTTCCTAGTGTGCCGCGTCTGATTCAGTAGCTGCGGAGGCTGGGTATGACTCGCAAACATGCAAGCTTAGCCGCGACACTTGCGGCGGTGGCCCTTGCTTTCGTGACCCCTTCCGTTGCCCTGGCGCAAAGGGCTCCAGCGCACAGCATGGGTTCCGCTCCGGCTGTTCCCGTTGCACGAAGGGCCGTATTGGCGGGCGCACGTGTCAGTACCAGTAGACATACCTCGTTCGCGAGGTCCGGCACAAACAGGACGGGCAGCGCGCGACACAGCGCGGACGCATTCGGATTCGGCAGTGGGTTTCCGCTGAGCCTTCAAGATCTGTTGAACATCACGCCAAGCAACGGGTTCGACTGGCAGTACGTGAACTCAATCAATCAGGATCTGCCAATCAAGGCGTTGATCGATCCGGTCACGCAATTCGAAGTTGCGCAAGCGGAACGGCTGCTGAGAAGCACAGGCGGGGGTTTCTCGGGCTCGTACATATTGGGAGGCGGCGGGTATTACGTTCCGCCTGAAACGGAGGAAGGCGCACAATCTCCGGAACAGGCCCAAACGTTCGAGTCGCAGCCGGCGCAAGGCCCACAGCCCCAGATTATCGTTTTGCAACAGGCTCCCGCACAGCAGGCTGCTCCGCAGACTCAGGCGGAAGCCCCTGCTGAGGAACCCTTACCCGACCGCGGGCCGTTTACTCTCGTTCTTCGCAGCGGCAAGGAAATTCAGGCAGTGGCCTTCACCCATTCCAAGGGCCGGATCGTGTACATAACGCCAGAAGGCGGTCGTCTGACCATCGATTCGGCTGAACTCGATCCAGACGCCACGATGCGAGTTAACGACGAGCGCGGCACGCCCTTGCAGTTGCCCCTGTAATCCATTCGTCCGTTGTTAGTCGTCCGACCGGCGAGCAGGTTCAGGCATGTAGGGACCGGCTTCGGCGGGCAATCCGGCGCGCTCGAACTGGATCGTGGTGTGCGTGATGTGGAAATCGTGCTCGAGCAGTTCGCGAATGTCGGCGAGGATTCGTTCGCTTTCTTCCATATGCATGTCGGGAATGCGCACGTGACAGGACAGGGCCACCAAGTCGGTTCCCAGAGTCCAGATATGAACGTCATGCACTTCTTGAACACCTGGGACACGCAGCATTGCCTCGGCAACATCCTCGAGGCGAATCTCACGAGGCAGGCCTTCCAGCAGGATATGTCCGCTTTCGGCGAGAATTCCCGTCCCCGACCATAGAACCATTCCCCCGATGGCCATAGCGAGCAAAGGATCGACCCACTCCGCGCCAGTCCAGCGAATCAGGATGGCGCCCACCACGATGGCAACGTTCGAGAGCGCGTCGCCCAAATTGTGAAGCCAAACGGTACGAACGTTCAGGTCGCGGCGGCCGCCGTGAATGGCAATCGTGATTCCGCTATTGATGACGAGAGCTAGAACGGAAACCCAAAGCATCAGGCCGGTTTGCACCGCGACGGGATGACGGAAGCGCAGCACCGAGCTGTACACCAGGAACAGGGCCACAATTTCGAGCAGCATGGCGTTGACGAAAGCCGCCAGTATGCCGGCGCGATGGTATCCGTAGGTTTTCTGCGAAGTGGGAGGACGCAGGGCCAGACGCATGCCAATCCAGGAAATGACCAGCGTCGGAACGTCGGTCAAATTGTGGATGGCGTCCGTTAGCAGGGCGACGGAGTGGCCGAGATAGCCGGAAATAACCTCAGCGGCGACCAGAAGCAAAGTGATAGCGACCGCGCCACCGAGGATCCCGCTCATGCCGCGCAC
>Ga0187815_10001459_pt1 | contig 11183 bp, 9 predicted proteins | sample NC_S_5_FD_132962 | JGI IMG/M metagenome (GOLD analysis project Ga0187815, IMG submission 132962) | Wetland sediment microbial communities from Neuse River Estuary, North Carolina, USA - ASW-S_5 | ecosystem: Environmental > Aquatic > Freshwater > Wetlands > Sediment | place: USA: North Carolina...
ATCGTCGAGCACGCGCTCGACCATGCGCCGCTTGAGCCGCGCGGCATCGCGCCGCTCGCCGATCAGCACGCCCTCGCGCAGCGCGACCAGCGCGGCGCGGAAGGCCGGATAGGCGAGCTCCGGCAGCTCGGCCTTGCGGTAGAGCGCGCGGAAGCCGGTGAGGCTCCTGTCCTGCACGTGGCTGCCGACGCGTTCGAGCGGCAGGTCGGACAATTCGGCGAGCGCTTCCTCGAACAGCACGACGTTGCCGGAGAGCAGCGCCCTGAGCAGCATGCCGGCGGTGAGCTGACCGGTGGCGCGCAGGTGCTGCACCAGTTCGCCGATTTCCTCGTAGGCGGTGTCGGCGGCAAGCGCGACGGTCGCCTTCTCGCAGGCCTCGCGCGCGGCATATTCGGCATGCTGCGGCCCGAGCCAGTGACGCTCGGCGACGAAGCCCGCGAGCGTGCGCGACAGTTTCGACAGCAGGGCCTGACGCATGGTCATAGGCAGGTCGTCGCGCGCGAGCAGGTTCTCGCGGATCGCGGCGAGATGGCCGAAGCGCTCGATGATGCGGTCGACGGAGGCGAGCGTGATGTCGGCATCGCCGTTCTCGAGCAGAACGAGGCAGGCCTCCGGCGTGCCCGTCTCGGCGATGGCCGCGGCAACCGTGGTGCTGAGCAGGACGCGGCCGGCGATGGCAAGCTGCGTGCGCGGCCGGCCGGCGGCGACGAGCTCGGCCAGGTCCTCGTCGGACAGGAGCGGCGAGCGTTCGAGCAGCGGCTGCGCCACCTCGAACTGGTCGGCGGCCAGCGCCCGCACCACGACCGGCGGCGCCTTCTGCGTCGAGGCGAAGACGTCCGCCATCGCCCGCCGCACCAGCGGCGAAGGATCGTCGAGCAGCATGATCATCGCGCCTTCGGCGGCGGCGAGATCGTCGGCGGACAGGTCGGAATGGAGATAGGCGCGGGCCAGCGCGGAGGTGGCCTCGGCGCGCTCGCCCGGACGGGCGGCGCGAACCCACTGCAGGAACTGACGAACAATCATGACGACCGACGCGACAAACAGAACCGCCTCCACTGGCGGCCAATCACGAGCCTAGCGCGCGAGCACTAACAAACCGTTCACCATGGTTCTTGAGCCGGCATTAAGCACGCCGGGCCGGAAACCGCTGCAAGATCAGGGGGCGGCGCTCAGCTCGCGCCGAACATGCCGCGCAGATTGGGCTTGCCGTCGGTGAAGAGATCGAGCGGGCGCTCGGCCGGCGGGCCGGAACGCGCCGCGGCCGGCGCCCACAGGCTGGAGACCCCCGGCGATACGGCGAGGCCGGCGCGGTCGGTGAAGATCGATTCGAACAGCGGCCGGGTGTCGGGCACGGTCGGGCGGATATCGGCGGCGGCGAAGGCCTGCGCCGTGCCGGCCGGATCGGGCGTCGTGCCCTGCCCGGCCGCGACCGGCATCGCTGGAGAGGACGGCGACGTGGCCAGAGCGCGGGCGACCTCGAAACGGCCGGCCAAGCGGCTGTAGACCTGCGACGCGCTGCGCGACTGGCCGGCGGCGTCGTAGAAGATGCTGCGATTGGCTCCCGCGGCCTGCGGGAACATCGCCGCCGCGTCGGCATTCGGCTGATTGGCCGCGGCGGAGATCAGCTTGCCGGCGCCGTCGGCGCCGAGGAAATGCGCGACGTAGAGCTCGGCTTCGCTCGGCCGCCGGCCGAGCGTGGCGGCCAGCTGCGCCGCATTGTTGCGGGTGAAGGCGCCGGCCATCATGGCGCTGACCGACGGGTCGCTGCGCAGGTTCATGATCGCCGCGCGCGCCGCCGGATCGGGCACATCGAACCGCCCGTCCGGCCCCTGCACGATCGCCTGCGCATAACGGGCGAGGCCGAAGGACGGGCCGGCATTCCGGACGGTGGCGAGCCAGGTCTGGTCGATGAACTGATAGAGGCCGCCGGCCGACGAGGTCGCCGCCTGCGCCGACGGGTTCATCCGCGACTCGATCTGGGCGGTGGCGAGCAGGTATTCGAAGCTCGTGCCGGTTGTCGCCGCCGCCTGACGGATCGCGCCCGCGATCTGCGGCGGGCTGGCGCTCACGTTGAGGACGGCCATTGACTTTGCCCCGGCCCCGCTGGCCTCTGCTCGCTGACGATTGATGCTTGAGGTCGGCTACCAACAGCCGTTAAGGAACCTTGGGCGATTATGGTAAACGAATGGTTAGCGGCGGCGCGACCGCCCGCAGACGAGGAGACGGCGATGACGGACACGGCTCAGCGGCACAAGCGCGGCGGCCTCTACTTCGAGGACTTCGAGGTCGGCAAGCTCTACGAGCACCGCTACACGCGCACCGTGACGCAGATGGACAACATGTTGTTCTCCAACATGACGCTCAATCCGCAGCCGCTGCACATCGACCGCCATTTCTGCGAGACCGAGACCGAGTGGGGCCAGCCTTTGATGAACTCGCTGTTCACGCTCGGGCTGATGATCGGCATCCAGGTCTCCGACATGACCGTCGGCACCACCATCGCCAATCTCGGCATGACCGACGTGCGCTTCCCCAACCCGCTGTTCGAGGGCGACACGGTGACGTGCCGCACGACGGTCGTCTCCAAGCGCGAGTCGAAGTCGCGGCCGAACGCCGGCATCGTCGAATTCCACCACCAGGCGTTCAAGCAGGACGGCAAGCTCGTCGCCGAGTGCCACCGCAACGCGTTCATCGTCAAGCGCCCGAACTAGTCACGCGCCTCATCCTTCGAGACGCGCACCTCACGGTGCGCTCCTCAGGATGAGGCTTCACTTTCCTCACGGTGAGGAGCCGCGCGGCACGCGCGGCGTCTCGAACCATGAGGCCATGGAGCTCCCAGCATGCGTTCCCTTCTCTTCGTCCCCGCCGACGGCGGCAACAAGCTCGACAAGGCGATGGCGAGCGGCGCCGACGGCGTCATCATCGACCTCGAGGATTCGATCGCGCCCGAGCGCAAGGCGGCGGCGCGCGCCGCCGCGCTCGACTTCCTCAAGACCAACGCGCCGAAAAAGGACCGGCCGCAGCTTCTCGTGCGCCTGAACGGCCTCGACACCGGCATGATCGACGACGATCTCGCCGCCGTCGTGCCCGGCAAGCCGGACGCGGTGCTGTTCCCCAAGGCCGAAGGGGGCGCCAGCGTGGTGCATCTCGACGCCAAGCTCGCCGCGCAGGAAGCGCTCGCCGGCCTGCCGGAAGGCACGATCAAGGTGCTGGCGCAGACGGTGGAGTCGGCGCAGGGCCTGTTCCTCGCCGGCACCTTCCGCGGCACGAGCGATCGCCTCATCGGCATGACCTGGGGCCCGGAGGATCTCGCCGCCGAGATCGGCGCCGAGGCCAACCGCGAGGCCGACGGCACGCTGACCGAGCCGTATCGGCTGGCGCGCGCGATCTGCCTGCTCGGCGCCACGGCGGCGAAGCTGCCGGCGATCGAGACCATCCACGTCGACTTCCGCAACCTCGATGCCCTGCGCAAGGACACCGAGCTCGCGCGCCGCGACGGCTTCACCGGGCGGCTCGCCATCCATCCGGCGCAGGTGCCGGTGATCAATGAGGTGTTCACGCCGTCGGCCGCGCAGATCGAGAAGGCGAAGGCGATCGTCGCCGCCTTCGCGGCGAAGCCCGGCGCCGGCGCGGTCGGCATCGACGGCAAGATGTACGACCGTCCGCATCTCGCGCGGGCGCAGGCGCTGCTGGCGCGCACGGGGAATTGACATTCCCGCCACCCTGAGGCGCTCGCATGCGCAAGCATGCGAGCCTCGAAGGGTCTCCGAATCCCGATCAGGTCCAAAGATACGCGCAGGTCCTTCGCGGCCCGCGGGTTCGCGCGGGCACCTCGGACGACAGGAGAGGTTTGCGCACGCGCATCGCGGATTCGCATTTCAAACAGCCGTGGGTGATCACCCGTGTTGTTTGGTTGGCGCCGGGTACGCCTCGTCCCCTCTGTCCTCGACATATGCCGAGGGCGTCGCGCGCCGATGAGACGCGACACTCTTTCCGTAGACCGCATGCTCTTCTCGAAATATGCGTGCGCCTCTCGGCGCGCCGCAGCGGTGTCGTTGCACGGCGTACGGCCACGCTTGCGAGAACGTAGACCAGCCACGCCCGTCGGCCGGCTCCTGGCGGCAGGTCCTGGTGCCTGCGAGTGGAACCCGTCGCCGCCGGACGATACGATCATCGGCGTGCCTGTCAGGACCGGTCCACCGTCCTGTTTGAAAGAATTTACCCGGCGGGGAGACGCGTGTCCCGGGCGCAATGCAGCGCGGAGCGGTGCGTTGCCGACCCGGGACCGCACCAATTTGCGACGGTCCCGGATCAGCGGCGCAGCATTCCGCTGCGCTGCATGCCGCGCCGCATCCGGGACACAGGACGCCCCCCTTCGATCTTCGCGAAGTCGGCCCCACCCGGCTCCGCGCGCAGCGCGAAGCCACGCTCCCCCTTCAGGGGAGGGATAAGACCAGGCGCGGCGCTACTCGGCCGCCTCGGTCGGCACGGTCGTGGCCTCCGGCGCGTGGCCGTCGCCGGCGACGCCCGCACCGTCCTGGATCAGCTTCAGCCGCTGGCGCTCGGCGACGTAGGAGCGCGCCGCCTCGGTGCCGAACAAATCGTGCGTCGCCGCCTCGTCGTCGGCGACCGGCGTCATCGCGAGATCCGTGTAGGTGTAGCGGCCGGGATCGGTCTTGATGCGCACGTAGATGCGGCGCAGCCTGAAATAGAGAGCGACCCAGCGCGCGAGCCGGCCGGCGACGCTGCCGTAATGGCGCGGATAGAACCGCCATGCCGCCTCGAGCGGCAGATCGGGCCGGCGGTCGCGCCGGTAGCGGCGGCGCAGGAAACCGCCCTCGAGCGGATGGATGCGCTCGATATTGATCGAGCCCATGAACCACGAGATCAGGAACAGCGCGTTCGAGGCGTTGGCCTTGGTCGAGGCGACGCGGCGCAGGATCGTCTCGACGTGCCCGATCGTATAATAGCGCTGCCACGCCTCCTTGTAGGCGCGGTCGAACTCGGCGCGCGACATCTTCGGATGCGGCGTGCAGATGTGGTTCAAGTCGTATTTGTTGAGATCGGGATCGAGCCAGGCCCCTGCCCGCTTCAGCTTGAGATGGTCCTCCGAGCCCGGCAGCGGCGTGAGATAGAAGAACTCCAGGAGATCGACCGGCAGCTCGCGCTTGATGACGTCGATGTCGCGCATGATCGACGAGACCGTGTCGCCCGGGAAGCCGAGGATATAGCCGGCATAGGTGATGACGCCGGCGGCCTTCCACGCCAGCAGCATCTTGCGATATTCGGTGATCTTGTTCTGCCGCTTCTTGGCGCCGAGCAGGTTGTCCGGGTTGATGTTCTCCAGCCCGATGAACACGCGCTTGACGCCGGCGCGCGCGCACTTCTCGACGAAGTTCGGCAGCTTGTGGCAGAGCGTGTCGACCTGGATGATGAAGCTCAGGTTGAACTTCTCGGCCTCGCGCAGATGGATGATGCGGTCGAGGATCGGCTCCCAGTCCTTGTTGCGCGCAAAATTGTCGTCGGTGATGAAGAAGGCGCGCAGGCCCTGCGCGTAGTTGACGCGCACGATGCGCTCGATGTCGTCGGGCGAGCGGCGGCGCGACTTGCGGCCCTGCACGTTGATGATGGTGCAGAACGAGCACTGGTAGGGGCAGCCGCGGCCGGCGTCGAACGAGGTGGTGCCGCCGGCGGTGCGCTGCGCCCGCTCGACCGCCATCAGCGGGATCGGCGTGCCCTCGATGCCGGGCAGATCGTTCATGAAATTATAGAGCGGCTTCAACCGGTCCGCCGCCGCGTCGCGGAGCACCTCCTCGAGCCGCCCTTCCGCCTCGCCGGCGAACAGCGAGCAGCCGAGCGCGCGGGCGCGGTCGAGATCGGCGTCCTCGCCGTCGAGCATCGCCAGCACGCCGGAGACGTGGAAGCCGCCGATGCCGACCTTGATGCCGCGCGCACGCAGCGGCCGCGCCAGATCGAGCGCGCGCGGGAACTGGTTCGACTGCACGCCGACCAGCATCACCATGCCGTCGCCGGCCGCCTCGATCATGCGGGCGAGACGGTCGGGGCGGATACGGGTGTTGGTCTCGTCGAAGACGTGGATGTCGAGCGGCCGGTCGGAACCGAGAACCTGCCGTTCGGCGCAATCCTTCGCGAGGCCGTAGAGCGCCGCGAGGGAATTGGAAGGAATAGGCGAGCGCAGCCACTGGATGACGTAGCCGTCATCGTCGTAATGCGACGGTTTCACCAGAACGAGGCAGAACCTCCTCCCGGTGTCGGCATGCACCGCGACAGACACCATTCGCCACGCCCCGCAACACTGGTATCGTCGTTAAATTCTAGCGAAGAAACGCCCGCTTCGATAGCGCAAAGTCGCGGTATCGCCGACTCAGGCGCGATGAGCAGCCGGAACCCGGCCAAGCGCATGTGACAATTGACAGATATCAGGCAGGCCGCGGCGCCTCAGCGCCGCTTGCGCGCCGCGAAGGCCGACAGCATGCGCCGCGGTTCCTCGCTCGAGAAGGCGGCGGCGAACGCGTCGACCCCGGCGGCGATCGCCGCGTCGACCGGCAGGCGTTCCCAGGCCTGCATCAGCGCCTTCTGCCGGCGCACCGCCTGCGGCCCGGCGGCGGAGAGCGCGGTCAGGACTCTATCAATTTCCGCATCGAGCGCCGCCGGCGCGACGACGCGTTCGACCAGGCCCCAGGCGAGCGCGGTTCCGGCATCGATGGTCTCGCCGAGCATCAACAGCTCGCGGGCGCGGCCGAAGCCGATCAGGTGCGGAATGAGCGCCGCCTCGACCACCGAAGGCAGCCCCACCCTCACCTCCGGCATGCCGAATTGCGCGCGCGTCGAGGCAATGCGCAGGTCGCATGACACCGCCACTTCCAGCCCGGCGCCGAGCGCGTAGCCGTCGATGCGGGCGATCACCGGCACCGGCAGCCGCCGCAGGGCGTCGCAGGTCTCGTGCACCAGGGTGATGAAGGCGCGCGCGCCGGTCTCGTCGAGCGCCGCCATTTCCGGAATGCTGGCGCCGCCGATGAAGGCCTTGTCGCCGGCGCCGGTGACGACGAGCGCGCGCAGGTCGTCGCGCGGGGCGAGTTGCTCGACGGCGGCGATGAAGGCGCGCATCAGCGCACCGTCGAGCGTGTTGAGCTTGCTGCGATTGTCGAGGGTGAGGTGGGCGACCGTGCCGCCGGCGCGCGACGTCAGTTCAACGTCGACGCGCGCCTCGCTCATGGCTTGCGGTAGACCTTGTCGGGATCGAAGCTCTTCGCCTCGGCGAATTCGAGCCTGACCGCGCCGGTCTGCCCGAGCGGCACCGAACGGTAGAAGCACGAGCGGCGCCCGGTGTGGCAGGCGCCGGCGCCCTGCTGCTCGACGCGCAGCCAGACGGCGTCCTGGTCGCAGTCGACGCGCAGTTCGACGACGCGCTGCACGTGGCCGGAGGTCTCGCCCTTCTTCCACAATTTCTGGCGCGAGCGGCTGAAGTACCAGGCCTCGCCGGAGGCGATGGTTTTGCCCAGCGCCTCGGCGTTCATGTGCGCCACCATCAAGAGTTCGCCCGAGGCGGCATCGGTGACCACCGCGGTGACGAGGCCGTTGGCGTCGAAGCGCGGCGTGAGGCTCGTGCCTTCCTCGAGGTCGGGGTTTGCGGACACTGGCTAAGCCTTCGATTCTGGAATGCGCGATCCACACATTCGGCGTCATGCCCGGGCTTGGGCCCAGGCATCCACGATGAAGCGCCCACGCAAAGCCGACGAGGCTGCCGCGCGGTGGCTCATCATGGATTGCCGGGTCAAGCCCGGCAATGACCTGTGGACAGGAAGTCGGTCGACGGTTCGGGCGGCGGTTACCGGTGGCCGCGCAGCAGGCTCATGAAGCGCACCTGCTCGGAGGCGTCCTTGAAGGCGCCCGTGAAGTGCGTCGTCACCGTCAGCGCGCCGGGCTTGGTCACGCCGCGGATCGACATGCACATGTGCTCGGCTTCCATCATCACGGCGACGCCGCGCGGCTTGAGCACCTCCTCGATCGCGGTCGCGACCTGCGAGGTCAGATGCTCCTGCGTCTGCAGGCGCAGCGCGTAGACGTCGACGAGGCGGGCGAGCTTGGAGAGGCCGACGACGCGGTCGGTCGGGATATAGGCCACATGCGCCTTGCCGAAGAACGGCATCATGTGGTGCTCGCAATGCGAGTTGAAGCCGATGTCCTTGACCAGCACGAAGTCGTCGTAGCCGCCGGTCTCGGTGAAGGTGCGGTCGAGCACCTCGGCCGGGCATTCGCGATAGCCCTGGAAGATCTCGTCATAGGCGTCGATGACGCGCTTGGGCGTGTCGAGCACGCCCTCGCGCGCCGGATCGTCGCCGGAATAGGCGATCAGCGTGCGCACCGCGGCTTCCGCCTCCTCGCGCGAGGGGCGCGGGCCGGCCGCCTGCGGCGCGGCGCGGACATGGTCCGACAGACCCTGCTTCGGCCACGGCTTCACGATCGAATTCTTTGCGTCCATATCACGGTCTCTCCGTTCGACCGGCCTATGTCCAGCAGGACTGGGCCGGGGGTGTCACCGGGGTGGCCGCGTCGGTCTCTGCAGGGATGGTCGGGGACCATTGCCGAGGCCGGGACGCCGCATTCCCGAGCGGCATGGCTGATGCCGGGTGCGGGTAACCCCTTCTCGCACCGTCGGGTCAACTCCTATATATAGCTTTGCCGAGCCGAGGCAATGCGCGGGGCGGTCACGGACACGCGATGCTGAATGACGTTTACAATGCCCGCATCCTGGAACTGGCGGGCAATATCCCGCGACTCGGGCGCCTTCCCGCGCCCGACGCCAGCGCCACCGCCCACTCCAAGCTGTGCGGCTCGACCGTGACGGTCGACCTGAAGGTCGACCACGGCGAGGTCACCGATTTCGCCCATGACGTGAAGGCCTGCGCGCTCGGCCAGGCCTCCTCCTCGATCATGGCGCGCCACGTCATCGGCGCGAAGCCGGCCGAACTGCGCGAACTGCGCGAGACGGTGCGCAAGATGCTCAAGGAGAACGGCCCGCCGCCGACCGGCCGCTGGGCCGACATCGCCGTGCTCGAGCCGGTGCGCGACTACAAGGCGCGCCACGCCTCCACCCTGCTCACCTTCGATGCGGTGGTGTCCGCCCTCGACAAGATCGAGGCGGCAAAGCAGGCGGCGGAATAGCCGCCCGCCTCGCTCCCCTCGCCCTCGTCTCCTGCTGCCCTACTTCGCCGAGGCGACCGCGCCGGTCTTCGGCTGCGCCAGATCGGCACGCTTCTGCTGATGCGCCGAGGGCATGGCGCAGGACGCGGCGAGCTGCGGCAAGGCGGAGGCGACGCCGGTGTTGCCGATGCGGATGCTGGTGAACATCTTGTTCGTCTTCGTCTCGACGAACAGCGAATGATCGCCCTGGGCGCCGAAGCCGTCGATCAGGCCGGACGGGATCGTGCCGGTCGCGTAGGTGACGAGTTCGTCGGCGTCGTGCCGGTCGGAGGCGACGATCTTCAGCTCGGCCTCGCCACCGGCGGCGCGCAAGGTGACGCTGCGCACCGCGCGCGGCAGCGGCGTGTCGTCGCCCTCGTGGCGATGCTCGATGTAGACGGCCTGATAGCCGCCGTCGGCGCCGCAGGACAAATGCAGGTCGAACGAGCCGATGTCCTCGCCCTGGATGGTGAGCGGATGCCGGCGCGCGAGCGAGGCCGCGCCCGACTGATCGACGACGCCCCAGGTGCGCTCGCTGATCTGCGTCGCGGCCGCCGGCGCCTCCATGAGCTTGATCGGCTGGGCCTGCGCCTGGGCCTGCGTCTGCACCGCGGCGGCGGGCTGCGATGCGGCGACGGTGGCGTCGGTGTGCTTGTCGACGGCGACCGTCTCGACGCCCATGCGCGCGATCTCGGCGCGCGTCATCGTGTGCATCGGCTCCCACGGCGGAATGCGCAGCGCGAGGTCGAGCATGTCCATCGAGCCGCCCATCTCGGCGGTGTAGATGGCGAGCCGGCCGATGTCGCGCTGCACGAGCACGAGGTCCTCGGCCGAATAGTTCGCGGCGGTCGGATCCTCGCGGCGGTCGCCGAGCCAGATCTGGTGCACCATCACCCGCGCCTGCGACGGCACGCTGCGGGAAATGCCGGCGAGCAGCACGAAGGCGCACATCGATTCGCAGTCGGCATCGGGATCGTAGATGCCGCGCGGCGTCTCGCCCGCCGCGGTCTTCACGTCGGTGACGTGGCCGACGGTGGTGTCGAGCCCGAGGCGGCGGATCTCGCGGCCGAGCGCGATGGCGCCGTGCACGGAACCGCCGACGGATTCGAGCACGACGAGCGCGCCGGAAAGATTCGAATTTTTTGCGAAGGCACGGAACTGGCCCGGGGTGTCCGCCGTTATCGCGCCGGACGCCACGACGTAGGTTTTGCACGTCGTGCCGCAAACCTGCGCCGGCCCCTGCTGCCGCAGGGAGAAATGCATTGGATCGTTCGCGCCCGACGCGCCGCTGGACGCCGGGAACACGAGCGTTGCTGCCGCGCCGAAAAGCGCAGCGGCGACCGTGAAGGGACGGAGCATCTTTCCCCTTTCCGAACCTGTCGCGCCGCAAGTTCGCTTGCGGCGCATTGCGCGCGTGGTGCGTCGCGCAACAGACGTGACGCCGAGCCGTGACGCTGAAACCTATCGCAGCGCAGCGACCCCCCGCTTTGCTGGATGTCAAATTTAAAACGGCAAGCGAAAGTGGGTCTAGTTAAAAAAAATGGCTATCCAAAGACGATATGAGGAGAAACTGACAGTTCCATTGTATTTGGAACTTTTCGCGCAAAGGACTATAGCGTTTTTACGTCCGCCACTTTCGCAGTGCACCTTGGAACTTGCGCGTGCTTTACGTCTGGAACTTCCGTGACCGCCGAACCGCCTCGTGAGACGCACGCCCTGACGCGCCTGCCGCGCCTGATCGGCCATGCGCTGGTGACGCTGTATCGCTACACGCTGTCGCCTTTGATCGGGCCGCGCTGCCGGCATCTGCCGAGTTGTTCCGACTATGCCGACCAGGCGATCGCGCGCTTCGGCCTGTGGGCGGGGTCGTGGATGGCGCTCGCCCGCATCCTGCGCTGCCACCCCTGGGGGACGCACGGCCTCGACTTCGTGCCGGCGCACCTGCCGGACGCGGCGCACTGGTACACGCCCTGGCGCTA
>Ga0187815_10001460_pt1 | contig 11182 bp, 8 predicted proteins | sample NC_S_5_FD_132962 | JGI IMG/M metagenome (GOLD analysis project Ga0187815, IMG submission 132962) | Wetland sediment microbial communities from Neuse River Estuary, North Carolina, USA - ASW-S_5 | ecosystem: Environmental > Aquatic > Freshwater > Wetlands > Sediment | place: USA: North Carolina...
GAGCGATCGAGCGCATCTTCTCGTCACCCTCGTCCTCGCGGAGGAGAAGCGCGGTCTGGACGCCCGCGTAGACGAGGGCGATCCCGGCGCTCGCGAAGACGAGCAGTTCCAATTGGCCTACCGTGAGCGCCATCCGCTTGCCGAGGGTCCTCGCCGGCTCACGAGGGTCCGCTAATAACTTTTACCTCGGAACGACCGCCGGCCGCCGAGGGGTTCGAGTGGCACGGCGGATTTTTGAAGGGCCGAGTCGCACCCGGAGGCCGTGCACGCTGGGATACCGGCCGATCTTCGCGAGCCGGGGACCCGCCGGGGTAGGGTCACCTGTCAACTCTGCGGGCGCTCGATCGAGATCGTCCGGCTTAGGGGTCATTTGAGGACGGAGCACCGGCTCGACACGGCCAGCATCGACGCGCAGTACCTCGCCGCCCAGATGGAAGTGCGCAAATCCCGAAGGTCGCGTCCTTGAACGAGCCCCGGCCGGTCCCATGCGCCAGGCGCTCGGTCCGGCGCAACGCTTTGACGGGCCGCCCGCATGGGGCCGGTCATGAGACCTTCTTCCCGACCGCTCCCGGGCGTCCCCCGCCTCCCGACCTGACGGGGCGCGCGCACGGAGTCCGACGGTGTCACGCCCGCCTCCCCGAACCGGCCGGCACGCCCCGGCGATGTCGCGGGCCGCGCGGTTCGCCCTAGGAAAGGCGCTGCGTCAGCGGGTACCCCGTTCTTCGCATTCGACCTGGGCACCGGCTCGAGACCGACCGGACCCGATCGGGTTGCTCGAGGAGTCCGACCGCTTCCGAGACCCGGACCTGCTTCCGATCCGGTACGGCCGAATGTCGGTCTCGCCGTTCGCTTTCCTGCGCGGTGCGGCCTCCGTGATGGCGCTCGACCTCGCCTCGACCCCTTCCACGGGGCTCCGTGCCCAACTGTGCGGCGACGCGCACCTTGCGAACTTCGGGTTCTTCGCGACGCCGGAGCGCGACCAGGTGTTCGACGTGAACGATTTCGACGAGACGCTCCCGGGGCCCTGGGAGTGGGACGTGAAGAGGCTCGCGACGAGCATCGTACTGGCCGGGCGGCACGATGGCTTTACCGGAGCGCAGTGCCGCAAGGCGACCCGGGCGGCGGTCCGGTCCTACCGGGAGAGGATGGCCGAGTTCGCCTCGACCCGCTACCTCGACACGTGGTACGCCCACATCGACCGCCGGCCGGGGTCGGTCCCGACGGACGCGGGCGAGCGGAGGCTGATCGACCGCGCCGTGACGCGGGCTCGCCGGAGAACCGGATTCCACGCCTTCCCGAAGATGGTCCGTGCGGTGCGGCGCGGCTATCGGATTCGGGAGGTGCCGCCGCTCCTCGTCCACTACCGGGAGCACTCGGACGCGGGAGAGTCGCGGGCGTTCTTCGAGCGCTACCTCGCATCGCTCCCCGACGAGCTTCGCGTGCTGCTCGACCGCTACCATGTGGCCGACGTCGCGCAGAAGGTCGTGGGCGTGGGGAGCGTGGGAACCGCCTGCTCGGTGGTCCTTCTGATGGCGGACAGCGACCTCGAGGACCCGTTGTTCCTGCAGTTGAAAGAAGCGCTGCCGTCGGCCCTCGAGCCCCACCTTGGCGCGAGCGTCTATGCGAACCACGCCCAGCGGGTCGTGGTGGGGCAGCACCTGATCCAGGAGGCCAGCGACATCTTCCTCGGATGGGGACGCCTCCGGTCCCGGGACTTCTACGTGCGCCAGCTTCGGGACATGAAGTTCTCCTGGGACCTCTCCACTTTCGACCCGAAATCGCTCGCCGGTCAGTCCGAGCTGTGCGGCACGTCCCTCGCGCGGGCCCACGCGCGCACCGGGGACCCGGCCCGGATCGCCGGCTACCTCGGCGAGAAGCCCGCCTTCGACGAGGCGGTCACTTCGTTCGCGGAGGCGTACGCCGATCAGACCGAGAGGGACTACGGGGCGCTCGTACGAGCGATCCGGACCGGTCGCCTGCCGGCCGAGATCGGTGGCTGAGCGAGCGAGGCGGACGGCGTGGGGCCGGCGGCGGAACCGCGCCTCTCGAGAGGTACCGGCGGGGGTCGGTCGGGCCTACCGGAGGATGAGCCACCAGACCCAGATCAGCGCGAGGACCGAACCCCATATCCCTAGGAACGCGATCGGAAGGACCTCCGTGAGCGTGGCGGGGTTCAGCCGGTCCATCCAGGAGACCCCGCGCATCGGGGAGAATCGTTCCGCATGGGACTGGTACGGCCGAAGCAGATCGAGGTTCACCCGCTTGCCGGAACGCAACGTGATCGGGGCCCTCCACACGCCCTCGATCGGCGGCACGTCCTCCTCGACGCGAAGGGCGGCCTCACGCCACAGGTTCTGCGCGTCGGTCGTCCGATGGAGGAGAACCACCCACACGACCGAGATCACGATCCCGAGTCCCGCGAGGAAGGTGACGGACGCGGCCAGAAGGGTCGGTTCGTTGAGGAAATCGTCGATGGCGATGACCAGTCCGGTGATCAGCACCGTCCCGATTGCGGCGTAGTAGGTCGTTCGGCTCGCGGCGAGCTCCCCTTCTTCGGACGCGAGCCGCTGGTACTTGTCGTGGAGCCAGCGTCGGTCCTCGGGAGATAGGGGCGGCGGGGGTGTCGCGGCCTGCGGGGGGTCGTCGGGGTTCGCCACGACCGGGCAACGTCTGCGCCTCGTAACGGTGTTGGTGGCCCCGCGATGAAGCTTCTCTTGCGGGTCCCTGCGGCCGTGGATGCCGGCGGCGGGCGACGCCCTAACCGCAGAACGCTACGGCTCGAACTCGCGCTTGCGGATTCGCTCGAGCACGTGCGCAAGGAACTCAGGGCGTGACATCGACCTCGCGACCTTGGAGCCGCGGATGCGAACGGAGAGCGACCCGTCCGCTGCCTCCCGGTCGCCAAGAACGACGACGTACGGGACCCGGTCGAGCTCGGCCCCACGGACCCGCTTGGGAAGCGACTCGTCGCTCGGGGCGATTTCGACCCGGACCCCCTCTCCCTTCAGCTCGTCCGCGACGCCCCGTGCGGCCGCGGCGTGGGCGTCGGTGACCGGAAGTACCCGGACCTGAACCGGAGCGAGCCACGGAGGCCAGCGACCGGCGACATGCTCCGTGAGGACGCCGATGAACCTCTCCCACGACCCCAGGATCACGCGGTGGATCACGATCGGAGTGTGGAGTCGCCCGTCCGCGCCCTGGTACTCGAGGTGAAAGCGACGGGGCATCTGGTAGTCGAGCTGGATCGTCCCGGTCTGCCACGGGCGACCGAGGCAGTCCCGGATGTGGATGTCGATCTTCGGCGCGTAGAACGCGCCCTCGCCCGCGGAGGAGCGGAAGTCGACTCCGGCGGACCGGAGCACACCTCCCAGGATGGCCTCGGCCCGGTCCCAGTCGGCCGCGTCCCCGAGGAACGTTGCCGGCCGCGTGGAGAGCTCGGCCGACCAGCTGAGACGGAACGTCGCGCACGACTCCTTCACCCAGTCTAGGAGGACCCGTATCTCCGGTTCGATCTGCTCCTCCGTCACGAAGAGGTGCGCGTCGTCCTGGACGAGCTCGCGCACGCGCATTAGCCCGTGAAGGGTGCCGCTCGCCTCGAGACGGTGGAGAGGAGCGAACTCCGCGAAGCGCAGCGGGAGCTCACGGTAGCTCCGTGCACGGGAGCCGAAGATCAGCATCGCTCCGGGGCAGTTCATCGGCTTCCACCCGTACTCCTTTCCTTCGACGAGCGAGACGAACATGTTCTCGCGGTAATGCTCCCAATGTCCGCTCGTCTCGTAGACGGACTTCGCGAAGGCGAGGGGGGACCGGATTTCCGAGTAGCCCGCCCGTTTCAGGTGTTCCGTGACGAACTTCTCGAGCTCTCGGACGATCACCATCCCGTTCGGGAGCCAGATGGGAAAGCCGGGGGCATGCTCGGTGAAGGCGAACAGTTCCTGCCTAAGGCCGATCGTCCGGTGGTCTCGCGCCGCAGCCTCCTCTCGAACCTTGAGATAGCGGTCCCGCTCGGCCCGAGAGGGGAACCCGACGCCTCGGATCCTCTGGAGGGGGTGGGCCTCGGGTCGGTCCGGGGTGATCGCCGAGAACCCGAGGACGTGGACCCCTTCGAGCCAATGCGTGTCCGGTACGTGGGGTCCGCGGCAGAGGTCGGTGAAGGTTCCGGTGTCGTAGACCGAGACCGGCTCACCGGACGGAACCTCGGCAATGTAGCGAAGCTTGTAGGGGTTGTTCGCGAACAGCCGCATGGCGTCCTCCCGCTCGAGCTCGCGGCGTGCAAAGCGCTCGCGCGCCGCCACCGACCGCCGCATCGCCTCGTGGATCGCGTCCAAGTCGGTCGGCGTGAGGGGCCGGACGTCGAAGTCGTAGTAGAACCCGTCATCGGTTGGAGGGCCCTGGGTCGGGAGGGCTCCCGGTATCGTCTCGACCACCGCCTTCGCAACGAGATGTGCCGAAGAATGCTGCAGGATCTCCCAGCCCGCCCGGTCCTCGAACGTGAGCGGTGCGAGCGATCCGTTCTCGACAAGGCGGAACATGAGGTCGACGGCCCGGCCGTTCCACAGGACCGCCAGCGCATGACTCGCCTTCTCAGGAGACCACGTCCCCAGGAGCTCGGCCGCAGGAGTGCCCGCAGGAGCGGCGAGCGTCCGCCCATCGGGGAAGCGGACGTCGATGCTCTCGCCGGCTTTCATCGCGTGTCGAGGTTCTCCGACCATCGAACGGGGAAAAAGCTGGCGGTGCGCTGACACTCGGAGGTGCGCCGAAGGTTGGGGTTCCGGGAGTCGCCACCGGGACCCCGCGTTGGCCAATGCGGACTCGTCCCCTCGCGGAACCCCAACGGCATCGCTCCGGCATGGCACGACCGGTTCGTGCCTCCTCCAACCAGATTTCGCGCTAGGGCCGTTTGCTGGGCTTCTCAGAACTCTGTTCCCTTAATCGCCCGAGGGCCAGCGGTCCCCGGCGAAGGCGCATCAGGCTCTCGGAGAACCGAGCGGCCACGCGCCCTCGACCACGCCGATCGCGAGCAGTGGCAACGCCTGCGGGGCCGTCACGCTAGAATGCCCCGAAGCCCGCCCGGGAGCCGAGGCGGAGGCGGAGGAGGGGCCCGGGGCTGGGGCGGCGGACCTCCCGGCCCAGGCGGAGGGCCGCCCAACCCGTGCGGAAGGCCCCCCGGCCCAGGCGGAGGGCCCCCCGGCCCGTGCGGAGGGCCGCCCGGCCCGCGTGGAGGACCCCCGGTGAGGGGCTCGCAGCTGGGTGGAACTTCCAGATCGTGATCCAACTTCGCGCCGGAGGCCGTGATGTAGTCGGGGCTCCCGCAGATGGCACCGGCGAAATCGGTGTGCTTCAGGTTGGCTCCGTCGAAGTTGGTCGGCTGGTCGACGGAAAGTCCGGTGAGCGTCGCGCCGGCGAGATCGCCGTGCTCGAGGTTGGCGCCCTGGAAACTGGCGCCCCCAACGTCCGCCCCCGAGAGATCGGCGTGCTCGAGGTTTGCCCCGCGAAGGTCGGCGCCCTGAAGATCCGCTCCCTCGAGGTCGGCGTGGCGGAGGTTGGCTCCCTGACCTTGAAGACCCACCCCGTCGATGCCCGCGAGATCCGCGTGTTCGGCGTTGACGCCCTGGAGGTCGGCTCCCACAAGGTCGGCCCCGGAGAGATCCGCGTGACGAAGGTTCGCGCCCTGGGCCTCCAGACCCGCACCGTCAACCCCCGCGAGATCCGCATGCTGGGCGTTCACTCCTTGGAAGTCGGCTCCTTCAAGGTCCGCACCCGCGAGGTCGGCATGATCAAGGTTGGCCCCACGGCAGTTCCCGCCTGCCAGGTCGGCCCCCGCGAGATTTGCGCCCTGTAGATCGGCCCCCGGCTGGCAGACCGTTGGGGCGGTCACGGTTACCGTCACGGCGTTGGAGGTCGCGCTGTTCGGACCCCCGCTCGAGCTCCCCGTCACTTCCAGTTCGAACGACCACGTCCCCGGGATCGCCAGGGGGCCGGTTGACGCGCTCGGGGTATCCCCGACCCCGCAGGCGAACGCGGCACCCATGTCGGAGTACACTGCGCTACCGGGGGATTCCTCGAGCCATTGGCACGAGTACGGCGCCGTCCCTCCGCTGAAGGACGAGGTCGTAGAGATCGTGGCGTTCTGCCCCGAATCGATGGGCGTCGCTGGCGACACGGAGATCACGGGAGCCACGAGTCGCGAGGGCGCGCTCGATTGGAAGGCAATGGCCGACTCGCCCCAGTACTCGCTCGTGTTCAGCGTGGGGGAGACGGTGTAGGCTCCGCCGGCGGGGGCCGGCTCGAACTCCGCGAACGATGTCTCGTCGGAGATGGGCGAGGCGCCGTCGGTGACGGTATTGAGGGCGGTGAAGCCCGGGGTCGCCGTGACGATCGGAGCGTCCCCGGTTGAAAGTACCCCCAGTACGGTGTCGTTCGAACTGGTCGACACCGTGGCCGAGGGAGTCGCCGAGAAGCCGGCGCTGCTCACCATGAGGTAGACGGGGGAACTCGTGTTCACGTTCTCGAGCGCGAACAGGATCGAACTGCTGGCCGAGGCCGCGATGCCGGGATTCAAGCTGAGGGCAACCGGGGAGGCGGTAACGCCGACGGCCCAGAAGAAATACTGGTGGTAGACCGATTGGAAGGTGGAGCTCGTCAGGAGGTTCCACGAAAGGCTTGTGCCCGAGATGTCCGACGCAGACACCGAGCCGCTCTGCCCGTAGGTAGTGACCACGAACGCCAACAGATCGTTCCCGTTGGGATTCGAAAGCGTACCCGTAGTCAAGGAGAACCACGCGACGCTGGAGCTGCATGCGACGCACGACGCGTTTGCCGCAGCGCCGTCAGGCATGGGGGGGTCTGCGCTAGGGTTCTGCGTTGCCGTCGAAGCCGACCCCGGCGAGCCCTCGGGACCTTCGTGGCCCTGGTGCGAAACGCCCGAGAGTTCGGACCCTCCGAAGGTTCCGACGAGAGAGCCGCTGGGGGCCACGGCGGCGAGGATCGGTCCCGTTGAGTCCGGGAACACCTGGCCCGCAGAGCCCGGAGCGAGTTGAGGCAGCGCGGAGACGGGAGTCGAGGGTCCGCCGGCGCTCCCGGCCGATGATGCGAAAGCCGCGGCGGACCCTACCGAGCCGCACGCGAATCCACCCAACACGATGGCCGATGCGACGACCGTTAACCATTCGGCCGAACGTCGCGGCTTCATGGGCGGCCACCCGCAGCCCTTTGTGGGTTATGTAGCCACGCCATTGCCGAGACCGTGCGAACGCCCGCGCCGGTAGAGAGAATCCGATCCGTCGGGGGCACGCATAAGGCCGGACCCCGGAACGGAGGCGATGTTGGCTTGGGTCAATACCTACGACGAACCAGCGGCCCTGCCATCTACCGTCTCGTGCTCTTGGCCCGCCTTGAGCTCAGCCCGTCGATCCGTTGAGCGTGCGTCAGGGCGCTGCCCTTCCAAGACCCTTACCGACCGTGCCCTATCTGATCTCCCGAACGCGTGCGCTCCGCTCCTGTTCCGCCCTCCACCGATAGGGAGTCAACCCCTTCTGCCCCGGGGTAACCCCGGGGCGGCTGTTCGTTTCGCGCGATGCGAGTGCCCGATGCTTCGGGGGAGAGGCCCGCCACTCTGACCCCGATGGACCTCGGGACTCCCGGGCTGGTAGTCGCCCAACTGAATTGGCTCTCGGATGCGTTCTAACGATAGTATTGGGTCCCCAACAATCGAGGGAGGGGGCCATTAGAAGAATCGCCGGGTTGAACACGGTCGGTTCCACCGAAGAAGGCACCCTATCGGAGACAACCCGCGTCTATTGTTGGTTTATGCGTGTTCCGAACTGTGCCCAGACTCCGTGCGATCGCCTGTCGTACTGGGTCGCACAATCCGGACCTTCACCTGAGAGCCAACCCTCACCGCCACGTAGAGCGCGAAGGCAACGCTTACGATGAAGAAACTCGGGGGGTACGGCTCATACCACGAGACGAACAGCCCCGACCAGACGCTGAACAGGGCGATGGAGACGGAGACCGCAACGGCGGTAGACGGCCGTCGGGTAAGACGGACCGCACTCGCTGCCGGAGTTACCATCAGGGCAAAGATGAGCAGGACACCGATTACCTGGACTGCGATCGAGATGGCAACCGCGAGGAGGACCATGAAGATCAGTCCGAGCCCAATCATGGGGAGTCCCTTCGCCTCGGCCACGTCCTCGTCGAGCGAGGCAAAGAGGAGCGGACGGTAGACTAGCAGCAGGACGAGAAGGACGGCGACCCCCGCCCAGAACGTAAAGGCCACCCCAGCGTTGCTGATCCCGAGGACTTCGCCAAACAGGATGGAGTACGCCTCCGTAGCGTACCCGTTGTAGAGGCTCAAGAACAACAGGCCCAAGCCGAGCATGAACGCCAAGACCGTTCCGATTTCGACGTCTCGCGTCGACGCCCGCCTGCCGAGCAAGGCCATCCCCGTGGCTCCTGAGGTCGTGAACAGGAGGAGGCCGTACACGGGGTTGAACCCAAGGAAGACGGCTCCGGCTGCGCCCGAGAACCCGACGTGGCCGAGCGCGTGCGTGGCGAAGGCGGATCGGCGGATAACGACAAAGTAGCCGACGATTCCCGCGACGATTGCAATGATCGTCCCGGCTTCGAAGGCGTTTCGCATGAATTCGAACTGCCACATCCCTCGAAGGTCTGTGACGAGGTTCCAGCTGAAGTAAGTCATCCGGCCTCGCCTCCGGGACTCTCTTCAGCACCGACGATCACGAGATTGCCTCGGGAGTCGTGCAGTACCTCGACAGGCACCTCGTAAAGCGCGCTGAGTCGCTCCGAGGTAAGGACCTCTGCGGGAGTGCCGGTGGCGACCTTGCCGTTGGCGATGTAGATCACCTTGTCCAAATGGTGAATGAGCGGGTTGATGTCATGGGCGACAAATAGGGTGGTGACGTTGCGGGAACGGACCAGCCCTGCCACGAGCTCGACTAGCTCCCGGCTCCGCCGAAGGTCGAGATTGGACAGCGGCTCGTCGAGCAACAGCATCTCCGGATTTCCGACCATCGCCTCCGCAAGGAAGATCCGCTGCAGCTCCCCCCCGGAAAGAGTCCCCAGGGACTTGTGGGCCAGCCCGGAGGCTCCGACGGCGGCCAACGCAGCCGCCGCCGTCTCGCGGTCCCTCCGGAACGAGAGCCCGGGTCCCCAGCGGTGCCCCGAGATCCCCATCCGCACTATACTCTCGCATCCGATATGGGTCTCGTTGTCGATGGCGTGCCGTTGGGGCACGTAGCCGATGATAGGATTCCCCCGACGAGGGGCCTTGTCGAGGAGTGTGAGGGCCCCGCTGCGGGGCCGTTGCAGCCCAAGCAGTAGGCGGAAGAGGGTCGTCTTGCCCGCCCCGTTGGGGCCGATGACCGCTACGAACTCGCCTCGGCGTACGTGGAAGGTGGCGTCCCGCCAGACTATCTTGTTCTGGTAGGATACCTCCAGCCGCTCGGCGTGGATGGCCTCCTCTCCGTGCGACGAAGGTGGCGGCAGGCCGGAGGTATCATTCAACGGCGGTCACGATCCGAGCGCCGTCGCGTTCAGCGCGTTCTGCAGATAGGTGAACTGGGCGCCCATCCACTCCTGGAAGGTGTCCGACTGCGGCTGGATCGTCTCGGTGACTCCCACTACGGTCACGTTGTTCTCCACGGCGATCGTCTTCAGGTTCGTCGTGATCGGCGTCACCGTCTGCTCGTTGTAGACGAGCATCGCCACCTTGCCGCTTTCGAGCTGGCATTGGAACGTCACCACCGTCTGCGTCGGAGGGTCGTTCCCCTCGGCGACGGCCTTCATGAATTCTGGCGGCGAGATGAGGTCGAGCCCAGTGTAGTTCGCGAGGTAGACGAAGATGCTCTCGGTGGAGGCGACCACGGCCCCGGCATGGTAATGCTTGATCTGGTCGGCCTGTGCGTAGAGGGCCGCTAGCGACGTGTTCAAGATCGCGTAGTTTGCCCGGAAGGTAGAGGTGTTCCCGGGAGCGATCGTGGTGAGGTTCGTGTACATCGCGGCGACGGTGTGATTCACGTACGTCGGACTGTACCATATGTGAGGGTTTCCGGTGACGATGTTTCCGGTAACATAAACGCCGTTCAACGGACCGACGTTCAGCACGGTTTGGTTCGACTCGCCGTCCGCGGCGATTTCGTCACTGGCCCAGGTATCGTACCCGACGCCGTTCACGATGATGTAGTTCGCATTCGTGATCTCCCGGGAATCAGTCGTGTTCGATTCGTATTCGTGAGGGTCCTTGTTCGGGTCTGTAATGATGCTGACGACGTGGGTTAGGTTGCCTCCCAACTGCGAAATCAGGCTTCCCCAGAAATTCTCGGCTGCCACGACCTGGATCTTGTGGCTCGGCGAGAAGGCTTGCGTATCCTCAGACCGGCTGTTCGAAAGGGTCGGAACAGTCGACCCGGCACGCTGGACTAACCCCTTCGCAGGTATGTCGGAGGCTCCAGGGGCGTTCGCCACGGTGGCTGTACTGTTGACTGGTAGGCCGAGATCGACCCCCTGGCACGGACTTGTCGCGTAGCTAGTCAGGACCTCGAACGCCACGGCGCCCACGACCACAATGGCAGCGACAATCGCCACAATCGCAGTGGACGCGTGCCTCATCGAGCTTTCCTCCTTCGAATCTAGTTCGGCTTCACCGGGGAGCTGCAAGGGTCAATCGGCTCCCCGTGTGGACAGGCCGCTGGGTGCTGTTGGGCCCGGCAGACTTCCTCGACGGTCCGGTGCGAGATAGCCAGGTCGATCTCGTGCGCGGCCGCACAGCTTTCCGAAGGTCCGAGACCGAGGCTTCCAAAGAGGGTCTCCGCAATCCTGTGATGCCGTTGATACTCGAACAGCGTCTTCCGACCTTTCTCTGTCATTCGGGTCTTGCCGCGGTAACGGGCGACCAGCCCAAGCGTCTCGAGCGGAGTGAGACGCCCCAGGGCAGAGGGTGCCGAGAGCCTCAGGGCCGATGCAATGATCTTCAGCTGTACACCTCGTTCCGGCCTCTCTCTTGCCATCACGCATTGAAGGGTCTCAAGTTGCCGCCGAGTCAATCGTTGGAGGGCTTCCATCGATTGATGGACCTCGGAAGGGAATATAAAGGCTAGTCCTAATTTTTAGGTCCGTACCGTAATCTTGACTTCGGCTCGTCCGCCCAACCCTGAAGTGA
>Ga0187815_10001461_pt1 | contig 11180 bp, 10 predicted proteins | sample NC_S_5_FD_132962 | JGI IMG/M metagenome (GOLD analysis project Ga0187815, IMG submission 132962) | Wetland sediment microbial communities from Neuse River Estuary, North Carolina, USA - ASW-S_5 | ecosystem: Environmental > Aquatic > Freshwater > Wetlands > Sediment | place: USA: North Carolina...
CCAGCTGCAATGGATCGTCGACGCCTACGCCAGGGTGTTCGGCGGACTGCTGCTGGTCGCCGGCAGCCTGGCCGATCGCTTCGGCCGCAAGCGGCTCTTCCTCACCGGTCTGGTCGTCTTCGGAAGCGGTTCCCTCGGCGCCGCCTTCTCGGGGAGCGTCGACCCCCTCATCGCCTGGCGGGGACTGATGGGCGCCGGTGCGGCCATGACCATCCCGTCGGGCCTGTCCATCGTCAACGACATGTTCCGCGATCCCGCCGAGCGCGCCCGGGCGGTGGGGATGTGGGCAGGGACCATCGGGCTCGGCATCGCCATCGGGCCGGTGGCCGGCGGGCTGCTGCTGGCGCACTTCTGGTGGGGGTCGATATTCCTGGTGAACGTCCCGGTGGTCGCGGCCGGAGTGGTGGGGACGCTGCTGCTGGTCCCGGAGTCGAGGAGCGCGAACCCCCGGCCGGCCGACCCGGCCGGGGCCCTGCTCTCGATCGGCGGGCTGGCCCTGATCCTCTGGGGGATCATCGAGGGCCCGACCCATGGATGGGGGTCAGCCGAGGTCACCGCCGCGCTCGCCGGGGGCGTCCTCCTCTTCGGCGGGTTCGTGGCCTGGGAGCGGCGGGTCGGGCACCCCATGCTCCCGCTCGGGTACTTCCGTTCCCGGCGGTACAGCGTCGCCATTGCCGCGGTGGGATTGGGCCTCTTCGCGCTCTCGGGCGGTCTCTTCCTCCAGACCCAGTTCCTCCAGTTCTTCCTCGGCTACTCGCCGCTCGGCGCGGGGCTGCGCATCCTCCCCATCGCCGGGCTGGTGGCCGCCGGCGCCCTGGTGTCAGCGCGGCTGGTGCGCGTGGTGGGAACCAAGCTCACCGTCGCCGCCGGGCTGCTGCTCCTCGCCGGGGGGCTCATCGAGAACGCGGCGGTCGCGACCCCCACCGTCACCTACCTTGCCGCCCTCCCCGGGATGCTCCTGGCCGGGATGGGGGCGGGCCTGCTCCTCCCCGCCGCCACCGACTCGGTGCTCGGGGCTCTCGCCCACGGCGACGCGGGGGTCGGGTCGGCGGCCAACAGCACCGCGATGCAGGTGGGCAGCGCTCTCGGGGTGGCCGTGATCGGGAGCGTGCTCTCGACCCGCTACCAGAGCGCCATGAATCCCGTGCTCGCAGGCCGGGGGGTGCCCCCGGTGGTGGCCCAGCAGATCCTCGGGTCGCTGGGTGGGGCGCTGGCCGTCGCCCGTGCGGTCGGCGGGACGCTCGGGCGCGCCCTGGCCGGCGTCGCCCGCGACAGCTTCATGCAGGGGAACCGGACGGCGCTGCTGGCCGCCGTCGGCGTCACCGGGGCGGGGGTGCTGCTGGTCCTGGCCGCCCTGCCGTCGAGGATCCGGAGCACCCGGTGAGGCGCGCGCCCTGAACTGGCACGCGCGCTCACCGAGCGCGCTCGGAGGTCAGATCAGAGCAGCGACTTGACCAGGCTCTCGATCTGGCTGAGAGATGCCGAGGTGCCCTCGGTGAAGACGCCCGCGAAGTTGCCGCTCTGTCCGGCCAGCACGCCCTCCACCGTCACGCCGTTGGCGGTGTACTGGTACGTGGCCGCCTCGTCGCCGAGTCCGGAGATGGGGGTGAAGTTGATGCTGATGTCTGCTGCCTGCAAGCTCGCCACCTGCTTCTGCTCCTCGGTCGACAAGTAGCCGGCGGGCAGGCCGCTCGCCAGGGCGATGATGACCACCACCGAACTGGTGGCGCTCGCGGAGATGTACGAGCATGCGATGCCGGCCGCGCCGCCGGGGAGAGGAGTCGCCGAAGCCCCTGGGGTGATGACGGTGGGAGCCGGGAGGGTCACGCCCAGCGCACTTCCGACCGAGGAGGCGGAGGGGCACGAACCGGTGTTGATGGAGGCGGCACTGGTCGCCGGTGCTGAGGTTGGCGCCGTCGAGCCGGGCGCCGCGGTCGCGCCGCTCGACGTGGAGGCCGCGGTCGGGGAGCTCGAGGAGCCGCAGGCGGCGAGCGCGAGAACTGCGACCAGCCCCGCCAGCAGCGATGTAAGAGTGATCCGATGGGACATGGGAACGCGACCCCCTCTGGTGTCGGGTCTGAGACGAAAGTCCCAGAGAAACCTGACACTAAGGTAGCTCATCGATGGGGAGAAAGTACGATCCGGGCATGGTCGAGGAGCTGCGCGGCTCCCGCCAGGGCCAGCAGGGCGCGCGCCTGTCAGAAGCCGCCCCCCCGCGACCGACGTCCGCGCCTCGTGATTGGAAGTCGCGTCCCAATCGAGGATGAAGTTCAGCCAGCGTCCCTCGGCGTCCTGCATGGCGAGGATGAAGTCGGGCAGCCCCTCGCACCGGCGCAGTGCCCAGGGTGCGGCGGTTGCCTTCCAGATCTCGCAGCAGCGCGCGGCGTCGTCCACGCAAGCGGGGCCCTCGAAGCCGGCCTGCTCGGCTTGGATGGATTGACCCTGCCTGTAGGAGTACACCGCGATCGCGAGCGCCTTGGGCCCGGCGAAGGGGACGGCCCGGCCGAGCCGGACAAGCTGTCTCAGCACCGCTGCATCTGGTCGAGGATGCCGCGCACCGCGAAGTCCGCGGCGGCCAGGCGGCTGTCGGCGGCGCCGTAGTGGACGCGGACGGTCCTGTCGTCGGGGTCGAGGGCGACATGTCCGCAGGTTGACGACAACGTTGTCGTGCAGACCGGTGCGCTCGTAACCGGTGGTCGCCTTCAGGATGGGCGACTCGTGCTGGACGTTGACGACGTCTGCCGCGGCACGGCGGACGAGACGAAGGCGATCCGGATACCCGACACTCGGAGGCTACTCAGGCCGGTGACGGACTCGGCTCACGGCTTCACGACCGCGCGCCACAGCTCCAGCACAGCGTGTCACTGAGGGTGCGGCGATCCGAGCTGTTGCTGGTGTAGGTAGCCACCGACCCATCATCTGCCTACCTGTTCGATCGCGGCCCGACGCGTCCGATGCGACGACAGACGGGCAGCGTGGCCGGCGGCCCGGAGCGCGGTTGCTATGCTCGCGTCTGTGGCACGGCGTTACGTCGTATTCGGCGCGGGCGCGATCGGAGGGGTGATCGCGGCCTTCCTTCACCGGGCTGGGTTCGAGGTGGTCGCCATCGCCCGCGGCGCCCACCTCGCCGCCATGCGGGAGCACGGGCTCAGCCTCCGGACCCCGGAGGGCGCGATCACGCTCCCCCTGCCCGCCGTCGCGGCGCCCCACGAGATCCGGTGGAGGGACGGTGACGCGGTGGTGCTGGCGATGAAGTCGCAGGACACCGAGGCCGCCCTCGACGCCCTCACCTCCGTCGCACCGCCATCGCTGGTGGTCGTCTGTGCCCAGAACGGGGTCGCCAACGAACGGGCGGCCCTGCGCAGGTTCGAGCGCACCCTGGGCATGTGCGTGATCTGCTCGGCCACCCATCTGGACCCGGGGGTGGTGGAGGCCGAGTCGTCGCCCTGTCCGGGCATCCTGGACGTGGGTCGCTACCCGGGTGGGATCGACGGAGTGGTCGAGGAGATCTCGGGGGCACTCCGCGCCGCGACCTTCGACTCGAGGGCGCTGGCGGACGTGATGCGCTGGAAGTACGCGAAGCTGCTGGTCAACCTGGGCAATGCCGTGGAGGCGATCTGCGGCGCGCGGTCCGGAGCCGCCGAGCTGGCTCAGCTGGTGCGTGGCGAGGGCGAGGCGGTGCTCAGCGCCGCCGGCATCGCTCACGCATCGCTCGAGGAGGATGCGGCTCGCCGCGGCGATCTGCTCTCCATCCGTCCCGTCGACGGGCGGATGAGGGGCGGTGGGTCGTCGTGGCAGAGCCTGACCCGCGGCGCCGGCAGCATCGAGGTGGACTACCTGAACGGCGAGATTGTGCTGCTCGGACGCCTCCATGGCGTGCCGACGCCGGCCAACGCCGTAGTGCAGCGCATCGCCAACCAGATGGCACGCGACCGTATCGCACCCGGCGCGATGGGGGAGAGGGAGGTTCTCGCCGCGATCACGACGTCAGGGTGATCTGGACCGCGGTGCCGACGCCCTCGGTGCTCTCCGCGGAGACGGTGCCTCCGTGGGCCTCGACCAGGTCGCGGACGATGGCCAGGCCCAGCCCGGATCCCGTCGATCCCGGGCCCTTGACGAAGCGGTCGAAGACGCGGGGCAGCAGCTCCGCAGGAATCCCGCTCCCGTCGTCGCGCACCGTGATCCGCACCCTCCCGGGGAGGGCGTCGGCCTCCACGGTGACCGTCCCGCCCCGCCCGGTGTGGGCGAGCGCGTTGCCGACGAGGTTGCCGAGGACGCGGCGCAGCCGGGCTGCGTCGGCGTCGAGGGGAGGGAGATCGGGGGCCAGGCGGCGGGTGAGCCGGATCCCGGCCGACGCCGCCTCGGGGCCGAAGGCGTCGAGGGTCTCGTTGACCAGCACCGGGACGTCCACCGCCTCGCGATCGAGGTGGAGGGAGCCCGCGTCGGCGAGGGTGAGCGTGCGCAGGTCGTCGGCCAGCGCCTCCAGCGCGTGGGTGGCCCCGACGATGGGAGCGATGTGCTCCTCGTCGGCCGGGTTGACCCCGTCGGCGATGGCCTCCGCCTGGCTGCGGATGACGGTGAGCGGGGTGCGCATCTCGTGAGCGATGTCGGCGAGGACCGAGCGCCGCCGCGTCTCCTCCGTCTCGAGCCGGGCGCTCATGGCGTTGAAGGCACGGGCCAGCGACCTGACCTGACGGAGTCCCCGGGCCGGCACCCGCGCCGAGTAGTCCCCCGATTCGACCCGGCGGGCGGCGTCGATCAGGCCGCTCACCGGCGGCGCCAGCCGGCGCGCGGCGATGCTCACGCCCAGCAGGGCGATGACGCAGAGGCCGAGGGCGACAGAGGAGATCGCCGCGGTCAGGGTGCTCGAACCGAGCACCTTCAGCGCAGTCAGCAGCAGCAGGACCAGGACGGAGATCGCAGCGAGAATGACCAGGAAGGCGCAGCCGGCGAAGCATGCCGCCGGGCGCATCCCGTGCCGCCGTCCCTGGTACCGGGGGCCAGCGCCATGCGGCGGGAACGGGGTGTCCTCCGGCCACCACGGGGGGCGGCGTGGTCGCCCTCGGCCTCGCCAGCGCTCGCGGTCCGGCGGCGGGGAGCTCACCGGGCGGCGTCCGAGAGGCGGTAACCGACACCGAACACGGTCTGGAGAAGCTGCGGGGCGCCGGGGTCGCGCTCGATCTTGCGCCGGATGTTCTTGATGTGCGCGTCGATGGCCCGCTCATAGGATTCGATGGCGACCCCGTGGACGGCGTCGAGCAGCTGGGCGCGGGTGAACACCCGTCCGGGCTGTCGCGCCATGTGCAGGAGGAGCTGGAACTCGGTGGCGGTCAGGGCGACGTGCCGCCCGTCGACCTGCGTCTCCATCCGGGGAACGTCGAGCGTGAGGGTGTCGCCGACGCAGACGACATCCGCGGCCGCACGCGCCGCCTGGGTCCGGCGCAGCACCGCCCGCACCCTGGCCACGATCTCCCGGGCGCTGAAGGGCTTGGTCACGTAGTCGTCGGCGCCCAGCTCCAGGCCGGCCACCCGGTCGGACTCCTCGGTGCGAGCGGTGAGCATGATGATCGGCAGGTCGCCGTCGCGGCGCAGGGCGCGGGCCACGTCCAGGCCGTCCATCCGGGGCAGGGTCAGGTCGAGGATGACCAGGTCGGGATGCTCGCGGCGCGCCATCTGGAGCGCCTCCTCGCCGTCCCCGGCGCTGAGCACCTCGAACCCGCCCCGCTCCAGGTAGTCGCGGACCAGCCGGACGATGTCCGGCTGGTCGTCGACGATGAGCACCGTCGCCATCGGCGCGAATCGTAGGGCGGTGCGACCGTCTGGCGGAGGCGCCGCCCGAGGGATCAGGCCGGCGCTTGGGGCGCGGTGCCGGCGCCAGCCTGGTGGGCCTGCTGGTGCCAGGCGTCGAAGCGGTCGTCCAGGCCGTGCCGGGGCCCCGGGCCGCCGGAGGCACAGCCGGCGGCCCGGCCGGCGGGACCGAACCGGCCCCTGCGCCAGCCCGCGCCCCGGCGCGGGCCGGTGATTCCCAGGATGGGGGGCAGCAGCAGGCCGCCGACGACGGTGATGGCGATGAAGCCGGCGTTCCCGGTGGTCAGTCCCACGGCGATGGCGCCGCCGACGACGGCGAGTCCCCAGAGGCTGCGAGCGGTGCGATACATGGTCATTCTCCCGAGTGGTGGGTTGTCCATGGCCTGAGGATGGCCGGAGCCTGTGAACGCGGTGTGAGCGATGTGGGGAGATCTGCCGGTGCCGGCTCGGTGGCGGGTCCGCTCACCGGCGCCGGTCGTGCTTGTCAACGGGTTAACCAGCGGAGTCGACCCTTGACGGCGGAAAGCGCACCTGCGAGCGTTCAGATGTCACGGCCCGGTGGCCGGAGGCTGGGACAGAGGCGGCCCCGCCCATCACCCGCCGGCCCGCGAGAAGGAGGGCATTCCATGGCTGTATACCTGCTCGCTTATCACGGTGGCGGCATGCCGGATTCCGACGACGAGCGAGGCAAGGTCATGGCCGCATGGGGCGCGTGGTTCGCAGCGTCCGGTGGGGCCATCAAGGACCCGGGAAACCCGGTGGGGCAGACCCGCACCGTCGCCACGGACGGCACCGTGTCCCCCGGGGGCGGGGTCAACCCGGTGAGCGGCTACACGCTGCTGGAGGCGGACAGCATGGAGAGAGCGGTGGAGATTGCGAAGGGATGCCCGGTGCTCATGGGGGGTGCCAGCATCGAGGTGGCCGAAACCTTCAACGCCATGTGAGTCCACCGGACCAGATCGGCTGGGCAGCGGTCTCGTCGCTAGCGTCCGAATCGCGGCGCCGAGAACCTGACGCCCACCGCTCAGGGTAGGGCGACCAGCCACACCGCGGCGAGGATCGCCACCGCGGGAGCCAGGAGAGGGAACGGCCGCGGGGTGGGGCGCACCGCCAGGACGAGAGCGGTGGCGAGCAAGGGAAGCGCGCCCAGGAGCACCACCGAGCCGGGCTGGTCCAGGGCGGGCGCGGCCAGCACGGCGGCGACCGCGGCGAGACTCGCGAGCCCGAGGCTGAGCCGCCACGACCACAGCCATCCGAGCCGCACCGCCAGCCCGGTGGCCCCCGCCTGTCGATCGGCGGCGATGTCCGGCATCGCGTTGGCGAGGTGGAGGCTCAGCGCCAGCAGCAGCGCGATCGGTGGTGCCGCGACCACTACACGGAGGCTCAGGAGCTGGACGGCCGCCCCTGCGGTCAGTGGCAGGCAGGAGAAGCCGACCCAGTAGGGGAGGAACGAGAGCGGACCGCGCTTCAAGCTGAGGTCGTACGCGGCACCCGCGGCCGCGCAGGCGCATGCCAGCGGCAGGGTGGGGAGGGGGAAGGTCGCGGCGACGCCGAGGGCGATGGCGAATCCGGTGACGGTGACGATCCACGCCGCGGTGGCACTGACGGCTCCGGTCGCGAGCGGCTTCGCCGGCTTGTTGCGCCGGTCGAGGTCCCGGTCGCAGAGATCGTTGAGGGCGCCGATGGCGAACTGCTGGGGCAGCATCACCGCGGCCAGGCGCAGGGAGGTGAGGAGGTCGGGGAGGTGGTGGCGGGCCGCCGCGGCCGCGGCAACGAAGCAGGCGGTCACCAGCAGCGAGGGACCGGGATGGAGCAGGGCCAGAGCCGCCTGGACGGGCGACCGGGCGGCGCGGCCGTCCGCCGGCTCCGCCGGCCGGCTCACGCGCACTAGGCTCACCGCAGGCCCTCACCCTGACCCTGCCGGCATCCTTCCCCCGCATGCCGGCGGCCTCTCCCACGCATCCGCGTGGGTCCATGGCCTCACGGTGCGGTGCATGTGTACGCGTGTCAATCCTGAGATCGGGTGAGGCGGCGGCTGCCTACCGGACGTCGCGGCGTCGCAGCCCCGGCACCCCGACGGTTCGCGAAAACGCAGAGGCACAGCCCGCCACCGCCATGCCGACCGAGACCAGGCCGAGCCCGGTTGCCTCTGGCTGCGGTGTCAGGAAAGAGGCGCGGGCGGTGTGACCTCCTGGCCCGGTAGCGGTCCGATCTGCCGGACGCGCAGCTCCCGCACCACCAGCTCGTCGATCTCGAGATGGCGGAACCGGCCCGACCCCACACGCAGCCGCCCGATGGCGAGCGCGCCAATGGCGAGAGCGCCCACCGCCAGGCCCCCGAACACTGCCGACGCGAATGCGATCGCGCCGACGGCGACGGCTCCCGCCGAAGCGGCGCCGGTGGACGCCGCATCGGCCGTCAACCCTCCACGTTGTCGCTGGTTCGGGGCCATGTCATGCCTCCATTTGTGCCCGTCGGGGAGCGAGCCCCGTCGCTCGAATCATCGCCTCGGGCGTGGCGCCCGCGGTCACACGGAGACTGCCTCGGCCTCGACCCGAGCCAGGGCCCGCGTCGGGCACCACCGCTCTCTGGAGATCGCGGGCTCCAACCAGCATTGCGAGGGCCGCGCCCGCGACCAGATGCCGATCAGGAGGAGCTCTCGGGTGCCCGAGCGGGCGCTGCGCCTCGGATGCCGGCGATGAAGGTGGAGAACATCTGGTGCCCCGACGTCACCCACATCTCCCGCACCGGGGGCGGGAACTGCCGGATGGTGGCAGCCCGCTCCTCCTCGTTCATCTGCTCGAGCACCAGGCCCAGGACGAGCCACGGCTTGTCGGCGGCGAAGTGAGCCATAGCGTGGCCGGGTAGCTCTCCCCACTCCTCCGGAGTCATCGTGACCGCGGCGATGGGGAGGATCTCCCGCTCCTCCTCGGAGAGGTGGGTCTCGAGGCCGGGGGTCAAGGTGGCGACGGCCGCAGCCAGGGTGCTCGCACTCGTGTCGCTGGGCATGGCTCCATACGCTTCTGCCGCTTCCGCCGCTTCGATCAGGGCTCTGCTGAGGCCGGCATGCTGTTCCTCCATGCGGTCGAGGAGGTCGGCATGCTGCGGCGACCGCTCCCGCAGCTTGGGCCAGAGCAGCACGTCCTCGGCGGTGTGGTGGACCTGGAGGAAGGCGAGGATGTTGGTGTAGTAGGAGGCGACCTCCGCCGCCTGCACGCTGTCGCCGGGCCGTACCCGGCCGAGAACCTGCTCCGGTGCCGCCAGCCCCTGGCGGAGCATGCGGTGCGGGAACCGCATGTCCGACGTGTCGCAGCCATAGGTGGTGGTCGTCTCGGTCATCAATCGCCTCCTCCCGATTCCCCTGGCCTCAGCGAGGGCGTCCAGCGGCGCCCGGGTCACTCGCGGGCCGCCTAGCCCTATGCCTTGAGGCCGAACGGCCTTTTATGGTAGCTACTCTCTCGAGGGCTGAGGTCGCAGGGTGGGCCGCCGCTCGATGGGCCTCAGCTATCGCCCACGGCGAGCCGCCACGCGGACCGAGCGATCCCGCGGGTTGCGCCGATCCCCCGGCCGGCCGCGTCAGGAGACCCTCAGCGGCCCCAGCTCGGCCGGGCGGTAGCCCCGGCGCGGATCAGGAGTCGCACCTCCGGCCTCTCCAGGTCCGCGGGGTCGCGCAGCTTGATATGGCGCGCCGACTTCCCGGTCCCCTCGAGGAGGTGGGTGGGATCGTCGAGCTCAGCTCCACCCGCAATCTCGAGATTGACGCGATCGGTCCGCGGGTCGAGCACGAAGACCATGGCGTTCATCTTCGCCTGCGGCCCGAAGGCGAGCATCTTCCATCCGTTCACCCACTCGACCGCACCCGGGAGCTCCTCATGGATGGCTCGGCGGGCGGCCTCCAGGATGGCGGCGATGGGGGCTTCGCGGGCGGCGATGTAGGCGTTGACGTCGGTGGCGGCCACGGCGCGAGGATACTCGTGGCGTTCGGGCGGCATCAGAGCCCCTTGAGCGAGGCCAGCGGCCATAACCGCTGCTCGACCTCGGCAAGGCCGGCGCGGGTGATCGCGGCCACGACGTCGCGACTCGGCTTGTAGGCGGCGCCGGACTCGTCGATGGGGACGCGCCGGTCCAGGTTCACCACGATCCCCGCGGCGCGATAGTCGGCGTCCACCTCATCCTGGTGCAGGTGCTTCCGGGCGGCGCTCCGGGACATGCGCCGTCCCGCGCCGTGGTTGACGGTGTAGGCGCTCTTCGCCGAGCCGGTCGGGCGCAGGATGTACGACCAGTCGCGATTGCTCCCCGGGATCAGGACCGGGTGGCCGGTGTCGAACCAGGATGTGCCGGCCAGCGCGGGGTGCCCGGCGGGAAAGGCTCGCGTCGCCCCCTTGCGGTGCACGTTCACCCAGCCGAGCTCGGGGTGCCACTCGCGCTGGACCAGGTTGTGGCTGATCTCGTAAACGAGCTCGAGGTCCGCCTTGAAGATTTTGCGAAAGGCGGACGCCACCTCCTCGGCGATGACCAAGCGGTTGATGATCGCGTAGTTGCCGCCTGCGGCGACCGCCGCCAGGTACTCCCGACGGCGTGGTGACTCGGCCGAGAACCAGGCCTCGTCGAGGTGGTGGATGACATCGGGCTGCTCGTCCCGGGCGAGCTGGAAGTAGTGCTCGGCGAGACCGTGGCCGAAACCGCGGCTGCCCGTGTGGATCTGGACGTAGAGCGTCCGGGTCTGCTCGCTGCGCTGCAGCTCGATGAAGTGGTTGCCGGAGCCGAGCGACCCCAGCTGGGTGACGCCGCGGTCAGCCCGGCTGTGGGGGAGCTGCCAGCGATCGTCGACCGGGATGCAGTTGCGCTCCGCCCGGCTGCGGTCGATGCGCTCGCCATACCGCGACGCGTAGTAATCGGCGCCACCCCGGATGAGGCGTTCGAACTCAGGGCGGTCGATGCCGGCCAGCCGGCTCACGCCGCGCTCACCGACCCCCATGCTCACGCGCTGCATGACCGCGCGGTTGAAGGCGAGCCGCCGTTGCTCGGTGGCGGCCCCGGCGGGGACGTCTGAACGCATCGAGACCATGCCGCAGCCGATGTCGAACCCCACGGGGCCGAGCGCGACCGCTCCGGTGTCGGGATCGCTCACGATGGCGCAGCCGACCGGCACTCCGTAGCCGTGGTGCACGTCAGGGGTGATGACCACCAGCCTCACCCCGGGGAAGGTGGTCGCGGTCATGATCTGGGGGAGGATGGAGTCCTCGAGGTCCTCGAGCAGGGAGGGCGTGAGGAAGAGGCGGACGGGCACCCCGCCGGTGTCCTCGAGGTCCATCTCGAAGTAGCCGTCCCCGTGGAAGCGCAATCGCTCCTTCCAGCGGTCGTTCGCAGGC
>Ga0187815_10001462_pt1 | contig 11175 bp, 10 predicted proteins | sample NC_S_5_FD_132962 | JGI IMG/M metagenome (GOLD analysis project Ga0187815, IMG submission 132962) | Wetland sediment microbial communities from Neuse River Estuary, North Carolina, USA - ASW-S_5 | ecosystem: Environmental > Aquatic > Freshwater > Wetlands > Sediment | place: USA: North Carolina...
CGCGCGAGTACATGCTCGCGCTTCTATTGGTGAACGCCGGAACGCTCCTGTTCCTGTTCTTCTGGTTCTTCTACCAGTCCCAGATGCCGTTCAACCCGCTCGGCGCCCCGAACATGGGCTGGGACCTCGCGTTCCACTCCGCGTCCAGTTTCACGACGAACACCGACTTCACGCACTTCACGAACGAGTCGCAGCTGAGCATCGGCGCGCTCACCGTCGCCTGGCCGCTCGCGCTGTTCGTTTCCCCGGCCACCGGACTCTCCGCGATGGCGGCGATGATTCGTGGGTTCGTCCGCAAGGACGGGACGATCGGCAACTACTACGTCGACATGGTACGGACGCTGACCCGCCTCCTGATCCCGATCGCGCTCCTCGGCGCGGTCGTCTTCGTTCTCCTCGGGGTGCCCGAGACGTTCACCGCCTATGTGAACGCCCATCCGATCACCGGGGGCACCCAAACGATCGTCCTCGGGCCCGTCGCGAGCTACCAGTCGATCTCGCTCCTCGGAACGAACGGGGGCGGCTACTACAGCGCGAACGCGGCGTCGTCGCTCGCCGACCCCTCGGCCCTCACCCTCCTCTGGGGACTCGGGCTGATGTTGCTCTTCCCCCTCTCGGCACCGTTCGCGTTCGGGGAGATCGTCCGCCGAAAGAGCGAGGCGTGGCCGTACATGGGCACGATCCTCATCATCCTCGCGGTCGCGCTCACGCTCTTCATCACCTACCAAGCCGCGACGAACCCAGCGCTCTCCTCCGTCATGGGGTTAGGGCCGCAGAGCAACGGGTATCCAGTGGGGCAGGACACCCGGTTCAGCCTCCCAGAGTCCTCCACGTTCCAGGTCGTGAGCGTCTACGGTAACGTAGGGGCGAACAGCCTCCAGATCGGCGCCCTCTCTCCGATCGGACAGCTCGTGCTCCTGTTCGGCATGTTCACCCAGAGCACTCCAGGGGGCGAGGGGACCGGCTTCGGGATGCTCCTCCTGTTCGCCGTCCTCGGAATCTTCGTCGGGGGCCTCATGGTCGGCCGGACCCCCGAGTACCTGGGTAAGAAGATCGGCACCTCGCAAGTGAAGTACGCGGCGATGGCGCTTCTCATCCATCCCGCTAGCATTCTGCTCCCGTTCGTCGTCGCGGTCGCCGGCGGATTCGTCTCGGTCGACGCGTCGACGATCGGCGCCACCTCGCACAACTTCACGTCGGTGCTCTACGAGTTCACGTCCGAGTCGGCGAACAACGGGAGCGCGCTCTCCACCGCGGCGTTCACCGACAATACGCTCTACTTCAACGTCGCCGGCGCGCTCGTGATGTTGGTCGGCCGGTTCGTTCCGATCTGGGCGATGCTCAAGGTCGCCGACTTGTTCTCGCGTCAGGAAGTGCTGCCCGCCGGTGTCGGCACGCTGCGGACGGCGAGCTTCACCTTCACGCTGTACATCACGCTGTTTCTGGTCATCACGACGGCGCTGCTCTTCCTCCCGGTGATGGCGATGGGCCCGCTCGCCCAGATCTTCGGAGGGATGTAGCGTGGCGGCCGAGCTTCAACTGCAGCCGGGGGCCCACGTCTCCGTCCGCAAGGTTCCCCACACCTCCTGGAGGAGGGTGCTCGCCGCCTCGCTCAAGGGATTCGACCCCCGCCGGGAGATTCACAACCCGGTGATGTTCTCGGTCTACCTCTTGTTCCTGTTCTTGATCGTGCTGACCCTCGTACCCCGCGCGTTCCCGGATATCGCGCGTGCCTACAACCCGGACTACTATCTCGCGGTCACCCTGATCCTGTTCCTGACCCTCTGGTTCGCTCACCTCTCCGAGGCCATCGCGGAAGCCCAGGGAAAGGCCCAGGCCGACAGCCTGCGCGAGATCCGCAGCGGCGTCCGGGCCCGGCAAGTCCGACCCGACGGCAACGTGGTCTGGATTGCCTCGGATGTGCTCCGGGTCGGGGACACGGTCGAGGTCCACCCCGGCGAGACGGTGGCGGTCGACGGCGACGTGATCCAAGGGGCCGCGCTGATCGACGAGTCGATGATGACCGGGGAGTCGGAACCCGTCACCCGGGAGAGCGGAGGCGACAAGACGAGCATCCTCGGGGGGACGCGCGTCCTCCAGGGGACGATCCGGATCCGGGTCACCACCGTGCGGGGCGAGTCGTTCCTCGACCGTCTCATCCGCCTGGTCGAGGGCCAGGGCCGGGACCGGACCCCGAACGAGCTCGCGCTCGGCGTGCTCCTCTATGCGTTCACGATCGCGCTGTTCAGCGTCGTCGTGACGTTCATCTTCCTCGCCGATTTCACGAACATCATCTACATCGACATCGCGACGATCGTCGCCCTGTTCGTCTGCCTGATGCCGACCACGATCGGCGCGCTCCTTCCGGCGATCGGGATCTCGGGGATCAATCGGGTCGCGCGGGCGAACGTCATCGCGAAGTCCGGGAAGGCCGTCGAAGCGGCCGGGGACCTCGACGTGCTGATCCTCGACAAGACCGGCACGATCACCGTCGGGAACCGGCTCGCGGTCCAGTTCGTCCCCGCTCCGGACGTGCCGGCGACGGAGCTCCTCGACGCGGCGATGCTGAGCTCGAGCCTCGACGACACACCCGAAGGTCGGTCGGTCGTGCGGCTCGCCGCCCGGCGCGGGGCGCAGGCCCGCCGGCTCGACCCCGGAACGTTCAAGGTCCTGCCGTTCACGGCGGAACGCCGGATGAGCGGGATCGTCCTCGCGGACGGCCGCGAGGTGATGAAGGGCTCGCTCCAGGCGATGGAGTCGTACGGGGCGCTCATTCCGCCCGAGCTCCGCAAGCAGGCACACGCAGCGGCCCGGCAGGGGATGACCCCGCTCATCATCTCGAGCGGGAAGCGGGCGCTCGGCCTCGTCTATCTCAAGGACGTCGTGAAGCCGGGCATCAAGGACCGGCTCCGCGAGCTCAAGACGATGGGCATCCGCACGATCATGTGCACGGGGGATAACCGCCTCACCGCGGCGGCGATCGCTCAGGAGAGCGGGGTCGACGACTTCATCGCGGAGGCGAAACCGGAAGCCAAGCTGGTCGTGATCCAGCGGGAAAAGTCGCAGGGGCGTCTCGTCGCCATGACCGGGGACGGCACGAACGACGCGCCCGCACTCGCGCGCGCCGATGTGGGCCTCGCGATGAACAGCGGGACGAGCGCCGCGAAGGAGGCCGGCAACATGGTCGACCTCGACAGCGACCCCACGAAGCTCATTGAGGTCGTCTCGATCGGCAAGCAGCTCCTCATCACCCGAGGCGGGCTCACGACGTTCTCCATCACGAACGATGTGGCGAAGTACTTCGCCATCATCCCGGCGGTCTTCATCGCCGCCGGCGCCGGAACCCTGCCCGGCATCGCGGTGATGAACATCCTCGGACTGTCGAACCCGGACCTCGCGGTGATCTCCGCGCTCGTGTTCAACGCGGTGATCATCCCGTTCCTCATCCCCCTCGCGCTCTACGGAGTCCCGTTCCGGCCGCGCAGCGCGATCGACCTCCTCCGCCGGAACCTCCTGCTCTACGGGGTCGGGGGCCTCCTGAGCGCGTTCGTCGGGATCAAGCTCGTCTACCTGCTCCTCGCCTGGCTCGAGTCGCAGCCCTGGGTCCAGCACCTCGGCGTCCTCATCGCTCACCTCCTGCCGCTCGGAGGCCTATGAGCCGCGCCCGCGCTTCGGTCCCGCCCACGCCGCCGGCCCCGTATGCTGAGCCGGTCGCCTCGCCGGCGCATTCGGGCCTTCGGCACGTCCGGGCGACCGCGGTCTTCCTCGTCCTCGCGATCCTCGTGTCGGGATTCGCCTACCCGCTCGTGGTCACGGGAATCGCTGAGGTGATCAACCCGTCGGGAGCGAGCGGATCGCTCCTCAAGGACCCGAACGGCACGATTATCGGCTCCTCGCTCATCGCCCAGAACACGAGCGCGCCGTACCTCTTCTGGAGCCGGCCGTCGCTCACGGACTACAACATGTTCAACGGGACGGCGACGGACCCCGGTCCGAGCGACCCGGCGCTCGGCCAATTGATCAACGAGACGCTCAACTATACCCGCGGCGAGTGGAACCTCACCGCCAACGCCACGCTCCCGTTCTGGTTCGTGGCGCCCTCCGCCTCTTCGCTCGACCCGGACGTGGTTCCCGAAGCGGTCCTGATCCAGATCCCGCGGGTCTCCGAACACACGAATCTCTCCGTCGAGCGCCTGCTCACGCTCGTCAACGCGCACATTACGAACCCGCCCGTCCCGTTCGTCGGGGTCGCGTACGTGAACGTCCTCGAGCTCGACATCGCGCTTCTGCCGCTCATCGGGAGGTGACCATGTACCGACAGATCCTCGTGCCCGTGCAGCGCCCCTCCGAGGTCGAGCCGATGCTCCGGTTCGCTTCGATGCTTCTCGACGCGGACGGGGAGATCCGGGTCCTGCACGTCATCCCCACGACGACGCTGCCCGAGGTGACCCGGGAATGGCGCGCGTCGGTGAACATCGTGGTCCCCGCTCATGAAACCGGGGCCGCGCTCGACGTGCGCGTCGACCCCGAGGTGCGGGCGGCGACCGACGTGCCGGGGGAGATCCTCGAGAGCGCCGAGTCGCACAACGTCGACGCGATCCTCTTGACGCTCTCGGGGAGCCGCCGGAGCTCTCGCTTCTTCGTCGGGCACACCGCGACCGGCATCCTCCAGCACGCTCGCGCCGACGTCCTCGTCCTGAACCGCCTCGCGCTCGCCACCCCCCGGATATCGCGGATCCTCGTCTCGACATTCCGTGAGCATCCCGGGCCGAAGGCGATGATGCTCGCCGAGGAGCTCGCCGTCAAGAACCCCCCGGCCCCGGTGATCGCCCTTTCGCTCGGGTCGCGCCAGGGGACCGGCGGCAGTGAGGGCGAGGAGCGGGAGGAGACGACCCCCCGGGGGATCCGCATCGTGCACCATCTCGCCGTCTTCTCGGAGGCGATGCTCGGCCGTCGGCGGCGGTTGCCCGAGGTCCTCCTCCAGGCCGCCCAGCGGGAGCGCTACGGTCTCCTCTTGGTCGGCGAGGAGGAACGGGCCGGGAGCGCCCTCCTGACGCGTCGATTCCTGGAGGAGCTGTTCCGCGCGGCCCCGTGCCCCGTCCTCGCCCTCCGCGACTAGGGGGAGTCGGAAGGAGCGACCCGGGCGATGGCCGAGCTCGCCTTCGTGGGCCTGGGTCTCGCGGACGAGAAAGGCGTCTCGGAACGGGCCCGTTCCGTGCTCGCCTCGGCCGACGTCATTTTCGCCGAGGAGTACACCGCGGTCGCCCCGGCCGGGACGGTCGACCGCCTCGCGCGTCTCGTCGGGAAGCCGATCGAACGTCTCGACCGGCCCCTGCTCGAATCCGAGGGTCCGATCCTCGACGCGCTGGCCCGGCACGCTCGAGTGGCGCTGGTTGTGGTCGGGGACCCATTCGCCGCCACGACCCACGTCGCGCTCCGCCTCTCCGCGGAGCGCGCGGGTCACACGTGGAGCTACTGCCCGAACGCGAGCATCCTCACGGCGGCGGCCGGGCTCCTCGGCCTCATGCACTATCGGTTCGGGCGGACGGTCTCGCTTCCACTTCCCTCGGAACATTTCGCGCCGACCTCCCCGCTCGAGCACATCCTCGCGAACCGGGCCCGGGACCTTCACACCCTGGTCCTCCTCGACCTCCGCCCGGAAGAGGGGCGGTTCCTGACGGCTACAGCCGCGCTCGAGCTGCTGCGGGAGCGTGACCCCCTCGGAGCCGTCCTCAAAGAGACGGACCGGCTCGCGGTCGTCGCGCGGGTCGGCGGGGAGGATGCCCGTGCCTGGGTCGGGTCGCTCGCCCGCCTCCGGTCGCTCGACTTCGGGCCCCCGATGCACGCGATCGTCGTGCTCGCGCCGACGCTTCACTTCGAGGAGGAGGCGGCGCTCGCTCGGTACGTCGTTCCGGGGGACGCCCCCGCGCCGCCGCCGGCCTGAGCCGAGTATTAGCTCGCCTTTGGAACCGTCGGCGTTTCTGGGCGAACGAGCGCCTCGGCGAACTGGCGGATCCGGAACGGTCGAAGGAGGAGCGCGTCCGGGCGTTGCGCCGGGTCGGGGGGAAGGTTCGGGGGACGGGAGGCTGGTGCGACGAGGATGACGCGAAGACCGGGGACGAGGCCCCGCGCCTGGGCGATGAACGGGCCGACGCTCCCCTCGGCGAGGCTCGCGTCGACGACCAGGAGCGAGGGATGGTGGACCCCGATCAGCTCCACGGCCGGAGTGACCCCCTCGGCCTCCCCATCGACCCGGAAATGGTGAAGACGCAAGAGCCCGCGCAACAGCACGCGCGTCTCCTCGTCCCCGGCGACCACGATGGCGCTCGACGTAGACCTTACGTCGCCGCTCACGGTCCTCGAACCGCGCTCGACCCGGTTTGTACGAGCTCGGCTGGGTCCTTTACGGACTTCGTCCTATTTCTGGGTGCGCCTCGAACCGCCGCTCCCACTGGAACATGCCACCGGGCCGCTGGACCGACCTAGGAGGGGCTGGGCTCGCTTTGTCCCCAGTCCGCCACCCCCGCCGCCTGGAGCAGCCGGTCTAGGGCCTGATGGTACTGGGCCGCGGGGGCTGAGAGGAGCTCCCGGGCCCGCTCCTTGAGGGAGGCCCCGAACTCCCGCTCCGTGGGAGAGAACTGCCAGGAGTGAGCCCCATCCCGGCCCAACGCGAGGAGGAACGCGAAGGCGAGCCCCCGCTCCTTTCCCTGGCTCGGAAGCGATTGGACGATCGTGCGTTCCGCGCCCGTCTCGTGGTGCGTCCGGAACGACCGGGCGACCCGGTCGACCCACGCGGCCTCCTGGGCGAGGCGGGAGTAGCGGGGCAACGTGTCGAGGAGCTCCCTTTCCTCGCTCGACCGCTCGGCCCGCTTGAGGAGCTCTGCGACCCGTCCGGGAGAGGCACGGGTCTCCTCGACCAGGCGCCGAGCCTCCTCCGGGTTGGGGACGATCGACCCTACGATCGTCTCGGCGTGGTCGCTCCAGAGCCTTTCGAGTGCGCGACTAGCCCGGGGTTCGTCGACCTCGAACGGGCCCTCCCACGAGCGGAGGACCGCCTCGAGCGCCCGTCGCTCGACCGGTGTCGGCTGAAGCGCGTTCAGGAACGGATCGAGCTCGCTCCCATAGCACACCCCGCCTGCGATGAAGGTCGGTCGGTGGCTCCGCTCCACTCGGGTCTCGAGCTCCGCGACGAACGCGTCGATGAGCCCTCCGTCCGAGAGCTTCCCGAGCTCGTAGTCGCGACGCAGGCCCCGCGGAAGCGGCGGCAGCGAGGCGTGGGCGCACTCCGGCCCGCCCCGACAGTGGACGTTGAGCTGGGCCGAGACCGGGAAGTCCGCGGACGGGTCCGGGCCGGCCGCGCCGTCGGAGAGGCTGGAGAGCAGATGGCGGTCGGCCTTCGTGCACCGTCGACAGACGCGGAACACGGTGCTCCCCCCGGGCCATCCGACCTCGAGGAACGGTCGAGGCTCGCCCGCCTGGAGGTGGGGACACTCGTACCGATGCTCGTTCGGGTTCTCGATGAGGCGGTAGGGAAGCTCCGCGACCCGTTCGGCGCGGAACTCCGGGGGCGGCTCGGCGCGGAGCCCCGAGCAGTAAAGCATCTTGCGGGTCGCGAAGAAATGGAACCCTTTCCTCGCCCACTCGAGGTAACCCAACAGGAGCCGGTTGGGGTCGTCCGACTGCTGGACGGCGACCTCCGCCTCGCGGTCGGTCCGGGCGAACGGAGCGTAGGAGACCTCCCCTCCGGGGATCGAGAACGAGACGACCGTCGGCGGTTTCGGGTCGAGGTAGAATTTGAGGAGGCCGGCGTACGCCCGAGCGAGCGGGTCCCCCCAGCGGGAGAGCCGCTCGAGCCGCCGGTCGTCGTCCCGGGCCTCCCGCACCTCTTCGAGCTCCGCACGCCGGCGGTCGAAGCGGTCGGCGGGGCAATCGGGGCCGAGCCGCGGGAGGAGTGGGTCGACCGTCCCCCTCAGGAGCTTCGCCCGGGCGATCAGGTCGCGTTCCCGAACGCCGGACGCTTTGTGAACCCGAGCCACCCTGCACCTCGACCCGGGACCGGCCGGCGGTACTTATTCCCGGGGGGTCAGCGGTGGCACGCCTCGAGGAAGTGGCGGAACATCTCCCGACCCCCCTCGGTGTGCTCGACCTCGGGATGGAACTGAAGGCCCCAGATCAGGAGCGACGGGTGGGTCATCGCCTGGACCGGGCAGGCGGCGGAATGGGCGAGCACGCGCCAGCCGGGCGGGGGCTCCGCGACCTGGTCGTTGTGGCTCGACCAGACCCGCAGCTTCGGGGCGAGCCCGCGGAAGATCGGGTGGTCCGGCTCGTCGACGGTGAGCTCGACCGAGCCGAACTCGGGCGCCGCGCGGGCGACGCGACCCCCAAAGTGACGCCCCAGGAACTGGTGGCCCACGCAGATCGCGAGCACCGGTACGTTCCCGGAGTCGATCCATTCCCCGACCCGTCCGAGGGGGGCGTCCGTCCCTTCGAGGCTGAGCGCCCCGCCGGAAAGCACTACGCCGTCTGCGTCGAGCTGCTCGAACGGGGTGGTGTTCGGGACGATCCGGGTCTCGGCTCCGAGGTCGCGGAGGACGCGCCATTCACGGTGCGTCCATTGCCCGCCGTTGTCGAGTACCGGGACCTTCACGGGTCCTCCTCGTCGTCCGTCGCTCGCGAGGCGGACGCCGGGTCCGAGTTCGCCTGGCGTCGGAGCTCGGTCACCTCCCGCTTCACCTGCTGGACGTCCGCGCGCATCCTCAGCATCTCTTCTTCGAACGGGGTGAATCCGGTCGGGCTCAGGATCCGGTGCGAAAGGTAGACCCCGATGAAGATCGCGCCGACGAGCGCGACGATGGTCGTGAAGATGAGAGCGACCACGATGGCCAGCGGGTCCCCGAGCACGTCCTGGATCGGGACGGTGAACTCGTGAGTGACCTCGGCAAGTTCCACCACCAAGAGGCTGAAGATCAGCGCGAACCAGAGCGCCATCGAGATGCGGTTCGCTCTCATGGAGGCCCCCCGCCGGCGTTATGCAGAAGGATCACCGCCGGGAGCGTGTCGTTCGAGACCGCCAGGGGAGATGTCACTGCGACCCCCGAGGTGTCGGACGCCGAATAAAGGCTCTCGGACCCGGGCGAGCTGACGTGCACGTAGAAGGCGATTACCCCGACGTACCAGGCGCTCCCCGAGGGGCTCACGTAGTAGGCGGAGATGTTGAGCGCGACGGGGTTCCCCTGCGTGCTGACGAACTCCGAGAGCACGTCGGTGCTGTTGTGCCATTCGGTCCAGTTGACGGCCGACCAGTTGAGCGACGTGTTTCCGGTCCAGTTGAACGACACCGCGATGCCGACCCGGATCTCGTAGTACCGGATCTCCTCTCCGAGGGCCCAGATGTAGAAGTGGAGCGTGGCGTTCCCCGGGATCTTGTCGACCACGAGCTCGGCCTGGGTGAGGATCCCGGGGCCGGGCTGGTGGGGGCTGCTCGACACCAGCACCGGGGTGAACACGATGAGCGCGACCAGGAGGACCGTGATCCCGACGAGCGGCCAGGGGGCGTAGGTCCCGAGCCTCCCCGGGGGCCGCCGACCCGGTCCGGGTCCTTTCACCCTCCCCGGGATCATGGAGCGTCCGCCTTCCAGCCGCGGTACATCCGGTGGGCGACCCCGAGGTGGTCGAGGACCTTTCCGGCGAGGTAATCGGTCATCTCCTCGACCGACTTCGGACGGAGGTAGTAAGCGGGGGAGGCTACGAGGACCACCGCTCCGAGTTCGCTCAGCACGGTAAGATGGCGCAGCAAGATGGTCGAGAGGGGGGTCTCGCGGGGAACCACGACGAACTTCCGTCGTTCCTTGAGGTGAACGGCCGCCGCCCGCGTGAGGAGGGTGTCCGCGAGGCCGAGGGCGATCTTCGCGGCGGTGTTGGACGAGCACGGCACCACGACCATCCCGCGTGTCGGGACCGACCCGCTCGCGATCGGGGCCGCGAGGTCGTCGTCGCGGTACGCGTGACCCGACCACGGTCGCAGCGACTCGGTGTCCACATCACACTCCTCCCGAAAGACGGTCTTCGCGGAGTCGGAGATGACGAGCGACACGGGCACCCGGGCCTCCCGGAGCCCGTCGAGGACGCGGAGCGCGATGGGGGCCCCGCTCGCGCCGGACACCCCCACGACCACCGGCAGCTCCTCCATGGTGCTGACTCCCTGCCCTTAAGAGAGATAGACGAATCGGCTCGGTCCATAAGACGGTTCGCGGGGCGAAAGCGGTGACACATCGGGCGGCGGTCGTGGGCGCGGGGCACACCCGGTTCGGAGTGCTGGACGCAGGCCCCCGGGCGCTCGTCCGGTCGGCCGTCGACGCGGCGTTCGCGAGCGTGGACAAAGGGGCCGACCGCCGGGACGTCCACGAGGCGTTCCTCGCGACGCTCGGGTTCGGGGGCCACCAGATCGGCAACTCCGCCGCCGCGCTCGCCGAGGAGGCGGGGCTCGTCGGGGTGCCCGTGACCCGGGTCGAGAACGCGTGCGCTTCGGGCGGGTTCGCGGTCCGCTCGGCCGTCGGCGCGCTCGCCGCCGGCGCGACGCCCCTTGTGCTCGTCGTCGGGGTCGAGAAGATGACCGATGTGTCGAACGCGCGCCGACGCTACTGGCTCGGGGTGTCGGGCGACACCGAGTGGGAACGCTCCGCCGGGCTCACGTTCGCGGGGGTCTACGGGCTGATCGCCTCGCGCTACTTCGCGGAACACGGCGACGCCTCCGAAGCACTCGTCGAGGTGGCGACCAAGAACCACGAGAACGGGTCGCTGAACCCCAACGCCCACTTCCAGAAGAGAGTCTCTCGCGACGACGTTCGGGCTGCGCCTCGCGTCGCCCGTCCCCTCGGCCTCTTCGACTGCTGTCCCGTGAGCGATGGAGCCGCCGCCCTGTTGCTGGCCCCCGCCGAACTGGCCCACCGGTACACCGATACCCCGGTCTTCCTCGACGGGACCGGCGCGGGAACCGACTTCCTCGCGGTCCAGGAGCGCCGGGAGCTCACCCGGTTCCGGGCGACCCAGCATGCGGCGCACGAGGCGTTTCGCTCGGCCGGGTGGCATCGGTCGGAGGTATCGTTCCTCGAGGTCCATGATTGCTTCACGATCGCGGAGTTGCTCGCGCTCGAGGACCTCGGGTTCGCTTCTCCG
>Ga0187815_10001463_pt1 | contig 11173 bp, 10 predicted proteins | sample NC_S_5_FD_132962 | JGI IMG/M metagenome (GOLD analysis project Ga0187815, IMG submission 132962) | Wetland sediment microbial communities from Neuse River Estuary, North Carolina, USA - ASW-S_5 | ecosystem: Environmental > Aquatic > Freshwater > Wetlands > Sediment | place: USA: North Carolina...
CTCCAGCTAGCGACTACCGAGGACCTCGTCACAGTGATCCGTCCCATGATACCCACCACGAACGTAGACCCGACTCGCTCGGCCACGGTGCGGGAACGCGTCGGTTTGTGAGGACGGCTCCGAAACCCGCGACGTGAGGTGCCCGACCTACGCGGGGGCCCTCGGTCGCGTGTCGTGCGTCCGGGCCGGCCGACGGACCGGCACCTTCACTCCCGAGATCTCGAGATGCCGCTCGGAAGGACCGATGTAGACCTGTCGGGGTCGGGCGATCTTCTGCTCGGGGTCCTGGATCATCTCGATCCATTGCGCGAGCCATCCGGACATCCGCGGGATGGCGAAGAGGACCGGGAACATGTCGGTCGGGAACCCCATCGCCTGATAGATGATCCCGGAATAGAAGTCGACGTTCGGATAGAGCCGGCGCGAAATGAAGTAGTCATCGGACAGCGCGACGTTCTCAAGCGCGAGGGCGATGTCGATCAGAGGGTTGCGTCCCGTAACGGCGAACACCTCCTCCGCGACCTGCTGGATCAGGCGGGCGCGGGGGTCGTAGTTCTTGTAGATCCGGTGGCCGAACCCCATCAGGAGCCTTCGACCTTCCTTCACCTGACGGATGAGCTGGGGGACCCGGTCTTTCGACCCGATTTCCTGGAGCATCCGGACCACCTGCTCGCTGGCTCCGCCGTGCAGCGGCCCGTAGAGCGCGGCGGCCGCGGCGGCGGCCGAGCTGTACGGGTCCGCGTGCGAACTTCCCACCGCCCGCATCGCGTTGCTGCTGCAGTTCTGCTCATGGTCCGCGTGCAGCACGAAGAGCGTGTCGAGCGCCTTCGCGAGCACAGGGTCCGGGTCGTACTGAGTGGTCCAGGAGGGCCGGTACATCATCGCGAGGAAGTTCTCGGTGTAGGCCAAGTCGTTGCTCGGGTGGATGTACGGCATGCCGACCGAATGCCGATGGGCGAACGCCGCTACGGTCGGCACCTTCGCGATCAGCCGGTACGCCTGCTGGTAGCGGATGTGGTCGTTCGAGATGTTCTTGGCATCGGGATAGAAGGTCGAGAGGGCGGCGAGGGTGCTCACGAGCATGCCCATCGGGTGGGCGTCGTGGTGGAAGCCGTCCATGAACTTCTGGACGTTCTCGTGCAGCATCGTGTGGAAGGTGATGTTGTGGACCCAATCCGCGAGCTGGCTCTTCGAGGGAAGGTTCCCGTAGATGAGGAGATACGCCACCTCGAGGTACGTCTTCGAAGCCGCGAGCTCCTCGATCGGGTACCCTCGGTAGCGCAGGATTCCTTTGTCCCCGTCGATGAACGTGATGGCACTGCGGCACGAAGCGGTGTTGGCAAACGAAGGGTCGTAGCTCAACAGACCAGCATCCTCCGGCCCGGCGCGGATCTGTCGGAGTTCCGTCGCGCGGATCGCCCCATCGGCGATCGGGATCCGGTAGCTCGTGCCGGTCCGTTCGTCGGTGATGGCGAGGAAGTCGTTCGACTTGGCAACACTCGGCTCCGCCTTGGGAGGATTCGATTTGCGTGCGGGCACTCTCTCTCGCCTCTCGCCGATTCCCAAGACTCACAGGTTCTTGAACCCGGTCCGGCGGGTCCGGACGCGTCGCGAAGGCGGTTTTCAGGTCGCGAACGGACGTCGGCAGCCGGCTTCAGGGCGGACTTAGTCCGGGTGTGGCGTCGCCCGAACCGAACGTACGGCTAGCGCGTGGGCCGTCGAGTCGGGAACACCAGCACGCGGCCTTCCTCGGCCGACCCGAGCTCGTCGACCTCGTGCAGTACCCGAACCGCTTCCTTGCCCGTCGAGGTAAGGTGGTACGACTCGGAGGAGTGCGTGATCAACCCCTCCTCCTGGAGGGTCCTCAAGTGGAAGGAAAGCTTGGGAGAATCGTCGATCCCCGCGGCCCGCATCACCTCCGTGAACGAGGTAGGCCCCTCGGAGAGCCGACGGAGGATGTGGCGCCGCAGCGGGTTCGCGAGCGCACCGAGCGTTCCTTGGACGCGGACCGCCGAGATCGCCGCACGGACCTGAAGCACGGCCGCGTCGGGAAGGACGCCCGGGTCGAATCCCACGGCGATCGGTCCCTTACCCTCCGTGCGTTGCACAATCTCGCTCAGGGCATGCGCGACGTCCTCCATCCGGTGGGTCGCGAAAAGGCGCTCGACGCCCGAGATGACCACGGCCGGGCGGGGGTGCTCTTCGATGAAGCGGAGGATAGTATCCTGGAGACCCGCGGGAGAGTCGACCATCGGAAGGTCAGCGACCGTGACACCGGCGATGGGCTTTCGAGGGGCGGACCCGAGCAGCAGGGTCTCGTGGCCGGCCTTCGCCCACTTCTCGGCCAGGCGGACCGGGTCCTTTTCGCCGCCGCTCGGGACGGCGAAGGCGCGCTGGTCCTGGATGAGCGAGACGATCCGCTGGACCGCCTCCGAGCGGAACGGCTTGCGGACGTAATCGAACGCGCCGAGCTTCATCGCCTCGACCGCGGCCTCGACCGTTCCGAACCCCGTGATCATGATCACGTAGACCCGCGGCCAGCGTTCGCGCACTTGGCGGAGGAGCTCGATCCCGCTCATCCGCGGCATCCGCACGTCCGAGAAAATCACATCGAACTCGGTCGATTCGAGCGCCTCAATCGCCTTTGCGCCGGAGGAGACCGACTCCACCTGATGGCCCCAATCCGAGAGGAGGGTCGAGAGCTCTTCGCGGAACACCGCGTCGTCGTCGACCACCAAGAGCCGCATCGGTAACGGAATCTCGCCCGCCTAAGATAACTCTGCCTCTGGCCCGAGACCCTTCGATTCCGGGCCGAGAGGTTCACCGAGGTCCGGTTCCGCCGACCGCCGGGGGTTTGGGGCCCGATGCGGCCGCGCGAGGAAGATGCACTCGGAACTTCGAGCCCTTTCCGACCTCGGACTCGACGTCGATCGTGCCGCCGTGGGACTCCACGATCCCGATGCAGATCGCGAGCCCGAGGCCTGTCCCCTTCCCCTCGGGCTTCGTGGTAAAGAACGGCTCGAAGAGGTGGGCCCGCACGTCCTCCGGCATCCCCGCACCGTTGTCGCCCACACTCAGGTGGACCCAGTGGGCGTCGGCGGTCAGCTCGACCACGATCCGTCCTTGGCCGTTGAGCGCGTCGTACGCATTGTTCAGGAGGTTCGTGATGACCTGGCTGATCTGGTCGCGGTCGCCGTGGACGACGAGCGGCTCATCCGGAACCCCGACGACGACCTCGACCCCCGCGGATTGCTTGCCCTGCACGAACGCCACCGCCGCGCGTACGGATTCGCCCAGGTCGACCTCGCTGGTCCGCAGCTCGGGGCGACGGGCGAAGTCAAGCAGACCCCGCACGATCCGGGCCGCCGAGTCCGTCTGATGGAGGAGGGAATCGATCCTTCCTCGGGTCCAGGCGTCCGTGGTTCGCCGGCGGATCGACTCGGCGATGAGGGTGATGTTCGCGAGCGGGGTGTTGATCTCGTGCGCGACGCCCGCCGCGAGCTGTCCTAGGGAGACCAACCGGTCCGAGTGCAACGCCTGCCGCTCGAGTCGCCGAAGGTCGGTCAGGTCGACGGCCACGCCGAGGAAGTGCGTGATCCCGCCGTTCGTGTCGCGGATCGCAGTGATCGTGATGAGCACCGGATGTTCCACGCCGCCGCGGTCTCGGTTGATGAGTTCGCCGGACCAGGAGCCGACCGTGGGGTCGAGAAGGTCTTTCCACATCGATTCGTAGGTCGCCCGCTCGGTCCTCCCGCTCGCCACCAAGTTCGGGCGTTGCCCCATCACCTCGTCCCGACGGTAGCCGTAGATCCGCTCGAACGCCGGATTGACGTCGATCAGGAAACCGTCCCGGTCGGTGAGTTCCATCGCGTTGGTCGAGTGGAGGAACGCCTGGTAGAACAGCCGGGCCGATGCGGTCGGGTCCTGGTGGATCCCCGTCCGGTCGTGAAACACGAGGAGGACCCCCGAGACCTGCCCCGCCTCGTTCGATTGCGGGTAGAAATCGACGTCCACGAGGTGCCGTCGCTTCCGTCCGGGCGCCTCGAGCGTGAATCCATGGATCGAGTTGGACCTTTCGTCCCCTTGCGCCCGAGTCCGGACCTCGTCGAGGCGGTCGGCGCCCGAGGCGAGAAAGTCGCCGAGCTCTTTTCCCACGAGCTCCTCGGTCGGTCCGAGCAGCTCTCGGAAGGCGGGGTTCGCACGTTCGACGCGACCGCTCGCGTCGAGGAGGAGCGCACCCATCGGTCCGCGTTCGAACGTGGCTTCGAACCATCCGCGTTCGGGCATGGACCGGCGGTGGGAGGGCGGTTGACGCCTATGGAGTTTCCCTCCCCCATGAGAAGGGATGTCAAGCCGATTCCACGGGGGAAAGGAATAGCCAGGGTGTCGTCCTTCCTTCGATGGTGCGCCCCCTGGTGCTTGTGGTCCGGGAGACCCCCAGCCTCGCCGACGCGGTGCAGATCCTCCTCGAGACAGTGGGGTTCCGCGTGGTCTCGTTCGGGTCGGTCACCTCGGCTCTCGAGCGGATCGAGGACCGGACGGCCGAACCGATCCGGGCGGTCGTGGTCACCTGCAACCAGGCCGTGAGCGAGACGCTGCGCGGGTACCCCGAGTCGTTCCCGGTCGAGGCTCGGAGCGTTCCTCTTCTGGTCGTCGGGCAACGCGCGCTCCAGGGCGCGAAGATCTGGCCCTCCAACGTCCGATCGCTCGGGCTTCCGCTCGACGCCGGAGCCCTCGTGTCCGCGCTGACCCACATCACGGGCATCGAGGCCGGGGCCGCCCCGGCGAGCGCTCACTGATCGGTCGATCGCCGCAACGCGGCTACTTCGGGTGCTGCCGAAGGAACTCCGCGAGGATCGTTGCGACGGCGTTGCCGAGGTCGTCGTACTCGTAGCGGACCGACACGATCGGCTGCGGCACGTGGACGAGCCGCCCTAGGTCGACGGGGCTTCCGTCGACCACGAACTCTGCGTTCGAGCGACGGATGGTTTCCTCGAGGTCCTTCACCTGGGCCTCGCCGTATCCCATAGCGGGCAAGATCTTCTGCAGGTGCGGGTACTCGCGGTAGACTCCCGCGATGCTTCCGGCCGCGAACGGCCGCGGGTCGATGATCTCGGCGCCATGGCGCTGGGCCACGAGGGTCCCCGCCCCCGTCCCGAGTCCCCCGTGCGTCACCGTGGGGCCGTCCTCGACGACCACCGCGCGGTGGCCCCGAAGGCGCTCCGCGTCGGGGGCGAGGAGCTTCAGCCCGGCACGAACCACCTTGGCGGTAGGATTCACCCGGGCCGCATTCTGCTCGATCGTTGTGACCCCGTCCGGAGGCGCTGAGTCCGTCTTGCTGATCACGATCACATCGGCCAATCGGAAGTTTGCCTCGCCGGGATAGTACCCTACTTCGTGACCGGCCCGGTAGGGGTCGGCCACCACGAAGGTGAGGTTCGGTACGTAGAACGAGAGGTCGTTGTTGCCGCCGTCCCAGAGGACGATGTCCGCCTCGGCCTCGGCCCGTCGGAGGATCGGCTCGTAGTCGACCCCTGCAAACACGACCGCCCCGTCGCGGATATGCGGCTCGTACTCCTCGCGCTCCTCGATCGTGCAGTGGGCTCGGTCGAGGTCTTCCATCGTGGCGAATCGCTGGACCGCCTGCGCCATGAGGTCGCCGTACGGCATCGGGTGCCGAACGATCGCGACCTTCTTGCCGTGCTGGCGGAAGTAGCCGGAGACGAACCGGGTCAGGGGGCTCTTGCCCGCGCCGGTGCGCACTGCGCAGATCGCGACGAGCGGCTTCTTCGAGGGCAGCATCGTCGCCTTCGGGCCGGCGAGCATGAAGCTCGCGCCGGCGGCCAGCGCGAGCGAGGCCTTGTGCATGACCTCGGCGTGAGGGAGGTCGGAGTACGACAGGACGACCAGGTCAACGGACTCACGACGGATGAGGTCTTTGAGCTCGCTTTCCGGAACGATCGGGATCCCTTTCGGATACCCCGGCCCTGCCAGACCCGCGGGATACACCCTCCCGGCGATGTTGGGGATCTGCGCGGCGGTGAACGCGACTACTTGGACGTCCGACCGGCCCCGGTACAGGACGTTGAAGTTGTGAAAATCCCGGCCGGCGGCGCCTACGATGACCACTCGCTGAGGAGCCATGGGCGTCCGACCGTTCGGGGTTAGATAAGCCGTTGGTGCGGCCCGGCTAACGGAACTCAGTCCCCGGCCTCGGGGCTCGCCGTCGCGGGTGGTGGGACCGTGGCTCCCCGAAGGATGGACGGCACGAGGGCGACCAGCAGCAATCCGGCCGAGATGGCGAAGATGAGGTGGATCGCCGTGAGGAATCCGGCGCCCTCGTTGAACGGAACGGAGGAGTTGGCGACTCCGAGGAAGATCGCCTGGATCGCCGGGAGCGAGAGGACCGAGCTCATGACGACGAGCGTGATGCCGAGACTGATCGTCGAGCCCGTGTTGAGGAGGGTCGAGCCGATCGCAGAGGCTACCCCACGACGCTCCGGCCGCACGGCGGTCATCATGGCCGCCCGGTTGGGCGAGGCGAACAGTCCCATGCCGGCCCCGACCAGGACGAGCGCGGGGGCCAGCGCGAAGAACGAGTCGTTCGGCCCGATCGTGGCGAGCCAGAGGAAGCCGGCGGAGGAGACCACAAGGCCCGCGACCAGGAACGGCCGAGGACCGTAGTGGTCGGAGAGCCATCCGCTCACGGGCCCGAGGACCGCCAGCGACGCGGAGGTCGGGATGAGGAACAATCCCGCGGTGAAAGGACTCAGGAACCGCGGGGGGCCCTGAAGGTAGAAGACGAGAACGAACGTGAACGCCCCCCGCGCGAGCGCATTCAGCAGCATCGCCACCCCCGACGCCGCGAACTGACGGTTCCGGAACAGGGAAAGGTCGAGCATCGGGAACCGTTCGTGCATCTCGGCCCAGAGGAACGCGGCGAGGATCGCGGCGCCGGCCAGCACGCTGAGGACCGCCACGTCCGTCGAGACCTGGCCGAGGGCCCCGAGCGTGACCCCGAGGAGGAGGGCCGTGAGCCCGCCGGCGAACAATATGTTCCCGATCCAGTCGATGGGCGGCCGGCTCTCAGGCTTGGCGAGTTCCTTGAGGTCGGCACGGGCCCGCAGGGTGGCGATGAGTCCGATCGGGACGTTCACGAAGAAGATCCAGCGCCAGCCGATCGTGGAGGTGATGACGCCCCCCAGCACCAACCCCGAGACCGCCCCGACGACGATCGAAACCTGGTTCACTCCGAGCGCCCGACCGCGCTCGTTCGGGGGGAAGGCATCGGTGATGATCGCGGCGGAGTTCGAGAAGAGGAAGCCAGCCCCGACCGCCTGGACGAGCCGAAAGACGACGAGCTCGAGACCCGTGCCCGAGAATCCGCACAGAAGCGAGCCGCCGGTGAACACCGCGAACCCGAGCACATAGAGCCGCACGCGCCCGAACATGTCGGAGAGCCGGCCGAAGTTGACGAGCACCACTGATGTGAGCAGGGAGTACCCGATCAGGATCCAAAGGAGGAGGGAAGCGTTGGTCCCGGGGAGTTCGCGACCGATCGTCGGGAGCGAGATGAGCACGATGTTCGTGTCGATCGCGGACATGAGCGTCGCGACCGTGGTGTTCGACAGAACGAGCCACTTGTACTGCATCGCTAGACGGCTCCGAACCGACCGCCCCCGCACCGTCCCCCGAGGGACGAGCGGCGTTCACCGTCCATCAATGCTGACTCCGAGCCCGCGATTTGCGGTCGTCGCACACGGTCGACGCCGTGTCAGCCGAGCGGTGTGGACGACGATTGGTAGCCGGCGATCTCGGAGCTCAGCTTGTCGATGTACTGACGGAAGGTGGCGAGGATGTTCCGCGTTGTGATCACACCCACGACCTGGTCCCCCGAGCGCACCACCAGCCGACGGATCCCGAGCTGGGCCATGGTGGTCACCACTTCGTCGGTCGGCGTCTCGGGGGAGCACGAGTGGAGCTTCGACGACGCGAGGTCCCGCAGCAAGACCTGGGAGGGGTCCTTCCCCGTCACCAAGACCTTCTCGAGGAAATCCCATTCGGTGACGATGCCGGTCACCGTACCGGGAGTTCCGTGGGTGACGATCGCGTAACCCTTCCGTTGGGCGACCATCGCGCGGGCGCATGTCATCGCGTCGGTCCCGTCGTCGATTGCGAGGACCGGCGCGTCCATGATGTTCTTGGCCAGGAGCACCATGCCGGCCGCATCGTTGTGAAGGTTATGAGAATGAGCCGGTGTGCTCCCGGAACGTCGGGGACGATATCGCCCGCGACAGGGACCGGATGACCGTGGAGCCCCCTGACCCGACTGCGGTTTCCTCGCACGAGATCGACACCGCGCTCCTGGCGGGGTTCGGGTTCGTCTGTCGACCCGATTGCGGCCTCTGCTGCTTTACCTCTCCCCGCCTCGACTCCCTGGATGAGCAACGTCTCCGAGCGGTGGCTCCCGACGCCCGGGTGGTCCGGCAAAATGGGGAACGTTGCGTGGCCGCGCGGCCGGACGGGGGGGCGTGCCAGTTCCTCCGGTCGCTCCGATGTCAGGTGCACTCGGCCCGGCCGGCGCCGTGTCGGGAGTTCCCCCTGTCCGTACACATCGGGACTCGTCTCCAAGCGACGGTCGTGTTCTCCTGTCCGGGCCTCTCTCTCTCGCCTCTGCCTTCGTACGGGGAGGCACGAGATTCCCGCCCATCCTCGGGGCTCGAATCCGGGCTTGATTCGGCTCGGTCGCGGGTCACTCCGGCCGTAGAGCGGCGGCGACAGGAGGCCGAACGGCGCCGACGCAAGATCGTTCGGACCCTCGAGGACGAAGGCCGATGGGTCGACGAGGACGAGGTCCGAGCCCAGCTGCGTGGGCGTCGCCTACTTCCCGGGAGAGAAAAGTACCTTCCTTCCCAGCTCCCGGACGTCGGTGAAGGGCTCGAGAAGTTCCCGATGTATTTTGACGGCCGCGCCGGTCCGGTGGTTCTCGCCGAGGCCGAGGCCGGTTGGGAGGCGCTGGAGCTCTCCCCGCTGGGTGGTTCCACCTCCCTCGGACTCGCCTCTCCGCCCGACCTGCTTCCGACGCTGGAGGCCGACGCGGAGAAGTTGCTCGAAGGGTTCCTTCGCTACTGGTTGGACCGTGACTGTTTCCTTGCCGCGGTCCACCTGGACATGCTATCGGTCCGCGAAGGCAACGTCGAGGAAGTGGCCCTCGAGGAACTCCACGCGATCGCCTCGGACGCAATGGCGAGGGCGGCGGTTCGGGTCCAGTTGAACGGAAGGTCCGGGGCACGATTGGGCGCGTCCGACATCGAGCTCGGGATCCGTGCGACCGACCAGGACTGGCTCGACCGGCCGACGTGGGGTAGCCGGCTCTAGGGCACCGGAAGACGCTCGCCGAGCTTGGTCTCGAGTTGACCGACCAGGCTCTTCTCCGCGGCCTCGGTCCAGGGGGATGGGTCGAGGATCGTCGTGTCCCCCCACATGAACGGGGCCTCCCGGCGGAACGCGGACGCGAACTCCGTGCGCCAACTGTCGGGCAGCGAGGCGGTCGGATCGGGTTCGGGCAGGCCGGCGAGGATGATCCCGGTGCGGGCCAGCACGCGGCTCACCGACTCGGCCCGATATCCTCCGCCGCCCGTCACGAGCAGACGGCCATGGGTGAGTTCGCGCGACAGCGCGAGGACCGTCCGGTCGACCTCGGCGTAGGCGATGGGCGAGTACTGCAGATGAGCGATCTCGTCCCCGAAATGGCCGTCGACCCCGTGCTGGAGAACGATCACGTCCGGGCGGAAGTGGCGGAGGAGCGTGGGAACAATCCGACGGAACAGCGGGATCAGCGCCTCATCGCCCGCGTGCGGAGGCAGCGGCACGTTCGCCTTCAGACCCGCACCGTCTCCTCGACCGACCTCGTACGGGAAACCGGTGCCCGGGAAGAGCGTTCGCCCATCCTGATGGAAGTCGATGTCGAGGACCTTGCCGGAATCGTAGAATCCGTACATCACGCCGTCCCCGTGATGCGCGTCCACATCGATGTACGCCACGCGATGCCCTTTCCGAACGGCGTGGGCGACCGCGAGGGCGACGTCGTTGAAGATGCAGAATCCGCTGGCGCGGTCGGGATGGGCATGGTGCAACCCGCCGCCCGGGTGGTAGGCAGGAATCCCGTGCTCGAGCGTATAGTCGAGCGCGTCGACGGCGCCCTGCGCAATCCTCGCGGCGGCCTCGTAGCAGCCCGGGAACGAAGGGGTGTCGCCGGAATCCAGCAGGACCTGTTTCGCGAGGCCGCTTGCATTCTCGACGAATTCGAGATAGTCGGGGCGATGGAACGACTCCAGGGTGGGCCGGGTGGCGACCCGAACGCTCCGGGTCCAACTCACGGACCCGGTAGGGGCGGCTTCGAGAGAAGCCTCCAGAAGCCGAACCGCAAGGCCGCGGCTGCGCTCGGTGAAGGGGTGATGCGGGCCGAAGTCGTAGTCCAGGAATTGGTCGCTCCAGAAGACATGCTCACGAGCCGAAGACAAGGGTCAATCACCCCGTCTCGTTCGAGCGGGAAGCGGGCGGCGAGGTCTTGCAGATTTCGTGCCCCGGAGCTTTGACCGGCCCATCGCCGTGACCCGGGGCTCCAACGATGGACATCGGTCGGAGTCGAGACAGAGACGCGAAATAAGCCATCGCTGTCGGCCGCACGCGCGGCCGCCACCATTATCTGTGCCACGGGGTCGCCGAGCGTGAGGCGCTCCGATGGGGATCGAGGATGAGGTTTCTCCCAACGCGGTGAAGGTTTACAAGGCGATGAAGGAGCTCGCGATGCTCTCGGAAGAGAAGCTGGGGACCGCGGAGAGGGTCACCCAGGTCGCCCGCTTGCCGAAGACTATGGTGATGAATGCCCTCCAGGAACTCCAGACGAAGGGCTGGGCGCGCCGCAAGGTCCGCGAGAAGGCCGCCGGCTACTATCTGCTAAAGTAGGGCGTCCTAAGGCGGGTTGCGAGCGCCGCTCGCCCGACCCCAGATCCGCTCGACCAGCCGGCTGGTGGAACGAAGCGTGACCTCGGTGACCGAGCTGACGCGGGCTACCTGGGCCCGGGAACGGTGCTCACCGTTCTGCTCCGCGGCGATGTAGATCAACGCGGCCACGAGCCCGTGCGGACTGAGCCCGGAGAGTTCGGGGTCC
>Ga0187815_10001464_pt1 | contig 11172 bp, 13 predicted proteins | sample NC_S_5_FD_132962 | JGI IMG/M metagenome (GOLD analysis project Ga0187815, IMG submission 132962) | Wetland sediment microbial communities from Neuse River Estuary, North Carolina, USA - ASW-S_5 | ecosystem: Environmental > Aquatic > Freshwater > Wetlands > Sediment | place: USA: North Carolina...
CCGGCGGCTTTCGCGTGCATTGTCAGCACCTGGGGATCGCCGACCAGCAGCGGGCGGCACTGGCGCGTGACGCGCGGATCGAGCGCCGCCTTCAACGCGATCTCGGGGCCGATGCCGGCCGGATCGCCCATGCTGATGGCGATGCGTTTCATCGCGGCTCCTTCAGCCCGCTTTGGCGAGCTCGTCGGGGTCGATGAATATTTCGCCCGCTTTTACCGTCGCTGTCCAGGTCCGCACCGCTTCGGTGCAGGGCGGATAGGTCGGTTGGCCACTGCGCAGGTCGAAACGGCCTTGATGGAATGGACATTCGAGTTCGCTGCCGAGCACCACGCCTTCCGACAGCTTGCCGGGACCGTGCGTGCACTGATCGGCAAGCACGAAAAATTCGCCGCCGGATCTGGCCACGGCATAGACGGCGCCAGCCGCCTCGACCCGCAATGGCACGTCGTTGGCGACTTCGTCCACCCGGCACAGGCGCAGCAGCGTCACTTGAGCGGCACGCCCGTGGGCGCAGCCATCACCTTCCAGGTGTCGGCCTTGGCGTCCCACACCGACACGATGATGTTGTTGAGCGTCAATCCGCGCTGCGGCGCGGCATCGAAATTGTAGACGCCGTTGACGCCAGCGATGCCTTTCATCTTGAGCAGATAGTCGCGCAACTGCGCTGCCGTGGCGTTCGGCGGCAGCTTGCGCAGCGCGTCGACGACGATGGTCGCCGGATCCCAACCGAGGATCGAACCTTCGTCCGGCTTCGCGCCGGCGGCGGCGAACGCTGCGAAATATTCCTTCTGCTTCTGCGCCACCGCCGGATCGAGCTTGACACGCGGATCGCCGCGCACCGCCCAGACCGACGACGGCAGATAAAGCTCGCGCGGCAGGAAAGCGGCGAAGCGGTGCATCTGCGCATAAGTCATGTTGCCGCCGGTGCTGCCCATCGGCACGGTCAGGCCGCCCTGCACCGCACCGCGGAAGATCGTCGCCGACGGCGCACCGGTCGCCCAGCCGATGAAGGCCTGCGGCTTGGCCGCTTTGATCTCCTCGATCTGGGCGCTAACGCTGACGTCAGTCGGATTGAAGTGCGGATGGGCGACGATGCTAATGCCCTTGTTCTCGGGCCGCGTCAGCAACTGCTCGAAGCCCTTGTCGGCGTCCTGGCCGGTGGCATCCGTCGAGGTCATCAGCGCCAGCCGCGTCCAGCCGCGGCCACGGAAATAGTTCACCAGCGCCTGCGCCTGATCGAAAGTCGAAACGCCGCCGGTGAAGACATAGCCGCCCGCAGGCGGATGGATGCCGGGCGAGAAGCAGTACATCACCGGCCCGTTCTGCATCAGCGGACCCATGGCATTGCAGCCGGCGACCAGCGTCGTACCGAGAACCACGATGGGCTTGGCCGCCAGCACCTGGTTCGCGAGCTGAACCGATTGCTGCGGCGATGATTGATCGTCGTGGAAGACGAAGTTCACTGGGCGGCCATGAATGCCGCCGGTTTGATTGACCAGCTTCTCGAGAATCTGGATCGCCTGCTGCTCTTCCTGGCCGAGGAATGCGCCGCCGCCGGTGAGCGAGGCGATGACGGGGATGTCGTAGGTGTTCGCCGCATTCGCCGGCGGCGCGAGCAGCAAAACCACGACGAATACCGGCGCAAGGGCGCGCACCAGAAACCGCATGGCATCCTCCCCGGGTTTTTCTGTGTCGTTGCCGCGAACCCTAGAGGCTCGGTTGCAAGCAGGCAAGAAGCGGCAACCAGCGAACCAGCCGCACTACCCCGCAGCGCTCTGGCGCGCCTTGGCTTTTGGCGACGGCACAATCAGCACGCGATCCACGCGCCTTCCGTCCATTGCCAGCACTTCGAGACGGAAGCCGCCGCAGCGCACCTTGTCGCCAATTTGCGGGATGCGATTGAGTCGCGCCATCACCAGCCCGCCGACGGTATGGAACGCGCCCCTTCTCTCGCCGGCCAAAACCGGCAACGGCACCAAATCGCGGACTTCGTCCACGCCGACCAAGCCTTCGACTTCGAGGCTGCCATCGTCGCGGCGCACGATCGGCGACGCCGGCTTCTCGCCACGAAAGACGATGTCGCCGACGAGTGCCTGCAGGATGTCGTGCAGCGTGACGATGCCCTGCCAATCTCCGTATTCGTTGACGACGAACAGCATCGGCGCGCCGGTGCGGCGGAACAATTCGAGCGCATGCAGCGCGGTGACTGTCTCGGGCAGAAATACCGGCGGCTTCATGACCGCGCGCAGATCGAACGGCGTGTCGGACAGCAATTGGGTCAGCACGTCCTTGACCTGCGCGACACCGACGAGATGGCGCGGCTCGCCCTCGAACACCGGAAAGCGCGAAAAATCGCTGCGGGCAATCTTGTGCCGGTTCTCGGCGACGGGATCGCCAAGATCGAGCCCTTCGACCTCGGTCCGCGGCGTCATGACGGCGCCAACCAGCCGGTCACCGAGGCGAAGCGCCATCTGAATGATGGCATGCTCGGCCGCCTCGAAATGGCCGGCAGCAGCGGATTCACGCAGCAGATAGGCGATCTCTTGTTCGGTCGGCGCGGCGGGTTCGGCCGGCGGCAGTGGCAGCACCTTGAGCACCAAATCGGACGTGCGGCTCAACAGCCACTCAAGCGGCACCGCAATCCGCGACAGCATCATCAACAGCAACGCGACGCGCGACGCCATCGCCTCGGGCCGCCGCAGCGCAATGCGCTTCGGCGTCAGCTCGCCGAAGATCAGTGTCACGAATGAGATCGCCGCGGTGATGATTGCGACCGCAAGCGCGTGCGCGTGGATGCCCGCCCAGCCCTGATCGTTTTCGAACGCGTGTGCCAGATCGTCCGCGAGCGTCGCGCCGCCGAACACACCCACGAGCACGCCGATCACCGTGATGCCGATCTGGATCGTCGACAGGAACCGGCCGAGATCGCTCTTGAGCGACAACGCCAGACGTGCGCCGCCGCGGCCCGCATCGATGGCGGCCTGCAGCCGGACGCGCCGCGCCGAAACGATGGCAAGCTCGGCCATGGCGAAGAACCCGTTGAGCAGGATCAGCACCAGGATGACGGCAAGCTGAAGCCAAACCATGCGGGCCCCCAGGAAATAGCGTTGCTGCTCAGGATAGAACGGAAGCCGTGCACGGCGACAGAGCGCCGCGGCGGTCGGCGCGCGGCGCATCGCGGCTGCGGCCGACCCTGTGCGCGCACCAGCGCCATAAACGACTATCGCCCGCCAAGGGCGGGCGACAGCGCGAAACGTATCGGAACTGCGCTCGAAATCAGCGCGAGTAGAACTCGACCACCAGGTTCGGTTCCATCGGCACCGGATAAGGCACGTCGGCGAGTTTCGGCGCGCGCACGAACTTGCCCTTGCACTTCTCGGCGTCGACTTCGAGGTAGTCCGGCACTTCGCGCTCGGACGATTTCGCCGCCTCGAGCACCACCGCGTTCTGCTTGATCTTGTCCTTGAGCTCGATCACATCGCCGTCGTCCACCAGATAGGACGAGATGTTGACGCGCTTGCCGTTGACCGTGACGTGACCGTGATTGACGAATTGGCGCGCGGCGAACGGCGTCGGCGCGAACTTCATGCGATAGACCACGGCGTCGAGGCGGCGCTCCAAAAGCTCAATCAGATTCTCGCCGGTGTCGCCGCGACGGCGATGCGCCGCTTCATAGATGCGGCGGAACTGGCGCTCGCCCATGTTGGCGTAATAGCCCTTGAGCTTCTGCTTGGCCATCAGCTGCGTGCCGAAGTCGGAAGGCTTCTTGCGGCGTTGGCCGTGCTGGCCGGGGCCATAGTCGCGGCGATTAAGCGGCGACTTGGCGCGCCCCCAGAGATTGGCCCGGAGACGCCGGTTAATCTTGTACTTGGATCCTTCGCGTTTGCTCATCGTGATTCCGTGTTGGTTGCGTGTTGTTCTTGGCCCAATAGGTCTCGCCGACGCGGCTGGCGCCGCGGGAGAGACGGGGCGCAAGCGCCCGCGTTCTTGGGAATGGGCCGGGACTATAGTGACGGCGGGGCATAAGTCAACCGCGGCAGGCCGTCGGCATGGGCGCTAATTTCCTGATGCACAATGATATTTGTGCAGCCGCGTCTGTACCGCGTGGCGGCCGTATCGGCGTTTGGTGTTGATTCACGGCGCACGTCGCAGGCCGTCGACCGCGACCGGTCGCTGCGGTATTAAGATACCCGACCTTGCAAAATCCATAGGAATCCGTTAGGGTTAGCCTACTAAATGCCTCGGCGTCCCCCGGCCGGAACGTCCGGTCCTGGTCCGCCTTCCGTTCCAAGTCTTCGGCACAAGGCTCCGGCGGATTGCGCCGGATTCCCGCATTTTTGGCCGCGAGCGGCCACAGGAGAAAGAATTTGCAGGTTCTCGTCCGCGACAACGACGTCGGCCAGGCGCTGCGCGTCCTAAAGAAGAAGCTCCAGCGCGAAGGCGTCTTTCGCGAGATGAAGCGGCGGCGCTCCTACGAGAAGCCGTCCGAACGCCGCGCGCGCGAGAAGTCCGAAGCCGTTCGCCGCCAGCGCAAGACGCTGCGCAAGCGGCTCGAGCGCGAAGGCTATTAGACGCGACGCGTTTTTCGACCGTTCGATCGCCACCTTTCAACCGTTGAACCCCAGGACTCCTATGCAGTACCGCCCCCGCACCAGCTTCCGCGCCGCGCCCGAATACGACACCGGCGAGCGCTGGATCATCCGTTGGGAGACCCGCCGGCCCGAAGGCGGCCGCTGGAACGAGGCGGTGACCAATTCGCGTGAATCCGCCGTCGAGCGCGCCAAGCACCTGCTCAAGCTCGGCTTTATCGTCCACGACATCAGCGGTCCCGATGGCGTGTACCTGAACGAAAAAGAGGCGCTGCAGCAGCTCGGCCCCGCGCCTGCTGTGCCGAAGACGCGCGCGCCCGCGACCACCGACGCCTGATCCGACTCTGATTGTTTTTGGCTGACGCCGCGGCACGCGGGAGGCCGCGCGCCGGCGTTTTGTCGTGCCCGCCTGGCAGTATTGGTGGGTATAATGTCATTGCTGCCATGGCCGGAACCTGCGAGCCTTTGGACATGGCCGCTCGCCCTGCCCCAACCGCGCACGCGCCGCGCCGCGTGCTGATCCTCGCCGCCGCACCGGCGCAACTGCTTGACGTTGCCGGTCCGGCGGAAGTCTTTGCCCAAGCCAATCGCCTGTCGGCAACGCCGCTCTACGACGTCGAAGTCGCGGTCGTGCCGATGGCCGGACGAAAGGCGCCGTCGACCACGTCGGCCGTCGAGTTGGCAGCCGGGCGATCGCTGGCGGCGCTGCTGGCCGACCGCCGGCCGCTCGACACGCTGATCGTGGCTGGCGGCGAAGGCGCGCGCGAACGCGCCGGTGAGCCTGCATTGTGCGATGCGGTGCGCCGATTGGCGCGCCGGTCCCGGCGCGTCGCTTCGGTGTGCACGGGCGCTTTCATCCTCGCCGCCGCGAGTTTGCTCGACAATAAGCGTGCGGCGACGCATTGGCGCTGGTGCGCGCTGCTGGCGGCGACGTATCCGCAGATCGGGGTCGACCCCGAGCCGATCTTCACCCGCGACGGCAATCTCTGGACTTCCGCCGGCATCACCGCCGGCATCGACATGACGCTCGCCTTGGTCGAGGAGGACCACGGCCACCGGCTCGCGCTCGCGGTCGCGCGCCAGCTGGTCATGTTCCTGCGCCGACCCGGTGGCCAGCAGCAATTCAGCGCCGTCCTTGCAGCACAAACGGTCGCGGCTGCGGACCTGCGCGATCTCGTCGCCTGGATCGCCGACAATCTGCACAAACCGCTCACCGTCGAGCTGCTGGCCGAGCGCGCGCGGCTGAGCCCGCGGCAATTCGCCCGCGTCTTCGCACGCGAGCTCGGCGTGACGCCAGCAAAGCTCATCGACCAACTACGCGTCGAAGCGGCGCGGCGGCGGCTCGAGGAAACACCCAAGGGTCTGGCCGCTGTCGCAGCGGCCTGCGGCTTCGGCAGCGAAGAAACCATGCGCCGCGCGTTTCTGCGCCAGCTCGGCACGCCGCCCGGCGCCTATCGCGAACGCTTCCGCCGGCCGCCAGTCCGCCGCCACGCATCGCACCAAACGGAGGGCCACGCATGATTCCCGCCGACACGCATCTGCAGATCGGCGCGCTGTTGTTCGAAGGCATCGACCAGATCGATCTCACCGGTCCCTTCGAAGTGTTGTCGCGCCTGCCGAATTCGACCTATCGCATTTTTGGCAAGGGCGGCGCGGCAGTGCGTGACGGCCGCGGCCTGCGCTTGGCGCCTGATGCGGCGTTGGCCGGCGCGCCGCAACTCGACGTCCTGCACATCCCCGGCGGCTTCGGCCAGGAAGGCGTCATGGACGACGAAGAAGTCCTCGGCTGGGTGCGGCGGCAGGCGCACGGCGCGCGGCTGGTGTTCTCGGTCTGCACCGGCGCGCTGATCTGCGGCGCGGCCGGGCTGCTCAAGGGCAAACGCGCGACGACGCATTGGGCTTCGTTCCATCTGCTGCCGCTCTTCGGCGCCATTCCCGTGAACCAGCGCGTGGTGATCGACGGCAACCTCGTCTCCGCCGCCGGCGTCACCTCGGGCATCGACGGCGCATTGCGGGTGGCGGCAATGCTGCGCGGCGATGAAGCGGCGCAGACCATCCAACTTGCCATCGAATATGCGCCCGAGCCGCCGTTCGCCAGCGGCACGCCCGAGACTGCGCCACCCGCCGTGCTGGCGAGCGCTCGTCAGTCGATGCGCGCGATTACCGAACAGCGCGAGCGGACCGCGCGCCGTGTGGCGCAGCGGCTCGGCATCGCGGCGCCGGCGGCCTAGAAATCAGCTTTCGGTGAGCAGCGGGAAGACGTGCCTTCCGTCGCGGTCGAGCGGCAGTGGCTGCGCCCAGCGTGCGGCGCGCGGATCGAGCGTGCCGTAGAGGTGCGGAAACAGCGCGCCGCCACGCGACGGCTCCCATTTGAGCGCCGGACCGATTTCGGCGCTATCGAAAGCGACCAACAGCAGATCGGCCTGGCCGGAAAAATGCCGCGACGCGGTTTCGCGCACCTGCGCCGCCGTCGATAGATGGATGTAGCCGTCGCTTCGATCTACCGGCGCGCCGTGAAAGATCCCATCGCGCTCGGCCGCGCGCCACAAGGCCGCCGGTACGATCTTGAACACCAATGCCATGCTATGTTTTCCGTTTGCGCGGTCCGACAAACGACGTGACGACGCCGTGCAGCGTGCGCAACTCCTGATCGGTGCATTGCGCGCGTTGGAACAGATTGCGCAAATTTCGCACCATCGACGGCCGCTTCTCGGCGTTGCGCATGAAGCCGCTGTCGTCGAGCGCCTCCTCGAGATGTTCGAAGAAGGCGATGAGCCGGTCCTTGGTCGCCGGCTTGGAATGGCCCGTGGCGAGTTGCGCCGGCGCGGTTTCATCGCCAGCGACGAACCACTCATAGCCGACGACCAACACCGCCTGCGCGAGATTGAGCGATGAGAATGCCGGATTGAGCGGGACCGAGATGACGCACTCGGCGAGTGCGATGTGGTCGTTGACGAGACCGGTGCGCTCTGGCCCGAAGAGAATGCCGCAGCCCTCGCCCGCCGCCATCAGCGCGCGCATTTCGGATGCTGCGAAGCGCGGCGTCAGGATGCGCTTTACCATGTAGCGGTCGCGCGCCGTGGTGGCATAGACGCGGCGCAGATCGGCGATCGCCTCTTCGACGCTGCCATAGAGCCGCGCTTTGTCGAGCACGGTGTCGGCGCCCGAGGCGGCGGCAATTGCCTTCTTGTTCGGCCAGCCGTCGCGCGGCTTCACCAGGCGCAGATCGGTAAGGCCGCAATTGTACATCGCGCGCGCGGCCGTGCCGATGTTCTCGCCAAGCTGCGGCTCGACCAGGACGATCGCGGGGCCGCCTGAAAGCCGCGTTCGGCGCCGATCCGTGCCGGCCATGTCAGGCTCGCCGGCCCGCGCGCCAGAGCTTGTAGGTCAGGGAGTCGTGCAGCGCGTTGTACGAGGCGTCGATGACGTTAGTCGAGACGCCGCAGGTCGACCACACCGTGCCGTCGCGGTCTGTGGTCTCGATCATCACCCGCGTCACCGCGCCGGTGGCGTCCTGCGGCGTCAGGATGCGCACCTTGTAGTCGGTCAGGCGGATTTCGGCGACTTCGGGAAAGGCCGGCAGCAGCGCCTGACGCAACGCTGCGTCGAGCGCGTTGACCGGGCCGTTGCCCTCGGCGACGGTCATGCCAGCTTGGCCGTTGACGGTAATCTTGATCGTCGCCTCGGACAGCGTGATCAGCTCGCCGCGCGCGTTCCAGCGGCGCTCGTCGAGCACGCGGAAGCTTTGCAGCCTGAAATATTCCGGCACGCTGTCAAGCGCACGCCGCGCCAGCAGCTCGAACGAAGCGCCCGCGTCATCGTAGGTGTAGCCTTCGAACTCGCGCTTTTTGACATCGTCGAGCAATGCGCCGAGCTTGGGATGGTCGGACTTCACCTCGATGCCGATCTCGCGCAGCCGCGCCAGCAGGTTCGATTTGCCGGCCTGATCCGAGACAACGATGTGGCGATGGTTGCCGACCAGTTCGGGTTCGACGTGCTCGTAGGAACGCGGATCCTTCTCGACTGCCGAGACGTGCAGCCCGCCCTTGTGCGCGAAGGCGCTTTCGCCGACATAAGCGGCGTGGCGATCGGGCGCGCGATTGAGGCGTTCGTCGAGGAAGTGCGAGACGTGCGTCAGATGCTTCAAGCCTGTGGCGTCGACGCCGGTCTTGTAGCCCATCTTGAGCACCAGGCTCGGGATGATTGAGATCAGGTTGGCATTGCCGCAGCGCTCGCCCAAGCCGTTGAGCGTGCCCTGGACATGGCGCACGCCGGCGCGCACCGCCGCCAGCGAGTTGGCGACGCCGGTCTCGGTGTCGTTGTGGCAATGGATGCCGAGCTTGTCGCCAGGCACGGTCTTGATCGCCTCGCCGACGATCTTCTCGATCTCGTGCGGCAGCGTGCCGCCGTTGGTGTCGCACAGCACGATCCAGCGCGCACCGGCCTTGAGCGCGGCGGCGATGCAGCCGAGGGCGAATTTCGGGTCGGCCTTGTAGCCGTCGAAGAAATGCTCGGCATCGAAGATCACCTCGTCGAGCTTCTTCGCGGCGAGCGCCACCGAGTCCGCGATCATCGCCTGATTTTCCTCGGCGCTGACGTTGAGCGCGACCTTGGCGTGGAAATCCCAGCACTTGCCGACCAGCGTGGCGACGCGCGCGCCCGACGACAGCACGGCGGTGAGGCCGGGATCGTTGGCGGCGCTGCGGCCGGAGCGGCGCGTCATGCCGAAGGCAGTGAGCCGCGCCCGCGTCAGGTTCGGCGGCCGCGCGAACAAGGCGTCGTCGGTCGGATTGGCGCCGGGCCAGCCGCCTTCGATGTAATCGATGCCGAGCTGATCGAGCTCGCGCGCGATGGCAAGCTTATCGGGCACGCCGAAATCGACGCCCTGCGTCTGCGCGCCGTCGCGCAGCGTCGTGTCGTAGAGATAGATGCGCTCGCCCGCCATGGGGGCGCATCCTAGTGATCGAAGTCCGGAAAGTCGAGCCGCAGGAATGGGTTAAGGAGCTATTCTCAGCCGTTCAAAAGGCCGCAGCGGCGGCGATTGGCCATTGGCAAGTCGCTAGTGCGATCACGTGTGCGGCCATCGATCGCGCACCGGCACAGCGGCTCGCCGCCGGTTGATTTCACGCGACCTTTCGGCCGATAGTTCGCAGCGTTCGGGCACAGGGGGAACCATGAAGCGCATCGTGATTTCGGCATTCGCGCTGGCGATGCTGACGGCGTGGCCGGCTCTGGCGTTGGTGACCTCGGTGCCCTTACCGGCCCAAGGCATCACGCCCGACGAGATGGTGCAGCTTCTGGCGCAACACGAGATGTCGCCCAAGCTCAGTCAGAGCAGCGACGGCCAGCCGATCATCAGCGGCCGCGCCGCCGGCCTCGGTTTCGACGTCAGCTTCGGCGAATGCCACGGCGGTCGCTGCCAAGACGCTTATTTCAGGGTTGGCTGGTCGAACGCCAAAGGCAATGCACAACTGACGACCGATCGGATCAACGCCTGGAACAACGATCACTATTTCCTGCGCGCCTATTTGTCGCCGAATAACACCTTGTGGGCGGCGATGGATGCCAGAGTCGCGTACGGCACGACCGCCAACGTCGAGGCGTACATCCAGCTGTGGCGAGCCATGCTGCCCGAGTTCAAGTCGTTCATGCAGTTGTAATCCGGACCATGCGTCTGGTGAATCGCCTGTGCGGCGTCGCCGCGCTGCTGGTTGCACTTGTCGCTTCGAACACGAACGCGCACGCCGATCCGCTGGCGCTATGGCGTATCGTTCACGACCAGTGCGTACCCAATCAAATTGACCGGCATGATCCGTCGCCGTGCACGCTGGTGGATCTGGCGGGCGGTTATGTCGTGCTTAAGGACCGCGTCGGTGCGACCCAGTTCCTGGTGTTGCCGACAGCGCGCATCACCGGCATTGAGAGCGCGGCGCTCCTTTCGCCGCGCGTGCCCGATTACATGCAGGATGCCTGGTCGGCACGGCGCTTCGTCGAGGCGCGGGCGCCGGGACAGCTCACACGCAGTGACCTATCGCTCGCAGTCAACTCGATCCACGGACGTTCGCAGAACCAGCTTCACATTCACGTCGATTGTCTGCGCCGGGACGTGCGCGACGCGCTGACGCAGCATCACGGAGCCATCGGCGACAAATGGCAACCCTTCCCGGTCGCGCTCGCCGGACATCACTATATCGCGCGCCGGTTGGTCCTCCGCGATCTCGAATATGTCAATCCGTTCCGGACGCTAGCGGATGAGGTGCCCGAGGCACGCGCCAACATGGGCGAATACACGCTCGTCGTTGCCGGCGCGACCTTCGCCGGCAAGCCCGGCTTCATCGTGCTCGCGGATCGCGCCGATATGCTGCGCGGCGATGTCGCCAACGGCGAAAGCCTGCAGGACCATTCCTGCGCAGTGGCTCACGCCACCAAATAGTGCACGCTGAAGCGGCTCTCGGAATCAGTCCAGCAGTCGAGCGGCTTGAAGCCGGCACGCGCCGCCAGACGGCGGAACTCGTCGACGGTGAATTTGTAGGAATATTCGACGTGCATGCGCTCGTCGGCGACGAAGGCGATGCGCCGCCCC
>Ga0187815_10001465_pt1 | contig 11171 bp, 10 predicted proteins | sample NC_S_5_FD_132962 | JGI IMG/M metagenome (GOLD analysis project Ga0187815, IMG submission 132962) | Wetland sediment microbial communities from Neuse River Estuary, North Carolina, USA - ASW-S_5 | ecosystem: Environmental > Aquatic > Freshwater > Wetlands > Sediment | place: USA: North Carolina...
CCCTGCTCGAGGAGCCGCGCGCGACGAACGCGAAGACGACGAGCGCGCTGCCACCCATCGCCGCGAGCTCGACCGGCCGGAAGCTCAGCGGCAGCCCGCGACCCACGAGCGCCGAGAGCAGCGCGACCGCCGGGCAGACGAACACGGCGATCTGGCTCGCGGAGGAGATCGCGATCTCGGCGGGGCAGTTCACAGTCTCCTGGAGACCACGAGAGGTCTCTGGGACGACTCGCGGGGGCCCGACGATAAAGCCAGACCATATGTGCGGTCCCGACTACCACCGCGACCGGGAACGGTATCTTGAGTGGCGATACTCTGCCCCGGGGGGCCAGTACAACTACGAAGCCATCGCCTAACGCGTCGGCGAGAGCCGCTCCGGCGCCCTCGGACCCCCATCTCGATCGGGAAGGACGGTTCCACGCGCGTGGAAGGCTCTCCTACGGCGTGGTCGGAACGTACGTGGTCCTGCTCCTGATCGTGCTCCTCGTCCTACCGGGCAACACGGCCGTTTCGTACAAGTGGGTGCCGTACGCCATCGCGGCGTTCCTGCTCATCGCGCTGGCCCGCTATCTCTCCACGACCTACCGCATCGACGACCTCGACCTCCGGGCCTGGCGGATCCTCGGGGGTCGGCGGGTCCGCCTCGAGGAGGTGGACCGGATCGAGTACGCGTCGCTGCGCGACCTGTCGCCGACGGGCTTCTTCGGCGCGTGGGGATGGCGCGGCCGCATGTGGAGCCCGGTGATCGGGCGGTTCGATTCGGTCCACACCGAGGCCGCCCGGGGCCTGCTCATCAGCGCCGGTGACGTGCCGGTCTATATCTCGCCCCGGGACCCCGAGGGGTTCGCCCGGGAGCTCTCCCGCCGCGTGCGTTCCTACAAGGGGCGTCTCGCGGTGGACGTCGGAGACCCGGCGGGCACGAGTGCGCCGGGGCCTCGGTAGTGCCTCCCGCCGCTTCGGGGGCGCGAAGACGGCCTTCAGTATTGCGGCAGGCTGGGGTCGACGCGCTGCGCCCAGGCGTTGATCCCGCCTCGCAGGCTCTTCACGTTCGAAAATCCGAGGTCGAGCAACAGCCGCGCGGCCTGGGCCGAGCGGGTCCCCGAGCGGCAGTAGAGGACGACGCCCCGGGCGTGCGTGATCTCATCCACCCGCTCCGGGAGCTCTCCCTTCGGAATCAGCTGCGCTTCGGGTAGGTGGGCGATCGCCCATTCCTCGGGCTCGCGCACGTCGACCACGAGCGGCGGGTCGTCCGACCCGAGCGCCTTCGCCAGCGCTTCGGGTTCGATCTCGGGCACGCGACCGTGCGCGGGCTCGGCGCCCGGGGCGGGGACGCCACAGAACTCCGGATAATCGATGAGGCCTTTCTGGGTCGCCGAGGGGGAGCAGAGGACGCAGTGCGGGTTCTTGCGGAGCTTGAGCTCTCGGAAGCTGAGGGCGAGCGCGTCGAACAACAAGAGTCGTCCGATCAGCGGCTCCCCGATGCCCAGGAGAAGCTTGACGGTCTCGGTGGCCTGAAGGGTGCCCACGAGCCCAGGCAGGACGCCCAAGACCCCGGCCTCGGCGCAGGAAGGGACCAGGTCGGGGGGCGGAGGTTCGGGGTAGAGGCACCGGTAGCACGGACCTCGGCGCGCATCGAATACGCTCACCTGACCCTCGAACCGATAGATCGAACCGTAGACGTTCGGCTTTCCCAAGAGCACCGAGGCGTCGTTGACCAAGTAGCGCGTCGGGAAGTTGTCCGTTCCGTCCAGGACCACGTCGTACGGCTTCAGGACGTCGAGGGCGTTCTCGCTCGTCAGGCGCTCTTCGTACGGAACGACCCGGACCCCAGGGTTGAGCGCCTCGAGGCGTTCCTTCGCCACCTTGAGCTTCGGACGGCCGACATCGCCCGTCGTGTACAGGACCTGGCGCTGCAGGTTCGAAAGATCGACCGCATCAAAGTCGACCAGGCCGATCTCCCCGACCCCGGCCGCCGCGAGGTACAACGCGGCGGGCGCGCCCAGCCCCCCGGCCCCGACCAGCAGGACCTTCGCGCGCCGGAGCTTCTTCTGGCCGGCCACGCCGACCTCGGGCAGGAGTAGGTGGCGGCTGTACCGACGCAGCTCCGCCGAGGTGAACGCGGCGGCGGCGGGGGTTTCGGGCCGATCGCGGGTCCGATGGAAGGCTGGAGTGGCTTTGGCCTGAGAGCCTCCAGCGATCGCCGGGACGATCGAGACGACGTCCCCGTCCTTGACGGGTGTCGCGTCCTTCTTGAGGTAGCGAACGTCCTCGTCGTTCAGGTAGAGCGTAACGAAGCTTCGAAGCCGCCCGTCCTGAGCGAACAGATGGCGTTGGAGTCCCGGGTGCATCTCGGCCAAGCGGCGCACGAGACCCCCTACCGTCGTTCCTTCGACCGCGACCTCGGGTTGCCCTCCGGCGAACGGACGCAGAGGAGTGGGGACCTGGATCTTGACGTGGGCCATCGTTCCTTCCTCGCGTCGAGCCTAATAGGCTCTCGGTAACCCCTCGGTGAGCGTCGTTCGAGGGCCGCTCCGAGCGTCCACGCTCAGGAGTACTTCTCGGAACTCGGCGGAGTCCGGGTCGAGTTCGAACGCCCGGGTCTCACCCACAGCGCTCGAGGTCACCGCGAGCACGAGGTAACTGTACCAGGGCCAGGCGTGTTGCTGGTCGAAGAGCGACGGGCGAGCGGGGTGGTCGGGGTGGGAGTGGTAGAATCCGGCGACGACCTGCCCGGTGCCGTCGAGCTGGCGCTCGGCCGCCCGCAGCTCTTCGGGTCGCAGGAGGAACCTACGTCGACGCTCACCTTCGAATTCGTTCGCCGCGGGGACGGCCTTCACAATCACCCGAGGTCCGGCGTCTTCGGGACGATCGAGTGGCGCGATGAGGAAACCGCAGCACTCGTCCGGGTACGTCGCCCGGGCGTGGCCGCCCATCGTGTCGAGGAGCGCACCGGAGATCCGCACGGCCCTCATACGTAGTCTCCCGGGGTCCCGTGGCCCGCGTCCGGCAGAATCGTGACGATCACCGCTCCCCGCGCAGCCCGGCCTACCGTGACCGCGGCCAAGACGGCCGCGGCGGAGGACATTCCGACCGAGAGGCCCTCCTCGCTGGAGAGACGCGCGCGCATCTCGGCGGTCTCCTCCGTCTCGACCCGGATCGTTCGGTCCACGACCCGGGCGTCGTAGGTCGACGGGCGGAGCGCCGTCGGGAGGTGCTTCAGCCCCTCGAGTCCGTGAATAGGCCCGGAGGGCTCCACGCCCACCACCTCCAGGTTGGGTCGCTGCTCCTTGAGATACCGGCCCGCGCCCGAGATCGTTCCCCCGGTCCCCACGCCGGCGACGAAGTGGGTGACGCGCCCGAGGGACTGACGCCAGATCTCGGGTCCCGTGGAGCGGTAGTGGGCTTCGGGGTTCGCCGGGTTATTGTATTGGTCGGGATAGAAATACCGAGCCGGGTCGGCGGCCGCTCGCCGCCGCGCTTCGCGCTGGGCCCCATCCGTGCCGTCGAGCGGGTCGGTCAGCACGACCCTGGCCCCATAGCTCGCGATCCGCGCGAGCCGCTCCGGATGCGCATTACGCGGCAGGCAGAGCTCGACCGGGAACCCGAGCCGCGCACCCAGGAACGCGTACGAGACGGCGGTGTTCCCGCTGGACGCGTCGATGAGAGTGCGGCCACCCGCGAGAGATCCGTCGGTCAGAGCTCGCTGGACGATGAGCGCCGCGGCCCGGTCTTTGACCGAACCCGTCGGGTTGAGAAACTCGAGCTTGGCGAACAATTCGAACCCTCCTCCGCGGTCAGCCGCGATCCGGGAAAGCGGGCGGAGCGGCGTATCTCCCACCGAAGGGAACGTCCGGCGGTTCGCCGTCGCCCGCTCGCTCGATTGGCTCGGAACGGGCGCTGCGTCGGTGCCTACCGCAGCTGGATCAGATGCGTACACCGCATCCCTCCGTGTCCGATAGAATCCTCGAGGTCGACGCCGATCTGGCCGAGCAGCTCCTCGGTAAGGTGCTTGTCGAACACTTCGCAAAGGAGGTACGGGTGGGAGAGGGCGCTGTGACGGAAGACGCAGTTGGTCCGGACCACCCGGATCTGGCCGTCCGGCATCTCTTGGGCCGAGCACTGGAACCCCATCCGGTTGAGCACCGCGACGAGATTGCGGGTCCGTTCCGGCCCACTGATCCCTTTCGGGACCTCCTTCGCCACCTTGCGTGCCATGCGACGGGCCGCCTCCGCGAAGAGGGCGCTGACAAAACCCTCGCCTTCCCGGGCGAGAAGTTCGTCGACCACGGTGTCGAGGATCAGGTCGTACTGTTTCGGGAACAGGTCCTGGGCCTGGCCGGTGAGCACATACCTCTTCCGCGGTCGGCCGACGCCTTCGCGCCGGAACGACGGAACGACGAGACCGCGCTCCTCCATCCGGTCGAGATGGCCTCGTGCGGCGCTCTCCTGGATCCCGAGCGTCTTGGAGAGGTCCCGCGCGGTTCGCGGGGCGACCGCGAGCTCCTCGAGGATTCGGCCGCGCGTGCCTTCCGGCAGACCGGCCGGCGATTCGGTCAACCTCGTCCGTGCGGCCACCATCGGTGCCTGGCATTTACACACCACGCCATGCTTAAATAACGGTATCGGCTCGTATCCGGTCGAGTCTCATGGCGGCTGAGCCGACGCACCACACGCTCGTCGTCGAGGGTCTGCGCGTTGAGGTGGCGGGAAAGGAGATCCTCAAGGGGGTTGACCTCTCGCTCAAGGAGGGCGAGCTGACCGCCCTCATGGGGCCGAACGGGTCGGGCAAGAGCACTCTCGCGTACGCGCTGATGGGTCACCCGAAATACAAGGTGACGAAGGGGCGAGCGCTCCTGGACGGCCAGGACCTCCTGAAACTAACGGTCGACCAGCGAGCCCGGGCCGGATTATTCCTCGGCTTTCAGTACCCCCAGGAGGTCGCCGGGCTCTCGCTCTCGAAATTCCTGTGGACCTCGTACATGCAACGGCACACGGCTCAGACCGCCGATACCGCCGGGTTCGACCGGGACCTGAAAGCCCACCTCGGGTACCTCGAGATGGACGAGTCGCTCTTGAAGCGCTCCCTCAACGAGGGGTTCTCCGGCGGAGAAAAGAAGCGGGTGGAGGTCCTTCAGATGGCCACGCTCAAGCCGGTCTTTGCGATCCTCGACGAGCCGGACTCCGGCCTCGACATCGATGCGGTGCGCGCGGTCGGGGAGACCGTCGCGAAGCTCCACCGACCCGACGCCGGCATCCTGGTCATCACGCACTACCAGCGAATTCTGAAGTACCTGAAACCGGACCGCGTCCACGTGATGGTCGATGGGGCCATCGCGCTCTCGGGGGGACGGGAGCTTGCCGTGGAGCTCGAATCGAAGGGGTACGACTTTGTCCGCCTCCTCGGTGCCCCCGGGGCAAGCACCTAAGCGGCCTCGGGCTGTTCGGACCCGGAGGACCCGAGCCGCCATGGACGTCGAACGGATCCGGCAGGACTTCCCGATCCTTTCCCGTTCCTTTGAGGGCCGGCCGCTGGTCTACCTCGACTCCGCGGCGACCTCGCAGAAGCCTCGTTCGGTGATCGAGGCGGAGGCTCGATTCTACTCCGAAACGAACGCGAACGTCCACAGAGGGGTCTACGCCCTCAGCGTCGAGGCGACCGACGCTTACGAGGCGGCCCGCGAACGGGTAGCCCGGTTCCTGCACGCTCGGGATGCTCAAAGCGTCGTGTTCGCCCGGGGGACGACCGAAGCGATCAACCTGGTCGCGACCAGCCTCGGCCGCGCGCGCCTTCAGCGCGGAGACCGGGTCATCACCACCGTGATGGAGCACCACTCGAACATCGTCCCATGGCATCTCTTGAGGGAGTACTCCGGGACGGAGCTCGAATTCGTCGGAGTGGACGACGACGGGAAGCTGAAGCTCGACGACCTCGACCGGCTCCTGACGCGGCGCACGAAGGTCGTCGCCGTGACCCACGTCTCGAACGTGCTCGGTACGGTGAACCCGGTCCGCGAGATCGCCGAGCGAGCGCACGCGGTCGGGGCCCTGGTCGTGGTCGACGCCGCGCAGTCCGCGCCGCACCGGCCCATCGACGTCGAGGCGCTCGGCGCCGATTTCCTTGCCTTCTCGGGTCACAAGACCCTCGGTCCGATGGGGATCGGGGTGCTCTGGGGTCGTCCGGAACTCCTGGAAGCGCTGCCGCCCGCACAGGGCGGAGGGGAGATGATCCGGGAGGTCCGTCAGGGCCGAGTCACCTACGCCGACGCGCCCGCCAAGTTCGAAGCGGGGACCCCGAACGTGGGCGGTGCGGTCGCCCTCTCGGTGGGGCTCGACTACCTCGAGCGGGTCGGCTGGGATGACCTTCGGGCCCATGAGCTCAAGCTGCAGCGTCGGTCGCTTCGCCTCGCGAAGGAGCGGTTTGGAGAGGCGCTCCGCATCTTCGGGCCGCAGGATCCCGAAGAACGCGAAGCGGTCGTCTCGTTCAGCATGGCGGGCATGCACCCCCACGACGTCGCGAGCCTGCTCGACGCGCGCGGGGTTTGCGTGCGGGCGGGCCACCATTGCGCCCAGCCGCTCATGGAGCGGCTCGGCGTCGCCGCCCTCACCCGGGCGAGCCCGTACCTGTACAACACGGAAGCCGAGGTGGACCTTCTGTTCGACGCATTGAGCGAGGCCGCCCAACTCTTCCGGGCACCGACCGCCCCACGACCCTCGGTCTCGTGAGAGCGGTCCCGGCCGCTTCGAAGAGGGAGCCGGCTTCGACACGGTGTAGCGGGGCCGCCGACATGGACTGGCCATCCACGAGGTTTCTCGAGCCGCAGGCCGATGTCGCCGCCCGGGCTACCTCGTATTTAAATACACCGGGGTGATGGAATTACCCGAGGACATCATGGCGCCCGCGAGTGAGATCACCCCCCTCGACTACACCCGGTACGATTTCAAGGACCCCGAGACGTACCGCCTGCGGATCGCGAAGGGCCTCTCACGAGAGGTCGTCGAGCAGATCTCCCGGTTCAAGACCGAGCCGGACTGGATGCTCGAGTACCGTCTTCGAGCCTACGACCACTTCGTCGACCGCCCCATGCCCGATTGGGGTCCGAGTCTCGCGGACATCGATTTCGACGGCTACACCTACTATGCGAACCCGATGCTGGAGGGAGAGACGAAGCGCAAGTGGGAGGACCTGCCCGCCGACATCAAGAACACGTTCGAGCGGCTCGGCATCCCGAAGGCCGAGCGCGAGTACTTCGGAGGCGTTGGCGCCCAGTACGACAGCGGCACCGTCTATCACAAGATCCGCGCGGACCTTTCTGCGAAGGGCGTCATCTTCTGCGACACTGACACGGCGGTCAAGGAGCACCCCGAGATCGTCCGCAAGTACTTCGGAAAGATCGTACCCTACAACGACAACAAGTTCTCCGCCCTCAACAGCGCGGTCTGGTCGGGCGGTAGCTTTGTTTACATCCCGCCCGGGGTCGACGCGGGCATCCCGCTCCAGGCGTACTTCCGGATCAACGCGAAGAACGTCGGCCAGTTCGAGCGCACGCTGATCATCGCCGACAAGGGCGCGAAGGTCCACTACATCGAAGGCTGCACGGCGCCGGTCTATTCCACCGACTCCCTCCATGCCGCGGTCGTCGAGGTCGTGGCCGAACCGTACGCGAAGGTTCGCTACACGACCGTCCAGAACTGGTCGAAGAATGTCTACAACCTCGTGACCAAGCGTGCGGTCGCCTACGAGAACGCGTTGGTCGAGTGGGTCGACGGCAACATGGGCTCGAAGGTCACGATGAAGTACCCGTCGGTCTACCTCAAGGGCCGCGGCGCGCGCGCCGACATCCTCTCGGTCGCGTTCGCGAGCCAGGGCCAGATCATCGACTCGGGAGCGAAGGCGGTCCATTCCGCGCCCGACACCTCGAGCAAGATCATCGCGAAGTCGATCGCGATCCGGGGCGGCCAGACGAGCTATCGAGGCCTGCTGCACGTCGCCCCCGGCGCGACCGGCGTCAAGGCGGCGGTCCGCTGCGACGCGCTGCTTCCCGACGAAGAGGGCCGGTCCGACACGTACCCCTACAACGAGATCCACGAAGAGGACGCGACCATCACGCACGAAGCGGTCGTCGGGAAGATCGGCGAGGAGCAGATCTTCTACCTGATGAGCCGCGGCCTCAACGAGTCGGACGCGATCCACCTCATCCTGATGGGGTTCCTGGCCGAGTTCGCGAAGGAGCTCCCGGTCGACTACGCCCTCGAATTGAATCGGCTCATCCAGATGGAGATGGCCGGCGCGGTCGGGTAGACCGTCCCGCCTGCGGGGCGCTCGCGTCCAACGCGAGCGGGCGTCGTTCCTGAGGTTCAGCGGAGCTTCGTATCGAACCGCCACTCGGGGGCCGCCTCGGTCCCCGAGACGGTCAGCGACGGCAACGCGGGGTAGGCCCCGGGCGTCCACTGCACCTCTCGGCCCTCCCAGCGGGCCGCGAGGGTCGGGCGGAGGATCTCCCGGAGGCCCTCGACCGGGGAGCGCTCGAGGACGTAGGAGAGGAACCCCTCGCCGATCATCCGGACGGCCTCGGCTTCCCCCATGCCGCGGGACTCGAGGTAGAACACCTTCTCCGGGTCGACCGGGGCGACCGAGGTCGAATGGGTCGCCTTCACATCGCGGCAGAGGATCTCGAGGATCGGGATCGTGTCGGACCGGGCCCCTCGGGAGAGCAGCATCGCGTGCTCGGAGACGTAGGCGATCGTCTTGCGGGCCGAGTGCTCGATCCGGACCAGCCCCCGGCTCATCCCTCGGGCCTCATCGGTGAACACGCCGCGCGTGACCGACTGGCAATGGGTGTCGGTCCCCGTGTGCGTGAAGTCGACGGAGCTGTCGAACGACTGGTTCTTCGCCCCGTAGAACGTCTGAAGGTCGTCCACCTTCGAGCCCGAGCCGATCAGCGCGGACTGGTTGCGAAGCTTCGTGCGGAACCCGCCGAACCCGTTCCAGATCCAGGCGAGGCGGGAGCCTTCACCCGCGGTCGCCCCCCGCCGATAGATCGAGACCGTCTTCAGGTCCGGGGCATGGACCGTGAGGCAGACGACCTTGGCGTGCGCGGCGAGGTCGAAATCCGTGCCCGACGCATAGAGCCGCTGATGGTCGACCGGGCCGGGGGCGTTGTAGACCTCCTCCGTGAGGAGCAATTGGGCGCCCTCGCCGGCGCGGATCGAGCGGCGGACCGATAGCGCCTCGTGGGGTTGGGAGAGGAGGATGAGCTCCTGAACGCGGACGGGCAGGGTGACCCGGTCGGGGATCTCGAGTCGATAGCCTCGGTTGAGGAGCGTCGTGGCAAGGGCCGACAAGCGGTCGGTCGGGGTGTCCACGCCCCGAAGGAATTGGGCGACCTCCGAGTCCCCCGCGGCCCACACCTCCGATAGCGTTCGGACCCGCACCCCCACGTCGGCCAGGGCCTTCGGCACCTCGACCCGCGTCCCCGAGGCATCGTGGACGATCCGGACGGCGCCCTCGAGCGAAGGGGGAAGCTCGACCGCTTGCCCGGCGGCCTCCGGATTGAGGTCGGTCAGGTCGACGCCCGAGAAGTACCCGTAGCCGCGGTAGAGCGGATTGGGCTCGAGCGGCAGCTCCCGGAAGCGCTCGAATGACTCCTCCCTCGCTCGACCGAACGAGTCCGGGTCGGCGAGCGACCGAGAGAGGTTTTGCACCTGCTCCGGCGAGAGCCATTCCCGGTACTGAGGGACCGCAGACGCCATCGAATTTACACACTCAAATGTGTTTATAAGTTATGTGAGGGGAAGGCGAGGTTCCGACCGGGGTAACTCCGGCCTCGGAGCCGAGGGCCCTCGATAAATACCGCGGCCCGATTCGTGAGGTCCAAGAGGGTCCCATGGCCTACGACATGTACCAGGAGGTCATCCTTCAGCACTATCGCACCCCCCGGAACTTCGGTCCGCTCGAAGGCGCGAACCGCGTCGGGGAGGAATCGAACCCGCTGTGCGGTGACCACATCACGCTGCGCCTCAAGGTCGACCCGGTCACCCAGAAAATCGACCAGATTCGGTTCCAGGGGGACGGCTGCGCCATCAGCGTCGCCAGCACCTCGATGCTCACCGAGAAGGTCGCCGGCCTTACGGTCGACGAGGCCGGCCAGCTCACCCGGGACGACGTGATGAAGCTTCTCGGGATCCCGTTATCCCCGGTGCGCGTGAAATGTGCGTTGACCGGTTTCGCCGCGCTCGGCCGCGCGCTGCATCCCGAGCTTTCCTCTCCGGCTCCGTGAACCCGCCCGGTCTCGCCGAGGGTCGACGGCCGGACCCAGGTGCGTGAACTCGATGGTCGTGGTCGATCCGGACATCTGTGTCCTCTGCGGACTGTGCACCGGAGTGTGCCCACCGAACGCGATGGAGCTCACCCCGAACCGGCTCGAAGTGCTCTCGAACTGCACCGACTGCGGTTGGTGCGTTCCGTACTGCCCGGTCGGGGCGATCTCGGGTGGTAGGCCGGTCCCTCGCCGTGGCCGCAGAACGACCTAGCCCCGGTAGCGACTCGTCCCCGAATCTGGAACCTACACTCGGTCGGCCCTGGCGTGGATCGGGCAAGGCTTCTTCAATCGACAGAGCCGGCATTTTTCCCGCGGGACCGGGGGGATCGGCTTCTGCATCCGCCCGTACTTGCGTCGCGGCATCGGAGGGGGAGCGGAGCGCAACCCCAACGCGCATTTCAGGCTGACGCGAGGCCCGGCATTCGGAGGCGCCGGTCGTCTGCCTTTTGTGCGCCGTTGCTCCACGGGGAACGTGCCCCCGCTGAAGGGACGAGCGTCCGTCGAAGGAACGACCCGCTTCCGGGACCGAAGCGTGCACGACCGCCGCCTTCCCCTCGAGCACTTTCGGCTCGCGCCGGGAGGGCTCTGGCTTTCTTCCCTGGGACTCGGGACGTACATCGGGCCCCCCGACGGCCCGACCGACCTCGCGGTCGAGCAGGCGGTCACCGTCTGCCTGACCTCGGGCCGGGTGAACGTTCTCGACACCGCCATCAACTACCGCTCTCAGCGGGCCGAGCGAAGCATCGGCCGGGCCCTCGCCCACCTCACCGAGGCGGGCGAGATCGGCCGGGAAGAGGTGTTCGTCGCGTCCAAGAACGGATACTTCGCCCCCGACGCGGAGTCCCGGACCCC
>Ga0187815_10001466_pt1 | contig 11169 bp, 10 predicted proteins | sample NC_S_5_FD_132962 | JGI IMG/M metagenome (GOLD analysis project Ga0187815, IMG submission 132962) | Wetland sediment microbial communities from Neuse River Estuary, North Carolina, USA - ASW-S_5 | ecosystem: Environmental > Aquatic > Freshwater > Wetlands > Sediment | place: USA: North Carolina...
GAGGTCAAGAAGGATGCGGACGGCATGGCCGAGCAGCAGAAGGTGTTCATGCAGGCCAACATGGGCAAGCTTCAGGCCGCCAGCATGGACCCGGCCACGATCCAGAACCAGGCGCAGATGACCACCGCCATGTTCGCCGCGAACCAGAACAACCAGGCCACCCAGCCGGCCCAGCTCGCCGAGCAGCACCTCGACCCCATCCATCAGGCCGCCTGGAACGACCTCAACGGCGTGGACAAGCAGGCGGTGGACAGCGGCAACAGCTGGCAGAGCAAGTACAGCGCCTGCGGCAAGCTGCCGAGCTTCATGGAGACCGGTTGCGAGAAGACCGTGCAGCACAAAGCCCAGTCCGACGCCGACGACTACGCCAAGAAGCGTGCCCCCATCGTGGACAAGTACTTCGTTGACCTCGGGCCCGCCTGGAACCAGTACGTAGCCGACGTGCACAAGAGCCTGGCGAACGTGAAGCTCACGGTGCCGGGCAACGCGGATCCGAACGACCTGCATACCCGGATCTTCATCATGGTCAACCAGGGCCAGCGCCTGCAGATGGCCCAGAGCGCCATCGAGAAGGCGAGCGCCGCCGAATGCCCCGACGACCTCCTGAGCGACATGCAGAAGGACTACGGCGGTGTCTGCGCCGGCGAGGGCTGCTGATAGCAGCGGCGCATGAGACACGGGACGACACTGGCGCTGTGCCTCCTCGCGCTGCCCGTGAGTCCGGCGGCGCTGTCCGCCCCCGAGGAGATCCAGGTCTACCTGGACGACCTCGTGGGCACCGGCAACTTCGGCACCGATGTGCACAACAACTACGTGTTCTCCGGCAGTTCGACGCCCGACTACCCGGGTGCCGAGGCGCCGGACCATGTCTACCGCCTCACGCCCGAGTTCTATTACGGTCTCTCCGACACCTTGGAGCTGGGGCTCTACGTGCTCACCACCCGCCAGCCCGGACGCGATCCCACCTTCGACGGCTCCAAGGTCCGGATCAAGTTCATCGCACCTCATGACGAGGAAGCGGGTTCCTTCTGGGGTGCGAACCTGGAGATCGGCGAAACGAGCTTGAGGGTCTCGCCCCAGCCCTGGGGCACGGAGCTCAAGGGCATCTACGGCTACCGCTGGTCCCGCTGGCTTTTTGCGGTCAACACCAATCTCGACTGGACCGGAAGCTCGGCTTTCGCCGGACCGACGTCCCTGGACGTGGACAGCAAGCTCGCCTACCTGACCGACGGCGGCTACCAACTGGGTTTCGAGAGCTACAACGAGCTGGGCGAGCTGTCCCATCCCGGGCATCTCTCGGAGGACAGCGAGGTGCTCTACGGGGTGCTCGACACCGATCTCGGCAAACGCATGGATCTCGACGCCGGCATCGGACGCGGACTCACCACTGCCTCGGACCGGTGGGTGCTGAAATTCATCCTGGGTTTTCACTTCTAGGTGGCGCATGCGGATACTGGATACCGAGCGGCTCGTCTTGAGCCAGCTGACCCCCGGGGATGCGCCCTTCATCCTGGAGCTCGTGAACGAGCCTGACTGGCTGCGCTTCATCGGTGACCGGAATGTGCACGACCTGGACGGTGCCCGCGCCTACATAGAGAAGGTGAGGGCGGAGATGTACGCCCGACGTGGCTTCGGTCTTTATAAGGTGTCCCTGAAGAGCGATGGTGTCCCCGTGGGCATGTGTGGGCTCCTGAAGCGCGACAACCTCCCCGATGTGGACATCGGCTTCGCCTTCCTGGCGCGGCACCGCGGCCGGGGCTATGCCCGTGAAGCGGCCCGGGCCAGCCTCGACCACGGCCGCCGCGACTATGGCCTCAAGCGCATCCTCGCCATCACCGATCCAGAGAACGTGAGCTCCATCCGCTTGCTGGAGCGACTCGGCTTCCGCTTCGTGGAGCGGCTCCATCTCGAGGGTCACGGCGGGGACAGCAACCTCTACGAACAGCTAGCTTGAGGCTGACGGCGGGACTTCCGGTTCAACCCCGGTGACGTTGGTGCGTTGATACAGGGGCAGTCGCCTCTGCGACGTACGCAAGGGGATAAGGATGAAGAGGCTCGATGCACGTCCCAGCATGAGTCTGGGACTCGGGTTCCTGTGTGCTGCGGTGCTGTTCGCCGCCACGGGCAGTGATGCGGAAGCGGGTTTTTTCCGTCATCGCGACAAGCCCGCCGACAGCGGTCCCAACTGTGACGCCTTGGTTCCGGCCCTCGCCTCCGGCTACGGTGCGGATGGACCCTATGCCATGGACCAGCAGTCCGTAGATAACCCCGCTTATGGGCGCAAGCCCGTGGAAGTGTTCTTGCCCCGGGGCGCTGCCGGCAAACAGCCGGTGGTCTTCTTCTCCCACGGCTTCGGCCCCGGCGAATGGCAGACCTACGCTGATCTCATCCGCCACATGGTTAGTCGTGGTTACATCGTGGTTTTCTCCAGTTACCCGGAACTGCGTGCCAGCAACGAGGAACGTTACGCCGCCCTGTGGGCCGGATTCGAAGCGGCGGCGGCCGTGGACGGCGCGCGCATGGACTTGAGCCGCGTCGGTTTCGCAGGCCATTCCTTCGGTGGCGGGGCGACGCCGGCCATGGCCTACAAGGGATTGGTGCAGCAGGGCTGGGGCAGACAGGGGGCCTTCCTGCTGGAACTGGCCCCCTGGTATTCCTACGGCATAAGCACCGCCCAGCTGCAGGCGCTACCTGCCGATGCGGTGCAGCTCACCGAGACCTATGACCAGGACAGCGTGAACGACCACCGCATGGGCATCGATCTCTATGACAGCGCACAGCTGCCTTCCCGCTACTACCTCATGGTGCGTTCGCTCACGGTGGACGGCTGCACGCTGACCTCCGAGCACGATACGCCGGGCCGCAGTCCCTCCCTGCGCCTGAAGCAGTACGCGGTCTTTCGCCCCTTCGATGCGCTCGCCGACTACGCTTTTACGGGTTCCGCCGCCGCGCATTCTGCGCTCGTCGCCATGGGTTCGGCCGCGGACACGGGCGCTTATCAGCCGCTGCAGGCGGAGGCTGCCCCCCAGCCGGTGGAACCGGAGGGCCATTACAAATGGGCCTGGAGCGACCCTAAGAACCCTCGTCGCTAAGGGCGAGGGGGCCGAGATCTTTAAGTCTCTGATCCACAAAGGCTTATTTTTTCTTGAATTTGACTAAACGGTCAACTATACTTTCCGGCATCTTGATGTGAAGTGTCATGGGAAGAGTCAGCGACGCACGCGAGAGATTGCTGGAAGCGGCCAACACGTTGACCTGGAAGCTCGGGTACAACGCGGTGACCGTGGACGCCATCTGCGAGCATGCGGGCGTGAAGAAAGGCAGCTTCTACCATTACTTCGAATCCAAGGCGGCCTTGAGCAAGGCGGCCATCGAGGAGTGGTGGCAGACCAAGAGCCGTCCGGTCCTGGACAAGGCTTTCTCTGTCACGAATCCGCCCCTGGAACGTCTTAAGCTTTACTACGCAGCGCTCTATGAGCTCCAGGTGCAGCGCCAGAAGGCCGGCGAGCAGGTGCTCGGGTGCCTGGGGTTCAGTGTCGCCATGGGCCGCGACAGCGTGGACCCGGAAGTGTGGGAGACCACGGAGCACGTGTTGCAGCGCAAGCGCCGTTACTTCGAGAGCGCCATCCGCGACGCCGCGGACGCGGGCCTTATCGACGTGCCGGACGTGGAGGCCTCAGTGCAGGCGGTGTACTCGCTGTTCGAGGGCGCCTGGGCCCGGGCCCGCATCCAGAACAGCCCGGAGCCGCTGGTGGGGCTCTACGAACAGACCTTGCGGCTGCTCGGGGCCGCCCAAGCTGCGACAGCGAGATCGCAGGTCGCCTGAGAGTTAACACCGGTTTTTTTTGACCATAAGTTGACCAAACGGTCAACTAATTGAAATATCCCAGGAGATGGCCATGGCTAACGAGACGCAGCAGAACGCCCCTACCCCCGCCCCCCGCAACGAGAAGCGCCGGCGCGCGCTCCTGGGTCTCGCCGGGCTCTTCGCCGTCGCGGCCGTGGCCTATGGGATCTATTGGGCCGTGTCCGGCCGCTACCACCAGAGCACCGACGACGCCTACGTGGCCGGCAACGCCGTGCCGGTGATGGCGGAAGCCCAGGGCACGGTGACCGCCATCCTCGCCGACGAGACGAGCGAGGTGCAGGAGGGCCAGGTGCTGGTGCGCTTGGACGACTCCGATGCCAAGGTGGCGCTGCAGGAGGCGGAGGCCAAGCTCGCCTCCACCGTGCGCCACGTGGAGGAGCTCTACGCCACCGAGAAGCAGCTGGACGCCAAGACGGCTTCCCAGCAGGCGGCCCTGGCCCTGGCCCGCTCCGACTATGCGCGCCATGAGAACCTCAACAAGCGCGGCTACTTCTCCGCGAGCGCGCTGGAGCACAGCGCCACCTCCGTGACCATCGACGAGCACAACGTGGTGGAGGCCGAGCAGTCGCTCGCCGCCGTGCGCGCCCAGCTCGCCAACACCGACCTCATGGACCATCCGGACGTGAAGCTCGCCGCCGCCGCCGTGCGTGCCGCCTACCTCGACCTGCAGCGCATGACCGTGGTGGCGCCGGTGTCGGGCTACGTGGCCAAGCGCGGCGTGCAGATCGGCCAGCGCGTGGACGCCAACAGCGCGCTGATGGTGGTGGTGCCCCTCGACCAGATCTGGGTGGACGCCAACTTCAAGGAGTCCCAGCTGGACCGCATCCGTCCCGGTGAGCCCGTGGACCTGCACTCCGACCTCTACGGCAGCGGCGTGACCTTCCACGGCACCGTGGCGGGCGTGGATGCCGGCACCGGCAGCGCCTTCGCGCTCCTGCCGGCCCAGAACGCCACCGGCAACTGGATCAAGGTGGTGCAGCGCGTGCCGGTGCGGGTGCGTCTCGCGGCCTCCGACATCGAGCACCATCCTCTGCGCATCGGCCTCTCCATGGTGGCGGACGTGGACACCCGCGCCGCGGGTGAGGGTCCGGCCGTGGCCCAGGCGGACGATCCTAAGTACGTGACCCCGGTCTATGACCGGCGTCTCGCGGGCGCCGACGAGCTCATCGCCCGGATCATCCGCGCCAACGCCGTGGGCGGCGCGCCGCTCGTGGCGACGACCAGCAAGCCGGACGGCCGCCGTGACCGGTAACCAGGCTCCCATCACCGGGTTCAGCCTAATCCTGCTGACGGTGGGGGTATCGCTCGCGGTGTTCATGAACATCCTCGATACCTCCATCGCCAACGTGGCGATCCCCACCATCGCGGGCGACCTCGCCATCAGCCCCAACCAGGGCACCTGGGTGATCACCTCGTTCACCGTGAGCCTCGCCATCTCCCTGCCGCTCTCGGGCTGGATGGCGCGGCGCTTCGGCGAGGTGAAGCTGTTCCTCTGGACCACGGGCCTGTTCGCGCTCCTGTCGCTCGCCTGCGGCCTGGCGCCGAACCTGGCGAGCCTGGTGCTGCTGCGAGTGCTGCAGGGTGCCGTGGCCGGCCCCATGATCCCGCTCTCCCAGAGCCTGCTCATGCACAACTACCCGCCGGAGAAGCATGGCACCGCGCTCTCCATCTGGAGCATGACCGCGGTGGTGGCGCCGGTGCTGGGGCCGCTGCTCGGCGGCTGGATCACCGATAACTACAGCTGGCCCTGGGTGTTCTATATCAACGTGCCCATCGGCGTCGTGTCGGTGTGGATCACCTGGCGCCTCTTGCGCGGCCGGGAGACGGAGACCGAGCGGCGGCCCATCGACCGGGTGGGCTTAGGCTTGCTCGCTATCGGCGTAGCGTCGCTGCAGATCCTGCTCGACAAGGGCAACGAACTCGACTGGTTCAGTTCCACCACCATCCAGGTGCTGGCGGTGGTCTCGGTGGTGTTCCTGGCCTTCTTCGTGGCCTGGGAGCTCACCGAGCAGCATCCCATCGTGGACCTGACCTTGTTCCGGCAGCGCAACATGACCGTCGGCACCCTCGCCATCACCCTGGGTTATCTCACCTATTTCGCCAACGTGGTGGTGTTCCCCCTGTGGCTGCAGACTGAGATGGGCTACACCGCCACCGAGGCGGGCATCGCCTCCGCGCCCATCGGCGTGCTGGCGGTGGTGGTGGCCCCCTGCATGGGCTGGCTCATGAAGCGGGTGGACTTGAGGGTGCTGGTCACCGTCTCCTTCGCCACCTTCGCGGCGGTGTCCCTCTGGAACGCGCGCTTCACCACCGATGTCACCGTGGGGCAGCTCATGCTGCCGCGCCTCGTGTTCGGCGCCGCCATGCCGCTGTTCTTCGTGCCGCTCATGACCATGGCCTTCTCGGGACTGCCGCCGCAGCGGGTGGCGGGCGCCTCGGGCCTGCTCAACTTCCTGCGCATGCTGGGGGCGGGTTTCGGCACCTCCCTCGGCATCTCCCTCTGGGACCGGCGCGAGGCCCTGCACGACGCGCGCCTCTCGGAGGTGGTTAGCCTCGATCACGGCCAGTTCGCGGCGCTGCATGCGCTCGGCGCGAACGCCACCCAAAGCGCGGCCGAGCTCGCCCAAGCCGTGCAGCGCCAGGCCTTCATGCAGGCAACCGACGACTTCGCCTGGCTCACGGGCGGCATCTACCTCGCGCTCATCGCGGTCATCTGGCTCGCGCGGCGCAATGCGCCCGCGGCCGGCGCCGTGGCCGACGCGGGCCACTGAGGACGAAAGTCGGGGTGACGGCGGTGCGATGCCCCGCCACCCCGGGTACATGAAGGAGGCCCTTCCTATGCGCCACAGCACCGGGTTCATGCATACCGAACCGTCCGTCCGCCACCTGAGTACGGAGGTAGACGGCTTGCGGCTCTTCTACCGCGAGGCGGGAGCGGCGGACGCGCCGGTGCTGCTGTTGCTGCACGGCTATCCCTCGTCCAGCCACTATTTCCGCCGCCTCATGCCCTTGCTCGCGGGCCGCTATCGCCTGATTGCGCCGGATCTCCCCGGCTTCGGCTGCAGCGACGCGCCGGGACACGAGTCCTGGACCTACAGCTTCGACCACCTGGCCGAAGTGCTGGAAGGCTTCGTCGCCAAGCTCGGGCTCAGGCGCTACGCCCTCTATATGTTCGACTACGGGGCGCCCGTGGGCATGCGCCTGGCGCTCGCCCACCCCGAGCGGGTCACCGCCATCATCAGCCAGAACGGCAACCTGTATCGCGAGGGCCTGGGGCCGGGTTGGATGCTTTGGGAGGAATATTGGCGGGCGCCGAACGCGGCGAACCGTGCCGCCATGCGCGCACTGCTCTCGCCTGCGCGGCTGAAACAGCTCTATCTCACCGGTGTCCGGGATCCCGCACTCGTGGCGCCCGAAGCCTGGCTGCTGCACGACGCGCTGCTGGCACGGCCGGGCAACGACGAGATCCAGCTCGACTTGTTCCTGGATTACGGCCGCAACGTGGAGTCCTATCCCGCCTACCAGTCCTACCTGCGCACCTACCAGCCGCCGCTGCTGGCGGTCTGGGGCCGGCACGACCCCGTGTTCCTGCCGGCCGGGGCGGAGGCTTTCCGCCGCGACCTGCCGGAGGCCGAGGTGCATTTTCTGGAGGCGGGCCATTTCGCCCTGGAGACCGAGGCGGAGGCGGTGGCTGTGCTCATCTGTGTGTTCCTCGGCCAGACGCTGTCTGCTGAGGCCAGGCCGCCGCTGCTGGGCGCGGAGACGACGCAAGCAGCGTGACGGCCCGCGCCTGCGGTCATTTGTCGATGATTGAGGCCGGTGTAGCTGAGGTTAAGATGGGCATCATGAGAGAACTGCGTCTCCCCGCTATTTTCGAACCCGCCGTCGACGCTGCACCTTACGTGCCTCGACCCCAGTCCAGTCACCGGGTGAAGTTCGCATTCCGCGTGGATTTCAACAACGGCGGTCACGTGCAGGGTGAGGATTTTCTGCTGGATATAGAGGGCGATACGGTCACACCCGCGCGGCTTGCCGAGATGATCGTCTCGGCCATGAACCTGCTGCGGGCTGGTCCGGTGACCATACGCGCCATGCAGGTGGTGCCGCGTGGTGCCCACCAGGATTCTGCCTAGACCCGAGCACACCATGCGCAAGGGATCCGCCCTGCTCGCCGCACTCGCCGCCGCGCTCATGCTGGCGGTGGCCATGGGCATCGGCCGCTTCGCGTTCACGCCCCTCCTGCCCATGATGCAGAAGGATCAGGGCTTGAGCCTCACCCTCGGCGGCTGGCTCGCCACTTCCAACTACCTGGGTTACTTCCTGGGCGCTTACACCGCGACGTGGCTGCGCGCATCGCCCGGGAAGATCGTCTCCCTCTCGCTGCTCGCCACCGCGGCGCTGACGGCCGCCATGGCGTTCACGGAACTGCCCGTCATCTGGATCCTGCTGCGCGGCCTCGCGGGGGTGGCGAGCGCCTGGGTGCTGGTGTTCGCCTCCGCCTGGGCGCTGCACCGGCTCGCGTCGGCCGGCACGCCGGGCCTGCGCGGGCTGCTCTTCAGCGGCGTGGGACTCGGGATCATGCTGGCGGGACTGCTCTGCATGCTGTTCCTCGGTTGGGGCTGGTCCGCGGAGCGTTCCTGGTTTGCCCTGGGCGTGGCGGCCCTGCTCCTGAGCCTCCTCGCCCTGCCGGTTTTCGGTGCGGATGGAGCGTCTGCGGTCGCGGCGAGTGCCGGCCCGCGCCTCGTCGCCGATCCGCGGCAGGTGCTCGGCACCGCGCTCGCCTACGGCGTGTTCGGTTTCGGCTACATCATCCCCGCCACCTTCCTGCCCGCCATGGCGAAGCAGCGCCTTCACGATCCTGCGCTCTTCGGCTGGGCTTGGCCCGTGTTCGGTCTCGCCGCGCTCGTCTCCACCCTGCTGGCAGGCCGCCTCATGTTGCGCTACTCCAACCGCCGCGTCTGGGGCCTGAGCCACCTCGTCATGGGGGCGGGGGTCATCGTCCCGGTGCTGCTGCAGGGGCTCGCCGGCATCCTGCTGGCGGCGCTGTGCGTGGGCGGCACCTTCATGGTGATCACCTCCGCCGGCATCCAGGAGGCGCGCCGTCTGGCGCCCCATGATCCCTCGCGGCTCATGGCCCGGTTCACCGCCGCCTTCGCCATCGGCCAGATCCTGGGGCCGCTGTGCGTGAGCCTGCTGCCCAAGGGCTCCGGCAGCCTCACGACCCTGCTCGTCGCCGCCGCGGCGCTGCTGTTGGCGAGCGGGGGCGGGCTCCTGCTGCGGGATGCGGACTAGGCTGTGGCAAGGACGGCGTGGGTGAGTAGCTGATAAAGTGAAAACTTGAAGTGGGGACTTATGTCCCAAAAATACTGTGTCGAACGGTGTATTATTCATGGACGACTTGAAGGCTTGCAGGGATGGCAACGACGCGTGATGGGTTGCGCCCGACATGGAGCCGAGCCATGAGCGAGACAGGAAGTCTGCATATCCTCCACGTGGAAGACGATCCGGCGCACGCTGAGCTGGTGCGTCGCGCGCTGCAGAAATCCGGGTTGGATTGCGACATCCGGCTCGTCATGTCCCGCGACGAATACCTGGACGCCCTCGATGCGGAACGCCCGGATGTGATCCTCTCCGATACCCGCGGCGTGGACTTCGAGGGCCTAGAGGCCCTGCGCCATGCCCGCCGCCGCAGCCGGCGCGTGCCTTTCCTGTTCGTCTCCAGCTCCACCGACGACAAGCACATCGCGCGCCTCAGGGCGGAGGGCGCCACCGACTTCGTGCGCAAGGCCGAGCTCGGCAGCCTGGCTTCGGTCATACTGCGTGCCATGGAGCACTCCCGCGATCTCCCGTACGAGCCGGGGCCGGGCTACCTGCGCGGCATGGAGCGTCTGGTCATCGTGGTGCAGGAGCTGTCCCTGGCGCGCGACCTGCCCAGCGTGCAGGCCATCGTGCGCCACGCCGCGCGCGAGCTCACCGGCGCCGACGGCGCCACGTTCGTGCTGCGCGACGGCGACCAGTGCTTCTACGCCGACGAGGACGCCATCGCGCCGTTGTGGAAAGGCCAGCGCTTTCCCATGTCCGCCTGCATCAGCGGCTGGACCATGCTCAACCGCGAAGCGGCGGTGATCGAGGATATCTACGCCGATCCGCGCGTCCCCCACGACGCCTATCGCCCCACCTTCGTGAAGAGCCTGGCGATGGTGCCGATCCGCACCCTCGACCCTGTCGGCGCCATTGGCAACTACTGGGCAGAGCATCACATGCCCACGGCCGATGAGGTCAAGCTACTGCGGGCGCTCGCCGACACCACCGCGGTGGCGTTGGAGAACGTGCGAGTGTACGCGGACCTGGAGCACCGGGTGCGGGACCGCACCGCCGAGCTCGAGGCCTTGAATAAGGAACTCGAGGCCTTCAGCTATTCCGTGTCCCACGACCTGCGCGGTCCGCTGCGCAGCATCGGCGGTTTCAGCCAGCTCGTGGTGGAGGACTACGCCGACAAGCTGGACGACAACGGCAAGCGCTTCCTGGGCTACATCAGCGGCGCTACCAAGCGCATGTCCGAACTCATCGACGACCTGCTGGGCCTGTCCCGGGTGAGCCGTGCGCCCCTCAAGATCCAGACGGTGCGTCTGGATGCCCTGGCTCTCGAAGTCGGGGCCGAGCTGCAGAACCGGGAGCCGGAGCGGCGCTGCCGGGTCAAGGTCGAACCGGACCTCGCCGCCGAGGGCGATGCGCGGCTGCTCAAGATCGTGTTCGAGAACCTCATGGGCAACGCCTGGAAGTTCACCTCGAGACGGGACGATGCCGAGATCAGGGTCGGCAAGCACGAGCAGCAGGGCATCACCGCCTTCTTCGTGCAGGACAACGGCGCCGGCTTCGACATGGCGCACGCCCAGAAGCTCTACACCCCCTTCCACCGCCTGCACGCGGAGAACGAATTCCCCGGTACCGGCATCGGTCTCGCCACCGTGCAGCGCATCGTCGCCCGCCACGGGGGGCGCATCTGGGCCGAGGCGGAGGAGGGCAAGGGCGCGACCTTCTATTTCAGCCTGCACGAGACGCGCTGAGCCAAGCCTGGCGCTGCAGTAGAATCCCCCCCATGCTCGACCGGGGGAGCGCCATCGCCACCATCATCCGCCTGCCGCTCCTGGCGGCGTTCCTCGCGCTCGCGGGCTGTGCCAGCCAGCCCGGGATGATCCTCGCCGGTCCCCCCGCCGATCCCACGGACCTGCCGTTCAGCGCCTTCCTCAAAGCCTCGGACGCGGACTATTTCTGGCTGTCGGTGCCACCCACCAGCAGCC
>Ga0187815_10001467_pt1 | contig 11168 bp, 11 predicted proteins | sample NC_S_5_FD_132962 | JGI IMG/M metagenome (GOLD analysis project Ga0187815, IMG submission 132962) | Wetland sediment microbial communities from Neuse River Estuary, North Carolina, USA - ASW-S_5 | ecosystem: Environmental > Aquatic > Freshwater > Wetlands > Sediment | place: USA: North Carolina...
ATTCACTAATCACCAATCACCACTCACCGTATTTGCGCCTTTTGTTTTGGCTCTTGCTTTTGTGGCGTGGGTGTCTCGCCCGCGTGTTTTCGCGGGAGGCAAGCCCTTTGGGAGTGCGGTGGCTTGCCACCGCTTTAGCGGCAGCTTCGACTGAGAGGAAATCCAACTGGCCGGCGCGTGCTTCGGCGGCATTGAAGTTCGGTTCGTTAGTGTGGAAGCGCGGGCCTTTCAGCCCGCGAGATAGATGGCGAATTGAAACAGAAGTTGCGAAATGCAGTGCGACGAACTCTTAATCTAGGCGCGTGTGCACGGACTGAGCATAGGAAAATTCGCCTATTCAGCAGACGAAAGCGCCTCAGCGGAAGTCCGTACCACCAATTAAGTAATCCCGCTGGATTGTTCGCAAAGCCCTGATTTTGCTGGACGAAACGGCGGTTCGCAGCATGGCAATGAAATTGCCCAAAACGGACTTGGAGAGCGGCGATTTCGCTGCAAGGAGTCAGACATGGATGCTGCATTCGATATGCTGTCGTGCGATCTGAGCGAACCCATTCTGATACCGCTGAGTCAGGACGATCCCGCCCAAGTAACTCAAACCGCTAATGGACTGTATCTCGTAAACTGCTCTGTTGAAGAACAAGACACACAAGACGATTGGACCGACATCACCTGATCCCGCCAGGGCTACGCGAGTTCCCTGTGCCCGCGAGATTTGATGTTTTCGAAAGATTGCCGGATGGTCGACCAATGTGGATCGCGTCGTTCGAATCGCTTGAAGAGGCCAAAGCACATTTGAGGGAAGTTACACGCCATGCGGTTGGAGATTGCTTCATTTACTCGGAAGAGAAAGGAATCATCGAATTCGTCGTGCACACGTGTACCGATTCCACGTTGCAGTGACGCGCTCACACGGCGCTAAGACGTCTTCGTTGGGTTTATGGCCGCCGCCATTTGCGCGGGGCTTCAGCCCCGCGAAATAGATGGCGAATTGAAAAGGGCTTTGGCTTTAGTCCTGGGATTGTGTTCGATGTAGGCAGGCGCGCCGCCTGTTGTTCCCGGCCAGGTTTGTAGCTCACGTCTTCAGACGTGAGGCTTTTTGCTTTCTCTCTTCGCTCGTCACCAAACACGATTCGCCCAATCCTCGCCGCTTTGGTGTCTCTTCTTCTCGCGGCGGGTGGCCCATCCTGTATTCAAACGGGGATTCGTTGTCGCGCACCGGGGCGCACGATACCATCACGCCCATTTCACGATGGAGTATCTTTTGCGGGTGCCCAACCCTCGGTTTGTGAGGGTGGGGCCTTTGGTTTCGACCGTGTCCCACCGCACTCAAACGCATCTATGGGCTCGGCCACCTGCACTTCATTATCCTTCAGTTGCTATGCCTTTGAAGAAGATGACCGCCGACGAGTCCCGAATCACGGGTTACGAGTCACGAGTCACGCCGTTTCTGCCAAAATTCGGCGTTTTAAGTGCGCTTAGCTTAAAGGCAGGAATCATGTTGTGCCGATGAGGATCGGCATCCCCAGCGAGCCGAGCGAGGCCACGCGTCACTGCCCTGCCAGTGCTTTTTCGCCTTCCTCTGTGTCTCGGTGTCTCTGTGGCAGATTTGGGCTTGCCGTTTGCCCAAAATTCCGCGTTTCAAGTGCATTTAGCTTTACCGTTGAGAATAGAGATGCAGCAGGTTTTTCCTCGCCTTTTGTTCGCTTCGCCGGTGTTCGTTCCGGCTCTCTACGAGCGGCGCTATTCGTTCTCGGTCCGGCCTGTCACGATTGTCGGCGACGCGTCTGCCGCTGCGGGAGGGCTCTTCCGGTTGCGTGCTTTCCAGGCGTGGTAGGCAGCCGGCATGAGTGACACAACTATAACAATCGCAATGACATAATGGATTTTCTTGTCGATATTCGGCACCGTGCGGCCCAGTGTGTATCCGAGCAGGATCATGCTCCACACCCAAAGGAAGCCGCCGCATATGTCGTACAGAAAGTAATGGAGATACGTCATCCGGGCAGCACCCGCTACCGGCGGGCAGAACGTCCGTATGATCGGAACGAATCGCGCCAGGATAATTGTCTTGCCGCCGTAGTGCTCGTAAAACTCATGAGCCTGCTGGAGATGCCGCTTCTTGAAGAACCGCGAATCCTTTCGCCGGTACAGGCCTTCGCCCGCCTTCCGCCCGATCAAATAGCCAAGCTGATCGCCCGCAATCGCGCACAGTGTGACCAGCGTAAGTAGCGTCGCTACTTTCAGTTGCCCCGCTCCCGCGAAGACGCCTGCAGTCACCAGCAGGGAATCGCCCGGTAGAAAAAAGCCGACGAACATCCCTGTCTCGACAAACACCACTGTGCAAACGAGCAGCGTCCCGCCCCACTCGATAAGTCCCCGCACATTATAGATTTGCGAGAGGAGATGCCTCAGCTCGTTCATTCTTCAGCTTTCGTTTTCGCGCAGTCGCGCAATTTGCAAGCATAACAGAAATCGAACCGCCCCACCGCCAGCTTCGATTCCCATCTTGATGTAGTGAGCACTCTGTCGTGCCGAATCCTGCAAAACCTTAGATATCTGTAGCTTCCGGCGAGGATGAATTCGGGTTTGTCGATGCAGCCGCAGCTACGCCAGCCGATTCCGGCGTTTCAAGAGGGGGTTGAAGTGACGGCTTCGCCGACGGCGGAATCTGACTCTCCCTCGGTTTGGCGAGCTCGACCGCGCGGAAGATAGCGTCAATTATGAAACGTAACTCGTCCCCCGTAGCGTGAATCGCGTTCTCGGATTCGCGAACCGCCTTTTCGTGCTCTTCGATCGCAAGTCCTGCAGCATGAATGGCTTTCCTGGCGCGGCTGAGATAGCTCGTCATCGTGACCGCGTCCAGGAAAACCAGAATTGCCGTCCAGATCACCACGTCGGCAAAACCAGGGTGGAAAATATAAAACACGAGCCATCCGATCAGCAGCGCAGCCGCCGAAGACCACAAAAGCGTCGCGACCCTTTGCCTGCGGTCCACTTCCCAAAATATCTCCGGAAAGTAGTGACGCAGGTAAAGATCACGTGCGTTCACTTCCCTTGGGTACTCCGCCAGCCAGTCAGGATCATTCAAATGAAACAGTGTCCACAAGTCGGCGCGCAGGAATGCGATTGCCGCGAGGACGTGTCCGGCCAGGTAGCACCCCCCAGCCAGGAATAGTGTTGCCGCCCATTTTGGCGGATGGTACGGCCCAAACATTTCGCTAACTCGTTCGAGATTCAGCTTCCCCGAGACTATTCCGATGCCGAGGAATAGCCCGCCAGGCAGCGCGTGCCAGAAAATGTCCCGCAGCGCACCAAGAACTTGCGCTGTTGCGCCGGATTGATGTTGTACTGCCATCCTGTCGGGCAGCGTACAGCCACCAGGCAACGAGCGTCAAGACGGAACGAAAACCGAGACGTCGGCTGCGTGCGACCCCACGAAAACGCCCTCGGCCGCTTGCACCCCGGGGAATGCCCAATCGCAGCGCGGCCTGAAACTGTTTCTTGCAATTCATCTGCGATTCAGGTTGGCGAGAGCGCGACTTGCCGAACGTGCGATAGAATCGTGCCGCACGCGGAGGACGGAATTGCGAGAAGGCAAAAGTCTGGCGCGAGTGGTCAGCAGCCAAATAGTGCACGAAGGGCTGGTGTTCGGGGTGCGTCGCGACCGGGTGATCGAGCCCCATGGCGTCGAAGTGATGCGCGAGGTTGTGACGCATCCGGGATCGGTGGTAGTGCTGCCGGTGTTTCCCGACGACCGCATCCTGTTGATCCGACAGTACAGGCATGTTGCGGGAGATTACCTGTGGGAACTTGTTGCCGGGCGCAAGGATGAAGGCGAGACGTTTGTCGAGGGAGCGCAACGCGAACTGGAGGAGGAGACGGGGTACCAAGCTAAGAAGTTTACCCAGATTTTGGAAATTTTCCCCAGCCCCGGGTTTGTCGCAGAGAAAATGGCGATTTTCGTAGCGGAAGGACTGACAAAGGGAAAAGCGAGACCTGAGGAAGACGAAAAGATCACGCAGCGGATCCTAAGTTTGAGTGACGCGGAGAAGTGGATCCGGAGCGGGAAGATACGCGACGGAAAGTCTGTCGCAGGAATCTTATTTTTTTCCAAGTTTCTGAGCCGGAAGAAGACGCGGCACTAACCGGGAAGGGGATGCGCAGCAAAGCGAAAATGTCTTTTCTACTCTGGTCTCCCGTGCCTCGTTAGCGCCCTCGTGCGCTATACTTTTCTCGCTCAGTCATGCCCATCAACACCATCATTGTCGACGACGAGCGTCCCGCCCGCGATGAGCTGACTTTCCTTCTCAAGAGTTTCCCCGAGGTCAATATTGTTGGGCAGGGAAAGAACGGCCTCGAAGCCGTGTCGCTAATCAAGGAACACAGCCCTGACCTGGTTTTTCTCGACGTGCAAATGCCCGGCCTGGATGGCTTCGGCGTAATCAAGAAGTTAGCCGAGCGCAAGCTCCGCGTGCCGCAAATCGTCTTCGCGACCGCCTATGACCATTACGCCTTGCAGGCCTTCGAGGTGAACGCGGTGGATTACGTGCTGAAACCCTTCGACAAGCCTCGCATCGCCAAAGCCATTCAGCGCGCCAAGAAAATGCTGGAAGCCAACACATCGGCCGTCGAACGCCTTGAAACGCTGGTCGGGCAACTCGCCACGCCGCCTGCAAAGCCGCCGCGCACGCGCATCCTGGTCAAGTCGCAATCGCGCATGTTCTTGGTCGACGCGGATGACATCATTTATGTCAGCACCCAGGACGGAACGATTACGGTGGTTGCGCGCGATGCAGAAGGCGTGTCGAACTATCGCACAATTGAGGAATTGGCGGCTTCACTCGACGCGGACATTTTCTGGCGCCCGCACCGCTCCTACCTCGTCAACATAAACCAAATCAAGGAAGTGGTTCCCTGGTTCAAGTCAAGCTACCTGCTGAAAATGAAGGACAAGCGCGAGACCGAGATCCCTGTTTCTCGCGCGCAAACCAAGCGTCTGCGCGAGCTTTTCAAGCTGTAGCTTTACTTCCACGACGCGCTGCCGCAGAGTCTTCGAGTCCGTCGCATGCCTGTGAGCGCGTAATAATCGCCATTTCTCCTGCGTATCTGTTAGTGTGCTCAAAGTTAGTGTGCTGAGAATTCCGCGGGTCTAGAGGCTCGAGGAGATTCCACATTGTCTTCGCCGGCGAGTGCCGTGCGCGTTTCGTCGCCACCCTTGCGGATTGAGGGGCTGTTCAAGCGGTTCGGCCCAGTGACTGCTGTTGATGGCGTCACGCTCGAACTGCGCAGTGGAGAGTGCCTCGGGCTTCTCGGGCCCAACGGCGCCGGCAAAAGCACACTGATTCGCAGCATCGTTGGTCGCGTGATTCCCGATGCTGGAAGCATCTTGGTTTTCGGGGCACCTGCCGATTCGATGGCTGCGCGCCAATCGCTTGGGTGGGTCCCGCAGGAACTGGCGCTTTATCCCCGGCTTACTTGCCGAGAGAACCTGCAAGCGTTCGGACGGTACCACGGTCTCGGCGGAGAAGCGCTTGGGCTGGCTGTCGAGCGATGTCTTGGCTGGTCAACGCTCGCCGACCGTTCTGGCGAGCTGGTGAAAAACCTGTCGGGCGGAATGAGGCGCCGCCTCAACTTGGCCGCTGGCCTCATTCACGCTCCGAGACTGATGTTGATGGATGAGCCCACCGTTGGCGTCGATCCGCAGTCGCGTAATCACATCTTCGAGATGATTGAAAAGCTGCGCGACGAGGGCATGTCGATCATTTACACCACGCACTACATGGAGGAAGCGGAGCGCTTGTGCGACCGCATCGCGATCATCGACTATGGCAAGATCATCGCGCAAGGGACACACGCCGAACTCGTGCAAAGTGCGTTTGGCTCGCGCAGCGAAGTGCACGCGCGTTTTGCGGGAGCGGACGAACGCATCGCCGCCTGGGTCGCTGAACGCGGCGGGCGCGCGGTGGATGGCACGGCCCAATTCACGGTCGAGCACCCGACTGAGATTGCCGCCCTTCTGGAATCCTCCGCCAAGGCTGGACTCCAACTTGTCGACGTTTCCCTCCGCAGACCAAACCTCGAATCCGTCTTCCTCCAGTTGACGGGAAGGGAGTTGCGCGATTGATTTCCCCCATCGTTCGAACCGCCACTGTGTCTCTGCGCCGCGACCGTGGCGCCCTCGCTCTGAGTTTCATTCTGCCGGTCGTGTTCTTCACTATTTTCGCCGTTATCTTCGGCGGACGCCGCGACACCACCCCCAAGGTCACCGTGCTCGTCGTGGATGAAGATCACACTGGCGCCTCGCAACGGCTCCTTCAGGGACTGAAGCAAGAAGGTTCGCTGGTGGTAAAGACTCGGCCTAACCCGGTGAAGGGCGCTGAGCAGCCGGAATACACCGCTGCGACTGCCGAGATTGCAGTCAGGGAGGGATCTGCGCCGGTGGCCATGATCATTCCCCATGGTTTCGGCGAAAACCCAGTTGCATTCGGCCCGCCGGACGCTAATCGCGCCAAAATCCAGCTTCTCGAAGACAGCAGCGACGCGATCGCGCCACAGATCATCATAGGTATGCTCCAGAAGGTCGCCATGACCTCGATGCCCGACCTGATGGCGGAGCAGGGCTCGAAGTACCTCGATCAGCTTGCTGGCGGACTCACGCGCGACCAGCGCAATCGGATCGACCAAGCGATCGGTTATCTGCGCGAGCGGGAAGAGAGCAGCACCGCCGCCTCCCGCCCCGACAGCGAAGGAATCATCGCAGTCACCGCCCGGGCGGTCGTCGGCGAGAACAAGAACAATCCCATGGTCTCGTTCTACGCTGCGGCGATTGGAGTGATGTTCCTCCTTTTCACGGCTAGCGGCTCGGCCGGCGCCTTGCTCGACGAAGCTGAGAGCGGCACGCTCGACCGGGTGCTCAGTTCGCATGTGAACATGACTTCGCTGATGTTGGGCAAACTCGCCTTCAATTCGCTGCTTGCGTTCTCGCAACTCCTGCTGATGTTCCTTTGGGGCTGGGCGGTGTTCAGGCTCGATTTCTGGACGCACGTCCCTGGGTTTATCGTGATGGGAATCTGCACGGCCGTGGCAGTCGCGGCGTTCGGGATGTTACTGGCCAGCATCTGCCGGACACGCGCGCAACTTGGTGCGCTCTCCACCCTCGTCATTCTGGTTATGTCCTCCATCGGCGGAAGCATGTTCCCGCGCTTCCTCATGCCGGCAGCGATGCAGAAGGCAGGTTTGCTGACCATTAATGCCTGGGCCATCGACGGGTTCACAAAAATCTTCTGGCGAGACGAGCCACTCTTCCATCTCTGGCCGCAGGTCCTGGTTCTCGTGGGAATTGCTGTGGTGCTCTTCACCATCGCCCGCAGAGTGGCACGGCGGTGGGAATTCGCTTAGTCCCTCTACGTTCGTGGATGTGGCCGCGAAGAACTACAATGGGCTGGCATCGGCGATAACCCGCAGGATCAACTGGCTCCCGCGCTCGATTTTGACGTTCTTCTTCGTCGCCTCAACCGTCGAGCCCCGCGCTGCATCGGTACCTTCCGTCAGCGTCAAACCATTGATCCCGACTACGCCCTTGCTTCCCCCATCCAACGCAGGATTTCGTGGCGCAGTTCCCGGCGCCGCTGCGGTAGGCGTGTCGGCTGGTTCCGGCCGCGGCGGCGGGAATCCAGAGCGCCGGCTGCCGCCGCTCGCGACCTGCGACGCTGCTGCGGCCGCCTGTGAGTACGACCCTGCTGTTTCGTCCTCCTGCGCTGGAGGCAAACCGCCGTAGCCGATCGCTTGCAGGGTCAACTGAAGCGGTATCTCCCCGCCGCCTTTCAGCACAACGCGATCGAACGCCATTCCCAATTGCGATTTCGCCTGATTTTTCGAATGAGCCTTCACCGACGTGACGTGCCCTACGATTCTCGCCCCACTTGCTATGGCCACTTTTCCGTGCGACAAAACAGCCATCGTCGTCTTTGCCACGATGGCATCGCCGGCTTTCGCCTTCTTAGCGTCAACCGTCTTCTCCAGCACGGCGCAAATCGTGGTTCCAGGAGCAAGCTGGCTCGCCGCATCCGCGCTTTGTGCTGGCGCCGCCTGGCCCAGCGCAGCGGGAGCGAGAAATACGCACGCGAAGATGCCGCTTGCGCTCAATAGCCAGGAAGCTAATCGGAATGGAAGGGCCCGGGGCATGCCGCGCGCTCCTTGCATTTCAGGATCGCTCTTTACCGCAAATTCTGCGCCCCAGCAGAAATGGCGTCAATCCGTTTTTCGCAGAATCGAAAGCTAAGTCTCTCTCGCTTTTCCCCGATGGCCCCAACCGGGCAGCCGCCGGGCAGGGAAGCGCGAGAGGCCGCTCAATAGTTCAGGTGGAGATTGAGCATGTGCCAATTCAGCAAGAAGAAGATATACCCGATGCAGGCGACGAGGAGTAGCGTATTCCAGATTCGCGTCCATATCCAGACCGAATTCGCCGCCCACGAGTAAATGCAGTAACAGATGGATACGAACGAGCCAATCAGTCCGATGAGCCCGACCACTTGTAACAAGTGTAGCCGCCCGTCGAAGTGCTCGCTCAGTCCTTCGATATCGTTCTGCAGCGACATTCCCCAGGCCACGAACAGCCCAATAAACACGAGATTCACGACGCACACGATCCTCATCACCATTCGTAGCCGTCGATACGACGCCGAGAGCAGCAGTCGCTGGTTATAGTGCCGTCGCATGATGGCGCTGATTGGCCAGAAGAGAAGCGTCAGCGCGAAAATGACAATCGCAAAGATCATTGCGAACTCATTCAACTTGTCGTTTTTCTGTCCGGGAGCGCGCTGCGCCACAATAAATGCAAAGTCGAATGCCATGACCTCGCGCCCGTTCCAACCCTTCTTGAATCCGACGTGTTCCTGCCCGTGGACTTCGCGAAACACCATCGGCGCGATCTCTTCGAAATGTTTTGGATTGCCCGCAAAATCGTTCAGTCCCGACACGCTGATCGTCCCGTCCGAATTCGACGTGACTTTGCTTTCGGACAGCAACGCGGTTATCGCAGCGATATTCGTCTGTGAGCGCCGGCTGCTCCAGTATGTGCCCGCGAGCGAACGTATATCGCGAGCCGAGCTGGCAACCTTCTGCGCAGCGGGCGGAGTATACGGGAAATAGCGGTCCATGAAGTGTTCCCAAAGCGCGTCGCGAACCGAGAGTTCTCCCTTGCCCGCGCTGTTGAAGGACACGAACAGCCCAATGTTGTCGTCAACCATCAGGAACATGTCGCTGTGGAACCATTGGGTGTCGCCGCCGTGCCCAATGCTCCTGCGGCCGTTCAGCGACTGCTCGTAAAATCCATACGCGCCGCCATTCAGCTCCGGCAGGTTCGTCCACAAACGCGAATGCATGAGCTGCGCCGTCTCGGGCTTGAGGATGCGCGCGCCGTTGTACTCGCCATTTTGTAGATGCGCGATCATCCAGTGCGACATATCGTCCGCCGTCGTCGACACGCTTCCCGCCGGCCACGGCTGCACGAACTCGAATCCCTTCGGCTCGTCTGATGCTTTCTGGTATCCGTTCGACATCATCGCCTTCAAGTTGTCGGGCAGCGGTTGCCGAAAAGTCGTGCGGCTCATTCCTAGCGGCTGAAATATATTCTTCTCGACGTAATCATCGAACGGGATGCCCGAAACTCGTTGAACGACATACCCGGCTAGACTCGCGGCATAATTCGAGTAAGCGGGCGTCGTGCCGGGGGGAAAGATTTCCCGAGGCAGGTGGATTCGCAGGTATTGGTCCAGCGGTCGCATGTCGGAAGCATGTGCGACGAACAGGTCTTTCAGTGTTTCCTGAAATCCCGGCGTGTGGCTCATGATGTCTTTCAGCGTGATAGGCTCGCCAAACCTGGCCGGAATTTTGTAATCGATGTAATCGTTCACATCGCGGTTCAGGTCGAGTTTCCCCTGCTCCATGAGCTGCATCACAGCCGTCCACGTGAACGTCTTCGAAATCGACCCCGGTCGAAACAGCGTTGCATCCACTGTCACCGGCTTCCTGGCTTTCACGTCCGCGTAGCCGTAGCCCTTCTCGAAAAGAATTTTCCCATCCTTCACCACGCAGATCACCGCGCCCGCAACGTCCGCTTGCTGCAGCTCGATGGGAATGAATCCGCCAAAAAAGGACTCCAGATCCTCTTTCGTCAATTGTGCGGCGCCCGGCTGCGTTGTCGCCGCAGCCTCCGGACGTGCTGTCCTCTTGTGCGCCGGATTTGTCTCCTTCGGGATTTGCGCCCAAGTGGAAGTCGCAATCGAGGTCGCGATCAGAAGCCCGCCGATGAGGACAGCGACGTAAAGCCAACTCGTTTTCTTCATGAGGTCACCTGAAGCATTCAAGCGCCCCGGATTCTATACCAAACCCTCCCAGTGCTTCGGTATCTTGGTTCAACGCCTCCTTTCCGCTGAGAATCTCAGAGATTTCTTCAGGTCCTCTATGACTTCATACACGATCGGACACGTGGATGTGCGCCCGATCATACTCATCGTACGGCTCACAAAATCCGGCGCGTAGAAGTACGGATATCCGCTGCAGTCGGCCGGACGATCCTCGTACACGCTGCAGCGGTTTTCTTTCAGAAACGGACAGGGCGTCGTGCGCGTTTGCCAAGGATTTTCGTCCCCGCGTTCCCCCGGCTCCAGGTATTTCTCGACGAATTGTTGAGGCTCGATTCCGAGACGCCGGGCCAGGCGGCTAACCTCCTCTTCGCTGAACGTCGGCCTTACCTCCCTGCAGCAATTGGCGCAGGTGGTGCAGTCAATTCCGGCCCACACTCGCCGAGTAATCTCAAAGACCCGCCTGTCGATCTCTTCTGGCTCCAACTCGCACCGGCCCTTGAGAAACTCGCGGAATCTCCAGTTCTCATCCTCTTTTTCCTCGGCCAGCTTTCGTATTTGGACCAGATCGAAGCCCATATGCGTCGAGAATGCAGATTCCCGAGTGTCGATGTAAGAACGTTTCTTTCCCGCCGCGACATTGTACCGCCGCCGCGTCATACACGAATGGTGGCTTCCTGCCGGTATATTCGCTTCTGCCGTTTTCGGCGCTGGTTCGTAGGGTCTTTGCTGTTTCCGCTCTTCACTCCCCATTGGTCCTTGACTGACGCCGCAAGCCTGCCGCCATATTCTGCGCTGATTCCG
>Ga0187815_10001469_pt1 | contig 11164 bp, 7 predicted proteins | sample NC_S_5_FD_132962 | JGI IMG/M metagenome (GOLD analysis project Ga0187815, IMG submission 132962) | Wetland sediment microbial communities from Neuse River Estuary, North Carolina, USA - ASW-S_5 | ecosystem: Environmental > Aquatic > Freshwater > Wetlands > Sediment | place: USA: North Carolina...
CGGTCTTCACCACCGGCAGGCTGGCCAGCCCGGCGGCGGTGATCTCGACCGCCGACAGCCGCCTGGACAGCTCGGCGGGCGGGCCGCCGGCCGCACCAGCGTCTCCCGCCTGGCGCCGCAGCAGTTCCGCCTGCTCGCGCAGCTGCCGGTTCTTCATGTACAGGTCCACGAAGACCGCCACCTTCGCCCGCAGCACCCAGGGGTCGAACGGCTTGGCGATGTAGTCGACGGCGCCCGCGGCGTAGCCGCGGAACGCGTGGTCGGGCTCGGCGCCCGCCGCGGTGAGGAAGATGATCGGCACATCGTGGGTCCGGGCCCGGCGCTTGATGTGCGCCGCGGTCTCGAAGCCGTCCATGCCCGGCATCACCACGTCGAGCAGGATCACGGCGAACTCATCCGACAGCAGCGCCTTCAGCGCCGCCTCGCCGGAGCGGACGGGGACTAGCTGCTGGTTCAGCGACGAGAGGATGGCCTCGAGCGCGATCAGGTTCTCGGCGCGGTCGTCGACGAGGAGGATCTTTGCCTTTTGCGGCACCTCAGCCTCTCCCCTCGGTCCGGGGATGAGTTCGGCGTCGGCCGTCAGGCTGCGGCCGCCGTTCCAGCCAGCTGCGCATCAGGCCGATTAGATGAGATATGTCCACTGGCTTGGTGACATATTCAGACGCGCCAGACGTGATGGACTTCGCCCGGTCGCCTTTCATGGCCTTCGCGGTCACCGTGATGATCGGCAGGTCGGCGAACTCGGGGCGCCGCCTGATCGCCGCGGTGGTTGCGTAGCCGTCTAGTTCCGGCATCATGACGTCCATCAATACCAGGGCGATATCGCCCTCGCGGTCCAGGATCTCCATGCCTTGCCGGCCGTTTTCCGCGTACCGGATCTGCGCGCCGTACCGTTCGAACACGCTGGTCAGCGCGAACACGTTCCGCACGTCGTCGTCGACGATGAGGATCTTCGCCCCGTTCAGCGGGTCGTCCCCGGCAGACATCATGTCGAGGGCGAGGCCGTCCCCGGTGCCGGCTTGTGTTCTCCCGCGGCCGTTGGAGCCCGCCGCGCTGACCACCGGCCCGGCGGAAGCGTAGGCGCCCGCGGAGTCAGCCGCGCCCGTTCTGGATATCTCTTTCTTTTGATCTTCTCCCCAGGCGCCACGGCCAGGCAGGTAGAAGGTGAACGTGGAGCCGTGCCCGAGCCGGCTGGTGGCGTGAATCTCCCCGCTGAGCAGCCGGGCGATGTCCCGCGAGATGGACAGCCCGAGGCCGGTGCCGCCGTAGCCGCGCGAGGTGGTGCCGTCCGCCTGCTGGAAGGCGCCGAATATCAGGTCAAGCTTGTCCTCGGCGATGCCGATCCCCGTGTCGGCGACGGCGAACGCGATCACCGATTCCTCGTCCCGGAGCAGGCCGGTGAACCGGAGGGAGGGGTCGGCGGGCGAGACCCGCAGCGTCACCCCGCCGGTGGCGGTGAACTTCACCGCGTTGGACAGCAGGTTGCGCAGGATCTGCTGGAGCCGCTGCTCATCGGAGTAGATCAGCGCGGGGACGTCCGGGCTGACCTCGATCTCGAACGCGAGGCCCTTCTGCGCGACGGTCGGGCGGAACGTCGCGTCCACGTAGTCGAGCAGCGCGTCGAGCGCGATCGGCGCCGGGTGCACCTCCATCTTGCCGGCCTCGACCTTGGACAGGTCGAGGATGTCGTTGATCAGCTGCAACAGGCCCGAGCCGGCCTCGTGGATGGTCCTGGCGAACTCCACCTGCTTGCCTGTCAGGTTCCCGTCGAGGTTCTCCGACAGGAGCTTCGCCAGCACGAGCAGCGAGTTCAGCGGCGTGCGCAGCTCGTGTGACATGTTCGCGAGGAACTCCGACTTGTACTGCGAGGAGATCGCCAGCTGCTGCGCGCGCTCTTCGAGCGTGCGGCGGGCCTGGTCGATCTGGAAGTTCTGCACCTCGATCGCGCGGTTCTGCTTGGCGAGCAGGGCGGCCTTGTCCTCGAGTTCGGCGTTGGACCTGCGCAGCTCCGCCTGCTGGCGCTGCAGCTCGTCGGAACGCTCCTGCAGCTGGGTGGCGAGCCGCTGCGACTCGGTCAGCAGCACCTCGGTGCGGGAGTTGGCCATGATCGCGTTGATCGTGACGCCGATCGTCGGCACGAACCGGTCGAAGAACGACAGGTGCAGGTCGCTGAACCGGTGCAGCGAGGCGAGCTCGAGCACGCCAAGCACCTGGTCCTCGAAGACGATCGGCAGGACGGCCAGGTGCGTCGGCGCCGATTCACCGAGGCCCGAGCCGACCGTGACGTAACCGGGCGGGGCGTCCTCGACCAGGATCCGGACGCGGTCGAGCGCGGCCTGCCCGGCCAGCCCCTCGCCGAGCGAGAACTTGGTCATGCCGCTGCGGTGGAACCCGTAGGCGGCGATCCGCTCGAACCCGGCGCCCGGCGCGTCGGGGCCGCCGTCGGCGCCCGCCGCGGCCAGGTAGAAGGCGCCGTACTGGGCGGAGACAAGCGGGGTCAGCTCGCTCATGATCAGGCGCGCCACCTCGAGCGGGTCGCGGTGTCCCTGCATGAGCGACGACAGCCGCGCGAGGTTGGTGTTCAGCCAGTACTGCTCGCGGTTCGCCCTGGTCGTCTCCCGCAGGTTGGCGACCATCAGGTTGATGTTGTCCTTGAGCTCGGCGACCTCACCCCTGGCCTCGACGGTGATCGACTGGGTCAGGTCGCCCTCGGCGACGGCGCTGGCGACGCCGGCGATCGCGCGAACCTGGGTCGTCAGGTTGCTCGCCAGCCCGTTGACGGATTCGGTCAGCCGCTTCCATGTTCCCGACACGCCCTCGACCTCGGCCTGGCCGCCGAGGCGGCCCTCGGTGCCGACCTCGCGCGCCACGCGGGTGACCTCGTCGGCGAAGGCGGACAGCTGGTCGACCATCGTGTTGATCGTGGTCTTGAGCTCCAGGATCTCGCCGAGCGCGGCCACGTCGATCTTCTTCGACAGGTCGCCCTGGGCGACCGCGGTGGTGACCTGGGCGATGTTCCGGACCTGGCTGGTGAGGTTGCCTGCCATCGAGTTGACGTTGTCGGTGAGGTCCTTCCAGATCCCGGACACGCCCTTGACGTCGGCCTGACCGCCGAGGCGGCCCTCGGTGCCGACTTCGCGGGCCACGCGGGTGACCTCGTCGGCGAAGGCGGATAGCTGGTCGACCATCGTGTTCATGGTGGTCTTCAGCTCGCGGACTTCGCCCTGGGCGTCGACGGTGATCTTCTGGCTGAGGTCGCCCTGGGCGACCGCGGTGGCGACCTGGGCGATGTTCCGCACCTGGACCGTCAGGTTGCGGGCCATCCCGTTGACCGAGTCGGTCAGGTCCTCCCACACTCCCGAGACGCCCCGGACGTGCGCCTGGCCGCCGAGGCGGCCCTCGGTGCCGACCTCGCGGGCCACTCTTGTGACTTCATCGGCGAACGCGGACAGCTGGTCGACCATCGTGTTCACGGTCTGCTTCAGCTGGAGCATCTCGCCCTGGACGTCGACGGTGACCTTCCTGGTCAGGTCGCCGCGGGCGACCGCGGTGGTGACCATGGCGATGTCGCGGACTTGCTCGGCGCGCCGGGCGACCTCGTCGTTGAGGGCGGACAGTTCAGTGGCGACCGCATCCACGAGCGGCCAGATCTGGCCGAGGACCGAGTCCCTGCCGTCCTTGGCGTCTTGGCCGTCCTTGGTACGGCCGGGGGCTGGTGCGCCCGCGGGAGACTGCTGGGTGAAATCACCCTTGCTGAGGGCAAGCAGGGCGGCGCGCAGCGGTTCGAGGTCGCGGTCGGAATAGCGCGCCTCGCCGGACAGCGACGCCGAGGTCTTAATCATGTCGCCTCCGGTATTTCGTCGTCGGCGCGTCGTGAGAGTCGTCGTGAGGGGAGCATTGGCATTCCAAGTCTGTCACGATTAACTGGGGAAGCGGTCACCGATGGCGATGCGGCAGTCGCTTTCCGCGAGTTGAGCGTTGAGGGGATCGTGAGAACACGTGAGTGAATTCACGGACCGGATCCTGCTGGCTCCCGAGCCGGCGGCGGCGGCAGCGGCGAGGAGGTTCATCAGGCACAGTCTGCGCTCCTGGAAGGTATCCGCGCCCCACCATGCCGTCGACGACGCGGTGCTGCTGGCTAGCGAACTGGTCGCCAACGCGGTGCAGCACGCGGGGACGGGGGTTGAGGTCGGCTGCCGGCTGGTTGCGGGAGTCCTCGAGGTGACGGTCACCGACCAGCACCCGGCTCGCTCACTTCCCGATCCTGCGGGTTTCAAAGAAGATTTTTATTCCGAACGTGGCCGTGGTCTCACCCTACCGGCCGCCCTCGCCTCTTCATGGGGGGTGACCTACACGGGCGCTGCTAAAACGGTCTGGTTCCGGCTGCGCCTGTCGCCCTCGCGGTCGCACGATCTCGGGGTTGACCCGGCTCTCGAGCCGGGCCTTGAGCCGAGTTTCTGGCGGTCGCTCGAGGCGGGGCGCGAGCTCGCCAGGCTGGACTTCGATGAGCTGGTCCGGCACACCGTGGAGGCGGCGCGGGACGCGGTCGGCGCGGACGCGGCCTACGCCCTCGTCGCGGACGAGGAGGGCGAGCTGCGGGTGCGCGGCGCCGTCGGCGTGGCGGTGCCGGACGCGCTGACCGCGCCGCCGGGGACGATGCTGCTCAGCGGCGGCGCGATGGCGACTTCGGAGCTGTCGGTGCCGTTCCTCGTCGACGGGCGGGTCACGGGCGTGCTGGGGGTCGGGGCGGCCTCCCGCGGCACGTTCCGTGACGCTGACGAGCGGCGGCTGCAGCGGGTCGCGGACCGGGTGGCGATGGCGCTGGAGTGGCTGCGGTTGTCCGAGCTCGAACGGGTCCGCCGGGGGCGGGTGGCGTTCCTCGCCGAGGCGAGCGAGCTGCTGTCGAGCACGCTGGAGGCGCGCCAGGCGATCGCGCTCACCGCCCAGCTCATGGTTCCCCGGCTGGCCGCCTGGTGCGCGGTGTTCCTCGCCGGGCCGGCGGATTCGGCGGAGCTCGAGCCGGCCTATGTCTGGCATGAGGACGAGGCGAGGATCGACGTGCTGACGCGGCTGCTCAGCGAGATCCCGCCGCCCGCGTGGCCGTCGCGGCCGGCTGGCGGGGGCCTGGCGGCCGCGCTGTCCGGCGTGTCTGGCCTGTCGGGCCTGTCCGGCCTCCCGGGCGACGCGGCGCCGCTGTCCAGCGTGCCGGGAGTCGCCGCCGGGCACACCGCGCAGAGCTGGTCGCTCGCGGTCCCGCCGGGGGCCGGGCTCGAGGCGGTGCGGATGGCCGCGGACTCGGCGTGGTGGTTCCCGCTGACCGCCCGGGGCCGCGGGCTTGGCGCGGTGGTGATCGGCAGGCCGCGCGGGGATCGCCGGTGGCAGGACCCGCCGCCGCGCGAGGCGCTCGAGCTGGCCGAGGACCTGACCCGGCGGGCCGGGCTCGCGCTGGACAACGCGCGGCTGTACGAGCGGCAGCGGGCGACGTCCCGGGCGCTGCAGGACAGCCTGCTGCCACCCGCGCTCCCGGACATCCCGCGGGCCGAAGTGGCCGCCGAGTACCAGGCGGCGGGGGAGGCCAGCGACGTAGGGGGCGACTTCTACGACGTGTTCGCGGTCTCCGGCGGTGCCTCCACGTGGCGGTTCGCGATCGGCGACGTCTGCGGGACCGGCGCCGAGGCGGCGGCGGTCACCGGCCTGGCCAGGAACGCGCTGCGGATCCTCGCCGCCGAGGGGCACCCGATCGCGGCCGCGATGCGCCGGCTGAACGAGCTCATCCTCAGCGAGGGCCCGCGCGGCCGGTTCGTCACGCTGCTGCACGGCGAGATCACCGTGCCGCCCGCTCCCGGCCCGCTTGAGGTGTCCCTGGTGTGCGCCGGCCACCCGCCGCCGCTGCTGCTGCGGTCCGGGACGGAGTGGGTCCTGCCACAGCCGGCGGCCGAGTCGCAGCTGCTCCTCGGCGTCGAGGAAGGGACCTCCTTCGACACCCAGCACGTCCGGTTGTTCCCGGGAGACCTGCTGCTGTGTGTCACCAACGGGGTGACGGAGCGCCGCGACGACGAGGGGCGGCTGCTCGATGACGACGACGGCCTCCCCCGGCTGCTGGCCCACTGTCAGGGGTTCAGCGCCCGGGCGGTGGCCGCCAGGATCCAGCGCGCGGTCAGCGAGTTCGGTTCCGAGCCGCCGTCGGACGACATGGCCGTCCTGGTGATCCGCGCTACCGGCGGATGAGCCTCGCCAGCCAGCCGGCCAGCAGGGTTAGCGCCGCGGCGACGCAGAAGGACAGGATCGACGCCGACATCCAGCTGGCCGGGGTGAAGCCGATGTCGTGCCCGAACGAGGTCCACGCCGACGCCCACCAGGACACGTACCCCGGGTTGATGAGCTGGTAGGTGACGAATCCCGCGGCCCAGGGCAGCAGCATCAGCCAGCGGGAGCGGGCCGTCGCCGACAGGTCCCAGCTGCGGCCAGGCGTGGCGAAGTAGTCCGCGATCATCACCGCGGACATCGGCACGAACACCGAGCCGATCAGCGTCAGGAAGTTCTCGTAGTCGGCGATGTTGAACCAGAGCGCGCCCGCCGTGGTGAGCGCGGTGATCACGCCGGCCAGGATTCGCCTGTCCCACAGCGGCCGGAGGTTCTGCGTCGACACCGCGGTGGAGTAGACGTCGGCGAACGACTGGTCCAGCTCGCGCGCGGCCAGGATCGCGAAGCCGAGCGAGCCGAGCGGCAGGGCGATGAACGCGCCGTAGATCTGGTTCGGGTTCCCGTGCGCGACGGTGACCAGCGCGAGCAGCCCGATGACGTAGCACAGCACCTGGGTGAGGCTGTAGCCGGCCACCGCGCCGGTGAACGCCGCGCGGGAGCTGCGGGAGTGCCGCGTGTAGTCGGCGGCCAGCGGCGCGAACGAGATGGCGACGGCGACGACCGTGTCGGTGGCCGCCCAGTAGCCGGACCAGGTGCCGTGCGTGAAGGGGGGCAGCGGGTGGCGCAGCAGCTGGACGAACAGGTAGCACATCACGATGAGCACGGCGCCGGTGGCGTACTTGCGCAGCACCCGGATCGCGCCGAGCGGCCGGATGGTCAGAAGCGCGGTCGCTGTCCCGGCGATCAGCACGTATCCCCACTTCGGCAGCGCGGGCGCCACGGTGTGCGCCGCGGTCGCGATCGTCACCAGCTCGAAGATGCCCCAGCCGAAGCACTGCAGGATGTTCAGCGCGGTGGGCAGGTAAGACAGCCTGGCCCCGAACAGCCCGCGCAGCAACACCATGGCCGGCGCCCCGGTCTGGGCGCCGAGCACCCCGGTCAGCGCGAACGCCACGGTGCCGAGCACGGTGCCCGCCAGGGTGGCGGCCAGCGCGGCGGCCAGGGACAGCTCCGGGGTCCCCGCGCCATAGGGCTGAAGCACGAAAATCGCGCCGGTGAAGCCGAGGAGGCTGACGCCGAGGTTGCCCCACAGCCCGAACTGATCGAACAGGCTCAGCGCCTGCGGCACCGGCTCGGCGAGCGTCCGCCCGACCTCCGAGCGGCGGTCGCCGGCGACGGTGACGAAGGTGCTTTCGCTGGTACTGGCGGAATCGGCCGTTGTGGCCACGGCGGCCTCCCTACGCCGGAATTACCCGGACAGGTTCGGACGGTCGGTGGCGCGTGGGCCTCTCCCGCCGGTCCCGGCGACGGCCAGCCACCCTCTCAGCCCGGTCAGCCCGAGCTCCCGTGCGTATTCAGTTACGCCGATCTTAACCGCTGCCAGTCTTAACCGCTGCCGGCCGTACGCCAACGCTGCCGCCACCATGGCGCCGTGTTGCGCGCGCCCTGGACACGACATATCTTAATTTCTACCTAGACGGGTGAAGGGTGGGCGACGTGTCTGTCTGGTACACGGCCCGGACGATGGGCTGGTCGGCGAAGGCGGTGATCGCCACCGTGCTGCTCGCCGTGCTGCTGGTGGCGGCTGTACCGGTAGCGCTGCTCGCCGGGCTGATCCTGATGGTGCTTGGACACATCGCTGGCGGGCTCGCGCTGTTCGGCGCCTCGATTCTGGCGGCCGCCGCGGCCGTCGTGCTCGCAAGCCTGAGCGGCGTACGGCACCTGCGCAAGCTGATCAGCCAGCAGCGTAACCGGGTCGTGCAACTTCGCCAGGCCGACTACCACTACGAGTGACACGAGCCGGCGCGTAAGAGCCACTACCCTGCGAACACCGGCTAGGCCAGCGGCGGCGGCCGGAATATACACTGCTGCCCGGCGGGTCCCTTTCAAGCCGTCCCCGGGAGGCCATGGTGAAGAGGTTCCGGAAGGGATCCGGGGACGACGCCCCCGGTCGGCAGCAGCCGGGCGATAGCGCGCCCGGCGGTTTCCTCGGCGTGCTGAGGGACACCGTCTCGGGCGGCGCCGGACTCATCACACCGGCCGAGGTTCCCGCGGGCAGGGCGGAGCGGCTGGGCCTTGCCGAGACCGGAACCGCGCCCGCGTTGCCGTTCGAGTTCCTCCGGCTGGGCGATAAACCCAGGGCCAGCGCCATCCTGCAGGGCCGCGTCGGCGGCCTGGGCGCCTGCGTCTTCGAGTTCAGCGCGGATGAGTTCGTCCCGGCGCGCACGGGCGGCGACAGCGCCGACCTGCTGCCATGGTCCAGATTCCGGTACCACGTTGCCGCCGTGGAACTCGGGTTCCGGCTGCCCTGGTTCGCGGTCGCCGTCCGGCGCGTGCACGCTCCTTCCCAGCGGATCTACCCTGGCCGCCGGGGCGTGGCCCTGGACCTGCCGGGCCGGCGGGGCCGGGACTACGTGCTGTACGCCGACGACGCCGCGGCAGCCGCCGGGGTGCTGACCGGACCACTGCGCGAGTGGCTGGGCGGGGTCCTGGCGCTGCGCATCAAGCACCGGCCGCTGGTCACCATCGAGGTGAGCGACGGCTGGGTGATGTGCGCGATCCAGGCAGGCGGGATGGCCGCGCCCGACGCCCTCGAGCTGCGCATGCAAGGACGCCCGGGCCATCCCGGGCCATGGCCGGACGTGCTGCTCAGGCTGCTGCAAGAGTTCCGTGGCCACGTCCAGGGCCCGCATACACGGCCGGGCCCGTGAGCAAGCGGCACCTGGCGTGGGCCGCAACCGGGCTGACGCTCGCCTGGCTCGCCCGGAGGTGCTCCTCGCCAGCCCTGCCGGATCCCGGCGCGCTGCCGGCGTCGGTACCCATCCCCGATGCCGGCCCGCCTGAGGACATGCAGGTGATCGCCGTGCCGACCGGGGTCAACAACCGGGTCGCGGCGTACGCCTACCGCGGCGGCTCGGTCTTGGATCGCAGGGACTTCTATGTCGGCGCGGCGCTCATCAAGCACCCCCAGGGGGACCTCCTCGTCGACGCCGGCTTCGGCCGTGACATCGCCCGGCAGTTCGCCACCATGCCGCGCTACTTCCAGGCGATCACCAGGTACCAGTTGTGGAAGCCGGCCGTCGACCAGCTGGAGGCGGCCGGCTACGACTTCGGCCGGCTGAAGGCGATCCTGCTGACCCATGCGCACTGGGACCACATGAGCGGCATGCCCGACTTTCCCGGCCTGCCGATCATGGTCACGGCCCGGGACAGGGAGTTCTTCGACAGATCGCAGGCCCTGGGGCACGCCGGTCCGCCGAGCTTCGGGCCCCCGTTCACGGAAACATCGTTCAACTGGCAGGTCTTTGACTTCGAGGGCGGACCGTACCTCGGCTTCGCCCGCAGCCACGATGTCCACGGCGACGGGTCTGTCGTCTGTGTGCCCGCACCCGGCCACACCCCGGGCAGCATCATCGTCTTCGTCACCCTCCCGCGGAACGTCCGCTACGCCCTCGTCGGTGACCTGGTATGGCAGCGCGAAGGACTGACACAGCGCGTCGAGCGGCCATGGCTGATGAAGCTCCTGGGCGACACTGACCCGGAGGGGACCCGCCAGAACCTGCTCAAGATGGTGTCTGTGATGCAGCGGATCCCGGAAATGATCGTCGTCCCATCCCACGACCAGCGGGCTTACGCCGAGATGGCCAGGCTCCCCAACGTCACGACCAAGGGCCTGCTCCTGTAGTGGATGTCTTTGGCCGGGTGCCCGCGGACTTTTGCCTCTCTCCTTTCTGGTGTGCCATAAGGACACGCTCGTTGTGAAGGGTCATCTAGGCGGGAGAGATACAGGTGACTGGTGACACGGGGGCCAGGATTACTCTGGCGGCGGTTCAGGCGCGGTCGCGGCCCGGTGAGGTGACGGCCAACCTGGAGCACGCGGAACCCCTGGTGGAGCAGGCGGCTGCGCAGGGCGCCCGGTTGGTGGTGCTGCCGGAGTTGTTCAGCTGCGGATATGTGCCGAACCGGGCGGTCTGGGACTATGCGGAAGCGCGCAACGGCCCGACCAGCCGGTGGCTGGCGGCGACTGCCGGGCGGCTGGGAATCTACCTGGGCGCGGGTGCCGCGGAAACCGACGGCGCCGACTTCTTCAACGTGTTCATCCTGGCCGGCCCGGACGGCCAGGTGACCGGCCGGGCGTATAAGGCCAACGCCGAGGCCAGCGTGTTCCGCCGGGGCCGCAGCGAGCACCTGATCGTCACCCCGGCCGGGCGGGTCGGGATCGGGATCTGCGCCGACAACCAGTTCGCCGCCCAGCTGCGGCTGATGCGCGAGCAGCGCGCTGACCTGATCTTGATGCCACATGCCTGGCCAACCCCGGTGCGCGCGGCTGGCCTGGTCAGCCAGGCCGATGTCGCCGCGCAGCAGCGCCGCATGATCGACCTGCCCGTGCTGTATGCCCGCTCGCTGGGCGTGCCGGTTGTCTTCGTCAACCAGGTCGGCCCGCTGCTGCCCGTGGGCGGGCTCCTCGGCAGGCTGATGAACCCGCAGATCTGGCGGCTGCGCGGGCAGTCACGGATCGTTGACGGCGACGGCTCAGTGCTCGGGCAGCTGGATGATGAGGAGGGCGTGCTGACCGTGCGGGCCGTGCTGGATCCGGTTCCCCAGCATTTCGACGTCCCGCCCAGCTACAGCGGCTGGCTGCAGCCCGGCTCCTGGGCCGCCCGCCACCTCATCATCCCGGCTGACATCGGCAACGGACGGCTGATGTATGCCGCCAGCCGGCAACGGCGCCGCAAGGCGAGGCTGGCCGCCGCCCCGGTCCCCGGCGGCGCGACGATATCGGCCGGCGGCAGACCGGAAG
>Ga0187815_10001470_pt1 | contig 11159 bp, 9 predicted proteins | sample NC_S_5_FD_132962 | JGI IMG/M metagenome (GOLD analysis project Ga0187815, IMG submission 132962) | Wetland sediment microbial communities from Neuse River Estuary, North Carolina, USA - ASW-S_5 | ecosystem: Environmental > Aquatic > Freshwater > Wetlands > Sediment | place: USA: North Carolina...
CCCTTCGCCCGGAACCTGCAAAAAATCAAGGAAAAATGCTGCTGGGCGGTCATAAGGATTTTATAAATGCGCCGCAGTTTATTTCCTTATGCCTTCAATAGATTTAATGAGTTTGACCATTCGGCGAAGCGTCTGTAATTTGCTTGGCACCGTCGCGAATCCATGAAAACCGAGATAGCGCGGTAGGGAGGGAAGGTTTGCTTATGAAACGTGCGTACAAGTGTGCTTCGAGCTTCGCCACGGCCATGTTAGCGGTAAGTTTTGTAGCCTGGGCGCCAGCTTCGAGGGCAGCAGATGATCCACCTGCTACACCCTCATCGGCCGCGGCCCAGCCGGCTGCAGCCTCGCCGGCGCCCGCACAGCCGGCTTCGAGTTCGTCCGCGTCTTCAGAGACGCAGCAGCGGTTGGCGGATCTGGAAAAAGAAGTCGAGGCGTTGCAAGCCGAGATCACGTCCCTGAAGGATAGCGATACTCCGAGCATGAGGACGGCCGCGTACGTGGAGCCCGCAAGCGCTCCCGTAAGCGCGCCCTCACCGGCCCCGGCGGACAAGATCAGTCTCTCGAGCCTGCTCGGACCGGTCACCGTCAGCGGATTCGGCGATGTGTATTACGGTTACGACTACAACCACCCCGAAAACAACCAGAGTGGCCTGCGTGCTTTCGAGGCGCCGACCAACGGGTTCGCATTCAATATGGCCGAATTGATTTTGGACAAACCGGCTGACGCGACCTCCGCGGAAAGCAGGCTCGGATACCACGTGTCCGCCGGTTACGGCCAGGCCGCCAAAGTCGTGAACGGGTCCGACACCGTGTTTGCTGGTTACGAACCCGACGGCTTCTACGTCAAGGAAGCGTACGCTGATTACCTTGCACCTATCGGCAAAGGCTTGACGATCACGGTCGGCAAGTTCGTCACTCCGATCGGCGCCGAGGTAATCGAGAGCAACGCCAACTGGAACTATTCGCGCAGTTTGCTCTTCTACTACGCGATCCCCTACTTCCACTTCGGCGCCAGCGCCAAGTACGCGTTCAATCCGAAGATCGCTGTGACGGGTTATCTCGTCAACGGCTGGAATAACACCGTCATCGACCACTACTACAACACGGGACTCAGCTCGGGTCTGACGTACGGCGTGAGCTTGGCGTACACCCCGAACGCAAAATGGTCGGCCACCGAGAACTACTTCGCAGGCCCGGTCGTCGATGCCTATAACTACGTCCACACGGCATACCCGGTGACGGACTGGAAGCAATTGTCTGACACCGTGATCGGCTACACTCCAAACGCGAAGTGGGCATTCCAAGTCAACGGCGATTACGGCTTCGGGCCGCGTTACTACACGTACACGGACGAATCTGGCGCTCCGACCGGGGGGCCGGCCGTCAACTGGTGGGGCTTCGCGGGCTACGCGAAGTATACGTGGACCCCGAAGACCAACTTCGCCGTCCGCTACGAGTATTACGATGATACGAACGGCTACACCGGTCTCATCTCCGGTGGGCCAGACTCCGGAGACCGCGGCTTCGCCCAAGAAGTCACCGGGACATGGTCCTACAACCTCACGAGCGCCTTGCTGGTTCGTGCGGAATACCGGTATGACTACGCAACCCAGCCGATCTTTGCGAAGAGCACGGACGGCTTCGTAAGAGAGCAGAACACGGCGTATCTGAGCTTTGTCTACTCGTTCAGCAGCGCAAACCTGAAGTAGCAACCCTGGCTGCGGTTCCCGCGCGAAGGGAGCCGCAGCTTTGAAATCAGCCTCATCGGCCAACCGGCGCCTTCCACCCCCGCCGGTTGGTCATTTCTTTTTTTGAGAATGATTCGGCAGCAGTCGCGCTTCGAGCGGTTCATTCCTTGAAAAGAGTTGTAACACGTATCGAACTGGCAGCTGGCTCGACCCGGCTGCCAGTTCGTCGAATCGAGCGGATGTTACGGCGTGGTGATGACAGGGTTCCCGATCGCGTTCTCGATAATCGTCGCCTTCGCGGGCAGTCGGCGCACCAGGCTGTTCTTTGCCGCAGCCTCGGCCACCGATTCGTGCTGGGCGTCCACCATAGCCTCTCCTGCGGCGATCGCCTGATTGTAGGGAAGAAAAGTTGACGGCACGAAGCTGGCGTCCGAGCCGCTCACGGCAGTCGATGGCAGCCTCGCGGGCGGAATACTCGGCAACGCGTGAAAGCCCGCCGGGCCAGTCAACCCGCCGCCCGACCCGCCATAGCCGCCGCCTTCGCCAACACCATTCGATAACGCTCCCCCGGCTGTGCCGCCCACCATTGCGCCCCTTGCAGATTGGCCGTGCGCGGGTATGGACAATCCCAAAATCAAAACCGTTAGACCCAGAAATCGCTTCATCGATGCCTGCCCCCTCCTGCGGAGACCCTTTCGAGACTCGACACGGTTTCGGCAATCTCCGTGCCAGACAGTCCGTGACCCGCAGGGAAGCTATCTAGTTTTGATTCAGCGAATTCTCGGAGGAGAGGTTGGCGCAGAGGCGCCGATGCTTGAGAACTGTGGGTAAGGATCCGCCCATATGTGAAAATGATTAGGCGAAAAAACCTGGACGCGGTCCAGTACTGCCGCTACGAACGTCCTACGAGCTGGTACCCGCTCTGCCTATAGGCCTTTCCAGCCTGCGTAGGCCGCGCCTTTGAGCGGGCATTCCTCGTCGAGCACCACATGGATGGGAACCTTCGCGAGAAAATCCTGCATCTTTTCCTTGTGCTGCGCGGCCGCTACGAACCGGCCATCCGTCATCTTCGGCAGAATCTTCACCGCGATTCCGCCCGCAACATAGATCCCGCCCCGCGCGACAGACCTCACCGCAAGATTCCCCGCCTCCGAGCCGTAGACTTCAACCCACAGATCGAGCGTCGCGACGCACACCGGGCATTCGCCGGAAAGTCCCAGCCGCGTAATCGTGGGCGCTTGATCGATTTTGGGATCGTCAAATCCCGGGTGTTTCACGAATGGGTCGAGGAACTCGTGCACCGTCTTGAATCCTCTTCCAGAAAGAATGAGCTCCGCGCTCGCGAATTCGCCGCGCGATTTCACGAATCTCCACAGGTCCGCCTGCTGCTCTGTGTGCGGCGCAAAATCCGCGTGGCCGGCCTCGGTAGCCATGGGAACATGCTTCGCGCCGTCCCAAAACAAAATTGCCTCGCCGAGCCCGGTTCCAGCCGCAATCACCGCGCGATGCGTTCGCGGGTCGGGAACACCCGCGTGCAGCATTTCCAAATCCTGGGGCCGCATGACGGCAATTCCATGCGCCGCCGCTTCCAGGTCGTTCATCAGACGAACCCGCGGGAGCCCGACGAGCTTCGCCATCGCCGCGCCATCGATCACCCACGGCAGATTCCCCGCGTGGACTTGATTGTCCACCACCGGACCCGCGATTCCGAACGATGCCGCGCTCACTTTCGCGCCGGTCACGCTCAGGAAATCCTTCACAATCTCTTCCAGGCCCGCGTGCTCGCGGCTCGGATAGCGCTTGTCCGTCACCTTCGAAAGCGTGCCGCTGGCGACGTCGAAGAGTCCGAGATTCGTCTTGGTCCCGCCGATGTCACCGGCCAGTATCATCCGTGCCTCCGCGACGCAAAGCCACAATCCGCCGGGTGTCTTGCACCGGCAAGCCAAGAACTCTTTCGCTATCGATTATGGAATAGCTCAGGAACTAAAGTCCGCGTCACAGCGGCCGCCACGCGCGGCCCTCCGCTGCGAGAAGATCGTGTGCTGCCTCCGGGCCGGTGCCGCCCGCGGGATAGTTGGGGAACGAAGGCTTGCCGTTTGCGAACGCATCGAGGATCGGGTCGACGAGTCCCCAGGCGGCCTCCACGCTGTCGGCCCGGTCGAATAGCGTCGCATCGCCGCGTATGCAGTCGTTGATCAGCGTGGCGTACGCCTCGCGCGATCCCGAAGTGAATGCCTGCTTGTACTCAAAATCCATCTTCACAGGGCGAATCTGCATCTGCGATCCCGGCAACTTGGCCCCGAACGACAGCGAGATTCCTTCATCCGGCTGGATGTTCATCACCAGCGAATTTGGCTGCACGTCCGACCCTTGAAACACCATGTGCGGCGCCTTCTTGAACTGGATCGCGATTTCTGTCATCGGCCGCGCGAGCCGCTTCCCGGTGCGCAGGTAAAACGGCACGCCGCTCCATCGCCAATTGTCCACCAGCAGTTTCGCCGCCACAAACGTTTCCGTCGTCGAGTCCGGCTTCACGCCCGGTTCCTGCCGGTAACCGGGAACATCCTTGCCGCCGATCGTCCCGGGCCCGTACTGCCCGCGGATTACCGACTTCGCGATCGATTCCGGCGTGAATGGCCGGATCGACTGCAGGATTTTGATCTTCTCGTTGCGCACCGAAGTGGCGCCAAAAGTCGCCGGCGATTCCATGGCCACAATCGACGTGAGCTGCAGCACGTGGCTCTGAATCATGTCGCGCAGCGCCCCCGCCGATTCGTAAAACGCCGCCCGCCGCTCCACGCCCAGCGATTCCGACGCCGTGATCTGCACGTGGTCGATGTAGTTCCGGTTCCACAGCGGCTCAAAGATGCCGTTGCCGAAGCGGAAAACCAACAGGTTCTGCACGGTCTCCTTGCCGAGGTAATGGTCGATCCGATAGACCTGCGACTCATCGAACACCTGCAGCACTTTCGCATTGAGCTTGCACGCTGAAGGCCCGTCGTGGCCAAACGGCTTCTCGATGATGATCCGCGTCCACGAATCCTTCGACTTCGGCTTCGCCAGGCCCGCTTTGCCTAGCTGCTCGATGACGTGCGGATATACATCGGGCGGCGTCGAGAGATAATAAAGGCGATTCCCGCCGAGGTGCGCCTTCTGGTCGATCTCGTCGAGATGTTGCGATAGCCGCCGGTAGGATTCCGGATCGTCGTAATCGCCGGTGAAATATTCGAGATGCTTTAAGAAATCGGCGCGCTTCGCGTCGTCGCCTTTCTTAGGCAAGGCATCGTTTGTGATGGACTGGAATTTCTCGTCGGTCATCTCCGTGCGTGCGAACCCCACGACGCGAAAGCGCGGCGCGAGGCACGAGTGAATCGCCAGATCGAATAGCGCCGGCAGAAGCTTGCGCTTCGCCAGATCGCCCGAGGCGCCAAACATCACGATGGCGCACGGATCGGAAGGAATTTCACAGAAATAGTCGTCCGTTACGATGGACTCAGCTGCGTCGGTAGTCGTGCTCATCGTGATCTCCTTGGCCGGATCGCGTCAGGATTCGACTCCAGTTCGGTCCTCGGCTGCCATCTGGGATGCTTTTGGCTGCACAGTGGATTCTATCCCCGCCGGCCCCGATTCGCCCCACGTGTAATAAGAATTTAATGGATTGAAAGGGTTCGCTGGCCCCATCGACCGGCCAAAGCGACTGGCCGGCGCCCGGCTACAACAGCGCGTAATACCGGAGCAGGTTCCCATCCGCCTTCCGCTCGCCGATTCCGATAATCACATGCCGGGTCAGCCAGTCGTGTTTGCCCGCTTCCACCTCGAAGGTCGGAAACGACCGCAAGTAATATTCGTCGGGAGCCACAGCGGGCCCTCCCGCAAACGCCATGTCCCGCAGCCTCCGCATTGTATTGTCCTCATATCCCCAGAGGTAGCCGCGATTTTGCAGCAAGATCAGCGTCCCGTCGTCTTCTTGCAGCATATAGCGCGCGTCAAACGACACGGTATCGTCCGGGCGGAACAACGCGTAGTCGCCGCCGCTGTCCGGCACCACCTTCCCATTCAGCTTCGGCCCGGAAAACTCGCCCGTGCCAAGATAAACTCCGCCGCGACCCGCGCCGGTCGGCATGTTGTTGATCGTCTGGACGCGCGAAAAGTGCAGCCGAACCTCAAATGCAAACTCGAGCTTCGGCTCCGCCATCGTTGACGCCTTCTGCCCAAATGGTCGCGCGTGTATCACGGATCCTCCGCCCCGATTACTCGAACGATTTGCCCTGCCCGGTGATGTGATAAAGTCGCTCCGATCTCGGCTTCTGTCAACCGCGCACTCGGCGAATCGCGCGGCGGAAGCCTCTGGAGGATTCCTGCATGAAAATTGCCTTGATCGGAGGAACGGGCTACGTCGGCTCCAAAATTCTCGCGGAGGCCCTGCGGCGCGGACATAAAGTGACCGCCATCGTCCGCCATCCGCAGCGCCTCGCGCCGCGCCCGAATCTCAGAATCAAGAAGGCCGACGTGCTGCACCGCGACCGCCTCGCGCGCATCCTCGCCCGTCATGATGTGATCATCAGCGCCTTCAATCCGAAGCGCGGCACTCCCGGCCCCGAGGTCTACCACCGCCACGTTCGCGGACATCGCGCCATCATCGCTGCCGCGAAACGCTCCGGCGTGAAGCGTTTCCTCGCCGTGGGCGGCGCTGCGAGCCTCAAGACGCCCGCCGGCATCGAATTTCTCGATTCGCCAGAGTTCCCTGCTGCGTTCGAACCTTTCAAGCCCGGCATTCGCGGCACGCGCGAGCTTTACTACCTGCTGAAGGACGAGCGCGGCCTCGATTGGGTCTTCCTCGCGCCTTCCGTGATGATTTCGCCCGGTGCGAGAACGGGCAAATACCGCGTCGGCAAGGATCACGTCCTCTACGACGAAAAAGGCAAGAGCCACATCTCGCTGCAGGATTACGCGGTCGCGATGCTCGACGAACTCGAGCACCCGCGGCACCACCGCGAGCGCTTCACCGTCGGTTATTGAACGATTGCAGTTGCCGGTCGTCATTCTGAGTCCGCCGCGGCGGAAAGAATCTCTCCGAGGAATCGAGCACATGCCGAAAAGAAAGTCCCCTGCGAAATCGAAAGCAAAACCCCTCACCGTCGCCGACCGCATCGAAATCAACGACCTCATGGCCAGCTACGCCTGGGCGCTCGACACCGGCGACGTGGATTCTTTCGTCGCCTGCTTCACGCCCGATGCCGTCGTCATCGAGGAAGTTTTCGAAGAGCCCGATCGCTGGGAAGGCGCCGCCGGAATCCGCAAGCTCGGCGAACATTTCCGCAACGTTCCCGGCTTCCCCGGCCGGCAGCATCATCTCAGCCAGTTGGTCGTAAAAGGCGACAGCCACCTCGCAACCGCCCGCGCGTTTGCGCTCGTCACCGAATGCCGCCGCGAGCCTCCCTACCTCATCCGCTTCGCCGGCTATTGGGACGACAAGCTCGTCAAATTTCGCGGCCGCTGGCTTTTCAAAGAGCGGATCATCCGCCTATGGGACGGTCCCGTGCTCGCCAAATTCCCGGGCCACACTGGCCAGCGCGTTCCGCGCAAGCGCCCGACCGAGCTCGTCGTCAATCGCGCCTAAGCGCCTTCGACATCCTCTCCCGTTCGCGCGATTCGATGTAAAATGCCCGCGGCTCAGGGGAATTGCCGCTCCAGACGGGACGGTTGGCCAAGAAGGAAAATCGAACATGAAAAATAGAGTCCTCGGATTCGCCGGGCTCGCATGCGCGGCCACACTTGTGTTTGCTGCACCCGCGCTCCTCGCGCAAGCGCCCAAGCCCGTCCGCACGCAGGCGGGCCTTGTGCAAGGCACCGTGCAAGACGGCGTCACGGTGTACAAAGGCATTCCGTTCGGCGCCCCGCCCGTCGGCGATCTGCGCTGGCAGGCGCCTCAACCGCCTGCGCCGTGGAAGGGCGTGAAGGAGACCAATAAATTCGCGCCCGCCTGCATGCAGATTCCCATCGTCATGCCCGCGCTGGGCCTCGAGTCTGTTCCGGTGAGCGAGGATTGCCTCTACCTCAACGTCTGGACTCCAGCTAAATCGCCGAAGGACAAACTCGCCGTGATGGTCTGGATCTACGGCGGCGGATTCACCATCGGAGGCACATCCCTCTCGCAGTACGACGGCATGAATCTTGCGAAAAAGGGCGTGGTCTATGTCAGCATCGCCTACCGCCTCGGTCTCTTCGGTTTCTTCGCGGATCCTGAACTCTCAGCCGAACAGGGCGGCCATTCCGGCAATTATGGCCTGCTCGATCAGATCGCCGGCCTCGAGTGGGTGCAGCACAATATCGCGCGATTCGGCGGCGATCCTCATCGTGTCACGATTTTTGGTGAATCCGCGGGCGGAATCTCCGTCAGCATGCTGGCAGCCTCGCCGCTGGCCAAGGGCTTGTTCGCGGGTGCGATTTCGGAAAGCGGAGGCAACTTCGCTCCCGCTCGCAGCGACGGCGAAGGCGGTGAAAACATGGCCTCGCTTGCCACTGCCGAGCACACTGGCGCCGCCTTGCTCTCGAAGCTCGACGTAAAGTCGATTGCCGACGCACGCAAGCTGCCCGCCGAGGTTCTGCTGAAGGCGGGTGGACCTGGGCTCGGCGGCACGTGGCCCAATTTCGACGGCTACGTTCTTCTGGGCGATCAATACGATCTCTACAAGTCGGGCCGGTACAACGATACTCCTGTGCTGATCGGCTGGAATGCGGACGAGGGCGCGCTGTTTGTCCAGACCACCACCGAGAGCGGCTATCTCGCTTCCGTCCATTCCGGCTACGGCGAATACGCGGACAAAATCCTGTCGGCCTACCCCGGCGATTCGGATGCCCGGGCTCTTCGCTCGGCTCGTGATACGGCCCGCGACACGCTCTTTGGCTGGGGCACCTGGAGCTGGGCTCGCCTGCAATCACAAACGGGCAAGGCAAAAGTTTTCGTCTACTATTTCAGCCACCGTCCGCCCTACCCCGATACACCACAGTTCAAGGATTGGGGCGCGGCTCATGCCAGCGAACTGTCCTACGTTTTCGAGAACTTCTCTTCCACGATGTCACCCAGCGCCGCCGACAAAGCGATGGCGGATCAGGTCTCGTCCTACTGGGTGAATTTCGCGAAGACCGGCGACCCAAACGGCTCAGGCTTGCCGGCGTGGCCTGCATTCACGGACGCCGACCAACAGGTGATGAATCTCAATGATCCGTCGCACGCGATCCCGACGCCGAATCTCGATAAGCTGCAAGTGCTCGACGCCTACTACGCCTGGCGCCGCAGCCAAGCCGCCAATCACTAATCGGCATTGTGGTTTGGACTTCGATTTTTCGGGTGCCCCATCCCCGGTTTGTGAGGGTGGGGCCTTTGAAGGCAGACAACAAAAACGAGCGCGATCGGATCGAGGGATGGGCCGAGCCGAATTACGCTGGAGTTCTTTTCGGCCGCATCCCGCGCGGCCAAATCCCCTGCTTTCCCGGCGATAAAATTCCGTTCGGATCAGCGGCATCCTTCAGGGTCTCGACAAACCGCCGCAGCGCGTGATGATTGAAATCGTACTGCTCGCCGATCAGATCCATGTACGCAACGTGCGCGCGATATTCGCCAAAGCCCAGCTTCGCCGCCTCGACCACCAGCCTTTCGCACAGCTTGTTCGCCTGCACGCGATGATCGTCACTCCGCTTGTCGTAGAGAATCATCATCACGGAATATAGGTGCCGCACGCCGAACGAGAAGCCGCCGTAGTAATCAAATCCATGCTCGTGGCATCGCGTTCCGACAAGATTCGCCAGCTTCACGGCTTCCTTCCCGCTCGGCGCCACCACCGGAGAAAACCCGAGATGCCCGCCGTCTTCGCCGCGATACTTCAGCACGCCGAGCGGAATCAGCGACGGCACGCCGGCCTGCGCGCTCTCCGAACCCATCGACGCCGCCAGTTCGCCCGCAGGCGTGGCCTTCACATTAAATTTCTTGCTCGCGAACTTCGCGCCCGGAATCGCCGAAAACGCCTCGCGCGCGATTTTCTCTCGTCCATCGGCGAGTTCTTCGGGCCCGTACGTCGCGAAGGTAAGATTCCACGCGCCCAGCCCGCTTTCGCGCAGCGTCTTCTCGACCACGTCGTCAGGCACCACTCCGTCGCCTGAGAACCACTCATTCCGCGCCCCGCGCCGTGAAATCAGCCGCACCGCGTTGCTCAGCACAGCCGTATTCTGAATGATCTCCTCGCGCCGCAGCCGCGCCGTGATGTCCACAATCGCTTCGAGATCGGACTCCCGCTCGAAATGCAGGTCGCACGCAATGAAAAAATCTGGCTGCGGCATCAGCCAAAAGCCGCCCTTCGTCACCACGCCGAAATTCGATTGCATGAAGAGTCCATCGACCGACGGCCCATAGCCCGGCTTGAACGACTGCCACGTTTTCGCGCCGCTCAGCGCGCCCATGCCCGTGCGAATCAGCTCGCCATTCGCGAGGACAATTTCCATCCCGCAAATCTTTTCCGAGTGGTCGCCGTAAGGCGTGTAGCCGATGCCACGGTCGAGCGCATTGCCCAGCACGCTGCCCCATCCGAGCGCAGGCACCGAAATCCATAGCTTCAGCTTTCGCTCGCGGATGTATTCGTACAGATCGAAAAACGTGACGCCCGGCTCAACCACCGCGTAACATAGCTCTTCATTGATCTCGATCTTCTTCATCCGCCCGAGATCGAGCGCCACCGACCCCGAAACTCTCGGCGCCGGCCCGCCATACCCGAGATTCTTCCCCCGCGAAAAGGTCCACAGCGGAATCTTGTATTCATCCGCGATTTTCACGATCGCCTGAATCTCTTCCACCGAGCCCGGCTTCAGCGCGGCCGATGCGGCATACTCGCCCGGATCGCTCGATGCAAACGCAAACGGATCGCGATACTCGGCCAGCTCCTTGTCGCCGCGCACCACCCACTCATCGCCAATCGCTCGCGCAAAGCTGTTGAGCGCGCGTTCGAACGCGTCGCTCGACACTCCCGGCGGTTGCACAGTCAAGGTTCACCCTCCTCGCGGGGCACAAAATCGAATTCGTAGGGGCGCCGCTTGCTGCGCCCCGCCTTGCGCGCAGTAGCCTATCGAAACTGCAGCGTCATCTCATTCAGCTTCGCCAGCAGCCCCGCATCGAGCGTCACATCGAGCGCGGCGACCGTCGCATCCAGCTGGTCCGGCCGGCTCGCGCCAATAATCGGGCTCGTCACCCAAGGCTGCGCGAGCACCCACGCCACAGACATCGTCGTGAGCGGAATCCCCACTTCTTTCGCGAAAGCGTTCAATGCTTCGACCGTATCGAATATTTTGTCTTTCCAGTAGCGGTCCTGGTAAAGCTGGCTCACGCGTCCGCCAAACGCGAATCTGGTGCCCTCGCTCGGAGGTTTGCTCCGGTCGTGCTTGCCCGTCAACAGGCCGCCCGCAATTGGGTTGTACGGAATC
>Ga0187815_10001471_pt1 | contig 11154 bp, 13 predicted proteins | sample NC_S_5_FD_132962 | JGI IMG/M metagenome (GOLD analysis project Ga0187815, IMG submission 132962) | Wetland sediment microbial communities from Neuse River Estuary, North Carolina, USA - ASW-S_5 | ecosystem: Environmental > Aquatic > Freshwater > Wetlands > Sediment | place: USA: North Carolina...
AAGATATCATAATGGCAGTCAACAAACTCTTTTCCTTTAAGAGAAAGACTATACGAAACGTTGCAAAACAATTTGGACTGACTGTAGACTCTGATAAAAGACTAGAAGACCTATCTGATGGAGAGATAATAGATATTGCAAAAAAAATCATTTGATGAATATTACAAGCCATCTGAAGACACATTATTTCTAGCTGACAGCATTCAAAACGAAGAAGGAAAAACTGTGCTTGACATTGGAACAGGATCTGGTTTTCTTGCAAAAATTTTATCTGATAACTTTGAATTTGTCGTAGCCACTGACATCAATCTTCGCGCATTGAAAAAGGCACATGAGGTTGTAGAAAATTGCATCTGCTGCAATGCGGCAGATGCTCTAAATTGCAATTTTGATCTAGTTGTATGCAACCTGCCATACTTACCATCCGAAGAAATTACTGATCCTGCAGTAGATGGATTAGCAGAAGGTCTTGGCGTTACTACAAACATAATAAAATCAGCAAGCAAAGTGGTAAGGCAAAACGGCAAGCTGGTATACTTGACATCATCTCTTGCAAATTATCAAGAACTAGTAAGACGAACTGAGAGCCTTGGTTTTTCTGTAAGAATAATGGCAAAAAAGAAGTTATTCTTTGAAGAGTTGGTACTTGTGGAATGTGTCAAGCTCTAAATTTATCTGGCAGAGAAAAGCATTACTCATAAGACATGAGCGGGGTTTATCTCTAAAATGGACGTCTTTGATTCGTTGAGATCAAGGTATGTGGCATATGGTATTGGAACAATACTCTGTATTTTCATGATCACTGCAGATGCTAATGCAGCAGACACCCACGTCACAATAGTCAATGGTACATCAAACCATTGCTTGCCGTATCCATCATGTTACGAGCCTTTTGAGGTCGACATATCTCCTGGCTCTACTGTCACATGGATAAACAACGATAACAGAACTCATACCGTTACAACAGGAACTCCAAACTATGGCCCAGTGGGATTATTTGATAGCGGGCAAATACTTCCAGGCCACTCCTTTACGCAGTTCTTCGGTACTCTGGGAAAATACCAATATTATGACAAGGTAGACATGTGGCCTTCAGGCGTGGTTGTTGTAAGAAACGACAATCCAACTCATGCCGAGCTTGGATGGGTTAATGGTTCCCTCTTGATAACAAATGAAGGCAGTAATGCGGACCAAGGCTTGGTAGTTACAAAACAGATTGAAAATACTGGAGGCACTGATGCAAACTCGATAATTGTTAGACTAAAGATACTAAATGATACGGGTTATCTTTTGTATAACAACATAACTACGGCAAATATTCAGGCAAAGCAGAGCTCACCAGTAAGTTTTGTATGGAACCATCCCTCCTCTGGAAAATACCAACTAAATTTTGAAGCGGCTGCAGGCAATGTTATTGGACAGACAAATGAAAGCAATGACTATTCATCCGATATTATTTCAATTCCAAAGATTAGTGTATCACAGGAACAAAGTCCAACATCAGGAAACTTTACACTAAACGGAAATGCACCAATTCCAGAATTTGGTCCCCTGTCTTACTTTATTCTTGTATTGTCAATTGCATCTGTCTTGATTTTGTCTACCCGTTCGCATCTGAGAACTAGAATATAGTCTACTTTCGTAGTTTTTGTTTTGCAATCTCTGCAATTGCTTCTGCCATCTGTCTAGTGGTAGAACTTCCACCAATGTCAAATGTTACATGTTTGCCCTCGTTGATGACCTGCTCTGTTGCAGAAAAGATTGCGTCCTTGATGTGGGATTCTCCTAGGTACTCTACCATCCACGCGCCAGACAATATTGCAGCTGTTGGATTGACTTTGTTTTGGCCTTTAAAGGAAGGCGCGCTTCCATGTGCAGCTTCGAACATGGCAAAGGAATCTCCCATGTTTGCCGAATAAACCAAACCAATTGAGCCAATTATGCCCGATGCCAGCTCTGATATTATGTCCATGAACAGATTGGTGCTAACAAGTACAGACCCATTGAACTGTTCTGGTTTTATGACCAGCTGCTGAGTCATGTTATCAATATACAGTTCTTCTACTGCTATGCCAGGATTTGCCTTGGCGGCTTTCTCAATCTCTTCCCAGAACATTCCGTCTGTTACTTTTAGGATATTTCTCTTGGTTATTGCTACCATTTTTTTCATGTTGTATCTTTTTGCCCATGAAAACGCCGAATTGATGAATCGGCTAGATCCCTGTCTTGTGATTTTTCTTATCGCAATTGCAGCATCATTTGATATCTTAAACTCAATTCCCGTGTAGAGTCCTTCCGTGGCCTCTCTGAAACAAACAAAATCAAGTGTTCTATCAGGAGTTATTCTTTTGTATGTCTTGATGGGTCTGATATTAGAATAAAGTTCAAACTTTTGTCGGAGTGTCACGGCAACACTTCTTGGCGCATTTGGTTTTGGAATTGTAGTTGTGGGTCCCTTGAAACATGCATCAGAGCCCTCAAGTATTTTCATGGTATCGTCTGGAATGTAAGTCTCTCCGCCATGTTTTTCCCACTGTTCAGAACCTGCATCACATAAAATTAATTCAGTCTGAGTGTTACATGATTTTAATACATGTAGCATGGCATCAACTATTTCGGGCCCTATTCCGTCGCCTTTTATCACTGCCGCCTTTTTACCCAAATCTGGCGAGCTTGCAGATCCAGTATATTTAACTCTAACTAGAAATTTTTCTTCAAATCAAGTCGCGAAAAATCCCAAACCTTAAACAACAATTATGTGTGCTATCTTTATATGAAAATAGTTCAAATCTCCGACATTCACGTGGGAGCCCAATTTCAAGAAGATGTCTTCGATCAAGTGATATCTGAGGTCAATGATCTCAAGCCTTCTGCTATTGTAGTAACAGGCGATCTAACTAACGAAGGTTTACTCAAAGAATACGAAAGATGCAAAAAAAAGTTTGCTGAGTTTGAGACAGACAAAATAATTACAATAAGCGGTAACCATGATTATCGAAACACAGGATACCTGTTGTTCAAAAAATTCTTTCCCATAGATTCCGTAAACGAATTGGATGAAAACACAATACTGGTAACTCTTGGGACCGCAAGACCTGATAGGGATGAAGGTGAAGTTGGATACAGGCAAAATCTATGGCTTGAGCGTACTATGAAAAAATACGAAAACAAGACAAAGATACTTGCAATGCATCATCATTTGATTGGTGTGCCTGACACAGGAACTGACAGAGTCACGGTAATTGATTCAGGTGATGTGTTGCGTACCGCACTTGCAAGCAAGATAGACTTGGTATTGTGCGGCCACAAACACAGGCCATGGTTCTGGCATTTTGGACACATCTCAATTGCCAATGCTGGAACTGCGGCATCAGAAAGAGTGCGAGGTCTTTTTGAAAATACATACAACATAATCACTATTGAAAAAGGCAAGATCAAAGTAGACCTTAAAATCGTAGGCGGCAAAAGAATGCCGCTAAAGGACCTTGTTGAAAACTACAAGCGTTTTGGTGAAGAATAGCCAAATTGCCTAACCAAGATTAATTAACAGTTTAAATTTCAGCACATCTGTGCGGGGGTCGCCTAGCCTGGTAGGGCGTGGGATTGCTAATCCCATGTCCGCAAGGACCCGTGGGTTCGAATCCCACTCCCCGCGCTTTCTGCGATCTATACTTAGACTTAATAAACCGAATTTGAGATTCTTTCCAATAATGGTAAGGAGAAAAACAGTAAAGCCAAGAGCAAGCGGTCCAAAGAACATTACAACAGGGTTGTGTCCTAAATGCGGTACCATAGGAAAAATTTTGATTATAGGCGTGATTGGCAGCGAGAAAGGCAAGTGCCAGGCATGCAATTCAGAGTTTGACCTGTAGCAAAATACTGACAAAACCCTCAACAAAATAAACCATAAATTTTTAAGATCAGATCTAGCGCAGACTGGGTATATGGCAGAGAGCGCAGAAGAATCCATTTACGAGCGAGTAGCTAGACTTGAAGATGAAGTAGCAACACTCCGACACGAAGTGGATATCATAAAAGGCACAATGAGAAATAAGATAGTAAGATACGAACACAGGCTGATAAAGAAAGGAACTGACATTAAATCAATTATTGACTAGCTTTTTCCTTGATACTTCTTATCAAATCTAAGACATAATCCACATCGTCTGCTTCAGGTGCTAATTCCAAATATCTTTCAAGTGACTGTAACGCAAGATCGTTTTGAAGCAATCTTGATTGTACAATTCCTTTGTCTCTAATATCATCTGGAGAATCAGGAGCTAGTCCTAGAGCCATGTTTATGCAATGCATGGCCATTTTGTAGTTAAAAGATTGCATGTAGGAATTTTTTAGATTTTTTAAGATCCTGATCAGTATGTTTTCTGGCTCTATCTCGTTTAGATAGTCTGGGCTGAACTGTATACCGCTTCCATATGTTGTATCAAGTATATCCTGAAGATCATCGATATCTAACAGCATGCCTCCGTTGAAAGGGTCTAGTATCATCTCCTCTGAATATTTTACCAAGAAATGACCTGGAAATCCAACAGGTTTTAGGTCTAATTCTATGTATCTTCCAAGATGAATGTAAATTATTGACAGTGTGATTGGGATGCCGCTTTTTTTATCAATTACCACATTTAGAAAGTTATTTCGGGGATTATAGTAATCGTCACTGTCTCCATGAAAATCAAGGTTATCAAACATGTATTCGTTTAACATGGAAATCAAGTATGTTGGATTTTTCACATCGGAAACAGAATTTCTCAACTCTTCTCCCATGGAATTTAATTTTTGAATGTAATGACTTAGGTTAAGATCAGGAAATTCTAGAGTCTGAGCAAGTTTGAGGCATTTTTCAACAAGGGAATATCTTGGATTCCTCGCATAAGTAATCCATTCCGCTACAAATGGATCAAAGTCGTTCATATTCTTTTAAGATAGCTTTCAGGATTTTTGAGCTCTCGCGTTGTAGGAGGATTATCAATTAGTTTCTTGTACGTGTCTTTGCCAATCTTGGTTGACACATATTCTGTGAAATCCATGCCAATACTCTTTCTTACTTGATACGAAGATATGTCTGTGTTTGCAAATGTTGTCAGGTAGTTGTGAAAGTCTTTGTCATCTTTTAGTATGCTTCTAACTGCAAATTCAGCCATTCCTTCCATGATTGTAAATGCTGCATGATGAATTTGTATGGGCTTGAGCCATCTCTGATAAACATCTAGCAGTTGAGGAATCATTTCTGATATCTTTGGGTCTACTGAGACGTTGGTAAATGTCATTACATCTGGTCCAAGAACTCTGACGATAAAGTTGTCCGGATTTAGAGTGAAAAAGAGATTTGCTCTCTGTGCTATCGGATATTCATCTGGAACGGGGGGAAGTTGCAGATATTCATAAAGTGTCTTTATTTTGACACTATCAAGTGCCAGTATTATGTTTGCAAGCTCTTCGTTAATCTCATTTACCATAGTTACAGCATTCTTGTTTGTTTCATAGAGATTTTTTTGCACCGAGTGGACCTGCTCTTCCAACATGGTCATCTTCAAGGCTCCGATATATCCTGAATTTACTTGATCAAAATTAGATTCGTATGGAGTTCCACGCTTGTGCAAAATTATTTGTGGATAACCTGAAAGGACAAACCTGTTTAGGTATATTGTTGATTCGTAAAAGTCTCCATAGGTGGTAGATATCTGTGAAATGTATCCTTTGGCATATGTGGAATACACAAGAAACTGGGCAGTATTGTTCTTTGCAAGTTGTGCTATCTTCTCAGTGTTTTCATGTGCTATTGAGGTGAAAAGTTCGTCTACAAATGAAGAGGAATTTCTTGTAGGAAAAACCTTGCGACCCTTTAGGCGCTTGAATTCTATCAAATCTGGAGATTCGACTTTGATGTTATCTGGAACTGAAATTCCAGTAAATTCAAGCACTTTTTGAGCACTATCAGAAAACAGCCTCTCTGATATTCCATTGATGTCCTCAAAAGATATCTTTGAGGCAAAGGCTTCAGCGGCTTTTGATTGGGATTCTTTTATTGTGTTTTCTTCGCTTAATTCTACTGAAAGCTGGTCTAAAAGAGCAAAGGCAAATTCTTCAAACTCGTCCATCGCAAATTTGACAATCTAAACCCATTTAACATTAACTTTGACATCAAATATTGTTAAAAGATCAAAAAAGACAGCAAAGCTATCTTAAATGCTACAAAATGGCTTTAAATTTCATAATTTCTAATCGAAATTATTCTGTATATTATCTAAAAATTTCACTATATTATTTCTACTTCTGTTCTTGTTAATGGGAATATTTTTTCCTTATCAAACTGTTTAAGAAGATTTAATCTTTCCAAGTTCGGTAAAATCTGAAAAAAATCGCGCTCAAAATCTTAGGTTGAGAAGATTTTAGCATGCTGTGAGAAGAGTCATCACGTCTATGTAGAAATAGTTACAAAAAGATGAGAAAACATATTGATATTTAATCAAAAAAAATCTAGTTTATCTTTGCCAATATGTGGCATTATGATATTTTCTGTAATCGCATTGGGTCTAAGTGTAAACTTGGCATATGCTCAAACTGACACTTCAAGTACATTCTATACTCCCGAAACTACTGCATTGACAACCTTTGCTAATTCGATAGCAGCAGCAGCTCCCAAAATAATTGCAGCTGGTGTACTCTTGGCAATTGGATTTGTTGTAGGAAAAATAGTGGGCAGGATAGTTGAAAAAGCCGCAAAGAAAGTCATGCAAAAGACAAACTTGCAAAATATCTCAGAGGTTCACTTGGTAGAAGAAACCATGGGCAAATTTGACTCTGTTCATCTGGTTTCAGCGACAATAAGGTGGTTTGTTTATCTTTTCTTTATAGTGGCAGCAATTAACGCATTACAATTACAACAACTTACTACAGCAATGACATCGCTCTGGTTATGGATTCCAAATCTACTTGCTTTCGTACTTATTGTTATGATAGGTTCTGTTATTGCAAACTATGTCATCAAGTGGGTAAACCATGAACTCATGGTCAGACATTATGGTGGTTCAAGATACATAGGAATAGGAGTAAAGACTGTGATTTACAGCATTGTCTTTGCAGTGGGCCTCACACAAATCGGAGTCGGCCAATCGATAATACCTACACTTGTGTCGGCATTCTCATGGAGTATTGCTATAGCAATAGGAGTAGCCATTGCAATAGGCCTTGGATTTACTCTAAAGGATGTGTTACCAGCAGCAATAGCTGGTGCATCTGCACAAAGGACGGTATTCAAAGTAGGCCAGAAAATAAAGATTGGGGATATAACAGGAACAATCACGGCAGCAGAATTGTTGCACATAATTGTAACAAATGAGAAAAATGAAAGTGTGGTAATTCCAACAAAAGAGCTCATGAACAAACATGTCACAATAATACACAAGTCCGGTAAGGACGTACTTACAGTCTAAATCTAGAAAAAACATATCTTTCCGTTTGGATAATAAGAAAACATGCAATCAAGCTGTTCTAATCTTGATTTTGATACGATCAAGAACTCTTTCTCATTCTACAAGACTATAACAAGCCAGTACAAGGATCCTCAAGTCTTAAGTTCAGTCCGGGACTTGATACCTAAGGATGTGATGGAGGAGGAAGACTTGGTGCCATCGCTTTTGAAATGGTTCACGAGTTTTATGACTTGGACACCAAATCAAATTTCCTGCAGTAATTGTAATGCTGGTGATGACTCGAAAAACTTGATGCAAGTTAAGGTACAGGCGGGAAATTCTTGGAGGATACGTAAGACGGAGATTTACACCTGCAGTAAATGCGGAGCAGAAAAAATAATTCCAAGATATAGTGATGTACTGAAAATTGCCCAGGCCAGGTATGGACGATGTGGTGAATGGTCTATACTCTTTGGTGCTATACTAAATTCGGTGTCAATCAAATCTAGGATAGCATATGATTACCTTGATCATTGCTGGAATGAAGTATTTGTTGATGACAAGTGGTTTCATGTAGATTCTACGTTTCAGTATCCGCACTCATTTGATAATCCTCACTATTATGAAAAAAACTGGGAAAAGCAGTATGTCTATGTTATTGCATTTTCGCCAGACAGAATAGAAGATGTTACAGGTAGATACACAGAACAATGGAGTGAGGTCTTATCAAGAAGAAACGGACTTAGACAGTTTGGAAATATTAATGCAAGCTCCATTGCTGACCTTCAGAATTTTTATGATGCTGTACAATCTCTGTATCCAAGTTAGAATTTTTGCGATGTCGTAACTGATTTCTGTTTTCCAGGTTTTAGGAAAAACGCACAAGCTATGATTGCCCCTGCGCATCCCTCTATTATGGTAAAACTATAAAATGGTAATGCATAGTTTATGGTGAAAAGTATAGCACCGATAATTGTTCCAGCCGAGACTGACACATTTCTTAACACGTCATACATGGCAAACAGAGCCGGCCTCTTTTCCCTCGGTGTCAACTCAATTTGAAGAGCCTCATGCGTTGGACCATAATTGACTCCTGTTGCAATCATTGCAAGCAATATTGCAAGTATGCCCCAAAATGAATGCTCAAAGATAAGAAATATCGATAGCGGTGCCGTTGTGGCAACAGAAAGCAACAACATCTTTCTCTTGTCAAACCTGTCTGAAACAATTCCAAGAGGTGTTCTAACTAGATTTGCAAACAAGATCTGCATGCTAAGTATTATTCCCCACTGAAAGCTATCAAGCTTTGCAACAGTCATGCCATAAAATATCAGATAAGGGCTTGTTGTTGAATTTGCTACAATGACTAACACATAGGCTGAAAGTAACGGAACCAATGACTTTGGTAACGTAGTCAGATTGGACCAAAAGTCCTTTGAATGACGAAATACTGATTCAAGGGGTTCTTGCTTTTTGATATTGTGTGACAGTGATTGTTCTGGTTCGCCATGTGACAACTTTGGATCTTTTTCGCGCAAGAACTTGACTAGTAATATGGTGGAAACCGGCGATATTGCAAGTGATATCAATACCCCAAGCCTGAATCCATCGACTGTTCCCATTGCATGAACCAAATACCCGCCAACAAGGGGTGCAAAGATCAAGGGTATTGTGGTAAGTGTTTGGTAAAGTGAGATCTGAGCAGTTCTGTTTTTCTGTACTGTTGCGTCAGCTACTAGCTGTCGCCATGCAGTAGAGCTAATTGCGCCTGTTGCTCCAATCAATATGGGAATTGAAAGCACGGTCCAGCTGTTTGAGAGGTAATAGCCAAAAAGTATGGCAGGCCCTATCCATGACGTCAGGATTGCAATTTTTTTGAGGCTGTGTCTCCCGGTAATGATTCCGCCTGAAATAGTTGATGGTATTCCAATGAGCGTCGCAAATGTGGTAATTACTCCATATTGGAGAACTGTTCCGCCAAGTGAGGTAAAGTAGATTGGCAGAAATGAGAGTGCAATGTTGCCTATACTTCCAATTGAGGTAGCAATAACCAGTATGCCAATGTTTCCCTTTGGAATGATCTCCTTCGTATCACTATATCTCCACTAAACTATTCTTTAATCTGTTGGGTTGAGATTTGCTGCAAATGAAATCACTGAATATTAAAAAAATTGTATACCGGGGGTGGGTTTCGAACCCACGACCTCCAGATTATGAGTATTGTCCTTTTTGTGGAGACTGGCACTCTAGGCCAGGCTGAGCTACCCCGGCATAGATTACGCGTTATTTCAACTGCAATTAAATGTAGCTTGTAGAAAATATTCGGCAAATTTTCAAAAACTAATTCTTTTAAAATTCAAAAAGAAGTTGCAGTCTAAAATTAATTAGACTGCTCTTTTAAGAGGGCACAAATGGCATGACAGTTAATCAGCCGAATTGTATTACAGTTCATTCTTTGCTGATTCTACCCGCGTATTAGGTCTGCCCACATTTTTCGCTCTTCCATCGGGATGTAATGAGGTCTTCCTTCGGATGTCTCTTTTATCTGATCCACTGCTAGTTCAGCCTCCATGTGCAGTTCATCTGCAATTGTTCCTGGGAAGAAACGAGCTGGTCCTGAGATCTTGTAATCCATCTTGACCTCAAGAAGCGTTGCGTTACCAAGTGATGCCAGGACAATGTCTTTTGTTCCTGTTATCACTCCTTTTGTCCAAAGGACATGAACTGCCTCTTTTGGCAAGAGAGTTATCTTTTGATGGCATTTTTCCATCTTGCCCAAGATCACTTCTCGAACTATCTCGTTGCCGCTCTTTGAGATGTTTCGTATAGACTTGGTGAGATTCCAAAACTTTGGCTCCTCATCAACTCTTGATACGACCTCCCATACTTTTTCTATTGGTGCGTCAATCTGTAACTTGACTTTGATTTCTACCATGTTATTCTATTGTCAAAACCACAATAAATTGTCTGAGTACACATTGTAAGACAACATTTTGTTGAGCGAATGCTCACTAACAATGTTCATCATTTCATAAATATCAAAAGTCCGAAATACATCTCATGGGGGAGTAAGATATCAGCGCCAAGAAAAAGACTGCCACCATCACATTTCGATTTGAAGAGGACCTCATAAACAAGCTACAACAAGAAGCAAAGGAGCATCAGATAAGCACCAATACGCTTGCCACTCAGGCCATGAAAAGATTTCTCGAGTGGGACATTTATCAGCCCAGAATAGGGCTGGTTAGCCTCAACAAGCCTGTATTTGTCAAAATTTTTGGGGATTTAAAGGAAAAGGACGTGATAGAGATTGCACGTACCATGGGAAAAGATGAGGTGAAAGATGTAGCATTATTCATGAAGGGTGATGTTGACGTTGATTCGTTCATGTCATGGTTTGAAATACAGATGGTAAACTCGTCTGTTCAGGTAAGTCACATGTCTGAAAAAGGAGTACACACTTTTGTCATGAAACACGATCTTGGAAAAAACTGGTCGTTATACAACAAGACAATCTTGGAACTCATCTTCGACGAACTATTTCACAAAAAGATAACTGTCAAGTATAACAAAAATACATTTGCACTAAGGTTTTCCGAATAAATTTTTCCAAATGAAAAACAAGCAGAAATTAATTTTTGGCAATCTCTTTCCAATTTGTATCTACTTTGGCAACCCATTGGAATTTCTTTTGTAATGCACTGGTGTAGAGTTTCTCCCATTC
>Ga0187815_10001474_pt1 | contig 11149 bp, 11 predicted proteins | sample NC_S_5_FD_132962 | JGI IMG/M metagenome (GOLD analysis project Ga0187815, IMG submission 132962) | Wetland sediment microbial communities from Neuse River Estuary, North Carolina, USA - ASW-S_5 | ecosystem: Environmental > Aquatic > Freshwater > Wetlands > Sediment | place: USA: North Carolina...
AAAGCAGGGCGACCAGGGCGACGCGAACGGTCTTATTCATGGTGACGTTCCTTCAAACGTGTTGAGTTCCGGCATACAGTGACGGACTGGTTACGGGACGAAATCGCCGGTGGACCGGCTGTTATTTATTCTGGTCTTGCAAGATCAACGGCGTGTGATGCGCGCCTTCAATGGCTGACCCTGGCGCGCGAAGGCGCTGCGGCCGGCAAAACATGCCGGACGCGCACCTTGCGGATTGCCCCCGGCGGCATCGGCCGACGCACGCGAATGCGACGGCACGAAAACTCATTGCTGTCGATACGGTCCCCAGGCAGGGTCGCTTACGCTGCCGTTGGCAAGTGCAAGACGCTGGCGCACCATACCGTCGGCCGACGTAGCATACAGCACACCGCGCGGACCTTCAGTAGCGCCGTACAGCAGCATGCTGGCATTCGGTGCCCAGCTGGGGCCGAAATCCAGCGGTCCCGGCGAGAGGAAGTGCACCTGCCCGCCCAGACCCAGGTCCATCACCGCAATGCGAAACACGTTGCCGTTGCTCTGCACCATGGCCAATTCCTTGCCATCGTAGCTGATGGCGGCGTTGGAATTGGTCTGACCCTGGAAACTGACGCGCTCGGCCGTGCCGCCGCTGGCGGAGATCTTGTAGATCTGGGCGCGGCCGGAGCGGTCGGAGGTGAAATAGACGGACTGGCCATCCGGCGCCCACACCGGCTCGGTGTCGATCGCAAGATTATGGGTCAACCGGGTCTCCTGGCGGGTGGCCATGTCGAGCACGAACAGCTCAAGGTTGCCCACGTAGGACAGCGCCACCGCCAGCTTCTTGCCGTCGGGCGACCACGCCGGTGCGCCGTTGATGCCCTTGGCATGCGACTCGACCAGCTGGCGGGCGCCGGTGGTGAGGTCCTGCACGTAGATCTGGGAATTGCCGCTCTCGAAGGATACGTAGGCGATCTTCTTGCCGTCCGGCGACCACGCCGGGGACATCAGCGACTCGTGCGAGCGCGCCACTACCTGCGGGTTGTAGCCGTCCGAATCGGCCACCACCAGCGAATACGTGGTGTTGTTGCCCAGGCCCACCTGGGTGATGTAGGCGATGCGGGTCCAGAACGCACCGCGCACGCCGGTGATCTTCTGGTAGATCGCATCGGCGATCTGGTGCGCCACGCCGCGCAGGTCGCCCGCCGGCGCGGTGTAGTACGCGGCAAGCAGGTTCTGCTGCTTGTTCACGTCCCACAGCTCGTAGCTGACCTTCAGCATGCCGCCGCCGGCATCGCTGATGCTGCCGACCGTGATGAAGTCCTGTTTGAGCAGGCGCCAGGTGGCGAAGTTGATGTCCGCACCCTTGGCCGGGAACTCCACGATGTCGCTCTTGGCCAGCGAGCGGAACTTGCCGCTGCGGTTGAGATCGTTGCGGATCACGTCGGCCACGTCCGTGGGCAGCGGCGCCACGCCGGGCTGGGCGAACGGCACCACCGCGATCGGGGTGGCGGTCTTCACGCCACCGACGATCTGGATGTTGAGCCCGGAGGACTGGGCGGCCGCCGGCCCGGCGAACAGCGCCGTTGCGAGCAGCAGGATGAGGGCGTAGAGCGGATTCGGTTTGCGCATCGGGCTCATCATTGCGGCGAGAAAGTGAAGGTCAGGTTGCGCTGGAACACGCTCTCGAAACCCTTGTACGGCAGGGTCTTGGTGCGCAGGATCGCATTCTCTACCGAACGCCGGCCTGCCTCGTCATACGGGCAACTGGGATCGACGGTAGCGCTCATCACGTCGCCGCCGGGCAACTGCACGATATGCACCTTGCATGGAGCATTCGGCATGTTATCTGGCCTTAACCAATTCGGCGTGACCGCATTCTGAATGGCCGCCGCATATTCGTCGGCGAGGTTGCTGTTCTGGGCGTTGTTGCCGGTCTGCCGCTGCGCGGCGTTGGGCAGGTCGGCCTGGCCGTTCTCCTGGGCGTTCTTGAGGTCGGCCAGCTGCTGCTTGGCCTGCTTCGCCTTGCTGTCCAGCTTCTTGGTCTGCGCCGAGGCCGCATTCATCTGGGCGAGCATCTCGTCGACTTTCTTCAGTTCTTCCTGCTTCTTCTTGGCGGCCGCCTGTGCGTCCAGCTCGGCCTGGCGCTGGCGCTGCTTCTCTTCCTGCACCTTCTTCTCTTCGGCCTGCTGCAGGCCCTGCTCCACCACACGCTCCTGGTCCTTGATGTCCGGATGCTCGGGCGGCGGCGGCAGCGGCGCCACCTTGGGTTTCACTTCCGGCGGCGGCGGGGGCGGCGGCACCGCCGGTGGGGGCGGCACGGTGTTCGGGATCGGCTTGGCCTTCGTCGCCTTGGGCGGCGGACTGCCGGTGGGGCCGATCAGGGTAGCCTCGATCACCGGCCCCTTCAGCTGCAGCGGGCGCGAACAGGTGATCGGGTTCATCCACGCCGGCAAGTGCAGCGCATTGAAGAATGCCTCGTAGCTGGCGCACGGCAGCACCGCGAGGAACAGGAACGCCACGATGCCCAGGTGCAGCAGGGCGGACAGCACCACCGCCCGCGGGGTCGCCTTACGGTCGTCCATGGGACCCCTGACCCTGGCCGGAACCGTCGCCAGGCGTGCTCATCAGGCCGACCTTGTCCACTCCCGCCTGCTGCAGGTCCGCCAGCACCTTGTACACGCCGCCGTAGACGCCGGCGGTGTCGCCGGCCACCAGCACGCTCAGCTGGGGGTTGGCATCCCGGAAGGCCTTGACCCTGGCCTGCAGCCCGGCCTCGTCCACCGGTTCCGGCTTGCCGGTGCCCAGGACGAGGGAAAGCTGGCCGTCCTTCGCCACCTGCACGACCAAAGAATCCTTCTTGCCCTGCAGCGCCTTGGCATTCGCCTGCGGCAGGTTCACGTCGACATTGGAGTTCAGCATGGGCGTGGTGACCATGAAGATGATCAGCAGCACCAGCATCACGTCGATGTAGGGCACGACGTTGATCTCGGATTTCAGCTTGTAGCGTTTGTGGCGCTTCGCGTTGCGCATGGCAGGGCTCCGCTCAGGCCGCGTCGTCGGACTGGATCTGCCGCTGCAGCACAGAGGAAAACTCCTCCTGGAACACGTCGTAGCGCGAGGCGATGCGCTCCACCTTGGTGGCGTAGCGGTTGTAGGCCCACTGCGCGGGAATCGCCGCGAACAGACCCATCGCGGTGGCGATCAACGCCTCGGAGATGTGCGGCGCGACCACGGCGATGGTGACATCCTTCATGTCCCCCAGGCCCTGGAACGCGCCCATGATGCCCCACACCGTGCCGAACAGGCCCACGTAGGGGCTGATCGAGCCGACGTTGGCGAGGAACTCCAGATTGCGCTCAAGCACGCCGATCTCGCGGGTGCCGGCCACCTGCATCGCGCGCTCGGAACCCTCGATCGCGCTGCGCGCATCCTGCGTCTTGCGCTGGCGCTGGCGGGCGAACTCGCGGAAGCCCGACTCGAAGATGTTCTCCATGCCGCCCTCGGCGCCGCGGTGGCTCACCTCGCGGAACAGCTGCGCCAGGTCGCCGCCGGACCAGAAGCGCTCCTCGAAGGTCTCCGCGTTCTCCAACGCCGCCTTGGTCTGGCCGTATTTGCGGATGATGATCACCCAGGACATGAACGAAAACACCAGCAGGATCAGCAGCACGCCCTGCACCGGCAGGCTGGAATTGACGATCAATTCGAAAACGTTGAGTCCGCCGTTCATGGGCTTGGGGTACTCCGCACAGGCAGGGTGGTCAGGGGGAAGGTTCGAGGATCAGGTCGGCAGGTATCGCCACGGCGCGCATGCGCCGGGTGTCCACGCAGGCCACGCGCACGTTGGCGCGGACCAGGCAGGCACCGTCGGCGCGGGCTATCGTCTGGGCGAAAAGGATACTGGCTGCACGCCGTTCCTTCACAGCCACCGTCACTGTCAGTTCATCGTCCAGCAGGGCGGCGCGCAGGAAATCCAGCTGCATCTCGCGTACCAGGAAGGCCAGCCCGGTGGTCTCCTTGAACGCCATCTGGCCGATGCCCAGCGCCCGCAGCCACTCGCTGCGGGCCCGCTCCAGAAAGCGCAGGTAGCTGGCGTGGTAAACCACGCCGCCGGCGTCGGTGTCCTCCCAGTACACCCGCACCGGCCAACGGAAGGGCTCGCGCTCAGCCATCGAGAGGGTCTCCCACGAACAGGTCGGCCGCCTGCGGCTGGCGCGGCGGCGGGTTCAGGCCAAGGTGGCGCCAGGCCCGCGCGCTGGCCATGCGGCCGCGCGCGGTGCGCACCAGATAGCCCTGCTGGATCAGGTAGGGCTCGACTACGTCCTCCAGCGTGCCACGGTCCTCGCTGAGCGCGGCGGCCAGCGATTCCACGCCCACCGGGCCGCCGTCGAAGCTCTCGATGATGGTGCCCAGCAGGCGGCGGTCCAGCTCGTCGAGTCCGTCCGGGTCGATCTTCAGCATGTCCAGCGCGGCCTGCGCCGCGGCCAGGGTGATCTCGCCGCCCGCGCGCACCTCGGCGTAGTCGCGTACCCGGCGCAGCAGGCGGTTGGCGATGCGCGGCGTGCCGCGCGAGCGGCGGGCGATCTCCTGCGCGCCGTCCAGCGCACAGGCGATGCCGAGGATCTTCGCGGCGCGGCGCACGATCGCGGTGAGCTCGTCGACCGTGTAGAACTCCAGCCGCTGCACGATGCCGAAGCGGTCGCGCAAGGGCGCGGTGAGCATGCCGGCGCGGGTAGTGGCGCCGATCAGGGTGAACGGCGGCAGGTCCAGCTTGATCGAGCGCGCGGCCGGACCCTCGCCGATCATGATATCGATTTGGAAGTCCTCCATCGCCGGATACAGCACCTCCTCCACCGCAGGCGACAACCGGTGGATCTCGTCCACGAACAGCACGTCGTTGGGTTGCAGGTTGGTGAGCAGCGCGGCGAGGTCGCCGGCGCGTTCCAGCACCGGGCCGGAGGTGGAGCGCAGGCTCACGCCCAGTTCGTTGGCGATCACATGGCTGAGCGTGGTCTTGCCCAGGCCGGGCGGCCCGAAGATCAGCACGTGATCCAGCGCTCCGCCGCGCCTGCGTGCCGCCTCGATGTAGATCTCCAACTGCTCGCGCACCGCCTTCTGGCCAAGGTACTCGGCGAAACGGCGTGGACGGATCGTCGCCTCCAGCGCCTCGTCGTCGAGCTGGGAGACGGGGGTGATGAGGCGGTGGTCGGTCATGTCGCCATTATGGCGGCACTGGCTTCGAAAAAGGAGCAAAAAGCAAGAGCAGGAGCGCCATGCTTATGAGCCAAAGACGGGCTCTCCTGCCCGTCTTTGGCTCGCCTGGCCGGGCTACGCCCGGTCAGGCTCCGCACACCGATCGCAAGGCGCTCGATGTGCGTGCGGCCCATCACTTGGGCCGCAGGTTCGCAGGTGGAGATCTGATTCGCTTTGCGAATCAGATCTCCACCTGCGCCCCCAATTCGATCAGCCGGTTGCCGGGGATCTGGAAGAACGCGGTGGCGGGCAGCGCGTTGCGTGCCATGAAGGCAAACAGCTTGTCGCGCCACAGCGCCATGCCCGGACGGCGCTTGTCGGCCACGATGGTCTCGCGCGACAGGAAGAACGTGGTATCCATCATGTCGAACCCGAGGCCGCCGCGCGCGCATTGCGACAAGGCCAGCGGCACGTTCGGATCCTCGGCGAAGCCGAAGCGCAGCTCGATGCCGTAGAACTCGTCGCCCAGCGCGTCGATGTGGGTGCGCTCCTCGGCATCGGCCACCGGCGTCTCCAGCATCTCCACGGTCAGCAGCACGTTACGCTCGTGCAGCACCTTGTTGTGCTTGAGGTTGTGCAGCAGCGCGTGCGGTACCGCGTGCTGGTTCGCGGTGAGGAACACCGCCGTACCCGGCACGCGCAGCGGCGGATGCTCGCGCATCGCCTCGATGAACGGCGCCAGCGCCAAGCCACCCTGCTTGATCTCGCGCACCACCAGCTCGCGGCCGCGGCGCCAGGTGGTCATCACCACGAACACGGTCAGGCCCAGCACCAGCGGGAACCAGCCGCCGTGTTCCACCTTGACCAAGTTGGCGCTGAAGAACGCCACGTCCACGGTGAGGAACAGGACGCCTACGGCCAGCACGGACAGAATCGACCACTTCCAGTGGAACCGCGCCACGATCAGGGCCAGCATGGTGGTGATCACCATCGTGCCGGTTACCGCGATGCCGTAGGCAGCGGCCAGATTCGTCGAATGGCGGAAACCGAGCACTGCGCAGAGCACCATCACCATCAGCGCGAAGTTGATCCACGGCAGGTAGATCTGCCCCGACATCTCGTGCGAGGTGTGCACCACGCGCATGCGCGGCACATAGCCCAGTTGGATCCCCTCCCGCGTCATCGAGAACGCGCCGGAGATCACCGCCTGCGAGGCGATGACCGTGGCCGCCGTGGCCAGCGCGATCATCGGATACAGCAGCGGCTTCGGCACCAGCAGGAAGAACGGGTTGGCCGCGGCCTTGGGATCGGCCAGCACGAGAGCGCCCTGGCCGAAATAGTTCAGCAGCAGCGCAGGAAGCACGAAGCTCAGCCAGGCGAGGCGGATCGCCCGCTTGCCGAAATGCCCCATGTCCGCATACAGCGCCTCGGTGCCGGTAACGGTCAGCACTACCGCGCCCAGCACGAAGAACGCGCGCGAGTGGTTGTACTGGAAGAACTTCACCGCATAACCGGGATACACCGCGGCCAGCACCTGGGGATGCTTCGCGATGCCGTACACACCCAGCGCGGCGATGCTCAGGAACCAAACCACGCAGACCGGCCCGAACACCACGCCGATCTTCCCGGTGCCATGCTTCTGCAGCCAGAACAGGCCGATGATGATCACGATGGTGATCGGCACCACCCAGCTCTCCAGTCCGGGAGCGGCTATCTCCAGGCCCTCCACCGCCGAAAGCACCGAGATCGCGGGAGTGATCACGCCGTCGCCGTACATCAGCGCCGCGCCGAAGATGGCCAGCACCGCGATCGGCAGGGCCAGCCGCGGAATGCCCTTCACGCTGCGCTGGGCCAGCGCCATCAGCGCCATGACACCGCCCTCGCCCTTGTTGTCGGCGCGCATGATGAACAGCACGTACTTCACCGTCACCACGATGATCAGCGCCCAGAACATCAGGCTCAGTCCGCCCAGCACGTCCACGGGCGTCGCCGTAATGCCCCGCTCGGCCAGCACCGTCTGCAGGGTATACAGCGGACTGGTGCCGATATCCCCGTAAACCACCCCGATCGCGCCAAGCGCGAGGGCGGCGAGGCGGCGCCGGGTTTCGGGCGCCACTTCGCCTTGCACGGATACTTGACTCACAGGATCAGCTCCCCAGCGCGGCGCGCAGCGCCTTGCGGATGATGGTTTCGGCGTCGTCGCCGTCGGCGGCGACCTTCTGCACCAGCCGCGTCACTTCGGCGGGCTTGTAGCCCAGCTGCTGCAGCGCCACCGTGGCCTCGCCGGCCGCGTCGAGCGGCACCCCCGCCGCCGCGGCTCCAGGCAGGCTCGTGGCCATGCCGTCCACGCGATCGCGCAGTTCCACCACGATGCGCTCGGCGGTCTTCTTGCCGATGCCGGGAATCTTGGTCAGCGCCACCACGTCGCCGGCGTGCACCAGCCGCGCGAAGTCGTTCGTCGACACTCCGGACAGCACCGCCAGCGCGATCTTCGCGCCGATGCCGGAGACCTTCTGCAGGTTGCGGAACAACGCGCGCTCGGCCTCCTGCAGGAAACCGTACAACGCCACGCTGTCTTCCTTCTGCGCGTAATGGGTGAGCAGAGTCACTTCCTTGCCCAGCCCCGGCAGATCGTAGATGGTGGACATCGGCGCCTCCAGCTCGTAGCCGACGCCGCCCACCTCCACCAGCAGCCACGGCGGCTGCTTGGAAACCAGGGTGCCGCGCAGACGGCCGATCATCGCCGCCTCCAGGCCGTACGCGGAATGCCCACGCGCGCGAGGCTGGCACGGGTGTGTGCGTGAGCCACCGCGATCGCCAGCGCGTCGGCGGCATCGGCCTGCAAGGGGCCTTTCAACCCTAGCAGCACGCCGATCATGTGCTGCACCTGGGCCTTGTCGCCGCGGCCGCTGCCGACCACCGCCTGCTTCACTTCCGTCGCTGCGTATTCGTGCACCGCGATTCCCCGGCTCACCACCGCGCATATCGCGGCCCCCCTCGCCTGCCCCAGCTTCAAGGCCGAGTCGGCATTGCGCGCCATGAACACGCGCTCGATGCCGCACTCGTCCGGATGATGGGCGGCGATGATGTCATTCAGCTCGTCAAAAATGCGTTTCAGGCGCAGCGGGAAGCTCGCCTCGCCGGCCACCGCCAGCGCGCCGTGGAACACGTGGATCAGCCTGCCTTGCGCATCGACGTCGATGATGCCCACGCCGGTGCGCTGACTGCCGGGGTCGATGCCTAGGATGCGGGTCATCACGGAGTGCAGGCGGCGCGTGGCGCGTTGCCGCTTACGCACCCGCCTCGGCCGGCAGCAAGGCGTTGTGATACACCTCGCTCACGTCGTCGAGCGCGTCGAGCTTGTCCAGCAGGGTGGTGAGCGCCTCCAGCGCCTCGCCGCTTACCGCCACGCGGTTGTTCGGACGCATGCCCACGCCGGCGTGCTCCGACTCCAGGCCAGCCGCAGCCAGCGCCTGCTGCACCGCCTCGAAGTTCTCCGGCGCGCACAGCACCGTGCTCTCGCCGTGCTCGACGACCACATCGTCGGCACCGGCTTCCAGCGCCGCCTCCAGCACCTTCTCCTCCTGCGCCGCGTCGCCGCCGGTGACGAAGGCCAGCTCGCCGCAGCGGGTGAACTGGAACGCCACGGAGCCGGAGGTGCCGAGGTTGCCGCCGTGCTTGGTTAGCGCGTGGCGCACGTCGGCCACGGTGCGTACCGGGTTGTCGGTGAAGCACTCGATGATCAGCGCGATGCCGCCGGGACCGTAGCCTTCGTAGCGCAGTTCCTCGCCGCTGCCGTCGGCACCGGAGCCGCGCTTGATCGCGCGTTCGATGGTGTCCTTGGTCATGTTGGCGGCCAGCGCCTTGTCCACCGCCGCGCGCAGGCGCGGATTGCTGGCGGGATCGGCCACGCCGGCGCGGGTGGCGACGGTGATCTCGCGGATCAGCTTGGTAAACACCTTGGCGCGCTTGGCGTCCTCGGCGTTCTTGCGGCCTTCGATGGACGGACCTCTACCCATGGCGTTACCCGAACCCGGTTCAAGAAAGACAAGCGGGCGATTTTACCGCAAGTCGGGCGAACTCCCGCCAGTGCCCAGCGTCAGTCCGCCGCAGCACCGAACCGCCCGTGCCGCAGGAACGCGCCTACCAGCTGCGCCACCTCCTGCGAGAACAGCAGGCCGATGTGGTTGGCTTCCACCACGCGGTGGTCGGTCACGCCGGGCAGGCGCGTTTCCTCCACCGCCACGGTGCCGTCGTGCTCGCCGGCCAGCTGGCCCAGCATCGCGCCCAGCCCCAGCGGCAGGCGGCCGGCGATCACGCCGACCTCGCGCGGACCGTCCCAGCGCTCAAGACCCTGCTCCAGCAGGGCACGGTTGTGCCCCAGCAGCACCTCGCCGCCACGCCCCCACGCGGCAAAGGCGCGCGCCGCCGCGCTGCCCTTGAGCGGCGAACCGAGGCAGACCACGCGTCCCGGCGGCAGTGCCGGCGCATCGAGGCAGGCGCGCAGCGCCAGCAGGCCGCCCAGGCTGTGCCCCACCAGGTGAACCGCATCAGGCGCGCACTCCTCCATCCGTGCCTGCAGCCGCGCGAGGATGCGCTGCTGCGACGAAGCCACGCTCAGGTAGTCGAAGCGGTGCACGCGGTAGCCGTCGGCGATCAGGCGACGGTGCAGCATGCCCAGCGCGAAGCCGCGCATCCACAAGCCGTGCAACAGGATCACGTGTTCAGTCATGAACTTCCCGGTGTGCTCCCCTCCCCTTTGGGGAGAGGGCAACAAGGTCAGGCCTGCTCGGCCGCCACCGCCACGTGCAGTTCCTTGAGCTGCGCATCGCTGACCTGCGACGGCGCGTCGGTCATCAAGTCCTGCGCGCTGGTGGTCTTGGGGAAGGCGATCACGTCGCGGATCGACTCGGTACCGGCCATCAGCGCGGCGATGCGGTCGATGCCGAAGGCGAGGCCGCCGTGCGGCGGCGCGCCGAACTTCAGCGCCTTGAGCAGGAAGCCGAACTTCATCTCGGCCTCCTGCGGGCCGATGCCCAGCAGGTCGAACACCGTGCTCTGCATTTCCGGGCGGTGGATGCGGATGGAGCCGCCGCCGATCTCGTTGCCGTTGAGCACCATGTCGTAGCCGCGGCTCACGGCGATGGCGGCGTTGGCGCGCAGGTCGTCGACGTCGTCCACCTTGGGCGCGGTGAACGGGTGATGCAGGGCGACGAAGCGCTTTTCTTCTTCGTCGTATTCGAACATCGGAAAGTCGGTGACCCACAGCGGGCACCAGGCGTCCGCGACCAGGCCGCGGTCCTTGCCGACCTTGAGGCGCAGCGCGCCCATGAAGTCGGTGACGGCCTTCCACTTGCCCGCACCCACGAACACGATGTCGCCCGACTGCGCTTCGGTGGCCTTCAGCACGGCATCCAGCGCCGCGTCATCGAGGAACTTGGCCACCGGCGAGTTGATGCCGTCTCGGCCCTTGGCGAGGTCCTCGACCTTGATCCAGGCCAGGCCCTTGGCGCCGTACTTGGCAACATACTCGGCGAGGCCGTCGATCTCCTTGCGCGAGAGCGCCGCGCCGCCCGGTACGCGCAGCGCGGCCACGCGGCCGGCCGCGTCGTTCGCCGGCTCGGCGAACACCTTGAACTCGACGTGCTTCACCGCTTCGGCGATGTCCACCAGTTCCAGCGCAATGCGCAGGTCGGGCTTGTCCGAGCCGTAGCGACGCGTTGCCTCGGCCCAGGTCATGCGCGGGAAAGCAGCATCCAGGTCCACGCCCTGCACTTCCTTGAACACGTGGCGGATCAGCTCCTCCACGAAATCCTGCACGTCCTGCTCCTCGACGAAGGCGAATTCCAGGTCGAGTTGGGTGAACTCCGGCTGGCGGTCGGCGCGCAGGTCCTCGTCGCGGAAGCAGCGGGCGATCTGGTAGTAGCGGTCGAAGCCCGCCATCATCAGGATCTGCTTGAACAGCTGCGGCGACTGCGGC
>Ga0187815_10001476_pt1 | contig 11145 bp, 11 predicted proteins | sample NC_S_5_FD_132962 | JGI IMG/M metagenome (GOLD analysis project Ga0187815, IMG submission 132962) | Wetland sediment microbial communities from Neuse River Estuary, North Carolina, USA - ASW-S_5 | ecosystem: Environmental > Aquatic > Freshwater > Wetlands > Sediment | place: USA: North Carolina...
GCCGGCAAGATCAAGCTCGAGCTTGCGCAATACCGCGAAATGGCCGCCTTCGCGCAGTTCGCCTCGGACCTCGATCCGGCGACCCAGCGCCTGCTGGCACGCGGCTCGCGGCTCACCGAATTGCTGAAGCAGCCGCAATTCAAGCCGGTACCGGTCGAGGAGCAGGTAGTTTCGATCTTCGCCGGCACGCGCGGCTATCTCGACAAGGTCGAGATCGCGGACGTGACACGCTTCGAGGCGCAGATGCTCGGCGAGCTGCGCGCCAAGGCGCCGAAGATCCTGACGTCAATCCGCGAGAAGCGCGAATTGACCCCGGATACCGAAAAAGAGCTAGTGGCTTTCCTCGACGGCTTCGCCAAAGCCTTCGCCTGATCGACGGGTTATAGCGCGCCATGGCGAGCCTCAAGGATCTGCGCAACCGCATCCGCTCCGTCCGCTCGACGCAGAAGATCACGTCGGCGATGAAGATGGTGGCGGCATCGCGCCTGCGCCGCGCGCAGGAACAGGCTTTGGCCGCGCGGCCTTACGCCGAGCGGATGGAACGCATGCTTGGCTCGCTCGCCGGCAATCTGCGCAATCAGCCGAACGCGTCCAAGCTGCTCGCCGGCACCGGCAGCGACCAGACTCATCTTCTGCTCGTCGCCACGTCGGACCGCGGCCTTGCCGGCGGTTTCAACGCCACCATCTTGCGCGAGGCGCGGCGGACCTTGCGTGCGCTGCAGCGCGACGGCAAGACGGTCAAGTTGTTCATCGTCGGCCGCAAGGGGCGTGACGCGTTGCGGCGTGACAATGCCAAGTTGATCGTCGAGAGTCTGACCGAAATCGGCCGGCCGCGCCTAACCTTCGCCAATGCCGAGGACATCGCCGGCCGCCTGGTCGACCGCTTCGAGGCTGGCGAGTTCGACACCTGTACCGTGATCTTCAACCGTTTCAAGTCGGCGATCAGCCAGATCGTCACTAAGCAGCAGCTCATCCCCTTCGCCGTGCCGGAGGCGAAGGAAAAGGAAAAATCCGATACCAAAGGCGCGATCTATACTTTCGAACCCGAAGAAGGCGAGATCCTGACCGAGCTCTTGCCGCGCAATCTCGCTGTCCAAATCTTTACGGCGCTGCTCGAAAATGCCGCGTCGGAGCAGGGTGCGCGCATGACCGCGATGGACAATGCGACGCGTAACGCCGGCGAGATGATCGATCGGCTCAATATCACCTACAACCGCTCGCGTCAGGCCGCCATTACCAAGGAACTGATCGAGATCATTTCGGGCGCCGAGGCGCTCTAGGGGAAGCATCATGGCGAAGAACAACACCGGCACCATTGCGCAGGTCATCGGCGCCGTCGTCGACGTCAAATTCGAGGGCGAGTTGCCGGCAATCCTCAACGCGCTGCGCGTGCAGAACCAGGGCAAGAGCCTGGTGCTCGAAGTGGCGCAGCATTTGGGCGAAAACACGGTGCGCGCCATCGCCATGGACACAACTGACGGCTTGGTGCGCGGCGCCGAGGTGATCGACACCGGCGCTCCGATTCGCGTGCCGGTCGGTCCCGAGACCCTCGGCCGCATCCTCAACGTCATCGGCGAGCCGGTGGACGAGCGCGGTCCGATCAAGACGAAGACGACGTCGCCGATCCACAAGCCGGCGCCCGAATTCACCGATCAGTCGACCGAGGCTGAAATCCTGGTCACCGGCATCAAGGTGGTCGATCTGCTGGCGCCCTACGCGCGCGGCGGCAAGGTCGGCCTGTTCGGCGGCGCCGGCGTCGGCAAGACCGTCATCATCATGGAATTGATCAACAACATCGCCAAGGCCCACGGCGGCTACTCGGTGTTCGCCGGCGTCGGCGAGCGCACACGCGAAGGCAACGACCTCTATCACGAGATGATGGAATCCAAGGTCATCATCCCCGACGGTCCGGGCTCCAAGGCGGCGCTGGTCTACGGCCAGATGAACGAGCCGCCGGGTGCGCGGGCGCGCGTCGGCCTCACCGGCCTGACGCTGGCGGAATATTTCCGCGACGAGGAAGGCCAGGACGTATTGTTCTTTGTCGACAATATCTTCCGCTTCACCCAGGCTGGCTCGGAAGTGTCGGCGCTCTTGGGCCGCATTCCCTCGGCGGTCGGCTATCAGCCGACGCTGGCGACCGACATGGGCGCGCTGCAGGAGCGCATCACTACCACCAAGAAGGGCTCAATCACCTCGGTGCAGGCGATCTACGTGCCGGCCGATGACTTGACCGATCCGGCGCCGGCGACCTCGTTCGCACACCTCGATGCGACGACGGTGCTGTCGCGCCAGATTGCCGAGCTCGGCATCTATCCGGCAGTCGATCCCCTGGATTCCACGTCTCGGATGCTGGACCCGCGCGTTGTCGGCGAGGACCATTACAAGGTCGCACGCGACGTGCAGCGGGTGCTGCAGACCTACAAGTCGCTGCAGGACATCATCGCCATTCTCGGCATGGACGAGCTGTCGGAAGCCGACAGGCTCACCGTCGCCCGCGCGCGCAAGATCCAGCGCTTCCTGTCGCAGCCGTTCCACGTCGCCGAAGTCTTCACCGGCACGCCGGGTGTGTTCGTGAAGCTCGAAGACACGATCAAGGGCTTCAAGGGCATCGTCGCGGGCGAATACGACGATCTGCCAGAGAGCGCGTTCTATATGGTCGGCACGATCGAAGAGGCAGTCGCCAAGGCCAAGAAGATGGCGGCGGAGGCGGCGTAAGGCGCGATGGCGGACAAGGTCAAATTCGAGTTGGTCTCGCCCGAGAAGCTGCTGCTCTCGGAAGAAGTCGCCATGGTTGTGGTGCCGGGCGGCGAAGGCAATTTCGGCGTGCTGCCGGGCCACGCGCTGCTCATCTCGACGGTGCGGCCGGGCATCATCGACGTCTATGCCGACGACCAGCGTAGCGTGTCGCAGCGGATTTTCGTGTCCGGCGGCTTTGCCGAAGTGACGCCCGAACGCTGCACCGTGCTCGCCGACGAGGCGCTGCCGGTCGGCGAGATTGACCGCACCGCCGCCGAAGCCGACGTCAAGGATGCCGAAAGCCGCCACGCCGGCCTCAAGGACCAGGTTGCACGCGCGACCGGCGACGACAAGAGCGAGGCGCTGGCACAATTGCGCGCCGCCGAACGCCGCCTCGCTGCTGCGCAGGCCAAGCTCGAAGCCCTCCGGGCGGCTGCCCACTAAGACCCTGACGTTCACGCCCCTCGCCTTGGCAAGGTGGCTGTCGCGTGCCAACCTTGCTGCCGGATACCGGGCCAGCCGGAGCGGAGGGGGACATGCAAACTGCAAAATTCTTGGGCGCCGTTGCGTGCGGCGCGTTGCTTGTAGCGACGCTGCCGGCGGCGGCGCAGACCATCAAGATTGGCATCGTCAACAGCTATTCGGGCGCTCTGGCGCAGCCGGGCGACGAGCTCGACAAGGGGCTGAGCCTCTACGCCAAGCTGCACGCCAAGGATCTGCCGCCTGGCGTCAAGGTTGAGATCATCCGCCGCGACGACACCAGTTCCAGTCCGGACGTCGGCAAGCGCGTGGCACAAGAGCTGATCGTGCGCGAACACGTGCAGTTCCTCGGCGGTGTCATTGCCTCGCCGATCGCGCTGGCGATCGCGCCGCTCACTGCCGAGGCCAAGGTGCCATTCGTCGACATGAACGCTTCGGCGGTCGCGCTGCCACGCCTGTCGCCCTATGTCGTGCGCGTGTCGTTCACCCAATGGCAGACGGCTTACCCGCTCGGTAAGTGGGTGGCGCAGCAAGGTTGGAAGGTCGCCTATAGCGCGGTCAGCGATTTCAATCCGGGCTGGGACGCCGAAGCCGCGTTCAAAAAGGGCATCGTCGACGGCGGCGGCTCACTGACTTCGGTGCGCTTCCCGTTCGTCAATCCCGATTTCTCGCCGTTCGTGCAGCGCATCGCCGACGCGCATCCGAATGTCGCGTTCATCTGGGTTCCGGCCGGCACGCAAGCGACGACGATGGTGAAGGAAATCCACAACGCCAAGCTGATGGAACATGGGACCAAGATCGTCGCCACGCAGGATCTGCTGCCTGACGAGGAATTGCCCAACATGGGCGCCAACGCCGCCGGCATCATCAGCGCCGGCACCTATTCCGCGACCGCGGCGCGGCCGGCCAACGTCGCGTTCGTCGCCGCGTGGAAGAAGGAATACGGCGCCAACAGCACGCCCGATGTCTATGCCGTCGGCGGCTGGGACGGCATGGCGGCGATCTTCGACACGATCAAGAAAACCGGCGGCAAATTCACCCCCGATCAGGCGATGGCAGTGCTGTCGCATTGGACCGATCCGAACAGCCCGCGCGGGCCGATTTCGATCGATCCGGCGACGCGCGAAATCGTGCAGAACATCTACATCCGCCGCGCCGAAATGAAGAACGGCAAGCTGGTGAACACCGAGTTCTATACGATTCCGAACGTCAAGGATCCCTGGAAAGAATTCAATCCGCCGAAATAGGCGCACGCCGGCGCCGGCGCTATAATCGCGGGCAAGGAAGACGCCCGTGGGTCATTGGACGCTGAACGATATTCCGTGGGACCGGTTCAATCCGGCGAAGGTCGAGCCGGCGATCCTGCGCCTCGCCAAGGCCGCGAGCCTAGTCGAGCAGAACGGTGCCGACTACACGCGCTATCTATGCAACGTCTTTGCCGACGATCCCGAATTCCAGGAAGCGGCCCGCATCTGGGGCGATGAAGAGGTTCAACACGGTGCGGCGCTTGGCCGCTGGTCGACGCTTGCCGATCCGACGTTCGACCATGGCGCGGCGTGTGCGCGTTTCTCCGCCGGATTCCGCGTCGACCTCGACGCCGAACGTTCGATCCGCGGCTCGCGTGCCGGCGAGCTGGTGGCACGCTGCATCGTCGAAACCGGCACCAGTAGCTACTACACCGCACTCGCCGAAGCGACGCAGGAGCCGGTGCTGCGCAAAATCTGTTACCGCATCGCCGCCGATGAACTCCGGCACTACAAGCTTTTCTACACTCACATGAAGCGCTATCTCGCGCGCGAGCGGCTAGGGCGCTGGCGGCGTTTACGCATCGCGCTCGGACGGATTCGCGAATCCGAGGACGACGAGTTGTCCTACGCCTACTTCGTCGCCAATGCCGCGCCGGACGCAATCTACGATCGCCGGCGTGCGCATCGCGAATATCTTACCGCGGCGGCGCGGGTTTATCGTCCGCACCATATCGAGCGCGTGGTGGCGATGACTTTCAAGGCGATCGGCCTCAAGCCGCACGGCCGGCTCAATCTTCTGGCCGCCAATGTGGCGTGGCGCGCGCTGCGCCGCCGCACCGCGGCCTAGCACTGGCTGAGGACCGTCGCAAATTCTTCGAGCAGTGCGCGATAGAGCGCCTGCTTGAAGTCGATGGCGAGCGCAGGCAACTCATGCGGCGCGATCCATTTCCAGGCGTTGAATTCCGGCATGTGGCCGTCGAGCTGGATATCGTGGTCGGTGCCGGTGAAGCGCATGACGAACCACTTTTGCGTCTGGCCGGCATAGCGTCCGCCCCAGATCGACGGGCGTAACGCGGCGGGAAAGTCGTAGCTAAGCCAATGCGCGCTTTCGGCCAGAATCGCGGCCTTGTCGGTGCCGACTTCCTCCTCGAGCTCACGCATCGCCGCGACGCGCGGTGTCTCGTTGCCGTCGATGCCGCCTTGCGGCATCTGCCAGCCTGCTTCGGTGCCGACGCGGCGGCCGACGAAGACCCGCCGATGGCTGTCGATGAGCATGATGCCGACGCCGCGACGGTAGCCGGCGGGCGGCTTAGCGCTCCTCATGCCGGTCCGCGCGGTGCTCTCAGTGCACCGTCTTCTTCGGTCCGAACAGCACCAGGCCACGCAGCATGTCGACGGCGCGGGCGAGCTGATAGTCGTCGGCGCTGCCGAAGGTCGCCGATTCGTCGCCGTTTTCGTCGGCTGGCGGCGTCGTGTTCTTGTCCGGCGTCGCTGCCGGCGCCGTCGTCGAGGTCTTTGCCGCCCCCTTTGCTGCGCCCTGGTCGGTGTTCTTGAGCGCGCCCTTGAGGTCCGATTCATGCAGCGCCGGGCCGGTCGCGATCTTCTCGATCTTGGCCGGTTCGACGACGATATCCGGCTCGATGCCGGTGGCCTGAATCGAGCGGCCAGATGGCGTGTAATAGCGCGCGGTGGTCAGCCGCATCGCGCCGTGACCGGGCAGCTGGATGATCGTCTGCACCGATCCCTTGCCGAAGCTGCGCGTGCCGAGCAACACGGCGCGGCGATGATCCTTGAGCGCGCCGGCGACGATTTCCGAGGCCGAGGCCGAGCCGCCGTTGATCAGCACAACCATTGGCAGGTCCTTGCTGATGTCGTTGCCGGGCTTGGCATCGAAGCGCTGAGCGTCTTCCGGGTGCCGGCCGCGGGTTGAGACGATCTCGCCCTGGCCGATGAAGTCGTTGGCGACGGCCACCGCCTGGTCGAGCAGGCCGCCGGGATTGTTGCGCAGATCGAGCACGATGCCGGCGAGTTTGTCGTGCGATTTCTCCATCAGCGATTTGATCGCCGCGTGCACGCCGCTGTCGGCCTGCTCGTTGAAGCTGCTGATGCGGACGTAGCCGATGTCGTTGTCGATGACGTGCGAGCGGACGGACTGTACCTTAATGACGGCGCGGCGGATGGCGACGGTGAAGGGCTGCTGCGTGCCACGGCGAATGACCAGCTTGATCTCGCTGCCGATCGGGCCGCGCATTTTCTCGACCGCGTCGTTTAGGCTCATGCCCGAAATCGGCTGGTTGTCGATCGCGACGATCAGATCGCCGGGCTTAAGGCCGGCCTTGGCCGCGGGCGTGCCGTCGATCGGCGACACCACTTTCACCAGACCGTCTTCCATCGTCACTTCGATGCCGAGACCGCCAAACTCGCCCTGGACCTGCACCTGCATTTCGGCGAAGTCCTTAGCGTTCATGTAGCTCGAATGTGGATCGAGCGACGACAGCATGCCGTTGATTGCGGCTTCGATCAGCTGCTGATCCGAAACCTTGTCGACATAGTCAGCGCGGACGCGCTCGAACACTTCGCCGAACAGGTCGAGCTCGCGATAGGTGTCGGCGTCGTGTTTCGGCGCGGGTGTCTGGGGTGCGTCGGCCGATTGCGCCGCCGGCGCCAGGAGCCATACGAAGATCGCGGCCGAAACCGCTAAATGACGGAAGCGCATCATCCATTTACCTTTTCATCGTGGATCGCCAACCACGGCAACGGGTTGATCGATTGGCCGTTATCGCGTAGCTCGAGATAGAGACGGGGTCTTTGACTACCCTGCGGCATGACCCCTACCGGCTCGCCTGCCACGAGCCATTGCCCGACACTTTGCTCGATACGATCGAGCCCAGCCAGAACCGAATAATAGCCGCCGCCGTGATCGATGATCAATATTCGGCCGTAGCCCTTGAACGGTCCGGCGTAAACCACCCTGCCGTCGAACGGCGCCACCACCTGCGCGCCGGCCCGCGTCTCGAAGGTGAGGCCTTTGCTGGTCATACCGCCGGGCTGCACTTCGCCGAAGCGCGTCACCAGCAAGCCGGTCGCCGGTACCGCAAAGCGCCCCTTGGCTTGGGCGATCGGTCGGAAATTGGCTGGCGCGCTGGCTGGCGGCCGCGCCGATTCGGTGGCGGTAACAGCGAGGGGCGTCTTGCTGCCGGCGCGTGATGCGGCGCGTTGCTCGGCATCGCGCCGATCGGCCTCGAGCCGCGCGATCAGGTCGCGGAGGCTGCTGGCTTTGGCAGCCAACGCCGCCTGCCGGCGGTTGTTCTCGTCGAGGCCGGCCTGGGTCTGCTGCTGCAAGGCTTGTTTTTGCGCGATCAAGGCCGCGATCTGAGCTTGGGCCTGCGCCAAGCTCTCGCCCTCGGTGCGATGCTCTGCCTGGGCGGCGACGATCTGAGCGCGCACCGCTTCGAGTTGGGCGATCGCGTCGCCCAGCGCATGTGCCCGCGCCGCCAGCGGCGGTACGGCCCGGCCGAGCAGCAATCCGCCGCGCACCGCATCTACCGGCGGCATTGGCGTCAGCGCCAGCGCGGTCGGCGGATCGCGTGCCAGTTGCACCAACGCCGTCAATACCTGCGCTTCGGTGCGCCGTTTGCCCTGAAGCTCGGCCGCGTCCGCCTGCTCTTTGGCGGTCAAATTCGCGAGCTTGCGGTCGAGGCGATCGAGCGCCGCTTCGTGCTGCTGTGCGCCGGCAGCGGCCCGAACCTCGTTGTCGCGCAACGCTTGGATCTGGCCGGCGAGGTCCTGTGCCTGCTTGGTGAGCGTCTGCTGCTGCTGTTTTGTCTGGTCGAGTTGGCGCTCGACGTCGTTCAGTTTTTGCTGCGGCGAGGTCTGTGCGTAGGCAGAAACGGCGGCGACGAGCCCTGCCGCGAGCAGAGCGGCCGGAAGCGCCGCGCGCCTAGGCCGTGACACGCGCGGCGGCGCGGGCAAGGTTCTGGCCCGTCATCGCCTTGGGTTGCGCCAAATGGAGCAACGACAAAATCGTCGGCGCAATATCCGCGAGCTTGCCGTCGCGCAGTTGGGTTACGCCCGCCGGCGGATTAACCAGCAGTAGTGGCACCGGATTGGTCGTATGCGCGGTGTGTGGTTGCGCCGATTTCGGATCGCGCATCTGCTCGGCGTTGCCGTGGTCGGCAGTGATAAGCAGACAGCCGCCGGCGCGTTCGACCGCCGCCGCGACGCGGCCGAGACATTGATCGACGGCTTCGACTGCTTTGATCGCGGCGGCGATGTCGCCGGTGTGGCCGACCATGTCGGTGTTGGCGTAATTGACCACGATCAGATCGAATGCGCCCGCATCAATGGCCGCTACGAGCTTGTCCGTGACTTCAAACGCCGACATTTCGGGCTTCAAATCATAGGTTGCGACCCGCGGCGACGGTACCAAGATGCGGCTTTCGCCGGCGAATTCAATTTCGCGGCCGCCGTTGAAGAAAAACGTGACGTGGGCGTATTTCTCGGTTTCGGCGATTCGCAGCTGCTTGAGTCCGGCCTGCGCCACCACTTCGCCGAGTGTGTCGTGCAAATCCTCTGGCGGAAACACGACTTTCATCAGGCCGTTGAGCTCGTCGGAATACTGGGTCAGGCCGAGCGACGCGGCAAATTTCACCGCGCGCGCGCGCGGGAACGCATCGAATTTTGGATCGAGCAGCGCCAAGAGGATTTGGCGCACGCGGTCGGAGCGGAAATTGGCGCAAATGAGCCCGTCGCCGTCTTTCATTCCGGCGTAATCGCCGACGATTGTCGGCACGACGAACTCGTCGCCTTTGTCCTGGCGATAGGATTGCTCGATCGCGGCGTGCGCATCGGCCGCATGTGCGCCGTCGGCTGACGCCAGGGTGCGATAGGCTTGCTCGACACGGTCCCAGCGTTTGTCGCGGTCCATGGCGTAATAGCGGCCGGTGACGGTGGCGATGCGGACGCGCTTCTGGCCCTTGAGCGCGGTCTCGAACGTGGCGACGAAGTCGGCGGCGCTGCGCGGCGGCGTGTCGCGGCCGTCGAGAAAGGCGTGCACGTTCACCGTCAGGCCTTGCTCCGCCAGGAACTTCGCCAATCCCGCAATATGATCCTGGTGCGCATGCACGCCGCCCGGCGACAGCAAACCCATCAGATGCGTCGCGCCGCCGCTATGTTTCATCGCCGCGACGAATTCCTTGAGCGCCGGATTGCGTGTCAGTTCGCCCTGCTTGATCGCGTCGTCGATGCGCGGCAAATCCTGCTTCACGACACGGCCGGCCCCGATGTTGGTGTGGCCGACTTCGGAATTGCCCATCTGATGCGGTGGCAATCCGACGAAGCCTTCGCTCGCCTGCATGTGCGCGTGCGGAAAGCGGGCCATGAAGCGGTCCCAATTCGGCGTCTTCGCCAGCAGGATGGCGTTGTCGTCGCGCTGTGCGCGCTCGCCCCAACCGTCGAGAATGCACAGCACGACAGGGCGCGGCCGGTTCGGCGTGGACATGCCGGATATATAAAGGAACGACGCCGCGAACGGTAGGGTCGGGGTGGCTATTCGCGGTGATAAGGGTGGCCCGCGAGCAGCGTTTCGGCGCGGTAGAGTTGCTCCAAGAGCATGCCTCGGACGAGAAAATGCGGCCACGTCGCCGGGCCGAGTGACATTACGAAGGCCGCCTTGCGTCGCACCACATCGGCAAGGCCGTCGGCGCCGCCAATCACAAAGGCGAGATCGGCCATACCCGAATCCCGCCAGCGGGCGAATCGCTTGGCGAAATCGGCGCTCGACAGCGCCGTGCCGCGCTCGTCGAGCGCAACGACAGTGGCGCCTTTCGGTATGACATCGAGCAGGAGCGCAGCTTCGCGTGTCTTGAGCTCTGCCGGCGGCAGTTTGCGGCGCTCCTCAACTTCGCGAATGGCGAGCGGCCAGCGCAGGCGGCTGGCGTAATGCGCGGCGAGATCGCGGTGCGGACCGGGTTTGAGCTTGCCGATCGCGGCAATGGTGATGCGCATGGCGCGCGGCCGCGCTCAGGCGATCGATTCGTCCAGTTCGGCGAAGGCCTCGCCCCACATTTTCTCGAGATTGTAATGGGCGCGCTGCTCCGGCCGAAACAAGTGGACGATCACGTCGCCGGCATCGACCAGCACCCATTCGCCGTGCTGCAGCCCTTCGACCGACAGGTGCCGGTAGCCGGCATCGCGCAAAACGTCGAGCAATCGGTCGGCCAACGCCGCGACCTGGCGCTGCGAGCGCCCGCTGGCGATGACCATGTAATCGGCGAGAGTGGATTTGTTTTCGAGGTCGATAACGGCAATTTCTTCGGCCTTGCCGTCGTCCAGCGTGCTTTCGATCAGGCGCAACAAGGCGTCGTGACGGGCGGCACTGCGCCGCTTCCGGGTCTTCAAGGGTTTGCTACGCGGTATGGCGATCACCTCGGATGGGTTGGCGGATTTGGGTGGCGGAATGCGGGTCGAGCATCGACCACAGGAAAATCCAGGCCGGCGGCTTGGCGCCGGGGAGCCGCCGCGCCGCGGCGGCTGGCAGACGGTAACGGGCGAAGCGATGGGCAGGCAATGCAGCCAAAGCAACGCGACAATACGAAGGACGCGCGAAGACCGCAATGGGGAGGGACGCAAAAATTTCGCGCCAGCCGCGCCAATGACGGATTTGCGACAGATTGTCCGCGCC
>Ga0187815_10001477_pt1 | contig 11141 bp, 6 predicted proteins | sample NC_S_5_FD_132962 | JGI IMG/M metagenome (GOLD analysis project Ga0187815, IMG submission 132962) | Wetland sediment microbial communities from Neuse River Estuary, North Carolina, USA - ASW-S_5 | ecosystem: Environmental > Aquatic > Freshwater > Wetlands > Sediment | place: USA: North Carolina...
GGGCCCGCCACGCGGCGCTGGCCGGTCTGGCCGCCGGCGTCGCGGGTGCCGTCGTGGGCGTGGCGGTCAGCCTGGCCGTGCCCCTGCATCACAAGCTGGTGGCCGTCGCCCTGGCCGTGCCCGCGGCGGCCTTTGCCATCATCGCGTTCTTCGTCGTCGCGTACTTCCTTGACGATGGTGACCTGAGAGCCGTCCTGGCGTGGGTGCGGCGGGTAATTGCGCAACGGAGATAACGAAAGGCCGATCCGGTCAGAGGTTGCCGCGCCTGGCCTGCTCCCGCTCGATCGCCTCGAACAGCGCCTTGAAGTTGCCCTTGCCGAAGCCCTGCGACCCGTGCCGCTCGATCAGCTCGAAGAATACGGTCGGCCGGTCCTGCACGGGCTGGGTGAAGATCTGCAGCAGGTACCCGTCCTCGTCCCGGTCGGCCAGGATGCCCAGCTCGCGCAACTCGTCGGCAGGGACCCTAGTCTCGCCCACCCAGGAGCCGAGCTCGTCGTAGTAGCTGCCCGGGGTGGCCAGGAACTCCACGCCCGCTGCGGCCATGGCCCGGACGCTGGCCACGATGTCGTCGGTGGCCAGCGCGATGTGCTGCACTCCGGGACCGCCGAAGAACTCCAGGTACTCGTCGATCTGCGACTTGCGCTTACCGACCGCGGGCTCGTTCAGCGGGAACTTCACCTTGCGAGTCCCGTCCGCGACGACCTTACTCATCAGCGCCGAGTACTCGGTGGCGATGTCGTCGCCGACAAACTCCTTCATGTTCGTGAAGCCCATGACCCGGTGATAGAAGTCCACCCACTGGTCCATTTTGCCCAACTCGACGTTGCCGACGCAGTGGTCGATCTCGGTGAAGAACGCGCGCGACCCGGGGGGGACGACCGGAGGCGCCGGGGCGTACCCGGGCAGGTACGCCCCGGAGTACCCCGAACGCTCCACCAGCGTGTGCCTGGTATCGCCGTACGTGGCGATGGCCGCCACGACGACCTTGCCGTGGTCGTCCTCAAGGATGTGCGGCGCCTCGAGGCCGTTGGCACCGTGCGAGACCGCATAGTCGTAGGCTTCCTCGGCCGAGGTGACCTCGAGTGCCAGGTCGGTCACCCCGTCGCCATGCGCGGCCACCCCTCGGCCCAGCCGGGTCCCGGCCCGGGTCGGGCCGCGAAACACGAACCGCGCGCTGCCCGACTCCAAGACGTGCGCCACCTCATGCGGGTACCCGGTCTCCGGGCCGCGATAGGCGGTACGCCGCATGCCGAACGCGGTCGAGTAGTAGTGCGCCGCCTGCTTCGCGTTTCCGACCGAGAACACGACGGCGTCCATGCCGAGGATGGGGAAGCTGTCCTGCGCTGGCGTGGTCATAACGATAGGATGTGGACTTGTCCTCAAACTGTGCAACCAAGTGCGTGTAGCCTAGTCAAAGTGCCTAGTTATACCGGACGATCGGTGGTACCTATGTACACGCTGACTACTCCGAACCCGGGGCCGGTCGACCGGCTGGACGCGGCGCTCATCGAACTGCTCGCCGCCGAGCCGCGGGTGGGTGTGCTCGAGGCCTCGCGGCGGCTGCGCGTCGCCCGCGGCACGGTACAGGCGCGGCTGGACCGGATGCGGGCCCGCGGCGTGATCACCGGGTACGGGCCCGAAGTGGATCCCGCAGCGCTCGGCTACGAGGTCACCGCGTTCATCACGCTGGAGATTCACCAGGCCGGCGGACACGACCCCGTGGCGGAACGGCTGAGCGCGATCCCCGAGGTGCTCGAGGTGCACACCATCACCGGGGCCGGCGACATGCTCTGCCGCGTCGTCGCCCGTTCCAACGCCGACCTGCAGCGCGTGCTCGACTCGATCGTCTCCGCCGAGGGCGTGGTCCGCTCGTCCACGCTGATCTCCCTGGCCACCCAGGTCCCCTACCGGGTGCTCCCGCTGGTCCGCGCCACGGCGTCGAACAGCGCACAAGCGCGCTCGTGATGGCCGCACCCGAACCCGGCGGCCATCAGGGTGTCGTTCAATCGGTTATTCTGGGATTTGCCGCCCTGTATCGGGCGGACAGGGGGGTATGTTCAAATGCGTAACCGCTGTATCACTACGGTTGCCTGATCAGCCTCTGGTACCTTCGCGCAGCGCGGGAGCGGGTGGTGGACCAAATCGTTGGTGGCGACGTCCGGCAGGACATGCACAACGATGCGGACGCACCTGCCGTCAGGGGTGATCTGAGGGGCAACCAACAGCACGCGACCCCTGACTCGGTGTTCGCTGAGCCGCAAATCGACCAGGTCGTGGTGGGTGATATCCCGCGGCAGCCGCGTGGTTTCCTGCTGCGGCCGGTCCCGACCGGACAGCTGAGCCAGCCAGGCCGAGGTGCGTCAGTGCTGACGGGGCCGCCTGGCGTGGGCAAGACTCAGCTGGCGGCCGCTTACGCTCGGGCGAAGCTGGCGGCGGGCTGGCGCCTGGTGGCCTGGATCAACGCCGGGGACAGCGGCAGCCTGCTGGCCGGCCTGGCCTCGGTGGCTGACGCCACCGGGCTGTCTGACGGGTCCGAGCGGCACCCGGCCGAGACGGGCGCGGTCGTAAGACGCTGGCTCGAGGCCGATGGGGACCGCTGCTTGCTGGTCTTCGATGGCGCGGAAGACCCTGATCTCCTGCAGCCGTTCATTCCTGCCGACGGTGCAGCCCAGGTGCTGATCACCAGCACCCGGCCGTCGATCGCGGCCCTCGGGATCCGCATCGGGGTGGACGCGTTCAGCGCCGACGAGGCACTGGCCATGCTGGTCGAGCGGGTCGGCGCGGACGACGAGGCGGGCGCCGCCGCGGTGGCTGCCGCGCTGGGGAATGTGCCGCTGGCACTGGCGCTGGCCGCGCCGGTGATCGCCGGACGGCAGGTAGGGTGCAGGCGGTACCTGAACTGGATGCAGCCGATGTCGACCGAGGTGTTCCTGACCGAGGACCTTGGGCAACCGGACTCGCGCGGCGTGGCGGAGGCGGTGCTGCTGTGCCTGCAGGCGGTCCGAGAGGCCGACCAGACGGGCGTGTGCACGCGGGTCATGGAGGTCGTGGCGGTTCTGTCGGCGGCCGGCGTCCGCCGCGAGCTACTGCACGTGGCCGGGCAGGCGGGCGTGCTCGCGGGCGGGCGCCGAGTGGCCGCGTCCCAGGTGGACCGGGCGCTGGACTGGCTGAGCGGCCTCTCTCTGCTGACCTTCAGCATGGACGGCCAGACCGTCATCATGCACCGCCTGATAGCGCAGGTGGTCGGGGACGGGCTGACCCGCCGCCAGCGGCTGACGGCGGTATGCCTGGCCGTCACATTCGTGCTGGACGCGTACGCGCGGGCGTATGCGGGGTCACAGGATCGCCGGGCCGTCAGGGGGATCCCGCAGCACGTGACGGCGCTGCTGGGTCATATGGCCGAGCCCTCAAAGGGAGCCGACGAGGAGCTGGCCTCGGTTCTGCTCCGGCTTCGGTTCATCGCGCTCTACCACCTCATCGAACTGCGCGATAGTGCCCGGGAGGCCATCGCGGTCGGCGAGCCGCTGACTGCGGACCTTGAGCGTCTCCTGGGTCCTGACCATCCCGACACCCTGAACTCGCGAAACAGCCTGGCCGCTGCCTATCTAGGCGCGGGCCGGGCCGCCGAGGCGATCCCGCTGTTCGAGAAAACCCTGGCTCTTCGTCAAGGCCTGCTGGGTCCCGACCACCCCGACACCCTGACTTCACAGAACAACCTGGCCGCCGCTTACCAGGACGCGGGCCGGGTCGCCGAGGCGATCCATCTATACGAGCTCAACCTGGCCACACGAGAGCGCCTGCTGGGTCCCGAGGATCCCAGCACCCTGGATTCCCGAGGCAACCTCGCCACGGCCTACCGGGACGGGGGCCGGGCCGCCGAGGCGATCCCGCTTTTCGAGCAGACCCTGGCCGACCGGGAACGAGTCTTGGGTCCCGATCATCCCGATACCCAGACCTCGCGGAAGAACCTCGCTTACGCCTACCAGGAAGGGGGCCGGGCCGCCGAGGCGATCCCGCTGCTTGAGCGGGCCGTGACCGCGCGGAAGAAGCTCGCCACTGCTTACCGGGAGGAGGACCGGGCCGCTGAGGCGGTCCTGCCCGTCGAGCAGGCCTTGACCGCCCGGGGGAGTGAGCCACCTGCCGATGCCGCCGAGAAGGTGCTGGCCGGTTTCCGGCGCCCACCGGCCGATCCGGCCAGGCGGGCGCTCCCGGCCGGCTTTCGTCGGCCTCCCGCCGATCCTGCTAGGCAGACGCATCCCGGCAGCGTCTCGCGTCGATCGGCCAAACAGACCGACCGTCCATCCGGCAGCCGGGCGCAGGCCCCGGCCGATAACGTCCAGTTCGACCGCGAGGTCCTCGCCGCCATGGCGGCTGGACACCCGGCGGGCATCGTCAGGGCCTATGACAAGTACGCGGCTGTCCTGTACGGCTACTGCCAGTGGATGCTGACCGACTCGGCGGAAGCAGCTGAGGCCTTGCAGGACACGCTCGTCCTTGCTGCCGCCACGCTTGGCGAACCGTCCGAGGTTTCCAATCTGCGCCCATGGTTGTACGCAATAGCCCGGAGCCGATGCCGACGACCACCCCGGACCGTATCGGCGGCTCGGGATGAGAAGACCCAGGCGGCGGACCAGCAGATCGATGCGGAGGGTCGGTCGGCCGGTCTGACCCGCGAGCCGATCGATGCGACGATGCCGTTCCGGGTGGTCGGCCACTCGCCCGGCGTAACCCGCGAGCCGATCGATGCGACGATGCCGTTCCGGGTGGTCGGCCACTCGCCCGGCGCGACCCGCGAGCCGATCGATGCGACCATGCCGATCCCCGTGGTCGGCCACTGGGTCGGCGCGACCATACCCATGCGCGTGGTCAGCCAGCCGGCCGAGGCGACGGACGGTCCGGCTCACGTCAACGGCCACTTGGGGCAAGCCGAGCAGCGTGCGTTGATCCGCTCGATCCTGGCCGAGCTGAAGCCTCGCGAACGTGAGGTCATCGAGCTGAGCTTCGGACACGACCTGCACGACAACGATCTGGCTACCGTGCTCGGTGTATCAGCGAGCCGGGCGCGGGTCCTGGCCTCACGGGCCCACACTCAGCTGGAGGAAGCCCTCAGTACCCTGCACATCGCCTTTACCAGGCGGGGGGCCTGCCGGGTGCTCGGGGAGCTGCTGGCGGACTGGGATGGACAGTTGACCGAGCAGACGCGTGACCTGGTCGGCTGGCATATCGAGGAGTGCCAGACCTGCGGCAGTCACGCGCGCGGGGCGCTGCGTCCTGAGGCCTTTCCCCGCCTGCTGCCGATGGCCTCGCTTCCCCCGGAGCTTCGTCGGCAGGTCCTGAGCCGCTGTACCTCCACCGATGAGGATGCGGTCGCGTATCGCCGGCGGGTAGTCAGGCACGCGGAATCGACCTGGATCGCCAGGTTCCCGGAGGCGATCAGGCACGTGAGCTGGAGCAGCATCCGGGCCCATCCCGGAGTGGCCATCGTCACCCTGGCTGCCGCGGCGTGGGTTGCGGCGGCTGTGTGCGTCACGCTGCTCACTTTTACCGGCTCCCACTCACATGCCCAGGCGGCTCAGCCGAGCATCAGGACCCCCTCGAGCAGCCCTGCGGCGGTCCAGACCACGGAGGCGGCCGCCGCGACCACGGCGGCCGCCTCCAGGACGGCCGCTGCTACATCCGCTGCCATCACGCCGTCCCCAACCGTCAGCCAGCCGGCCTATGTCCCCCCTCCGGCCCAGCCGTCGCCGTCACGCTCGCCCAAGCCGTCGAAATCGGCGTCGCGGTCGCCGTCGAAATCAGCCTCGCCCACCACCTCGCCGTCGCCGACTACCTCGTCTTCGCCCTCATCCTCGCCATCCCCGTCGGTGACGGCGTTAGGCCAAGGGGCCGGCGCGGTGAACTACTCCTTCGCGCCCGCGGAGTTCTCCGCCAGCGCAGTCCAGTGAGCAAGCTGGTACCAGACGGCGCGTGTCTCCGCGTGCTCCGGGCCGCGGATCCGCTCGCGGATCGGTAGCAGCGCGGCGAACTGGTCCCGGGCGGCGGCCGCGTCCCCAGCGCGTCCGGTCCAGTAGGCCAGTTCCTCCCGCGCGGCCAAGGTGTCCGGGTCGTCCGGGCCAGAAACGGACTCGCGGACGGGAAGCAGCGCCGCGAACTGGTCCCGCGCGGCGGCCGCGTCTCCCGCGCGTCCGGTCCAGTAGGCCAGGTTGAACCTCGCGACGAGGGTTTCTGGGGAGTCCGCGCCGAATACGCGCTCGTAGACGGGGAGCAGCCGGGCGAACTGGCGCCGTGCAGCGGCCGCGTCCCCCGCATAACCTGCGAAGTTGGCAAAGTTGTGACGGTTGGTAAGGGTGTCCGGGTGCTCAGGGCCGAGGACGCGTTCGGCGACGGGTACCAGCGCGGCGAACTGGTCCCGGGCGGCGGCCGTGTCCCCCGCCTGCGCGGTCCAGTAGGCCAGGCTGGCGCGGGCGGCCAGCGTGTCGGGGTGCTCGGGGCCCAAGACGCGCTCGGCGACGGGAATCAGCGCGGCGAACTGGTCCCGCGCGGCGGGCGCGTCCCCCGCCTGCCCGACTGAGTAGGCGAGTTCGCTCCGCGCGGCCAGGGTTCCAGGGTGCTCGGGCGCGGGTTGCCCGGCTCCGTTGGTGCTCACGACGTCGCTAGCGGAGACCTCCTGGTTTGACGCGGATCGCGTCTCGGCGCGCGGCACCGCCTGCATTTTGTCGACCAGCTTCCGCAGCTCAGCCTCGGCGTCCGGGTTCTCCTCCAGCAGGTCCGCCAGCCGCCCCGCCCACCGTCTCGCGAGGGTCGCGCGGATCGCTCCCGCGTCAGCGCCGACCGCGCCGATGAGCTGCTCGCGCGTGGCCTTCAGCTGCGCCTCAGTCAGGCGGGTCTGCTTGACGTCCCCGCGGCCCAGAAGCTGGGCGAACCCAAGCCGTGCTGTCTCCCACTCGTCGGTGGCCGCCGCAACTACCACCATCCGACCGGCCAGCGCCGTCAGCGCCAGCAGGCGCTCCGCCAACATCTCCTGCCCTCCTGTCGCCTCGAGCAGCCGAGATGGCTAGAGGTGAGAATTCTACTTTGCCACTCGGCCGGGCGCTCCGAAGGCGGGCGTGCTGGCCAGGCGGACTGTCCGGTTCGGACCGGATCGGGAGGGTATGTTAGGTGCGTCACCGCTGGGTCACGTTAATAAAACCTGTCCAATCTCCAGAATCCTCAGTGTGGGAGTAGGGGTGGATCGGTCGCAGCCCCCGGAACCGCTGCCGTGGGAAGCAACGAGTCGGCAGATAGTAGCGGGCGACATCCCATCGGAGCCGCCCGGTTTTCAGCAACGGGCCATCCTGCTGGCCGAGCTAGACCGGGGCAGTGCTCTGGTGCCGGTCATTCATTTCGTAACCGGGGGGCCGGGGGTCGGCAAGACGGTGGTGGCGGCGGCTTACGCGCGGGCGAAGCTGGCCGCTGGCTGGCGGCTGGTGGCCTGGGTCAACGCCGGCGACACCTGGAGCCTGCTGGCCGGCCTGGCGAGGGCGGCTGGGGCGGCCGGGCTGAACGAAACAGATGCCGGGCCGGGCGGCGGCCCCGATCCGGGGCAGCTGGTCCGACGTCGGCTTGAGGCCGACGGAGACCGCTGTCTCCTCGTCTTCGACGACGCGAGGGATCCCGATCTGCTGCAGCCGTTCGTTCCTGCTTACGGTGCGGCCCGGGTGCTGATCACTGGTCCCTGGCGGTCGCGGGCCATCCAGGGGACCAGCGTCCCGATCGACGTCTTCAGCGGCGATGAGGCGAAGGCGTTCCTGACCGAGCGGACCGGCCGGGTGGATACGGAGGGAGCGGCCGCCCTCGCGGCTGAGCTTGGGCGTGTGCCGTTGGCGCTGGCGCAGGCCGCGTCGGTGATCGCCGGGCAGTCCTTGTCGTACGGGGCATACCTGGAGCGGCTGCGGGCGGTGCCGGTCGAGGAGACCCTGCGCCAGGAGCTGGGCCAGTCTTCCGTACCGGGAATCGCGCAGGCGGTGCTGCTGTCCTTGGAGGCCGCCAGGGCGGCCGATCAGACGGGCATGTGTATGCGTCTGATCGAGATCCTGGCGGTACTGTCGGCGGCCGGGGTCCGCCGGGACCTGCTGCATGCCGCTGGACAGGCCAGTGCGCTCGCCACCGGCGAACAAGGGGTGGTCGCGGCCCTGGTAGACGAGTCGCTGGCCCGGCTGGCTGAACGGTCACTGGTGACCGTCAGCCTCGACGGCCAGACCATCATCATGCACCGCATCGTGATGCTGGTGGCCCGCGCCGATATGGCACGCCGACAGCGGGTTACAGCGGCGTGCCGGTTCGCCGCATCGGTACTAGACGCGCGAGCACGGGCGGTAGCTCACGATCGCCTGGCCGTCAGGGACGTCCCCGAGCAGGTATCGGCTCTGGTAGATAACGCGGCGGGACCCGTTGGCGAGGATAAGGAGTTCGCCAGCGCCCTGCTGGGACTCCTCGCTGTCGCCTACCAGGACGCGGGCCGAGACACCCTGGAGATCCCGCCGGCCGAGGCGGTTCAGCTCGCCGCGGAGGTTCCTGCCGGCGATGAGGTCCTCGAGGGCGAGGAGGTCTCACGGGACGAGGAGGAGCCGTCGGCCCATGAAGTCCCTCAGGACGAGGAGGTCCCACGGGACGAGGAGGAGCCGTCGGCCCATGACGTCCCTCACGACGAGGAGGCCCCCGAGGGCGAGGAGATCTCCGAGGACGAGGGGGTCCCGCAGGGCGAGGAGGAGCCGTCGGCCCGGGAGGTCCCTCAGGACGAGGAGGTCCTCAAGGACGAGGAGGTCTCACGGGACGAGGAGGAGCCGTCGGCCCGGGAGGTCCCTCAGGACGAGGAGGTCCTCAAGGACGAGGAGGTCCCACGGGATGAGGAGGAGCCGTCGGCCGAGGCAGCGCCTGGTTCTCCGTCCGAGACTCCAGGGGACCTGGAGCCGGAGTTGTCCGGGCCGGACCTGCGTGCCACCTCTGATGCCCCCGTCGGCGACCACCATGACCGCACGCGGCGACGGCGAGTCCCTGGCCTGGCCGCCGTGATCCTGATCCTGCTGGGGGCGGCGGCGGGCGGCGTGACACTCGTCCTGACTCAGGGGCACGCTCCTGTCCGACCCGCAGGCCACGCCGCCGCGCCTGTCCCCAGGCCGGCCCAGATGGCCGCCGCCTGGGTAGCGCAACAGGTTAGCCGCAGCACGATCGTGGCCTGCGATCCCGAGATGTGCGCTGCCCTCGAGGCCCGGGGGATGCCGGCAGCCAACCTGCTGCCCATCCAATCGTCCACCACCAGCCTGCTCGATGCTCAGGTCGTGGTGGCCACGCCCGCGGTCCGGGGCCAGTTCGGCGGCCGTTTGGACAGTGTGTACGCGCCATCGGTCATGGCCAGTTTCGGGTCTGGGCCAGGCCGGGTGGATGTGCAGGTCATCGCGCCCCAAGGAGCGGCGGCGTACCTGACGGCGCTGCGCCAGGACGTGGCGACCAGGCAGGCCGCCGGCGCTCAACTGCTAGCCAACAAGCAGATCACGGTGGCGGCTCAGGCGAGGCCGCAGCTGGAGGCGGGCGAGATCGATTCCCGCCTGCTGATCCTGCTCGCGGCGCTGGCGGCCGTGCACCCGATCCAGATCCTGGCCTTCGGCGACCCCGGCCCAGGTGCGAGCCCGAGGGTCCCGTGGTGCTCGGCCGACCTATCGGGCTCGGGGCGGGCGGCGGGCATGGCCGACGCCAGCTACGTGAGCTGGCTGACCGCCTACGTGCGAGCCCAGCTGCTGCCCTTTGCCGGAAGCATCATCACGCTCACGCGGGATGGCCAGCTCGTCGTTCGTATCGAGTTCTCCAGGCCTAGCCCGCTCGGCCTGCTGTCCCGCGGAGCGATCTAGATCCGCTAGTGACGATCAATGAGTCAGGTCGGTGGCGAGTTCCAGGATGATCTCCCCCAGCTTGTCCTGGTCGTCGACCTGCTGCAGGTAGAACATGTAAGTCGAGCCGACGGAGACCACGGCCGCCGTGGCGCGGACCCGGTCGCGCAGCGGGGCATCGGGGCCGGCGAGCACGTCAACGAGCGCGTCCAGGCGGCCGCGGAAGCGCGCGAACCTGTCCTTGCCGGCCTCCATGGCCTGGACCGAGGCCTGGTTCTGGTGCAGGAACCGGAACACCTCGCTGCCGCCCAGCACGATCCCCACGTAACGCTGGAGGATCTCGCGGCGGGTCGCGTCGGTCCGCGGCTGGTCCTTCGCCCAGTCGACGAGATCGTCGATCTCGGCGAAGTAGTCGTCGGTGAAGCTGTGGACGATGTCTTCCTTGGACTTGAAGTGGTAGTAGAGCGCGGCCTTGGTGACGCCGAGGCGCTCGGCGACCTCGCGCAGCGAGGTCTTCTCGTAACCCTGCTCGGCGAACAGCTCCAGCGCGACCTTCTGCACCCGCGACCGGGTATCGGTACGCGGCGCGCCGAAGCCCCCGGCCGGACGATCGGCCGCGAGCGTACCGCGCCTGCTCCCGCGGTCGTCGGCCGCGGGCGTAAGTCCCGCGTCGTCCATCTCCCTCTCGCACTCCCTCACGGAGCTGGGCCGTAATTTACTTGACGGCCGGTTAGCCAGACCTTAGCATAATAACTTGCCGGCCGGTAAGTAGTGTAGCCGGTGTAGCCGCGGACGGGAAGGGAGCGGGCAGGTGGCGGAGGTAACGGGGCCGGGTGGGAACGGGAAGAGCGGCTCTGGGGCGGCCGCAGCTAGCCCGAACGGGCAAGCGCTGCCGGGCGGGGGCGGGCAGTTTCTTGCGCCGCGCGAGGTGATGATCGTCCTGCCCGGGCTCCTGCTCGCCATCCTGCTCGCCATGCTGGACAACCTCATCGTGAGCACCGCGCTGCCGCGGATCGTCGGCGACCTCGGCGGGGTGGCGCACCTGTCCTGGGTGGTGACCGCCTACATCCTCGCGTCCCTGGTCGTCACGCCGTTCTACGGGAAGCTCGGCGACATGTACGGGCGGAAGAAGTTCTTCATCGTCGCGATCGTGATCTTCCTGGCCGGGTCGGCCCTGGCCGGCCAGTCGCATTCGATGGCCGAGCTGATCGCGTTCCGCGCCGTCCAGGGCCTGGGCGCCGGCGGGCTCATGGTCGGCGCGATGGCGACGCTCGGCGA
>Ga0187815_10001478_pt1 | contig 11140 bp, 4 predicted proteins | sample NC_S_5_FD_132962 | JGI IMG/M metagenome (GOLD analysis project Ga0187815, IMG submission 132962) | Wetland sediment microbial communities from Neuse River Estuary, North Carolina, USA - ASW-S_5 | ecosystem: Environmental > Aquatic > Freshwater > Wetlands > Sediment | place: USA: North Carolina...
ATCGGAAACGAGCGGAACCGGCTCCGCCGATTCGACGCGCCCGCCTACGTAGCTGAGCCTCTCGAGGGTGGCCCCTCGAACGCCCATCGTGATCAGCGCCGGAATGTCGAGCTTCGCTTCGGCTTCGTCCAACTCCTCGGCCCGCGCGGAAAGCGCGGGGTTGCGCGGCAAGAACACCGGGCAGCAGTCGTGGAATGGCTCGGATGAAATGTCGTATGTTCCGATCTGCCGCGCCGTCGCCAAAATCTCGATCTTGTCCATGCCGATCAGCGGCCGAAACACCGGCATGCGCGCGGCCGCGTCCACCGCAACCAGATTCCGCAGCGTCTGCGACGCAACCTGCCCCAGGCTGTCGCCGGTGACGAGCGCGAGCGACCGGTTTCGCCGCGCGATCAGCTCCGAAATCCGCAGCATCATTCGACGGTAGAGCAGCACGCGCATGTTCTCCGGCGCATAGCGCACGATCTCACGCTGGATCGCCTCAAAGGGCACGCGATACAGCTTGGCGCGAAACTGGTACGGCACGAGCGTTCGCGCCAGCGCGCTCGCCACGTGCAGCGACGATTCGCCCGGCTGCGCGCCCGTGCCATAAAAATGAACGAAGCTCAAATGCGCGCCCCGCTTCATCATGTGGTACGCGGCGACCGCCGAATCGTATCCGCCCGAGAGCAGGCACGTGATGCGGCCCGCGGTGTTTGCCGGCAGGCCGCCCGGACCGGCAATCTTGCGCGCGTAGACCAGCAGCGGCCCCGGCGTGATTTCGATGTGGCAGGTGATCTCGGGATCTTTCAAGCGGACGCGGACGTCGCGCCCCTCGGCGCGCAGCTTGTCCAACAAGAAGCGGCCGACCGCCGCTTCGATCTCCATCGTCGAATGCGGAAATTCTTTGTCGCTGCGCTTCGCGCGCACAGCAAAGTTCGCGAACCGCAGCGGCGCGATCTCTTCCCACGCCTCGCGGCACAGCGCTTCCATCGTCCGCTCGACGGGCCGTGCCACCGCGTAGTTGGCCACGCCAAATACGCGCTCGATTCGCTTGATCGCCTCATCGAGAGCGGCCCCATCGCCGAGCCGTACCAGAAAACGGTCGCCCGGCTGCTCGATTCGCTCCACTGCAATTCCCTGCAGGCTCTGCCGCAACGCGACGAAAAGCTTGCCAAGAAAGAAGTGCCGGTTGCGGCCCTTCAGCCACAACTCGTGATAATGGACCACGATGACGGGTTTGCTCATGCGAGTCTTCCGCGGCTCGGGCTCGGCGATGCCCGCCTTCGGGCTGTAGCGCACAGTACGCGCCCGCCGTTCGATTGACTACCGCGCGTCGAGCCAGTATAACAGCCGCGCGCGGCGCCGTGTAGCAGGTGCGCATCAGCTGCCGCGGCCCGCTTACACGTGTTCCTAAAGCGCGATAACTCACTCGATACAAAAGGTTCCGCGGCGGAACTTTCCACAGCTCTCGGGGTTATTATCTGCATCACTCGTGCTCGCGGAGAAGCAGGGAGGGTAGGCGGCCAAGAAAAAAGCTACCCAAACGACGAGTCGCGCATCCAATGCCTGTCGGCGTTCAATTGGGCATCCGATTGCATGGTTCAGAGCGTAGCTAAAGAGAGAAGGAGGGCGCCATGTGGAATCGTCGAGATTGGGACGACTTCTTCGATATCGTAGGAAAGCGATGGCACATGCGCCGCCCTCCGCGCCCCGTGGATCGCTCACGACCCAATCGCCTTGTGCCCACCGAAGGCTACAGCCTCGCTGAACTCGACGATGCCGGCCTGAGCATCGAGCAGGCCGAACGCCTCGGGCTGCCCGTGGATGCGGGCCGCGTGGGCTCCTACGGCCCCAACGTTTCCGCACTGCGTGATTATCTCCGAGCCACGCGTTCGCGCTTGTAGACTGTCCATCTTCACGCGTTGCTTCGCCACTCTTAACAGACTGCTGAAAAATGCCGGACTGTCATTCCGAGGGCGGGTTCGCCCGAGGAATCTGCTCCTTTCTTCGGATTCTGCAAAGAGCAGATCCCTCGCTTCGCTCGGGATGACAGGTCGAAGGGTTTTCAGCGGCCCCTTAAACCCCGCGCGAGACCTGTCCATACAGTGTCGATTAGAAGTGAGCGCCGTCGTGTGTTTACAACGAGTTGCAGACGCTTCTAATCGCCCGAATGTCGATTAGAAAATCGTTGAGTCGTGGGGTGAATCTGCCGCGACGCGTTCACAAAGGACCCACCCTCACAAACCGGGGGTGGGGCACCCGAAACGTCAAAGGCGAAATTCCACGGCCGGGAATCAGCGCCTCGGTCGAGCATCTTCAAGCGTTCTCAAATTTTGGAAGAGCGTTTGGCCCTCATCCAGAGAGCCGGCGACTTTCGCCGCACCCATGACACTGACAGATCGACGCGCGCGCATCAAGCTGTCCTCAAGGACAGTTTTAGGACGGGGCTTGCGGCCCTGGCACTCCGACACTCGCGGCCGCCGCGCACCAAGTGCGCGAAAAAAAAAGGCCCCGTTCCTCCCGGGGTGGGACCGGAGAGAACGGGGCCGCAAACGACTTCAAACCGCTAGAACAGGAACTTCAATCCAAACTGAATCACGCGCGGCGCGACCGAGGTGGAGTCGATTAGGCCGAAGGTCCCACCGCTGAAAGCCGCCGTTGAAACCGGATTACTAAACTGCGGGTGATTCCAGACGTTGTAGAACTCGGTCCGGAATTGCAGCGTCCCCCACTCGGTGATCTTGGTGTTCTTTTGCAGGGACAAGTCCCAGTTCCATTGCCCCGGGCCAGTTATGATACCGATCTGAGAGTTGCCCCAGCCCGTCCCTTCGCCGGCGAAATCCGCACCGCCAAAACCAAAGAAGGGATTCGTGCCACAAGCATCGGCCGAACTGGCACCCGGGCCTAAGTTCTGGGCGCCGCCGATGCAGTACGGAGAAGTGGACCCAATCGTGGCGAAGCTCGTGAAGGCGCTGCTATTGATCCATCCGTTCAGGCGCTGCTCCGTGCTACCGATGGTGGCTACTGGAATCGCCGAGGTGCAAACGCCATTGGAGCCGCAGCGCTTCGTTTCTGCTAGGAGGGCCCTGCTCCCCGTACCGCCATAGATCGATCCGCCGCCGCCGTCCGTAATCGTAAAAGGCTGGCCGTTCTGAACCGTGGTTACGCCGGAAACGGTCCAACCGCTGAGGATCTTGCCGCTGATTCCCTCCGCCGATTTCCACGGCAGGTCGTAGCTATAGCTGACGATGAGCCGCTGCGAACGCTGGCCGGAGTACAGGCCGTACTGCTGGGCGAAATCGAGAGGGTTGTTGCTGCCGGCCGTGCCGAAATCCGTTTGGCCGACGTCTAGCAACCCGGGTTCAGCACTATTAACGTCCGTAAGGTTCTTGCTCCAAGTGTAGGAAGCCTGCAACAGCATGCCGTTGGAGAAGTTGTGCCGAAGCTGCGCTTGCAGGCTGTTGTACAGGGCGTCTCCGTTTGTGTTGGTAGTTGTCAATGCGCCCGGGGTATAGCCGAGATAACTCACGCGAGCTGGGGTGTTCTGCGTTGTGTTGATCGTAACGGGCGTGGCGTTTGCCGGATCGTTGAACGGGATGGGATTGCCACCGGGGAAGTTGGGATTCTTGTACATCTCGAGATCCTGCGGTTCCGTTGGCGGATGGCAAGTGGCGGAAGCGGCGCCGCAGTTGACGAGATGCGCAGTGTTCGTGGGCGATCCCTGGTCCAATACGTGAATGCTATGCGAGCCGACGTAGCCAATGTCCGCGACCCATCCGTGCCCGAGAGCATATTGAAGGTCCAAGTTATATAGCTGCGTGAGCGGCAGCCGATTGGACATCTGATTGGAGTTGGCCGTGAACCCGAGGCCGGAGTAGTTCAAGGTGCCAAAAGCATTGTAACCGTTGAGGTTATACCCCACGTTAGAGAAATACCGCGGGGTCCAGCCAATCGGGATACTCGCAACGGACTGGAAGGGCGTATGGAGCGTGTTCTCCAGGTTGGTGATTGACGTTCCGTTGATGGTTCCCCCGTATGGAGGCAGATTCAGCAGGTTGTCCACCAGATAGATGCTGCCAGCCCGGTCATAAAACCAACCGTAGCCTGCACGGACGACGAGTTTGTTTCCGAAAGGTTGCCAAGCCACGCCGATGCGCGGCATGAAGTTCGTGAGCGGCGAGCCGGAGAACAGCGAGTTGTTGCCGTTCACCTTAACTCCCGCCACTCCGCAGGGGCCGGTGAGCCCCGCTGCTTTGTCAAAGTTCTTCGGGACGATGAACCCGGCGAGCGTGCCGAGCGGAAGAAGGGGTGAGGTAGGTGAGGGTTGGCACGTTGCAGCCTGGCTCAAAAAGAAAGACCCGGTGTTCTCGAGGGCCAACTGGCTGGTCCAAATGTTCGTGAACTGTCCACTCTTGTCAGACGGCCAACCATCGTATTCCCAGCGCACGCCGGCGTTGACCGTGAGCTTTCTGTTGACCTTTATGTCGTCCTGAACGAACCAATCGAAAGCTCTGATGCGATTATAGTGGGTCAGCAATCCTCGCAACGCGATGGGAACGGCACCGCCCGCGCAGGGAGAGGCAGCGAAGAAGCCGCAAGCCACCGTCGGGCCAGGAGGGGGGGCGGTTGGAGGAAGACCCGTTTGCGGCGTGCCATCGATTGCAATTCCCGAGCTGCTGGTGAGGAAGTCCGCAGTGTTGTCGAAAAGTACCTCACCCCGGCCGCTGGCGACAGTGGTGTTGTTGTACTGGTCCCACTCGGCGTCAAAGCCTGCGCGCAGGGTATGGATGCCATGGTTCCAGGAAACCTGGTCTCCGAATTGAAACTCATTGTCGAGATTGATGCCAGTGCCCGCGAAGTTTCCGCCCTGATTCCAATCCCCCAAAGTGGTCGATGCCAAGTTGATGACGTCGATGCTCGGGACGACTCCGAAATCCCCGATTGGAAGCTTCACATTCGCAGAACAGGGCTGTCCGTTGTTGTTCAGCGGAATGATCGAGCCGCCATTCGCCAGGTTGCAGGCCATCAAAGGGTTGGGATCGGTAGCGTCTTCCCCGTTCCGCTGGAAAGTGAAACGCGCCTCGTTGATCAGGCTGTTTGTAATCGTGGACGTCAGCCGCAGCGTGCCGGTGTGGCTGACATAGGTAACATCCGCGGGCGAGCCCGGATTGCAGGAGCCGACGAACAGGCAATCGAAGCTCTGAACCTCGGGATCGGACTGATACAAATAGCGCTCCTGGAGGGTGTTCTTGGGTGTTAGATTCCAGTCGCTATTCGCCATGTATTGATTTTCGTTGGCGCGCGTGGGCAGCGAGATGGCCGTGCGACAGCCCGACGAGGACACCGGGCAGCTCTGAGGCGCGGCGGCAATCCAGTAGCCGCCCTGGTTGTAGCCGGTCTTGACCGCCCCCTTTGACTGAAGGAGCGAAACGGCGGTGTTGGTGATGTTCGAACCGTTGGCGGCAACCAACACGCCATCCGCATAGCCTCTGTTGCAGTTGTTTGCGGGCGGGGCGAAAGAGTTGATAAAAGGAGAGCAGGCCCCAGTCGGGCCGAATACGCTGCCCAGATAGGCCTTGTAAGCTGGAATGTTGTTGCTGCAGCGGAGGTCGGCGCAGGCGCCGCTCTTAAAATCCGCGTAGTCGTTCCAAGGCATCAAATACGCGGCGGACTCGTATCCGCTAGCAAATCCGTTGAGAGCAATTCCATTGAGCTGCCGGAAGCCCTGGTAGGAGCCGAAGAAGAAGATCTTGTCCTTCTTGATCGGACCGCCGAGCGTGCCTCCAAACGTGTTTTGCTTCAGGATCTGCGGTGTGTTTGGCTGACCTTGGTTGGCCTCCGATTGCTTGTAGAAGAAATCATTCGCATTGAAAAAGTTGTTGCGGTTGAACTCGAAGGCGTCGCCATGGAAGTTGTTGGAACCTCCCTTGGTAATGACCTCGACGTTGGCTCCGGCGTTGCGCCCGAAACCGGCGTCGTATTGCGACGTCTGCACCTTGAATTCCTGAATGGTGTCCGGGTTGGGAATCGCGATGCCCGGCATGCTGCCGAGCTGCGCTGCGCCGCCGCTGGTGTACTGGGTGATGTTCGCGCCGTCCATCGAATAGCTATTGGAAATGCCACCCTGACCGTTGGCGCTCACGTCCTGAGTGCCGTTGCCCATGGCGGAGGCGTTCGCAACGTTGGTGACCACGCCGGGCGAGAGGTCGACGATCTGCGTGTAGTTGCGCGTGACCAATGGGAGGTTCTGGATTTCCTGAGAGCTGACGACGGCGCCGTTAGTGGCGTTCTGCGTTTGGATCGTTTCGGTAGTTGCTTCTACCGTAACTTTCTCGCTGGAAGCGCCAACCTCGAGTTTGCGGTCCAGTTCGGGACTCTCGGTAACGTTAATCGTAATGGAGGGGACGTCGAGGGACTTGAATCCCTTCGCCTCGAAGCGGACCGAATAGTTGCCCGGCGGCAAGAGAGAAATCTGGTACGAGCCGGTGGAGGTGGTCGTCGCCGTGCGCATCTGCCCGGTCGCAAGATTCGTGACCGTTACGGTGGCGCCCACGATGACGCCGCCCGACGGGTCGGTGACCGTTCCGGCGAGAGCGCCGGTGTTGGCGGTCTGCGCATGCAAAACGGCGGTGCAACTCAACAACAGAACGGCACAAGCGAACAGCGAACACACGAATCGGAGTTTCGGGCTTGCATTCATCGTCCCACCCCCAAGAAACATCTCAATAGTTTTTGCATCCAAAGTACGCGCGAGAGGCTCGCGCGCCACATTCCCCAACCCACAACTGCCGTGAGACCGTAAATAGCTTACGGAAAGAGAAATTTGATGGCGCTCATTTAGCACACGTACAAATTCGTGTCAATAAGTATGTTGTGGCCTCATTGGGGGGATCGACCGAGCAGCCCGAGGGAGGGCTGACGCCTGGCTGGGCCGGCCGGGACGAGTGTTACGTTCAATCTATGTATACATTCTGTGCTGTTATGCGGACAATTTCCGTTTTTAGGCTGTCGCAAGGACCGCGATCTTGGCTCGGCGAATTCGCTCTGGCGCAGAAAAGCCCCAAGAGCCACCGATTCCTGCCGTTTGGGCCCATCTTGACCTCCCGACGAGAGCATGGTTCATGCTTCAGTGGGAGCAGAAAATTCGCGCATGCGAGGCGGAAATTTCCGCAACTTCTCGCGTCACTTTTTCCAGAAACGGGCGACGGCGGCGAAATCCGGGTCGTCGTGCGAGGCGTCTTTGACGACGGTGTAGGTGGCGTACGCCGCTTCGGCTGCAGGCAGCCTGGTGCCATGCTCGCGCGCCAACTCGAGTGCGAGACGCAGGTCCTTGTGCATCAGGCGAAGCGGGAAGCTCGCGGGGTATTCATCCTTGAGCATCAGCGGCGTTTTCACGTCGAGCAGGCGTGCGTGGCCCATGCTCGATTGCATCACTTCGATGAGGCGCTCGGCGGGCACGCCTGCCTCGGTGACGAGCGCGAGCGATTCGGCCCAGGCATCGATTTCGAGCGCGAGCAGAAGGTTCATTCCGAGTTTCACGGTTTGTCCGGCGCCATTCGGGCCGAGCAGGAAAAATTTCTTGCCCATCGCTTCGAGGACCGGCTTGGCGCGGTCGAGAACTTTTGCATCGCCGCCGACCATGAAGACGAGTTCGCCTTTTTCGGCGCCCCAGGTGCCGCCCGTGACGGGAGCATCGAGGAAATCGACGCCGCGCTCGGCGCAGGCCGCTGCGACGCGGCGCTCGGTGTCCGGCGAAACGGTGCTTGAGTCGATCAGGATCGTTCCTTTGCGCAGCTCTTCGAGTGCGCCAGAACCGAAGAGGACTTCTTCGAGCGCGGGGGGATCGCTGACGATCGTGATGAGCAGATCCGATTGCGCGGCCGCCTCGCGCGGATTCGCAGCGAGTTTTGCGCCAGCGCGGACGAGGTCGTCCGCCTTGGATTTTGTGCGGTTCCAGACGGTGAGCGGGAAACCGGCGCGGAGGAGATTTTGCGCCATGGGTTTGCCCATCAGGCCGAGCCCGATGAATCCGACATTTGGTTTCATTTTTGTCGCCGCCGTTTCGATGAAGTTACGTACGAGGCGTCCCGCCCTCGCAAAAGGCGCGAGGGTGGGGCACCCGGAAGTTCAAAGGCCAACGCTACACGAGCGCGAATTCTACGCGGTGGCGGAATGGGTCGATACGCTCGGCGCGCACGTGAACCCGGTCGCCCAGGCGGAAAGCCAGCTTCGCTGCGCTTTTCGAGGCGCCTCTGGTGCGCGAGCCGCGATTCGGTTCGGCGACGATGACGTGGTCGCGCTCGCGAAACTGGCAGCGCATGCCGGTCGATTCCTCGAGGCGGTCGATGCTGACGAGCCCTTCGACGAAGATTTCGGTGAGCTCGACGAAGAAGCCGAACTTCTGCACGGAAATGATCAGGCCGTCGTATTCCTCGCCGAGATGGCTTTCCATGAACTGCGCTTTCTTCCAGTCGATCAGCTCGCGCTCGGCCATGTCGGCGCCGCGCTCGGCTTCCGAGCTTTGGGAGGCGATCTCCTCGAGTTCGACGCGGCGGTAGGGGCCGAGAGTAGCGATCGACAGAGGCTCGCTGTTGCGCGCGCTTGATTTGCGCGGCGGTTCCGGGCGCGGAGTCCGCTGGGCGACGGCGTCGGGATTATCGAGCGCCCATTTCAGCGCGCGATGGACGATCAGGTCCGGGTAGCGGCGGATCGGCGATGTGAAGTGCGTGTATTCGTGCGCGGCAAGCGCGAAATGGCCGAGCGGGTCGGCTGCGTAACGCGCTTGCTTGAGCGATCGCAGCATGAGGTAGGAGAGGATTCGTTCTTCGGGCTTCCCTGCGATTTTTTCCGTAAGGCGCTGGTAGTGCTGCGGGCGGATGTCGACTTCGTCGGCTCCCGGTAGATCCACATGCATCGGGCGCATGCGTCCGCGGCCGCCGCCGACGCGCGCGGAAGGCTTTACGCTGCCGTGGCGGACGGTGATGCGGCGCTCGGTGAGGTCTTCGACGCCGAGCGAGTAGCCGAAGGCTTGCGCGAGTTCCTCGAATTCGAGAACTTTCTTGGGATCGGGCTTTTCGTGGATGCGATGGAGCGAGGCGACGCCGCGCTTTTCGAGATATCGCGCGACGGCTTCATTGGCCGCGAGCATGAATTCCTCGATCAGGCGGTGCGCGATGTTGCGTTCGCTGCGAAGAATGCTAGTCATGCTGCCGGCTTCGTTGAATTCGATCACCGGCTCGGGGAGATCGAAGTCGATCGAGCCTCGCTCGCGACGGCGGGCATTGAGCAGCAACGCGAGCTCTTTCATGCGGCGGAAATTTTCGACGAGCGGCGCGTAGCGCGCGGTCATCTCGGGATCGCCCTCGATCACTTTGTTGACGTTCGTGTACGTCATGCGCTCGACCGAGCGGATCACGCCGGGCGTGAAATCGGCGGCGATCATCTTGCCGGCCGAGTCCATTTCCATGATGACGCTCATCACGAGACGATCGACCTTGGGATTGAGCGAGCAGATGCCGTTGGAAAGCTCCTCGGGAAGCATGGGGACGGCGCGGTTCGGGAAGTACACCGACGTGCCGCGCAGGCGCGCTTCGTGATCGATTGCGGAATTTCGCTGGACGTAGTGCGCGACGTCGGCGATGTGCACCTGCAATTCGTAGGAGCCTTCCGGCAGCGGGCGGACGAGGACGGCATCGTCGAAATCGCGCGCCGTTTCGCCGTCGATGGTGACGATCGGAAGATCGCGGAAATCGCGGCGCCCTCGCAGATCGTTTTCGGCAACCTGTGGAGGCGTCGCTTTCGCGGCGGCGAGAACTTCTTCCGGGAATTCGTGTGGCAGATGATGCTTGCGAATGATGATCTCGACGTCGACGCCGATATCGCCGGGGCGGCCGAGAATTTCGATCACTCGGCCCATCGGCGCGAGGCCGCTGCGCGGGAAGCGCGTGATTTCCGCGTTGACGACGGCGCCATCGAGTTCGGGAAGGCGCAGGCGGCGATTGGCGGGCGGCTGCTGCGTCTCGGGGCCGAGCTTCGCGCGCAGCTCGGGAGTGAGTTCGTCGCCCGGCGGGATCAGGACTTCGTGGTGGAGGCGCACGTCGTAGGGCAGGACGTGATTGCCGTGCGGGCCGTAGCGGAAGAGGCCGACGACGGTGGGATGCTCGCGCGTGACGATCTGCACGACGCGGCCTTCGGCGCGTCCATCGGGGCGGCGGCGGACGATCCGGCCGAGGACGCGGTCGCCGTGCATGGCGTCACCGAGACTATCGCGGCCGATGAAAAGGTCGCCATCGACGCCCGGGATCGGATGATCGGGCACGAGGAACGCATAGCCATCGCGATGCGCAATGATCCGGCCGGAGATGAGATTGGGATCGCGGGCGCGGCGAGACGCTGTGGCGGCGGATTGCGCATCGGGCGCAGTTCCCTGCTCTGTGTGAGCTTCGGGCGCGCGAGCCGATGGAGCAGAGGCGTTGGGCGGCTGCTGCTGTTTCGAATGCGGCTTCTGGCTCGGTTTTTGATTTGGTTTCTGATCGGCCAGCTTATAGCGGCCACCGTAGATTTCTTCGACTTCGCCGCCCTTCGTGAGCTTGCGGATTACGCGCGGGAGAAAGCGTCGGCCGAGATGCTTGAGTCCCATGCCGTGCGCGATCTCGCGGATGCTGGCGGCCTTCGAGAGACTCGCGAGATGTGCGAGGACGTCGCCGGCGTTGACGTGCTCTTCCCGTGGCTCGGGCGCGGTTTGGAATTTGCGAAGCTTTTTCATCGGCGTGGGCTGACGTTCGAGCCACAGACAGGCTAACGGAATTTGACGTGTGTGGCAAAGGCTCGATGGCACTAAGGTGCGATACACGGTGTCAAAACTCCCAAGCGAACAAACGAGAGCAATCGCTGATTCTGATGCGCGATTCGCACAGCGGCGCGTTCGCGGAGGAGTGTGCAACCGTGGGAATGACGGTGGGCGGAAGCAAGGGAGTGGTTGCGGATCCGAATATTGTTCCGCTGATTGATGTGCTGCTGGTGCTGATCATCATCTTCATGGTGATGCCGAGCAGGACCACGGGATTGCCGACGCTGGTCCCTCAGCCCGCGCCGCCGACAGCGAGACCCGAACCCGAAGGCACAATCGTGGTGCAAGTGATGCAGGGTGGAAAGCTCA
>Ga0187815_10001479_pt1 | contig 11138 bp, 9 predicted proteins | sample NC_S_5_FD_132962 | JGI IMG/M metagenome (GOLD analysis project Ga0187815, IMG submission 132962) | Wetland sediment microbial communities from Neuse River Estuary, North Carolina, USA - ASW-S_5 | ecosystem: Environmental > Aquatic > Freshwater > Wetlands > Sediment | place: USA: North Carolina...
CGACGACCTCAAGGGCCTGAAATTCCGCATCGCCGGCTATGCCGGCCAGATATTCTCCAAGCTCGGCACGGTGCCGCAGCAGCTCGCCGGCGGCGACATCTATCCGGCGCTGGAGAAGGGCACCATCGACGCCGCCGAATGGGTCGGCCCGTACGATGACGAGAAGCTCGGCTTCGTGAAGGTCGCGCCGTACTACTACTACCCGGGTTGGTGGGAAGGCGGCGCCATGCTGCACAACTTCATCAACCTGAATAAGTGGAACGAGCTGCCCAAGGCCTATCAGGAGATCGTCCGCTCGGCCTCCGACAAGGCGCATGTGTGGATGCAGGCCAAGTACGACGCCGTGAACCCGCAGGCGATCAAGCGCCTCGTCGCCAGCGGCGCGCAACTGCGTCCGTTCCCGCAGCCGGTGATGGAGGCGAGCTACAAGGCGACGCAGGAGACCTACAGCGAAGTCAGCGCCAAGAACCCCGAGTTCAAGAAGGTGCTCGACAGCATGGTGGCCTTCCGCGGCGACGCGTATCTGTGGTGGCAGGTGGCCGAGCTCGGCTTCGATGCCTTCATGGTGCGGATGCGCGCGCGCGGCTGATCGCGACGCTTTTGCATTCATCAAGACCCCGTCCGGTCCGCCGGGCGGGGTATTTCTTTGCTCCCGCCGATTGGTTTCGACCCTCCCGCGGTCTATCGTTGCCGCGCATCGGGCGGAGAGGGCCGGATGTCCGCCTCGACCGCACGACACATGACGGGAGGAGGAGCAATGAAACGACGTCAATTCCTGAAGACGGCGGGCGTTGGTCTTGCCGCCACCGCGATCGCGGCGCCCGCGATCGCCCAGTCGTCGCCGACGCTGAAGTGGCGCCTGACCGCAAGCTGGCCGAAGTCGCTCGACACCCTGTTCGGCGCCTGCGAGACCTTCGCCAAATACGTCTCGGAAGCCACCGACGGCAAATTCCAGATCCAGACCTTTGCCGCCGGCGAGATCGTGCCGGGCCTGCAGGTGCTCGACGCGGTGCAGAACGGCACCGTCGAGCTCGGCCACACCGCGATGTATTATTATATCGGCAAGGACCCGACCTGGGCGTTGTTCTGCGCCGTTCCCTTCGGTCTCAATTCGCGCCAGCAGAACGCCTGGTTCTACGAGGCCGACGGCCAGAAATTGATCGACGAGTTCGGCGCCAGGTTCAACGCCAAGTGCCTGCTGGCGGGCAACACCGGCTGCCAGATGGGCGGCTGGTTCCGCAAGGAGATCAAGACCGTCGACGACTTCAAGGGCCTGAAGATGCGCATCGGCGGCTGGGCCGGCAAGACGCTCGGCAAGCTCGGCCTGATCGCGCAACAGATCGCCGGCGGCGACATCTACCCGGCGCTTGAGAAGGGCACGATCGACGCCGCCGAGTGGGTCGGCCCCTACGACGACGAGAAGCTCGGCTTCTACAAGGTCGCCAAATATTATTATTACCCCGGCTGGTGGGAAGGCGGCACGACCAACCACATGCTCGTCAATCTCACCAAGTGGAACGAGCTGCCGAAGTCGTATCAGGCCGTGATCCAGGCTGCCGCCGGGGCCGCCAACGTGCAGGAGCAGGCGTCATACGACGCCCGCAATCCGCCGGCGCTCAAGCGGTTGATCTCAAACGGGGTGCAATTGCGTCCGTTCAGCCAGGGCATCATGGAAGCCTGTCTGAAAGCCTCGAACGAGGTCAATGCGGAAGAGTCGGCGAAGAACCCGAACTACAAGAAGGTTCTCGAGTCGATGGAGACCTTCCGGAACGACGAGTACCTGTGGTGGCAGGTCGCGGAATACGGCTTCGACACCTTCATGATTCGCACCCGCAGCCGCAGCTGAAGCCGCGAAGTCGGTGTCAAGATAGGGGACCGGTCTGCGGGCCAGTCCCCTTTTTGCTTAACCCACCCGCAAGTTGGGCCTTACAAGTTTCGGCGAACCGGTGCACACTTACCGCGCGGGGCCTGCCGGCCGCCGTATGCCGGGCGGGCCGCGATGCCCATCGGCCAAGGACAAGAACGGTGCAACGCGACCGCGTCAGCCCGCTCCATCATCTCATGGGAGGGAAGTTGAATGAAACGTCGTGAGTTTCTGAAGACGGTTGGCATTGGCGCGGCCGCCAGCGCAACCGTGGCTGCGCCCGCGATCGCGCAATCGGCGCCGACCGTCAAATGGCGCATGCCCTGCAGCTGGCCGAAGTCGCTGGATACGCTCTATGGGGCGGCCGAGATCATGGCCAAGGCGGTCGCCGAGGCGACCGACAACAAATTCCAGATCCAGGTCTTCGCCGCCGGCGAGATCGTGCCGGGGCTGGCCATCGTCGACGCCGTGCAGAACGGCACCGTCGAGATCGGCCACACGGCGTCCTACTATTATTTCGGCAAGGACCCGACCTTCGGCTTCGGCACGTCGGTCCCGTTCGGTCCCAACGCCCGCATCAACCAGGCCTGGTGGACGCAGGGCGGCGGCGACGCCGTGCTCAACGAGTTCTACAAGAAGTACAACATCAAGGGCCTGCTCGCGGGCAACACCGGCTGCCAGATGGGCGGCTGGTACCGCAAGGAGATCAACACGACCGACGATCTCAAGGGCCTGAAGATGCGCATCGGCGGCTGGGCCGGCAAGGTCCTGCAGAAGCTCGGTGGCGTGCCGCAGCAGATCGCCGGCGGCGACATCTATCCGGCGCTGGAGAAGGGCACGCTCGACGCCTGCGAGTGGGTCGGGCCCTACGACGACGAGAAGCTCGGCTTCTACAAGGTGGCGCCGCACTACTACGCGCCCGGCTGGTGGGAAGGCGGCTCGATGCTGTTCGCCTTCGTCAACAACGACAAGTGGAACGCGCTGCCGAAGTCGTATCAGGCGATCCTCGAGCAGGCCGGCCACTACGCCAATACGTGGTGCATGGCCAAATACGACCACCTGAACCCGCAGGCGCTGCGCCGTCTGCTCGCGGGCGGCACCAAGCTGCACGTGTTCTCGCCGCAGATCATGGACGCCTCGTACAAGGCGACCATGGAGCTGCACGCCGAGGTCTCCAAGGAGAACGCGGCGTTCAAGAAGACCAACGAGTCGCTGATGGACTTCACCAAGAACGCCTATCAGTGGTTCCAGGTCGCCGAGCTCAGCTACGACGCGTTCATGACCCGCGTCATGCGCGGCTGAGCGCGGAACGAAGCGCCCCGAAAAGCGAAACCCCGGAGCTCGCGCTCCGGGGTTTTTTCATGTGCCGCGGCCGGCGCCTATTTGAACTGCGGCGGCGGGCCGAGGTCGAGCGAGGGCATGTCGATCTGCGGAATCTCGATCTTGACCTTGTTCGGATCGACCTGCGGCCCCGTGCTCTTGTAGTGCATCACCATCGCCGGGAACATGATCACCAGCACCACCATGATTACCTGTATGACCACGAAGGGCATGGCGCCCCAGTAGATCTGGCCGGTGGTGATGCCTTCGGTGCGCCTGCCGGTGACGCGGTCGTTATAGGCTTCGCGCGGCGCCACCGAGCGCAGGTAGAACAGCGCGAAGCCGAACGGCGGATGCATGAACGAGGTCTGCATGTTGACGCCGAGGATGACGCCGAACCAGATCAGGTCGATGCCGAGATGCTCCGCCGCCGGCCCGAGCAGCGGGATGACGATGAACGCCAGTTCGAAGAAGTCGAGGAAGAAGGCGAGGACGAAGACGAAGGCGTTGACGAAGAGCAGGAAGCCGATCTGGCCGCCGGGCAGCGAGGTGAGCAGGTGCTCGACCCAGATGTGGCCGCTGACGCCGTAGAAGGTGAGCGAGAACACGCGGGCGCCGAGCAGGATGAAGACGACGAAGGCGGAGAGCTTCGCCGTCGATTCCACCGCCTGACGGACCAGGTCCCAGGTCAGCCGGCGCTTGAGCAGGCCGAGGATGAGCGCGCCGCTCGCGCCCATGGCGCCGCCCTCGGTCGGCGTCGCGACGCCGATGAAGATGGTGCCGAGCACGAGGAAGATCAGGAACAGCGGCGGCACCATCACGAAGGTGGTCTGCTGCGCGATGTGCGAGAGGAAGCGGAAGCCGACGGTGCGGCTGCTGATCCAGTTCACCACCGCCACGGCGAACGCGAAGATGATGGCGAAGAACATCGACAGCACGACGTAGTCGGCGCCGTGCGAGCTCGAATTGCGCATCATCAGCCAGCCGAAAACGGCGCTGGCGACGGTCAGAACGCCGAGCGAGGTCAGGCCGCGGCCGCCGTTGTCCTCGCGGAAGCCGACCGCCTCCGGCGGCAGGCCCGGCGTCGCCTTCGGATAGACCATCGAGACGAGGAAGACGTAAAGCGCGTAGAGCCCCGACAGGACGAGGCCGGGGATGAAGGCGCCCTCGTACATGTCGCCGACCGAGCGGCCGAGCTGGTCGGCCATGACGATCAGCACCAGCGACGGCGGGATGATCTGCGCCAGCGTGCCGGAGGCCGCGATCACGCCGGAGGCGACGCGGCGGTCGTAGCCGTAGCGCATCATGATCGGCAGCGAGATGAGGCCCATCGAGATGACCGAGGCCGCGACCACGCCGGTCGTCGCGGCGAGCAGGGCGCCGACGAAGATGACGGCGTAGGCCAGTCCGCCGCGCACCGTGCCGAACAGCTGCCCGATCGTGTCGAGCAGGTCCTCGGCCATGCCGGATCGTTCGAGCACCAGCCCCATGAAGGTGAAGAACGGAATGGCCAGCAGCGTGTCGTTGTTCATCACGCCGTAGACGCGTTCCGGCAGCGCCTGCAGGAAGTCGGGCGCGAACAGGCCGAGGTCGATGCCGGCGAGCGCGTAGATGAGGCCGACGGCGCCGAGCGAGAAGGCGGCCGGATAGCCGAGCAGCAGGAAGACAACAAGCGAGCCGAACATGATCGGCGCCATGTTGTCGATGATGAATTGCACCATTGCGATGTCCCCCCGGGCGCCGCTTCAGCGATGCTCGATCGCGTCGACGATGTGCTCGACTTCGGCCTCGAGCGTGTCCTTCTGCGTCTCGTGGGGATCCGGGATCATGTCGCGCATGACGGCGAGCCGCTTGATGAGCTCCGAGATGCCCTGGATGAGGAGCAGCGCGAAGCCGATCATGACCAGCGACTTCGCCGGCCATTGCGGCAGGCCGCCGGCATTACCCGATTGCTCGTTGATCTCGTACGAGCGGAAGAAGAACGGGATGCCGGTCGTGATCATGATGATGCACAGCGGCAGCAGGAAGAAGGCGTGACCGATCGCGTCGATCCAGTTGCGCACCGTCTTCGGCAGCAACTGGTTCACGATGTCGATGCGGATGTGCTCGTTGGCGAGCAGCGTCCACGGCGCGCACAGCAGGAACACGATGCTGAACAGCACCCATTGCAATTCCAGCCAGGAATTGGACGAGGTGTCGAAGATCTTGCGGATGGTGGCGTTGGCGGCCGAGACGATGACTGCCGCCAGGATGAGCCAGGCCAGACGGCGGCCGAGCCAGGAATTCATCGCGTCGATCAGCCGGGTGACCGGCAGCAACGCCTTCAGGACTGCGTCGAGGGCGCCCAAGTCACAACTCCCCTCTGCGGGCCGGAGGTTGCCGGCCGGCGTGTTATTTTTCTTGATATCCCCACGGCTCGGACCCCCACGGCCAAGCGTGGTCACCTAATCCGAAGGGAGGCGCACCCGTCAATGGCGAATTTGGCAGCCTAGACTAAGGATAGCGGGCCGGTTGCGGCGGGCCTGCGAGGGCGGCCCGGGGGTGCTGATTCAGCCGCCGGTCACGCTCATATGGCGGGCCACCGCCGGGCGCTGGTGCTCGCGATCGATCACGAAATCATGGCCTTTCGGCTTGCGCCCAATGGCCTCGTCGATCGCGGCAAAGAGCGGAGTGTCGCTTTCGGAGGCGCGCAGCGGGGCGCGCAGGTCGGCGGCGTCGTTCTGGCCCAGGCACATATACAAGGTGCCGGTGCAAGTGACCCGGACGCGGTTGCAGCTTTCGCAGAAGTTGTGGGTCAGCGGCGTGATGAAACCGAGGCGGCCGCCGGTTTCCTTGACTTCGACGTAGCGAGCGGGACCGCCGGTGCGGTAGTCGATGTCCACAAGGGAATAGCGCTCGGCCAGGCGCGCCCGCGCCAGCGACAGCGGCAGATACTGGTCGAGGCGCGACTCGCCGGTCTCGCCGAGCGGCATCACCTCGATCAGGGTCAGGTCCATGCCCCGCCCGTGCGCCCAGGCGGTCATGTCGGCGAGCTCGTCCTCGTTGATGCCCTTGAGCGCCACCGCGTTGATCTTGACCTTGAGGCCGGCCTTCTGCGCGGCGTCGACGCCGGCCAGCACCTTGCCCAGATCGCCCCAGCGGGTGATGGCGCGGAACTTGTCCGGATCGAGGGTGTCGATCGACACGTTGATGCGCCGGACGCCAAGGTCCTTCAATTCGGCGGCGTATTTCTCGAGTTGCGAGCCGTTGGTGGTGAGCGTCAGTTCCGACAGCGCGCCGCTCCTGAGGTGGCGCGACAGCGACGACACCAGAGTCATGATCCCGCGCCGCACCAGCGGCTCGCCGCCGGTCAGCCGCAGCTTGGTCACGCCCTTGGCGATGAAGGCGCTGCACAGGCGGTCGAGCTCCTCGAGCGACAACAGCTCGGCCTTCGGCAGGAAGGTCATGTGCTCGGACATGCAATAGACGCAGCGGAAGTCGCAGCGGTCGGTCACCGAAACGCGCAGGTAGGTGATCGCGCGGGCGAAGGGATCGATCAGCGGCCGCGGCTTGACGCCGGCGCGATCGAAATCGGTTACCGAAGGCCCTTCGCCTGTGGTCATCCGCAATCCCCGCCGCAAGTGCCGTCTAAGTGCCGTCAATGCCGGCCGAAAGCTCGCCCGTCGGCCCGATATAGGAACTGTGGCCGACAAAGGCCAGCGCGTCCAGCGCCGGGCTGCCACGCGAACCGCTCAAACGAAACGGCCCGCGTCGGTGGGCGCGGGCCGTGGGCATCCGGTGTTCCGGAACGATCAGCGCTGCGGCGGCGGCGGCGCGGCCGGCCAGGGCGAGGTCGTCTGCGGGGCCGTGGCGGCGGGCGCCGCGGCCGGGGCGGGAGCAGGGGCCTGCGCCGCCGGCTTCGCCGCGGCCGGCTTCGCCGCCGGTTTGGCAGCGGGCTTGGCGGCCGGCTTGCTCGTATGGTGGCGCACCGGCTTCTTCGCCGGCTTCGGCGGCGGCGGCGCCGGCGACAGCTCGGCGAGCATCGGGTTCGGCCGCAGCTGCGGCGGCGAGCCCGGCGTATTGATCACCTCGAACTGATCGGTCTCCGGCAGGTAGCCGTTCATCGAGAACGTAGCCGTCAGGTTCGCCTCGGTCGGCAGCGCGAGCGCGCACGGCGTGCGGCACGTCTGGCCATTCGAGACTTTCACGTCGGCGCCCGGCGGCTCCGACTCGAAGCGCACGGTATCCATCACTGGACCCGGCTTGAGCCCGTCGAGGCTCATCCAGTCGGACGACGTCGAAGAGCACGCCGCAAGAGCAAGCGCGCTGCCGACGATGGCAATCACTCGATACATCGTTGTAAGCATCCCCACGCGAGCCGCACACAAGACCCGCCCGGCGGCAAGATACGGGCGTTGACACATGCGTGCAATCACTTCGATCCCGTTAACCTTACCGCGTTAACCATGTTCGCCGCGGACCGCGCGAAATCACGCCGATAATGCGGCGATTTCGCCGGGCAGTTGCGCGAAGTGGCTGATGACGCGGTCGGGGCCGTATTCGGCAACCGGCTGTTCGCTGTAGCCGAAATCGACCGCAATGACCGGGATGCCGGCCGCGCGCGCGGTGCGGATGTCGGTCACGGAATCGCCGATCATCACCGCCGTGCCGGCGCCGCCGGCGGCGGCGATGGTGCGGCGCAAGATTTCCGGATCCGGCTTCTGGATGCCGAACGTGTCCTGGCCGCAGATCGCGGCGAAGCGATCGGCGAGATCGAGCTCACGCAACAGCAGCAGCGACAGCCGCTCGAGCTTGTTCGTGCACACCGCGAAACGATGGCCGCGCTGCGCGAGCAGATCGAGCGCCTCGATCAGCCCCGGAAAAGGGCGTGAGCGCACGGCGATGTTGGCGGTGTAGTGCTCGAGGAATTCGGCGAACAGCCGGTCCATCAGCGCCGGCGTCGCTTCGCGCCCGTCCGCTTCGAGGCCGCGCAGCAGCATCGCCTTGGCGCCGCCGCCGATCATCGTGCGCGCGCTCTCATACGGCACGGCCGGCAGGCCCTCGCGGGCGAAGACGACATTGAGCGTGTCGACGAGATCGGGTGCGGTGTCGACGAGCGTGCCGTCGAGGTCGAAGACGAGGAGGGGTGCGGTCATGTCGGCCCCCTCGCTAGCCGCCGCGGCGGCGGCTTGCAAGCCCGGCCGGGCTGGCGGCGGAGGGCTGTTCAGGCCCGGCAATCGAGGCTAGATAGGCACCGTCTCGCCCCGATCCGCCCAACACAGTCCCGCGGTGCCATGAACGCCGAGCAATTCAAACGCGCCGCTGCGGCCAAGGCCCTCGATTTCGTGCGTCCCGGCATGCGGCTCGGTCTCGGCACCGGCTCGACCGCCAAGCATTTCGTCGAGCTGCTCGGCGAGCGCGTGCGCAACGGCCTCGACGTCGTCGGCGTGCCGACCTCGGAAGCGACCCATGCCGACGCGGTGCGCGCCGGCATCGCGCTTGCCACCCTCGACGACATTTCCGAGCTCGACCTCACGGTCGACGGCGCCGACGAGATCGCGCCCGACCTCACGCTGGTCAAAGGCGGCGGTGGCGCGCTGCTGCGCGAGAAGATCGTCGCCGCCGCATCCGCGCGCATGCTGGTCATTGCCGACGAGAGCAAATGCGTGCCCGTGCTCGGGCGCTTCCCGCTGCCGATCGAGATCGCGCCGTTCGGCGCCGGCGCCACGCTGCGCGCGGTCGAGGCGGCGATCGCCGGCTTGCAGGCGCCGGGGCGCCTCGACCTCAGGCGCGGCCGCGACGGCCATCCTTTCGTCACGGATGGCGGCCACTGGATCGTCGATGCCGCGCTCGGCCGGATCGAGGATCCGGCCGCGCTGGCGCGCGCGCTCGCGGCCGTCCCGGGGGTGATGGAGCACGGCCTCTTCGTCGAACTTGCTGCACTCGCCATCGTCGGCGGGCCGGACGGTGTCAGGACGATCGAGCGAGGCTGACGATTTCGAGCCAAATGGAGCAACGATGAAACACTTCATGCGAGCCATGAACTGCACGCTGTCGGCGGGTGCCGTGGCGCTCGCGCTTCTCGCCGCGTCGCCCGCCGCGATCGCGCAGGGGCCGCAACCGTCCGCCGCGGCGATGCTGGTGGCCAAGCAACTCGTGACCGTCACCGGCGCGACGACCCTGTTCAGCCCGCTGGTCGCCGGCGTGGTCGAGCAATCGAAGCTCCTGTATCTGCAGCAGAACCCGATGCTGCAGAAGGACCTCAACGAGATCGCCGCGCAAATGCGCACCGAGCTGCAGCCGCGTTTCGCCGAGGTCGAGGACGAGGTGGCGCGGCAATACGCGACGCATTTCAGCGAGCAGGAGCTCAAGGACATCCTCGCCTTCTACGAGTCGCCGACCGGCAAGAAGATGCTCGTGGAGCAGCCGAAGGTCGTGAACAACAGCATGCAGTTCGCGCAGAACTGGGCCAACAAGCTGTCGACCGAAGTCACGGCGAAGATGCGCGACGAGCTCAAGAAGCGCGGTCACCCGATGTGACGATGGCGCCGGGCGCGGCGCCCGGCGGCGTGTTCAACGGCGAAAGGCGAGGCGCATGAGCGAGCACGACGTCGACCTGTTCGTGATCGGGGCGGGCTCCGGCGGCGTGCGCGCCGCGCGTGTCGCCGCAAGCCACGGCGCCCGCGTCATGATCGCGGAAGAATTCCGCGTCGGCGGCACCTGCGTCATCCGCGGCTGCGTGCCGAAAAAGCTTCTCGTCTACGCCTCCCGTTTCGGCGACGACTTCGAGGATGCCGCCGGCTACGGCTGGACCGTCGACAGACCGGTGTTCTCCTGGCCGACCTTGATCGCCAACAAGGATCGCGAGATCGCCCGGCTCGAGGCGGCCTACACCGCGACGCTCAACCGCTACAAGGTCGAGCTGCGAAAGAGCCGCGCCGTCTTCGAGGACGCGCACACCGTGCGCCTCGAAGCCGACGGCACGCGCGTGCGCGCGGAGACGATCCTCATCGCCACCGGCGCCTGGCCGCATTACGGGCCGAAGATTCCAGGCCTCGAGCACGTCATCTCCTCGAACGAGGCGCTGCACCTGCCCGAATTGCCGAAGCGCATCGTCATCCAGGGCGGCGGCTACATCGCCGTCGAGTTCGCCTGTATCTTCGCCGGGCTCGGCAGCGAGGTGACGCTCGTCTATCGCGGCGAGAACATCTTGCGCGGCTTCGACGACGACGTGCGCGAGCACCTGCGCAACGAGATGCGCGCGCGCGGCATCGCCGTCACCTGCGGCCACACCGTCAGCGCGGTCGACAAAGCGGGCGACGAGTTCGTCGTGCATCTCTCCGACAAGACCACGATCGCCTGCGACAAGGTCATGTTCGCGATCGGCCGGCGGCCGAACGTCATGGGCCTCGGCCTCGACAAGCTCGGCTGCAAGATCCACGAGCACGGCGGCATCGAGGTCGACGAATACTCGCGTACGGCCGTGCCCAGCATCTACGCGGTCGGCGACGTCACCAACCGCGTCAACCTCACGCCGGTGGCGATCCGCGAGGGCCATGCCTTCGCCGACACCGTCTACGGCAACAGGCCGACGCGGGTCGATCACGCCGATGTGCCGACCGCGGTGTTCTCCGAGCCGGAGGTCGGCGTCATCGGCCTGACCGAGGCGCAGGCGCGCGCCGCGTATGACGTGGTCGACGTCTACAAGACCTCGTTCCGGCCGATGAAGGCGACCCTGTCCGGCCGCCAGACCCGCTCGTTCATGAAGCTCCTGGTCGACGGCAGCAGCGACCGCGTGGTCGGCTGCCATCTGGTTGGGCCGGATGCGAGCGAAATGATCCAGCTCGTCGGCATCGCCGTCAAAATGGGGGCGACCAAGGCCGACTTCGACGCCACCATGGCGGTGCATCCGACCGCGTCCGAGGAACTCGTGACCATGCGCGAGAAGGCCATGACCTGGCGTCGCGAGGCGGCC
>Ga0187815_10001480_pt1 | contig 11138 bp, 11 predicted proteins | sample NC_S_5_FD_132962 | JGI IMG/M metagenome (GOLD analysis project Ga0187815, IMG submission 132962) | Wetland sediment microbial communities from Neuse River Estuary, North Carolina, USA - ASW-S_5 | ecosystem: Environmental > Aquatic > Freshwater > Wetlands > Sediment | place: USA: North Carolina...
CGGCATGGTCATGCAATTGCCCGAGCGCGACAAGCTGTCGATGTCGCTCGAGCAGATGACCTCGCGCCTCGCCATCATGATGGGCGGCCGCGTCGCGGAAGAGATGGTGTTCGGCAAGGAGAAGGTGACCTCGGGCGCGGCCTCCGACATCGAGCAGGCGACCAAGCTCGCCCGCATGATGGTCACGCGCTGGGGCCTGTCCGACAAGCTCGGCACCGTCGCCTACGGCGACAACCAGGACGAGGTCTTCCTCGGCTATCAGGTGGCGCGCCAGCAGAACATCTCCGAGGCGACCGCGCAGACGATCGACGCCGAGGTGCGGCGGCTGGTCGAGGCCGGTTACGCCGAGGCGACGCAAATCCTGACCGACAAGCGCGCCGATCTCGAGGTGCTGGCCAAGGGCCTGATCGAATACGAGACGCTGAGCGGCGAGGAAATCAAGGACCTGCTCGCCGGCAAGCCGCCGGTGCGCGAGTCGGTGATCGAGCCGTCGGGTCCGCGTTCGTCGGCGGTGCCGCCGGCCGGCAAGCCGCGGCCGCGCCCCGAGCCGCCGTCGGGCGAAGTGGCGCCGCAGCCGCAGGGCTGAGCTCGCAGCGAATTGAAACTGCCATCGCCCGCGCAAGCGGGCGATGTCGTTTTGGGACGGGTCTGCCTTGAAGCGGCGGTGCCGTCGCATTACCCTCTTTAAATGACCGGCCGCACCGAAACCGTCGAACTCGATCGCGACGTTGAATCCGCGTTGAAGACCCGCGCCGCCGCACGGGGCATCAGCGTGTCGGAACTGGTCGCGGAGTTGGTGTCGCTTTCGGCCGATGAAGCTGCTCTCGCGGAACTCGAGCGCCGCTGGGCTACGGTGGAAGGCGGCGAAATGACCGTGGCGCAGGCGGACGTGGAGCGGTGGCTCGCGACCTGGGGAACGTCGGATTTCCGCGCCTGGCCTGACCGATGAAGGTCGAATGGTCGGCGGACGCGATCGCCGACCTCGACCGCTTTGGCCGATTTCTTCATGAGCGATTTCCGCGCATGGCGAGGCTCATCGCGCGCGATCTTCTCGAGAAGTCCAGACTCCTCGGCGACAATCCGCACTTGGTCACCCGATCGCTGACCGGCCGGAATACCGGCAGGCGATCCTGCGCGTTCTCAATGCGGCCTACGTGCTTCAGTACAGGGTCGACGGCGAACGCCTCGTCATTCTGCGGGTGTTTCATGGCAGGGAAGACCGGCGATAGTCGGCAGGACTGAGAATTCGGAATAGGCTGAATGAGCGCCGGCCCTGTTGCCCGGCCTCTGCTTTTGCGGTCAGTGTCGGCCAATGAGCACAATCGATTCCGCACGCGGAAGAGCGCAGTGGACATGGCCCGGTGCCTGGCTGGGCGTCAGGCGCGGCCTGACCGTCACACCGGGCATCATGGTGTTCGGCCTCGTGGTCGGCGCCGCCGCCGCACGGCAGGGCCTGTCGGGAATCGAAAGCTTCGCGATGAACCTGTTTGTCTGCTCAGGCCTTGCGCAGTTGGTCGCCCTGGAGATCTGGCCGATACCTATCACCTGGGGCGCGGTCGCCTCGCTGGCGCTGCTCGCCGGCGTGATCGGCGCCCGCATGTTCCTGATGAGCGTGTCGATGCGGCCCTGGTTCAGCCAGATCCCGCGCTGGCAGGCCTATTTCGGCCTGTTCTTCCTCACCGACACGAGCTGGCTCATCGCCACGCGCTATCATGCCGAGGGCGGCCGCGACGTCTCGGTCTATTTCGGCGCCGCCGGGGCGATCATGACCGCGTGGCTCGCCGCGACCTGGGCCGGCTATGTGCTCGGCGGCCTTATCGTCGATCCCAACCGCTACGGCCTCGACCTCGTGATGCCGGTGTTCTTCGCCGCGATGCTGGTGCCGCTGTGGACCGGCAAACGGCGCGCCTATGGCTGGGCGGTGGCCGGCGCCGTCGCCGTCGCGGTCCAGCACCTCATCGGCGGCTGGTGGTTCATCATCGCCGGCTCGCTCGCCGGCGCTTTCGCCGGCGCCTGGTTCGACGAGAGGGCAAGATGACCTCCGATCTCGGCCCCGCCGGCGTGTGGATCGCCATCATCGCGATGGCGGTCGTCACCTATGCCGTGCGCGCCGGCGGCTTCCTGCTGATGGGCTACGTTCCGCTGACCGGGCGCGTGCGCGCCTTCCTCAACGCGCTGCCGGGCGCGGTCGTGGTGGCGATCATCCTGCCGATCGCGGTGCACGGCGGCGTCGCGGCGGCCACGGCCGTGACGGTGGCGCTGGTGGTGATGGTGTGGGCGCGCAACGATCTCATCGCCGTCGTCTGCGGCGTCGCCACCGCGGCGCTGGTCAGGGCCTTCTGACAGGGGGGCGCCTATGCCCTTGCCGAACCGCGTCTCACCTTTCGGCGATCTTTTCGCGACGCCGGCGCGCGGCACGCTGATGGGCAACCGCGGCGGCCGCATCCACACCGACGACAAGCGGCTGACGACGCGGCGCTGGACCTCGCGGCAATGGATCTGCTGCGTGCTCGACTTCAACGGCCGCCAGCGCGACGTCTGGGGCCGCTACTACACCGAATTGTTCTTCCTCGACGAGGTGACCGCCTTCGCCGCCGGACACCGGCCGTGCTTCGAATGCCGCCGCCGCGACGCCGAGCGTTTCGCGCAACTGTTCGCCGGCCGGGGGCGGCGCGCCACGGCGCGGGCCATGGACGACATTCTCCACCGCGAGCGGCTCGACGGCCGGGCCAAGCGCCTGCACCGCGCCGGCATCGACACGCTGCCGGACGGGACCACCATCGCCCTCGACGGCGAAGCCTTCGCGCTGCGCGGCGACGCCATGCTGCACTGGAGCCCGGGCGGCTACGACGCCGTGCGGCCGCGCCTGCGCGGCGCCGCCGTCGACGTGCTGACGCCGCCCTCGACCGTGGCGGTGCTGGCGCGGGGCTATGCGCCGCTTTGGCATTTCAGCGCCGGAGCGTGACGTGGATCAATAAGCGGTATATGGGATGCATCTATAAACGGCCGACCCGCCGGAGTTCCGTTCATGTCCGCACCCGCCGCCCTGCAACGCCGCCGCGATTACGCCGGCCCGGCGTTGTTCGCCTACGGATTCCGCCCCTTCTTCCTCGCCGCCGGACTGTGGGCCGCCTTCGGCATTCTGCTGTGGCTGCCGCAATATCTCGGTCTGGTGACGCTGCCGACCGCCTTCGGCCCGCTCGACTGGCACATCCACGAGATGCTCTACGGCTATGTCGCGGCGGCGGTGGCCGGCTTCCTGCTCACCGCCATCCCGAACTGGACCGGCCGCCTGCCGGTGTCCGGCTGGCCTCTGGCCGCGCTCGCCGCGCTCTGGCTCGCCGGCCGCATCGCCATCCTTTCCTCGGCCGCGATCGGCGGCATCGCCGCCGCCGCGATCGACGTCAGCTTCCTGCTGACGCTCGCGGCCGTCGCCGGGCGCGAGATCGTCGCCGGCAAGAACTGGCGCAACCTGCGCGTCCTCATCGTCATCGGCGTGCTCGCGCTCGGCAACATCGTCTTCCATGCCGAGGTGCTGACGCAAGGCAGCGCCGACTATGGCATCCGCATCGCCATCGGCGCGGCGATCCTGCTGATCTCGCTGGTCGGCGGCCGCATCGTGCCGAGCTTCACCAACAACTGGCTCGCTCGCAACAATCCGGGCCGCCTGCCGGTGCCGTTCTCGCGCTACGACATGGCGACCATGGCCTTGTCGGCGCTGGCGCTCTTGTCGTGGGTCGCCGCGCCGATGCATGTCGCCACCGGCGGCCTGCTGATCGCCGCCGGCCTTGCGCAAGGTCTGCGGCTGGCGCGCTGGGCGGGCGACCGCACCTTCGCCGACCGGCTCGTGCTGGTGCTGCATGTCGCTTATTTCTTCGTGCCGCTCGGCTTCCTGCTTGTCGGCGTTGCGGCCTTCACCGCCGTCGTGCCGCCGAGCGCCGGCATCCATGCCTGGACCGCCGGCGCCATCGGTCTCATGACGCTTGCGGTGATGACGCGCGCCACGCTCGGCCATACCGGTCAGGCGCTGCACGCCGGCCCCGCGACGCAAGTCATCTATGTCTGCGTGCTGATCGGTGCGCTGCTGCGCGTCTGCGCCGCCGTGCACGGATCGCTCGTACTGCTGGAAGCGGGCGGTGCGCTGTGGATCGCGGGCTTCGCCGCCTACGTGCTCGTCTATGCGCCGCTTCTGGTGATGCGCAAACCGGCCTGGGCGCAGGCGCGCTGCTGATCGTTACTGCGGCAGCGGCGGCGCCGTCCGCCAGGTGGCGGCGACGATCGTGCCCATGAGCGCCAGCATCGCCGCGATCATCGCGACGCAGGCGGGCCAGCCGCCGAGCGTCCAGACGACACCGCCGATCGCCGCGCCGAAGCTGCCGCCGAGATAGAAGCTCGTCACGTAGAGCCCGACCGCCGACGAGCGGCCGGCCTGCGCGGTGACGGCCACGTAGCCGGTCGACACCGCCTGACACAGCATGCCGCAACCGGCGCTGATGCTCAGCCCGACGAGAATGATCCACAGCGGCTGCATCAGCGTCAGCGCAACGCCGACGAACCAGATGCCGATCACCGTGAGCACGAAGCTGCGGCGGCCGAACCGGCCGACGAAGCGGCCGGTCAGCGGCGTGGTCGCGGTGCCGGTGAGATAGGTGACGAAGATCAGGCCGAGCAGCGACGGCGACAGGTTGTAGGGCGGGGCGGCGAGGCGGAAGCTGATGAAGGTGAAGGTGGCGATGAAATTGAACAGCACGCCGGCGCCGACCGCGTAGGTCGCGAGCAATTGCGGATTGCGGAAGTGCCGCAGCATCTGCCGGCCGGAGGCGATGAGGCCTTCCGATTTGACGAAGCGGCGCTCGCGCGGCAGCAGCGCGCCCACCACGCCGCCGCCGATCACCGTCATGACAGCGAGGCACAAAAGCGCGAAGCGCCAGTTCACCGCGTCGGCGAGGATGCCGGTCAAAAGCCGCCCGGTGAAGCCGCCGAGGCTCGAGCCCGACGTGTAGACGCCGGTGACGGCGGTCGCTTCCTTGGCGTTCAATTCCTCGCCGATATAGGCGACGGTGACCGCGAACACCGGCGGCATCGTCAGCCCCTGCAGGAAGCGCCAGACCACGAGCGCGTGCAGGCTGCCGGCGAACGCGGAGAACACCGTCGGGATCGCCAGCACCAGCATCGCGGTGACGATGACGCGTTTGCGGCCGAGCACGTCGGCGACGGTGCCTGAGAACGGCGCGATCAGCGCCACCGCGAGCGTGCTCGCGGTCATGATGGTCGCGATTTCCTTCGCGCCGGCGCCGAACTCCTGCGACAGGAGCGGCAGGATCGCCTGCGGCGAATAGAGATTGAGGAAGGTGCAGAAGCCGATCAGCCCCGCGGCGATGCGGATGGCGCGGGTACGGCGGCCTGCGGCGGCATTCATCGCGGAGGGAACCGGTTGGGAGCGGAGGGGCCAATCGTGGCCCTGCTATGCATCCATTTGACGACCGGCGCCATGGCTCCCCGTGGGCGGCGAGGCCGTGTCGGACGCATGGCTAGCGGCTGCGCAGGGCGGCGAGGGCACGGACGAGCGTCTCCTGCGGCGTCCCGGAAGCATCGACCTCGGTCCAGTCGAGCGTGCCGAGATCGTAGTGTTCCTGCTGCCGCGCCACGGCGGCGTCCGCGTCCGAAGCATCGCCCGCGCGCGTGCCGACGCGGGCGACGCGGGTCGCGAGATCGGCGGTCAGGAAGAGGCCCTGGAACGGGACGCCGGCGGCGATCGCGGCGACGGCGCTGCGCTCGTCGGCGCGGCTGAACACGGCGTCGACGATGGCGGAATGGCCGGCGGCGAGCACGCGCCGCGCCTTCTCGGCGAGGCTGGCATAGACCCGCGCCGTCACCGCGGCCGTGTAGGCGTCCGGCGGCAGGCGTTCGGTCTCGGCGGCGCCGCACAGGCGCTTGCGCTCGATGTCGCTGCGCAGCACGACGGCGCCGGGCAGCGGCGGCAGGTGCGCGGAAAGCGCGCGCGCCAGCACCGATTTGCCGGTGCCGGACAGTCCGCCGACGGCGACGAGCCGCGGCGCCGGCGGCGCGATGAGGCGGCGGGCGAGGGCGAAATAGGCGCGCGCGCTGTCTTCGGCCGCGGCGCGATCGCGCGCATGGACGGCGCGCGCCGCCGTCACCTTGGCGCGGATCGCCGCGCGCGTCGATAAGAAGAGCGGCAGCGCCGCAAGCGCGTCGAGATCGTTGTCGCGCGCGGTCGCGACGAGATAGCGATTGAAGACGGTCGCGGCCGCGGCGGTCAGATCGCGCTCGATCAGATCCATCAGCAGGAAGGCGAGATCGTAGAGCACGTCGGAGGTGGCGATGCGGGTGTCGAATTCGATCGCGTCGAACAGCACCGGTGCGCCGTCGATCAGCACGATGTTGCCGAGGTGCAGGTCGCCGTGGCAGCGGCGCACGAGACCGTCGCGGTCGCGCGCATCGAGGAGCGGCCGCAGGCGCGCGAGCGCGGCTTGCGCCGCCTGCGTCAGCGCCGCGACCGCGTCGGCTGCGAACAGGTCCGGCCGCTCGCGCAGTTCGGCGTCGTTCTGCGCGACGATGTCGGCGAGCGCATCGGCAAAGTGAAAGTCGGCGACCGGCGGGGCCTTGGCATGCGCCTCCGCCACGACGCGGCCGAGCGCCTCGGCGAGCGACCCGTCGATGCGGCCCTGCGCCGCGAGATGGTCGAGCGTCGCCTTCTCGTCGAAGCGCGCCATCTCGACCGCCCATTCGACCGGCGCGCCGTGGCCGCCGATGGCAAGAGCGCCGTCGGCTTCGCGCGTGACCGGCACGACGCGTTTGTAGATCGCCGGCGCGTAAGGGCGATTGACGGTGAGCTCAGCCTCGCAGGCGGTCTGGCGCTTCTCGAGCGTGGAGAAGTCGAGGAACGGGAGACGCACCGCCCGCTTGATCTTGAGAACGCGCGGGCCGGCGAGAAACACCGCGGCTGCATGGGTGTCGATGCGGGTCACCGGCGCGCCGTCGTGGGTCGCGGGCGAGGCGAGGAAGTCGATGACGTCGTGCTGGGGATCGTCGCTCATGCCGGAGGCGGGGACCTGATTTACATCAAAAAGCCGGCGGTGCCGGCGTGACATAGACGAAGCGCAGTCTAGACGATGGAGATCGTTCCGTGACGACGCTGCCACACAATTTCAAGCGCATCCGGCTCAACCTCGCCCGCTCGAAAGAGTTTCCTCAAGGCTCGCCGCGGCATGGTTACGAATTCGTCGCGCCGCTGAAATCGGACGGCCATATCGACGAGGCGCAGTGGAAGCGGGATCGTGCCCATTGCCGCGTGCGCCGTTTCTGGGAGGGGGAGGAGGACCAGATCGGTCTCCTCGTGCACAAGCCGGGCGGGCCGGAGCATGGCCGCTGGGTGTTCGATTACGACCAGACGGCGGAGGAGGACGACGAGAGCGGCTATCGTTTCGGTGCCCACGTCTTCCGCCCCGGCGAATATGTCTCGATCCACGGCGCGGACGGCGAGATGCACACCTTCCAGGTCGCCTCGGTCGAGGCTGCGGCCTGATATCCTACCAAGCCGTAATGTAAGGGAGCGAACCGGGGAACCGTTCGTGCGTTGACGCCAAGGGGGCTTCGTCGGGGCTTCATCGCGCGATCGGACCGGCATGCACGCACTCACCGTCCGTCCTGGGACGCCGAATTCCATCGACCTGACCACCGTGCCGGAGCCGCCGCCGAGCGACGGCGCGGTGCTGGTGCGCGCGCTGGCGCTCGGCGTCTGCGGCACCGACCGCGAGATCATCGCGGGCCAGTACGGCTGGGCGCCGCCCGGCGAGGAGCGCCTGATCCTCGGGCATGAATCGCTCGGCCGCGTCGAGGACGCGCCGGACGGCTGCGGCTTCGCCAAAGGCGATCTCGTCGCCGGCATCGTGCGCCGGCCCGATCCGGTGCCGTGCCCGGCCTGCGCCGCCGGCGCCTGGGACATGTGCCGTAACGGCCGCTACACCGAACGCGGCATCAAGGAGCGCAACGGTTACGGCTCCGAATTCTTCCGCGTCGAGCCCGACTTCCTGATCAAGCTCGATCCGGCGCTCGGGCCGCTCGGCGTTTTGATCGAGCCGGCGAGCGTCGTCGCCAAGGCGTGGCAGCACGTGCGCCGCATCGGCGGCCGCGCGCCGGCCTGGACGCCGCGCGTCGCGCTGGTCACCGGCGCCGGGCCGGTCGGCCTGCTCGCCGCGCTGATGGCGAAACAGATGGGCCTCGTCGTGCACGTGCTCGACCACAACGACACGGGGCCGAAGCCGAAGCTCGTCGCGGCGCTCGGCGCGACGTTCCATCTCGCGCTCGACGACGTGCCGTGTCCGGACATCGTCATCGAATGCACCGGCGCGCCGTCGGTCATCCTCGATGTGCTCGGCCGCTCAGCGCCCGACGGCATTCTCTGTCTCGCCGGCGTGTCGTCCGGCGGCCGGCAGTTTCCGCTCGACGTCGGCGGCCTCAACCGCAACATGGTGCTGGAGAACCACGTCGTGTTCGGCTCGGTCAACGCCAATCGCGCGCATTACGCCGCGGCGGCCGAGGCGCTGGCGCGCGCCGACCGCGACTGGCTCGCCGGCATCATCACCCGCCGCGTGCCGCTGGCGCGCTGGCGCGAAGCCTTCGAACCGCAGGAGGACGACATCAAGGTGGTCGTCGATTTCGCCGCATGAAACGGCCCGACACGAAGCCCTCCCGCATCGAGGACTACGCCATGATCGGCGATCTCGGCACCGCCGCGCTGGTCTCGCGCGAGGGCTCGATCGACTGGTTGTGCTGGCCGCGCTTCGATTCGGATGCCTGCATGGCGGTGCTGCTCGGCAGCGCCGAGCACGGCCACTGGCAGATCGCGCCGATGCACGCGGGCGCGCGCATCACGCGCCGCTACCGGCCCGACACGCTGATCCTCGAGACCACGTTCGAGACCGACGAGGGCGCGGCGACGCTCATCGACTTCATGCCGCCGCGCACCGGCAATTCGCACCTCATCCGCATCCTCAAGGGCGTGCGCGGCAGCCTCACCTTCTGCAACGAGCTGGTGGTGCGCTTCGGCTACGGCGCCATCGTGCCGTGGGTGACGCGGCTCGATCCGCGCACGCTGCGTTTCGTCGCCGGCCCCGACATGCTGGTGCTGCGCGCGCCGGTGAAATTGCGCGGCGAGAATTTCCGCACCGTCGGCGAGATGACGGTCAGGGCCGGCGAGGAGCTGCCGTTCGTTTTGACCTACGCGGCCTCGCACGAGCCGCTGCCCGACGAATGCGAAGTGACCGATTGCCTGCAGGCGACCGAGAAGTACTGGCGCGACTGGGCCGGCCGCAACAAGATCGACGGGCCGTGGCGGGGCGCGGTGACGCGCTCGCTGATCACGCTGAAGGCGCTGACCTACGAGCCGACCGGCGGCCTCGTCGCGGCGCCGACGACCTCGCTGCCCGAATGCATCGGCGGCGCGCGCAACTGGGACTATCGCTTCTGCTGGCTGCGCGACGCCACGCTGACGCTGCTCGCGCTGATGAACGCCGGCTACTACGACGAGGCGCACTGCTGGCGCGACTGGCTGCTGCGCGCCGCCGCCGGCATGCCGCAGCAGATCCAGATCATGTACGGCCTGCGCGGCGAGCGGCGGCTGACCGAATGGGAGGTGCCGTGGCTGCCGGGCTACGAGAGCTCGCAGCCGGTGCGCATCGGCAATGCCGCGCACAACCAGCGCCAGCTCGACGTGTTCGGCGAGGTGATGGACGCGCTGCACCAGGCGCGCGCGGGCGGCCTCGGCACCAACGAGGCGGGCTGGGACCTGCAGCAGGAAATCCTCAAGCACCTCGAGGCTGTGTGGCAGCGGCGCGACGAAGGCATCTGGGAGGTGCGCAGCGGCCGCGAGCACTTCACCTATTCCAAGGCGATGGCGTGGGTCGCCTTCGACCGCGCCATCAGGAGCGCGGAGATGTACGGCCTGCCGGGACCGCTGTCGCACTGGCGCGACGTGCGCGACAAAATCCACCACGACGTCTGCACGCACGGCTACGACCCGGAGCTCGACTCGTTCGTGCGCGCCTACGGCGCCCGCGAGCTCGATGCGAGCCTCTTGCTCCTGCCGGCGATCGGCTTCCTGCCGCCGCAGGATCCGCGCATCCGCGGCACCGTCGCGGCGATCGAGCGCGAGCTGATGGCCGACGGTCTGGTGCGCCGCTACGACACCGACAAGTCCGAGGACGGCGTCCCCGGCGGCGAGGGCGTGTTCATCGCCTGCAGCTTCTGGCTGGCGGATGCCTATCTGATGCTCGGCCGGCGGAAGGACGCGGAGGCGCTGTTCGGGCGGCTCCTCGACCTGCGCAACGATGTCGGCCTCCTGAGCGAGGAATACGCGCCGGGCTCGCAGCGGCTCGTGGGCAATTTCCCGCAGGCGTTTTCGCATCTGGCGCTGGTCAATACCGCCAGCAATCTTGTGCACGGTGAAAAACCGGCCGAGCAGCGCGGCGCCGTGAAGGTCGACGGCCGGGAAAAGGCCGAAACCTATTGACCGTGCGCGGTCCCGCCGGAGAGAGTTCGCGCGCCCCCCGTCGCGATCGGCGGCCCAATTTTCCCAAGGAGGAGCGCGTGCTACTCGACGTCCGCACCTATACCTGCCACCCCGGCCGCCTCGCGGCGCAGCTCGAGCTCTATCAGAAATACGGCTACCCGGTGCAGCTTCGCTACATGGGCGAGCCGCTGATGTATGCGACGGCCGAAAGCGGCGATCTCAACACCATCACGCATGTCTGGGTCTATGCCAGCGCCGCCGACCGCGAGGACAAGCGCGGCCGCATGGCGAAAGATCCGGACTGGAAGACCTATCTCGCCGAGAACGCGAAGGCCGGCCACATCGCCGCGCAGCGCAACGTGCTGATGACGCCGGCCTCCTTCGCGCCGCCGTTGTCGATGCCGAAGATACATACTTGAGCGTTCGATCGGGCGTCGCCGCTTGCTCGCTTCACCTCTCCCATAGGGAGAGGTCGGCGAGCGCAGCGAGCCGGGTGAGGGGTTACAAACTTCCGAGCTCAGGAACCCCCTCACCCCAACCCTCTCCCCAGTCGAGGTCGGATATATCCGACTTCGACAGCTTCAAATGCCGAACTCGGGTAAACCCG